>Ga0209058_1005172_pt1 | contig 10258 bp, 9 predicted proteins | sample GraSoiAngelo_147_FD_185904 | JGI IMG/M metagenome (GOLD analysis project Ga0209058, IMG submission 185904) | Grasslands soil microbial communities from the Angelo Coastal Reserve, California, USA - 14_1009_05_40cm (SPAdes) (version 2) | ecosystem: Environmental > Terrestrial > Soil > Grasslands ... | reverse complement strand
GTACGCCCGATCGCGCGCTTCCGCGATGCTGTCGCCGCTCGCAACGATATGCATGACGCGGCCGCCACCCACGACGACGTCCCCGGTCGCGTTCCGTTCGGTCGCGCCGTGAAATGCAAGCACGTTCTCGGGTAGACGATCGAGTCCCACGATGGGCATGCCGGTTTTCGGCGGCCCCGGATAGTTCTCGGCGCAGAGCACCACGTCGACGTAGTGGCGCTTGCTGAACCGGATCGGCTCCGCGGCGATGTACTCCGCGAGGCGGCCTTCGCCGAGAGCGAACAGGAGCTTCGCGAAGTCGCCTTCGATCCGCGGGAGCGTGACCTCGGCCTCGGGATCGCCGAAGCGAGCGTTGTACTCGAGCACCCTCCAGCCGGCCGCGGTCTTCATGAGCCCCGCGTAGAGGACACCGCGATAGGGCGTCCCGCGCTTTGCGAGCGCGGCCGCGATCGGCGCGATCAGCTCCTCGGCGACGGCCTGCGCCTGGTCGTCGGGCAAGACCACCGTCGGCGAGAACGCACCCATGCCACCGGTGTTCGGCCCGGTGTCCCCGTCGTGGGCGCGCTTGTGATCGCGCGCCGGCGGGAGCGCGACGACCACTTCGCCGTCGACGAGTGCCTGCAGCGACGCTTCTTCCCCCTCGAGCAGCTCTTCCAGAAGGACGCGGCCGCTATTCGCGGGCGGCGTCGCGAGGGCCTCTGCCGCCTCCTCGAGCGTCCGCGCGACGGTCACGCCCTTGCCGAGCGCGAGACCGTCGGCTTTCACCACGACCGGCGCTCGCCAGTGCGCGAGGGCCTCCTTTGCGGCGCCGGCGTCGGCGAACGACTCGGACCTCGAGGTGGGAATGCCGGCCTCCGCCATGAGCTCCTTGGCGAACGATTTGGACCACTCGACCTTCGATGCGTCTTTGGACGGTCCGACCACGGAGATGCCCGAGCGGCGCAGCGCGTCGCCGATCCCCGCGGCGACGAGCTCGTCGGTGCCGACGATCGCGAGGTCGATGAACGACGCGAGGACGTGCTCGTCGAGCCAGCTCACGTTGTCGGGGGACTGGTCGATCACGCGCGTGAAGAGCGACAGGCCGGCGTTCCCCGGGACGGCGTCGATGGTCGTCACGCTGTTGCAGTTCGCGAGGCGCCAGGCGATGGCGTACTCGCGCCCGCCCCCGCCGAGCACGAGACAGTTGAGACCGGGCGCGCCCGCCGATCGGCGCGGGCTGCGCTGCTTGCGCTGCTCCCAGATCTTCTTGTAGACGGCCTCGCCGCCAAACAGGCCCTTCACCCGGACATCTTCGTCGTGAAAGCGAACGTGAATTCAGCGCGCCGGACCACGACATCGCCGACGGGGGCGGGCAATCGCGTCGGCCTCGCGAGCACATGCAGATTTTCGAGTCTTGCCGTTCGGAGACGCTCGATCGCGTCGAACAGTCGAGACTCGGCAGCTTCTGAACCAAACGAGACAACGACGCTGAAAGGACCGGCGATCGAATCCCGCGACAGATCGACGAGAGCCAAGCTTCCGGCCGGATCGAGGATGCCGACCGTGAGCCCGATCCGGCCTCTCTTGCTCACGCTGATGTTGGCCCCGAACAGCGCCAGTAAGGTCATGGCCTCCCAACCGAGGGGCGGCGCGATCAGACGCCGTGGGGGTTCCCGCATCAGCGCGGCGATTTTCTCGTTCGCGACACCGACGAGCTCATCGCTGAGCTCGATATCGAACACGCCGACCGTGCGTATGCGGGGCGGCGCGCCGCCGTGGCCGCGCAGTCTCATAAACGCGCCGGGAGTTAGGCCGGTGCTCACAAGGTCGGTGCCTTGCTTCCGGAGTGCCATGACCGTCTGCATCCCGGCCGGCAGCACGAACGGAAACACAATTGTGCCGCCGTCGGCGAGCTGCGCGACCCAGGCCGGCGAGAGATCGGAGACGCCCGCAGTCACCTCGACTCGATCGAAGGAAATGCTGTCGGCGGTTCCCGCCCATCCGTCACCCGCAATGACTGCGACACGATGAAAGCTCGCGGCCGCGAGGTTCTGTCGTGCTTGTGCGGCGATCTCGGGATCGAGATCAACAGTCGTGACGGCGCCTCGGTCACCGGAAAGCTGCGAAAGAACGGCGGCGTTGTAGCCGGTTCCCGCGCCAATCTCCAAGATCCGGTGACCGGGCGCGACATTGAGCAGCTCGGCCATGTCGATCATGATTCCGACTTCGCTCGAAGAGCTAATGGGCCGGCCTTCGCCATCCTGCTTCGTGACGATGGCGTCGCCGCTATAGACGCGATCGAGGCCGACGCCGGGCAGGAACGCTTCGCGCGGGACGCTGCGAAATGCCTCTTCTATCCGCGGACGTAACCGAACGCCGCGCTTCTTCAGCGCGTCCACCATCGCCCCGCGAAGCTCACGCGCGTCCGCGGTCGCCACGGCGCTCATTCCCACTCGATCGTCGCTGGTGGCTTCGACGAGACGTCGTAGACGACACGATTCACGCCGGGCACCTCATTCACGATGCGCGCGGAGACGCGCTCGAGCAGGTCGTATGGAAGCCGCGCCCAGTCCGCCGTCATGAAGTCTTCGGTCGTCACCGCGCGAAGCGCGACAAGTGCCCCGTACGTCCGGTAGTCGCCCTGCACACCGACGCTGCGCACCGGGGTGAGGACCGCGAACGCCTGCGCGACGGTGCGGTACAGATCCGCGGCACGCAGCTCTTCGAGGAAGATCGCGTCCGCGCGCCGGAGCGTCTCGAGGCTTTCGCGATCGACGGATCCGATCACGCGCACCGCGAGACCAGGCCCGGGGAACGGATGTCGCCAGAGGATGTCCTCAGGGATACCGAGCTCGGCGCCGACGCGGCGGACCTCATCCTTGAAGAGGCGCCGGAGTGGCTCGACGACTTCGAGCGCCATGACCTCGGGAAGGCCCCCGACGTTGTGATGCGTCTTGATGCGAGCGCTCGTCTTCGAGTCCCGCGATCGCGATTCGATGACGTCCGGGTAGATCGTGCCCTGCACAAGTAGGTCCACGTGCCCCACCCGCTCGGCCTGCTCCTCGAAGCAGCGCACGAACTCTTCGCCAATAAGCGCCCGCTTCCGCTCCGGCTCCGCGACGTCCTTCAGCTTCTCGAGAAACCGATCGGCCGCGTCGAGATGGATGAGCCGCAGCCGCGGGCCGAACGCCGCGACGACCTCCTCCGCCTCATTTGCACGCAGCAGACCGGTGTCGACGAAGACGCAGGTGAGGCGATCGCCGATCGCGCGCGCGACGAGCGCAGCGGCCACGGCGGAGTCGACCCCGCCGGAAAGCGCGCAGATCGCGCGACGGTCGCCGATCCTGTCGCGGATCTCGGCGACGGCCTCCTCCACGAACGCCGCGGGGGTCCAATCGCCGGTCGCGCCGCAGACGCGGTAGAGGAAGTTGCGAAGGATCTCCGCGCCGTGCGGCGTGTGGGCGACCTCCGGATGGAACTGCACCGCATAGCGGGTCTTACCGTCGGTAATAGCGGCGATAGGCACGCTGGTCGTGCGCGCGACGACTGAAAATCCGTCCGGTGGTCGGCGGACGGTGTCGCCGTGGCTGACCCAGGCGCGCTCCTGCGCCGAGAGTCCCTCGAAGATGCCGGCGCGGTCTGCGATTTCGATTGTGGCGGGTCCGTACTCGCGTTTTCCCTCGGCGACCACGTCCCCGCCCAAGAGGTGCGCCATGAGCTGCATGCCGTAGCAGATGCCGAGCACCGGAAAGTCCCCGTTGATGACGCGCGGGTCGACGCTCGGCGCGCCCTCGTCGTAGACGCTGGCCGGACCGCCGGAAAGGATCACGCCGATGACGTTCTTCGCGCGAAGCTCGGCCGGCGTGATGTCGTGCGGGAAGATCTCGCAGTACACGCGTGATTCGCGCACGCGACGAGCGATGAGCTGCGTGTACTGAGATCCAAAGTCGAGGATCGCGATCGTTGCGCGTGCGGACGGACCGGTTTTCGCCCCGGCGTCGGGGCGATCGATCTGTGAGCGGCTCACTGACTAGGCCCGGACCCGATAGTTCGGTGGCTCCGACATGATGCGGATGTCATGCGGGTGGGATTCGCGAAGGCCCGCACCGGATATGCGAACGAACCGATCGTCGATCGTCGCCGCGCCGACGTAGCCCATGCCCGCGCAGAGTCCACCGACGAGCTGATGCACGACCGCCGCGAGCGGACCGAGCGCGCGAACACGACCCTCGACGCCCTCGGGGACGAGCTTGGAGAACTCGCCGACGTCGGCCTGTCCGTAGCGGTCGCGCGAACGCCGCGCCTCCATCGCGCCAAGCGAGCCCATCCCGCGATACGACTTGAACGCGCCGTCCTCGGTTTCCACGACATCGCCGGGCGATTCGTCCACGCCCGCGAAAAGTCCACCGAGCATCACGGTCCACGCACCGGCGCCGATCGCTTTCGCGATGTCGCCGGAATGCTGGATCCCACCGTCGGCGCACACGGGAATGCCGTGCCGGTCCGCCGCCTCCGCGCAGTCGAAGACCGCCGTGATCTGCGGCATTCCAGCTCCCGCGACGATCCGCGTGGTGCAGATCGCCCCCGGGCCCATACCTACCTTGACGCAGTCGGCGCCGGCCGCGATCAGCTCCTCGGTACCCTCGGCCGTGGCCACATTTCCAGCGATGACGTCGACACGATGCCGCGCCTTCACCTTTTCGACCATCCGCACGACGGCCGCGGAGTGGCCATGCGCGGTGTCGACCACGATCACGTCGACACCCGCCCCTACGAGCGCCGCCGCGCGCTCATCCGCGTCGCCGGAGACGCCGACCGCCGCGCCGACGATCACGTCCGCGTCCTTCGCCCGCCGCACCTCTCCGACCTGCTCCGCCACGGTCAGATTCCGATGGATGACACCGAGACCGCCGAGGCGACCAAGCGCGATGGCGAGCCGCGCGTCCGTGACCGTATCCATGGCGGCGGAGAGGATGGGAATGTCGAGGCGGATCTCGTTCGTGAGGCGCGTCTCGGTGGAGACCTGGGTCGGGAGGATGTCGCTACGGGCAGGGATCAGGAGGACGTCGTCGAAGGTCAGACCTTCCTTGGCGAACTTGTCCTCCCGGGTCAATCCGCCGCTCTCACTCGGGCAAGTGTATCGGTCAGAGCGAACTAGTCGCGCTTTTGCGCGAGCTGCTGTCCGAAGGTGGTGCCGCCACGAGCCCACGCCTCGAGCGTTTCGACGCGGTGCTTGCTCCACGAGCGCGCGCGCCACCAGAAGACGGCGGACGCAGCGAGGCTGATGAGGCAGGCGGTCGGGAACACGATCGGCTGCAGGTCCCACCAGAGCTGAAGCTGGCGTGCCGCGATCGCCACCCCGACGAACGCGAGAATCTCGACCTCCATGAACAGCACCAGAAAAGTAAACGCGAACGAGGCGGCGCCGTACGAGCGCCTTCGGCGGTATGGAAAGGCGATGTCGATGATGCTGCTCACGCCGCCCGGATGTTAGAGGAGGGTCGCCGCCCTCTCGGGTCCAACGCCGATCATTCCGACGGGGGCGCCGACCGTTACCGCGATCCGATCCAGGTACGCGACGGCCCTCGCCGGTAGCGCTCGACGCTCAGTCACTCCCGTGATATCAGTCGACCAGCCCTCGAGGGTCTCGTAGCACGGACGAGCTTTCTCGAGCACAAGGGTCGTCGGCATGTCCGTCGTGCGCTTCCCGTCGAGCTCGTAGCTCGCGCAAAACGGTATGCGGTCGTAGACGTCCAGGACGTCGAGCTTCGTCACGGCGAGCTCGGTGAAGGCGTTGAGCCGGTGCGCATGCCGCGCCGCGACGGCATCGAACCAGCCGACGCGCCGCGGACGCCCGGTGGTCGCGCCGTATTCATGGGCACGCTCGCGGAGCGCGGTGGCCTCGTCGCCACGGAGCTCGGTCGGAAAGGGACCCTCGCCCACGGCGGTCGAATACGCCTTCACGACCCCGATGACGCGCGTGATCTTGCGCGGCGGGATCCCGGCCCCGACGCTCGCGCCGCCGGCGAGCGGATTCGAGCTGGTCACGTACGGGTAGATGCCCCAATCGAGATCGCGCATCGCGCCAAGCTGCCCTTCCAGCAGGACGCGCGCGTCTTTGGCAAGCGCGGATTCGACGAGGGGAAGCGTGTCGACAATGCGGTCACCGAGCTTCGCCGCGGCGGCGAGAACACCGTCGGCCACCTCCGTCGCATCAAGAGGGGCGTCACCGAACCGCTCGAGTATCGCGTTCTTCGTCTCGAGCTCTCGCTTCACGCGCGCGCGGAAGCTCTTCACATCGCGCACTTCGTATGCCTGGATGCCATGACGGCCGACTTTGTCCGAGTACGCGGGCCCCACGCCCATCCCGGTCGTGCCGAGCTTCCTCCGGCCGCGCTCGCGCTCATCCAGACGGTCGAGCGCGATGTGCCACGGCATGACGAGATGCGCGCGGTCGCTTACGCGCAGGTTCGCGGTGGAGATCCCGCTCTTCTCGAGCTCAGCGAGCTCGCGACAGAGGAACGCGAGATCGACGACGCACCCGGGACCGAGAACGCAAACCGCATCGGGATTGAATATTCCACTCGGCACGAGATGAAGCTTGAAGGTGCCGTGCTGGTTGACGACGGTGTGGCCGGCATTGTTTCCGCCCTGGAATCGGATGACCACATCCGCCTCCTGCGCCAGGAGGTCAGTGATCTTCCCTTTGCCCTCGTCGCCCCACTGAGCACCGACGATGGCCGTCACCGGCACGTATTCGAATGCTATCCCGGGTGCTGCCCCGCGACCAGGGCTCCGAGCTTCGCGAGCTCGACAAGGGTCAGGCTGCGCGATGGTTCGCTGGTCCACCAGAGGTTCGCATCCCAATCCGGATCGTCCGCGGGATGATTTCGAAACGACAACCCGGCGCGGTCGAACTCGCGCTCGAACAGGAGAGCGGCCCGGCGCTGGTGATAAGGACTGGTGACAAGGATCGCCGAACGGAGGCCGGCGGTCTTCATGAGCTCGGCGACCCGCTGAGCGTTCTCCTCGGTCGTCGCCGACGAGCCCTCAACGATGATCGCGTTCGCGGGCACCCCCGCCGCGACCGCCGCCCGTTTCATCAGCTCGGCGGACGCGACTGATTCGGGGTCGCTGGAGCCGCCAGAGAAGATGAGGACCGGCGCATATCCCTGCTTCCAGAGCGCGATCGCGCTCTCGGCCCGCGCACCGGTGTCGCCGGAAATGGCGACGATGGCGTCGGCGTGCCCGAGGGGATCGCTCAGGTCAAGCCAGTGCCCCACCCCGACGAGGAGGGCGACGATCGAGAACGCGCCGAAAAGGAAGCCAAGAAGAAAGCGCCTCACAGAGGATGTGGATGCAGAAAAGGGACCGGTCGGTCAGTTCGCGGAGATAGGAACGGTCGCCGTGCGGCGCGCCTCGAAGCACTCGGAGCAGTACACGGGACGGTCGCTGCGCGGCGCGAATGGGACCTGGCCCGTGCGACCGCAGTTCGAGCACACGATGTCGTGCATGCTCTGCGCTCTGCTTGCTGCCCGCTCCGCCTTTGCGCGGCGACGGCATTCGGGGCAACGTTGCGGCTCATGAAGCAAGCCCTTCTGGGCATAGAACTCCTGCTCGCCGGCGGTCCATACGAAAGGATTCCCGCACTCCCGGCAGGTTAGGTCTTTGTCGGTCAACGCCATTGCCATTCGCGCGCTCCCCCGGGCGACATCCTATGCCGGGGAGTCAAGCGTCCTGTCGGCATTGTGTCGTGGTCGGCCCGGCGGGGGCCGGCGGCGCGGCGATTGCCGCGCCGCCGCCCGGCTCAGGGTGCGGTGATCGAGCCCAGCAGGCCGTCGGACTCGTCGTTCGGACCGGCTGTGAAGAACAGGGTGTTGGTCGGACCGTTGTTCGGAGATCCGTGGCCGAATTGCAGGGCCCAGAGGCCGTCGATCGAGAGCGGCTTCCCGCCCGCGTCTCGCAGCTCTCCACGGTGCTCGAATCTTCCGTTCGACATTTCCTCGTAGGCGTTGATCTTGCCGTCGCCGAAGTTACCGACGAGCAGATCGCCGCTGAATCGACCGAAGTTCGCGGGTGCGAGCGCGAGTCCCCACGGTGCGTTGAGCTGGCCGTGTTGCGCGACACGCGCGAGCAGCGTGCCCGAGGTGTCATAGGCGTCCACGAACCCTCGTCCCTGTCCGTGGACCTCGTCGGTGGCCTCGGCGTCCTGTTTCGCGTAAGTCACGAACACGCGCGAGCCGATCGTCTGCACCCCGAACGGCGCGTAGCCGGAGGGCAGATCCGAGTCGACGAAGGCGCCATTGATCGTCACGAGATTGAAGTTCGCATCGAAGACATCGACGCGGGCGTTGTGGAAGTCGGTCGCGTAAAACCGGTCGCCCGTCGCCGTCGTTGCGAGCGCGAGTCCCTTGTAGATCGCGCCGACCGCGGAACGGTCTGCGAGGACGATTGTCTGATTTCCTTGCGCCGGGAGCCAGCCGCGAATCTGACCGGCTTCTGTATCGAAGACGAACCTAGCTCGGATGCCGGTCCCCCAGAAGACCGCGCCGGTCGGGTGCACCGGGACGTGCACGACGAGCGGGACGATCGACCCATCGGCGCGATAGAGGGTCGAGAGGTCCGTGCCGTTGTCGGCGACCCACCATGGCGACGTCGCTGAAGCGGTGAGACCCCAGGCGTTCACGAGATTGGCGTCCGTTGTCGGCGCAGTGCCGGCGACGTTGGATACGAGTGGGTGGACGGTGTACGCGTTGTCGGCCGCCGCCAACGTCGGCGCGGCGGGGACTCCCATCAGCAGGACCATCGCGACGGGCAGCGAAAAGTGCCGCAGCCAAGCGAGCTTCATGAAAAGCCTCCATTTCTCCCTCTGTACTTCGGGCACAGGAGGAAATGGATCACGGCTTTACGCCAACAAGACTCCTTCAGCGGCCGCCGTGCGCCGGAGTCCTTCGGCCAGCGCGGTCGTTGGACGCCAGAGTCCCTCCCGCGCCGCTTTTGTCGGGTTCACACAGGCACGCAACACCTCGGCTGGACGCGCTGGCGCCTGGCGCACGCTGGGTGGGGGTCCGAGGATCGTGCTGAACGCCGACACGAGCTCGTTCACGCTCGTCGCGATGCCGGTGCCGATGTTGAAGATGCCCGCGTGTGTCCCGGCAAGCGCCGCGAGTACGGCCTCGACGACGTCCGCGACATACACGAAGTCACGCTCGTAGCTGCCATCGCCGAACAGGGTGATCGGCTCGCCCCGTTTCCAGCAGCCGAGGAAGATGGCGATCACGCCGCCCTCGAGATCGGTGCGCTGGCGTGGACCGTAGATGTTCGCAAGCCGAAGGGTCACCGCCCGAAGGTCGGACAGTTCGACGAGCTTTTCCGCCGCAGCCTTGAATCTGCCGTAGTTCGATTGCGGATCGACCGGGACGTTCTCGTCGGCACAGACGGGCGTTTCGCCGTAGATCGCCCCACCGGTGGAGATATTCACGACGATCGACGCGCCGAGCCGTCGCGTGGTCTCGATCACGTTCCGCGTCCCGCCGACGATCACGCGCTCGTAGAGGTCCTTCTTCGTCATCGATTCGACGACCTTGGTCTTCGCAGCGCAATGCACGACCGCATCGATCCGTCGGCTGCCGAGCTCGCGCTGAAGCGCCGAGAGGTCGGCGATATCGGCGATGCGCAGTTCGGCGCGCGGATCGAGATTCGCGCGATCTCCCGTCGAGAGATCGTCCACCACCACGACGTCGTCGCCGGCCTTGAGGAGCGCATCGACCACATGGCTGCCGAGGAATCCCGCGCCGCCGGTCACAAGAACATGCAAGACAGTGCCGAGACTACGCAATGAAGATCCGCTTCGTTGTCCACGTTCGCGAAAACTGGTGGAGCAATCGTGGATGAGTTGGTGGAGAAGATGGTGGACGAATTGCTAGCCGTCATGCCCAATGTCAGCTAAAGAGGAATTGTCGGGCGAGCTTCCGCCGGGCAGCCAGTTCGGATGTGACTCATGCCGACAGAACAGCGTTCTAGTGGTCTACCGGCCTTTCACGGCCTGCGCGCGTACGCTCTTCGGCCATTAGAACGGGTGTTCTAGACTTCCGGCATGACCGTCGAGACTCGCGCGCCCGACCGGCAGGTCCCGTTCGACGAGAGCGCGGAACAGCAGGTACTCGGAAGCCTCCTTATCGACCGCGACGCCATCTTCAAGGTCGCTGACCTGCTCCGCGTCGACGACTTTTACATCGCTCGGCATCAGCGGATATATGACGCGGCCCAAGCCCTTCTC
>Ga0209058_1005170_pt1 | contig 10261 bp, 9 predicted proteins | sample GraSoiAngelo_147_FD_185904 | JGI IMG/M metagenome (GOLD analysis project Ga0209058, IMG submission 185904) | Grasslands soil microbial communities from the Angelo Coastal Reserve, California, USA - 14_1009_05_40cm (SPAdes) (version 2) | ecosystem: Environmental > Terrestrial > Soil > Grasslands ... | reverse complement strand
GCCGACGATGCCGTCTTCGTGAACGACCCGGCGGCGCCGACCGCCTCCGGCGTGTCACGCCGCTACCGCCTCGACGAGCTGCGTCGCGTTTGGCTCGAGCGGGCCGGGGTCGGCTACGTGCTCTTCCGGCCACCCACGGGCGGAGCGGCCGCCCCCTGAGAGGTCGCGCCGGGGAATTGCGGTACAATGCGGCGCAAATGCTGAGAAATGTGGCGCTGAGCGTTCTCGGGCTGGCGGTCGTCTCCGCGGGCTGCGGGTCGGATCAACGCGAGTGGATGAAGGTCGACCAAAAATACACGACGGAGGAATTCCGTCGCGACTTCGCCCAGTGCACGGTCAAGGGCATCCTCGACGAGAATTGCATGAAGGCGCGGGGCTGGGTCGCCGTGACTCCTCCCAAGGCCGAGCAGAAGAAAGAAGACCCGCTCTCCCAGCCCGCCGGCCGCAGCCCACGCCGCTAGCCGGCGCTCGTCACCTGCTACACAGCTCCGTGTGCTACACCGCTCCGTGCTCTTCGACCAGGGACTGCTCCGCCAGCCGCGTGCCGAGAATGCGTACGCGATCCACGTCGGCGCCATCGCCGCTGAGCGCGACGAGACCCTCGGCGACTCGCATGCACTGGTCGACGGTCGAGCGATCGCCGAGCCGGCCGAAGGCCTCGGCCGCGTGCAGCACGCCGTTGAGCGAGCGCTGCTGGCGCGCGCGGAAGAACGCGATCCAGTACGTCTCCCGCGCCCGAGCCGTGGCGCCCCGCGCGAGTCCGGGGAACGTGCCCAGCCGGAGCGAGGCGGCGGCCACGGTGAGGAGCCCGAGCCAGCCCGGATGGCTGAGCGCGGACGAGTACGCCTGTCGCCACGCGCGGACGGACTCGCCTGGATTGTTGTCGGCCAAGGCCCGGTTCATCGCCTGGATGTGCGCGGTCCACGGACCGAGCGCGTCGATCGCCCCGAACACGTGCTGCATCATCGAGAGATCCTCCTCTAGCCTCTACTGCGTGAAATTCAGTGGTTCAGCTTCGAGCGCGCGTGCCTCCCATCGCTCGGTGAACGCTCGGACGCTCTGCTGGGCGAGCGGGTCCTTCGCCTGCGCGGCGACGGTCCACGCGACCCGGATGCACTGCTCGACGACGTCGCGATCTCCGAGCTCCGCGAAGCGCTCGGCCACTCTCAGGACACCATCGACCGATCCTTCGCCGCGGGCGCGGAACAGCGCCGTCAGGTAGCTCTGACGCGCCTTCGCGCGGGCCGCGTGATGGAAGCCGCCGGCGTCGCCGACCTGCCAGTAGGCGTCGCCCACTGCGACCATGCCCTCCCAGTGGCGGCTCTTCAGGGCGGCCGCGTGCGTCTCGCGCCACGCCAGCTCGGCGGCGCTGACGTTGTTGTTGGCGAGCGCCGCGTCGACCTTCTTCAGCTGCGCCCGCCACGCGAGCTGCGCGTCCGTCCCCAGCGCGTGGTCGGCGAACAGGTCCATGGCCATGACGGCGACCACCATCAGCGTGGCCAACGAGGCCACGGCGAGCACCAGCGAGGTGTGCGAGCCGAGCGACTGGTCTGCTTTCAAGTACGCCTCCGGGTATTACCGGAAGGCAAGCCGGATACCATCGCTCCCGCGAACAAAAACAGCTAGCTACGTCGTACGGTAACCAGTGGACAAGTCAGCGGTGGTCAAGAGTTGAACACTCGCTTGTCCGACCGTAAGATGCGTGAGGTGAAACACCTGGCCGACCTCATCGGGGACAGCTCGGGTATCGAGGCGATCCGGGAGAGGGTCGTGCGGCTCCTGCAGCGGCAAGGCGAGCTGCGTCGGCTTCCGCCCGTACTGATCGAGGGCGAGACCGGGACGGGGAAGGGCCTCCTGGCCCGGATGATCCACAAGGCCGGGCCCCGCGCCGACGGTCCCTTCGTCGACGTCAACTGCGCGGCGATTCCGGAAACCCTGCTCGAGGCGGAGATGTTCGGCTTCGAGCGCGGCGCCTTCACCGACGCGCGACGGGCCAAGCCCGGCCTGTTCCAGGCCGCGAATCGCGGGACGATCTTCCTCGACGAGGTGGGTCTCCTCTCCGAGCCGCTCCAGGCGAAGCTGCTCAAGGTGCTCGAGGAGCGCTCGGTGCGCCGGCTGGGCGCGACGCGCGACGAGCACGTCGACGTGTGGATCCTGACGGCGACCAACGAGGATCTCCGAGCGGCGATCCAGCGCCGACGCTTCCGCGAGGATCTCTACCATCGCCTGGCCGTGCTCTCCCTCACGCTGCCGCCTCTGCGCCAGCGGGCGGGCGACGTCCTGACGCTCGCCGAGCACTTTCTGAGCCGGGCGTGCGCCGACTACGGCATGCCGCCCAAGACGCTCACCGCCGACGCGCGCGCGGCGCTCCTGGCCTACGCGTGGCCGGGCAACGTACGCGAGCTCGGCAACCTGATGGAGCGAGTCGCGTTGCTCTCGTCCGAGTCCCAGGTCCGCGCCGGCGCCCTCGGTCTGCCGGACCTCGCATCGGCGTCGGCGGCCGTCACCGCGTCGGCGAGCTCGCTCGACGACGCCGTACGCGATCGAGTCGTCGACGTCCTTCAGCAGACGAGCTGGAACATCTCGAGAACGGCCGCGCTCCTCGGGATCTCGCGCAACACCCTGCGCGCGCGGATCGAGAAGTACGGACTCCGCCAGGGGGAGACCCCTGCGGCGTCGACATCGACGCCGCCGCGCCGCCCCGAGCGGCGCCGAGCGCGCCCCGAACCGCCGCCGGCCGAGCCCTCGCCCCTCGAGCCGCCGCGGCCCGCCCTGGCATCGGCGTCGTCGCCGACGCCCCTTCGCTGGGAGCAACGGCGGGTCACGCTGTTGCGCGCGACGCTGATCGCGCTCTCGTCGCCCGAGGCGCTGCTCGAGACGGGCCGCGCGCTCGAAGTGCTCCTCGACAAGATCCGGAGCTTCGAGGGACGGATCGAGGGCCGGAGCCCCGCCGGCATCGTCGCCGCCTTCGGTCTCGATTCGACCGAGGACGCGCCGAGCCGCGCCGCGCACGCCGCGATGGCGATCGTGAAGGCCGTCGAGCGCGCCAAGCACGAGACCGGCGCCGGGCCGGCGATCCGGGTCGCGGTCCACACGAGCCAGTTTCTGGTCGGGCAGGGCGCCGCCGCGGCCGAGCTCGACGTCGAGGGCAAGCAAGCGGCGCTGACGATCCTCGACGCGCTGATCGCCCGCGCCGAGCCCGACGGCGTCGTGATCAGCGAGACCGCGGCGCCGTTCCTCGAGCGCGGCTTCGAGCTCCACGAGCTTCCCGACGCGTCGGGACAGGGCCGCGCGCTCGCGCTCGTGGGCCGCCGGGCCGTGGGGCGCGGAGTCCGCGACCGCGCCGCGGCCTTCGTGGGCCGCCATCGCGAGATCGATCTGCTGCAGTCGCGCCTCGAGTCGGCGATTCGCGGCCAGGGCCAGATCGTCGGAATCAGCGGCGAGGCCGGCATCGGCAAGTCGCGCCTGCTGTTCGAGTTCCGTGACGGCATCGCGGGCGCCGCCGTCACGTACGTGGAAGGGCAGTGTCGGTCCTACGGCGCGGCGATTCCGTACCTTCCGGTCCTCGACGTGCTGAAGGCGATGTGCGTGATCACGGACGGCGACTCGCCCGCGACGGTCGCCGACAAGGTGCGCTCGAGCCTGCTCGAGGCCGGCATGGATCTGCTCGAGACCGCGCCATACCTGCTGCACCTGCTCGGCGTCGAGCCGGACGGGCCGCCGTCGGGGCTCGAAGCGGATGCGACCAAGGTGCGCGTCTTCGAGACGCTGCGCCAGCTCGCGCTCAAGCGGAGTCGCCAGCGCCCGCTGGTCGTCGTGGTCGAAGACCTGCACTGGATCGACCGCACCTCGGAGGAATACTTCGCCTCGCTCGCGGAGATCGTCGCCGGCGCCCGCGTCCTGCTCATCTCGACCTATCGCTCGGGATACCGGCCGCCGTGGATCGAGCGGTCCTACGTGACCCAGGTGGCTCTGCAGCCGCTGGCGCCCGACGACAGCCAGCGGGTGTTGCGGTCGGTCCTCGATTTCACCCGCGTTTCGGAACGATTCTCGAACGGCCTCGTGGACCTCATCGTCTCCAAGGCCGAGGGCAATCCGTTCTTCCTGGAGGAGCTGGCCCGGACCGTCCGCGAGCAGGTCGGGCGATCACCCTCGCTCGCGGTGCCCGACACGGTCCAGGAGGTGCTGCTGGGTCGCATCGATCGCCTCGCCGAGGAAGACCGGCGGCTCCTCGAAGTCGCCGCGGTCGTCGGTAAGGACGTTCCGTTCTCGATCGTGCGCCTGGTCACGAAGGCGCCGGACGACGGGCTCCGCCGGGCGTTCGACCGGCTCAAGGGCGCCGAGTTCCTCTACGAGACGAGCGCGGGCCCGGACACCGAATACACGTTCAAGCACACGCTCACCCACGAAGTCGCGTACGGGCGCCTCCTCACCGAGCCGCGGCGTGAGCTACACGCGCAGGTCGTAGAGGCGCTCGAGCGCGCGTATCCCGAGCGGCTCGCCGAGCATGTGGAAGGGCTCGCCCACCACGCGTTCGAGGGCGCCGTGTGGCCGAAGGCCCACGGATACCTCCGGCAGGCCGGCGTGAAGGCGTACAGCCGGAGCGCGCACCGGGAGGCGGTCTCGTACTACGAGCAGGCCCTCGACGCCCTCGCGCGTCTGCCCGAGAGCCGGGAGCGGACCGAGCACGCCATCGACTTGAGATTCGACCTGCGCAACGCCCTCCAGCCGCTCGGCGAGTTCCCGCGCATCCTGGAATTCCTCCGGGAGGCGGAACAGCTGGCGCGAGCCCTGGACGACCAGCGCCGCCTGGGCCAGGTGTCGGCATTCATGACGGACTACTTCCGGCTGATGGGCGATCCTGATCGGGCGATCGAGTACGGCCGCCAGGCGTTGGCGCTCACCGAGACGCACGGCGAGTTCAGCACGCGGCTCAGAGCGAACACCTACCTGGCGCAGACCTACTACGTGCTGGGCAGCTACCGCCGCGCCGCGGCGCTCCTGGACTGGAACATCGCGTCGCTCGGCGGCGAGCTGGAGCGCCAGTCCCTCGGTTTCCCCCAGCTGCCGTCGGTTCACTCGCGGACGGCGCTGGTCTGGTGCCTGGCCGAGCTGGGGGAATTCGCCGAGGGCACTCGCCGCGGGCTCGAAGGCATCCGCATCGCCGAGGCCGTCGACCATCCCTATACGCTCGTCACCGCGTACGCCGGCATCGGCAGTCTTCAGGTAAGGATGGGCGACTTCGAGGCCGCGATTCCGACGCTGACTCGCGCGCTCGACCTCTGCCGCAGCTGGCATCTGTCGCTCTGGATGCCGCCGGTGACCTCCGCGCTGGGCATCGCGCTGTCGCTGACGGGCCGCGGCGCCGAGGCGATTCCTCTGCTGGAGGAAGCGGCTGAGCGGGCGCTGGCCATGTCCTGGGTCGGCGGTCAGTCGATGGTGCTGATGTGCCTCGCGGAAACGTCCTTGCTGTCCGATCGCAGTCGTCAGGCGGCCGAGACGGCCCAGCGCGCCCTCGACATCGCGCGCGAGCACAAGGAGCGCGGCCGTGAGGCCTGGGCGTGGCGGTTGCTGGGCGAGATCGCGCTGCGCGGCGACGATCAGGCTGGCGGGTCCGTCGAGGCGTCGTTCAGCCACGCGCTGACCCTGGGGACCGAGCTCGAGATGCGCCCGCTCGTCGGGCTTGCCCGGTTGGGGCTCGGCCGGTGGCAGCAGAAGGTCGGTGACGGCGCGAAGGCCGCGGAGCATCTGAGCGCCGCCGCCGGCCTGTTCCGCGAGCTCGGTATGCGCTTCTGGCTCGCCCAGGCCGAGACGGCGCTCACCGCGTTACGCTGAACGGTCGTCCTGCTCCAGCGTCGACGTCTCGATGCTCAGCTCGTCGATCGCCGCGCCGTAGCGCTTCGCCAGCCGCCGGAGCTCGAGTTGGAGCGCCTCGGCGTCGTGGGAATCGAGCTCGCCGACGATCTCGACGCGCTCGGCGAGCTCGGGCCGCTTTCGCTTCGCCACGCGGATCGACTACTTGGTGACGGACGCCTTGAACTTCTTGGCCAGCGCCCGCACGCTCTTCTTGAAGCCTCTGAGCTGCGCGGGCGTCAGCGCCGTCTTGAACTTCAGGACGAAGCGGCGCTTCTGACCTTTCTTCACCGGTGACTTGAAGGGCATGACGTTCCTCCCTGTGTGGTGGTGAGCCGGGGGATCCCCGCATCTATTCGCGCGCGTCCACAATCCTATCGAACAACTCGTCGGTTCGGAAGACTCCGGTGAGGGTATCGAGGTCTCGGACCGCGTAGTAGCCCTCGGCCGCGTCGTATTCCTCGTGCAGATCCACCCGCCGGCCGAGCGCGACGCGCACGAACGTCGCCGCCAGGTTGTGCTGGCCGGTGAGGTCGAAGACGTTCGTGCCCGACGCGAAGCGCCCGACGTTGATTTCGGTGATGCAGGGCACGCCGCGCGCGTTCTCGCGCAGGTCGAAGTTGAACGTGCCGGACGCCCGGCGGTCGAGGGCGCGGATGGCCGCGGTGCACACCTCGATGACTCGCGGCTCGCGGACGGTCTTGGCCAGCTGCGAGACCGACGAGATCCCGCTGGGCTGCGACCCGCCGCCGAAGTAGGAGAGGCGCTCGCACGTCTTGGTGAGGATGAGCTCGCCCGCCTTCCAGAGGGCCTGGCACGAGAAGTCCCGGCCGGGCAGGAACTCGGAGAGCGTGAACGACGTGGCGGGAACGCCCCGCATCTCGTCCCAGTAGGCGATCCAGCTCCGGGCCTGCTCCGCGCGCTTGACCGGAATAGCGCCCATCGAGCCGCTGCCGACCCGGATCCGGCACCAGACGCGCTCGTGATCCGCCAGCCGCCGGAAGATCTTGTCGATCGCGCCGAGCCCACTCACCGGATACGTCGCGGGCGCCGGCACGCCGCGCGAGCGCAGTCGGACGTTGAGCCGGTACTTGTCCTGGCACAAGTCGACGACGGCCTTGCGCGGCAGGAACAGCCGGCACGGCAACCGCCGCCCCGGGCGTACCAGCGCGCGGACTTCCGCGTCGGTGGTCGGGATCAGCAGGTCGATCCTCTCCTTCGCCAGCACCCGACGCAGGGCAGGGAAGAAGCGCGGATGAGTCAGGTCGGGCAGCAGGTAGTTGGCGTCGGCGGACGACTTACGGAGAAAGAAGCGGTCACCGTGGGCGCCGGCGATGAAGAGCGAGTCGGCGCCGGCCCGGAGACTGCGGATCAGGTTGCTCGTCGCGGCCGTCCCCGCGCCGGTAATGAGCAGTCGCGCCTTCACGATCGGCCGACCCGCACCGCGATCCTTCGCTTCCCGAAGGCGCGGCGGATGATGGCGCCGTAGCGGCCACGGTTGAGCCGCGCGTCGGCCGCGGCGATGTTCGACGCCACCCGCGAGAACGTCACTCCGGTGCTTCGCGATTTCCGCCAGGCGAGCGCCAGCATGTACGCGAAGTCGCGGGTGGCGTCGCGCAGCGAGTCGGCGAAGCCGTCGGGGTTGAGCTTGAACCGGGCGGCGAACTCCCGACGAATGCGGGGATGCGCCTTCGCGCTCGCGTGGGTCGAGCGCCGCGCCAGGTCCGTGTCGATGAGCCCGCGCTGGACCAGATGGTCCTCGTACATCTCGACGAGGATGTCGAACGCGGCGCCGAGGAAGGGCTGGGCGAACACGTACTTGTCGTGGCCGCGGGCACGCGCGACGGCCGCCATCGTCTTGTCGTGGAACAGCTTTCGAGTGGTCCGCCGGCCGCTGTGGCCACGCCGGTACTCGCCGATCTGCGACAGGATGTTGATTGAGTAGAGCTTGCCGCGCGTCTGGGCCAGCACGGCGTTCACCACCGAGTCAAAGTGGAGGATGCAGACCAGCGACACGATGTCCGCGCCGGCCTCGTCGTGGGATTTCCGCTCGAACTGGTACCGGCCCTTCGGCGCCGGCCCGATCAAGCGCTTGAGGATGATGTGGCCGCACTCGTGGGCGACGGCGTCGATGTTCTCGCAGTACGGCTGGCGCTGGTTGTTGTTCGCGAAGCCGAACTCGACGAACCCCTCGCCCGACCACGCGCCGTCGCCGATCTTGGTGACACGAGGAACGATCTCGAGGCGCCGCTGTCCGCGGCGCGTGACGAGGGGGAGCCGGCGGCCGATGTAGTGCTCCCACACCGCGAACGCGCAGTGGACCGCGGCGAAGGCCGCGGCCGCCGAGAACTCGCGCGTGCCCGGCTCGAGGTGGTCGAACTGCCCGTTCGCGTCCGGCTGGAGGGGACCGTGGTGCGGCTTCGTCAGCGGGTACGGCGGGTACCAGATGTAGTCCGCCGTCTCCGGGTCCCGGTAGGGATCCTTACCGAGCGCGTCGACGACGTACATGCGGCGGTCGCTCGGCCCGGGCCCGAGCGCTCCGCTGATGCGAGCGAGCCGCGGCATCTCGAAGCCGCGGACCGCCATGGGCTGCGGGTAGAGGAGGAAGCGTGCGCCGCGTTCGTCGAATCGAAACTGCTTCCGAGCGGGGGGAGGAATGAGATGCCGCCTCGATTGAACCGTCAGACCGCTACGAGGCTCGTGCCGGCGCCGACATGGCACGAATCTACGGCAGACGAGGGCGCCGCGCTACCTCAACGTGCGCGGAGCCGCTCGGATGGGTCGCTCACGGGGTCGCCCGCGCGGCACGGGGAACCGGCGTGCGGTCCCCGTGCCGCGCGCTCACATCGACGCGGGTGAGCTCGGCTGTGTCACGCGGCTCGCCGCAGCGGCGCCGGCTCCGCAGCATGCCCCGGCCTCACCACCAGGTCGTAGCCGACGGGCAGACGGTCGACGACATCTCGCCACACCGTCTCGGCGAGCGTTTCGTAGCCCGCGGGCGCCCGAAGAACGACACGTCCCGGTTGCCAGAGCGTCTCGGGAGTAACCTCGACGGAGAGCAAAGACTCTCCGCGGAGCCGCCGGTTGATCGCGCTCCGGATGTCGGCGCTCAGAAGATCAGCCCGGTCGCGCCGCCGGTCGGCGCGGATTCGCCAGGCCAGCGGAAGCGCGACCAGGGCGACGAGCAAGATCAGCGGAAGGATTGCTGTCAGCACGGTCATCACCTCCATCGTTTCAGATGGAAAGCCGGCCTCGCGGGATTCGTGAATCCCCCGGGCAATCGGGTGGATCTAAACAGCCGGGACTCCGCGCAGCCCGCCCGCGACGCGACGGGTACGATGACGCGAAGCTCTGGAATGAGCATAGTAGGCTTCGGGCGGGAAATCTGCGGTGATCTCGCAGCCGCCGAGCGCCGGGAATGGCTGTGCACCAACGGCGTCGGTGGATTCGCGTCAGGCACCGTCGCCGGGCTCCTCGGCCGCCGCTATCATGGCCTCCTGGTGGCGGCACTCGAGCCTCCCCTCGGGCGCACGCTCCTCGTCGCCACCGTCGACGAGACCGTGGCGTACGACGGTCTCGAGCGTCGGCTCTCGACGAACCGCTGGGCCGACGGCACCATCGCTCCGTGCGGATATCGCGAGATCGAGCGCTTCGCACTGGACGGGACCACGCCGGTGTGGACCGCCGCGGTCGCCGACGGGCGCGTCGAGAAGCGAATCTGGATGGAGCAGGGCGCGAACACGACATACGTCCGCTACCGCGTCCTGCGCGCGCGAACGGCCCTTGTCCTCCAGCTGAAGGTCCTCGTCAACTATCGTGACTCCCACGGGGCAACGCGCGGTGACGGATGGCGGATGGACGTGACGCCGGTCGCGCGCGGCGTCCGCGTGATCGCGTTCGACGGCGCCCGACCCCTGCTGCTGCTCGCCGACCATGGAGACGCCACGACCGCGCATTCCTGGTATCGCAACTTCGATCTTGCGGTCGAGCGCGCGCGAGGCCTCGAGGCCGTCGAGGATCACCTCCACGTCGCGACGTTCCGCGCCTCGCTCGAGCTCGGCGAGGCATTGACGCTCGTGTTGTCGGCGGAGGCCGAACCGTCGCTCGACGGCGATGCGGCGTGGAGCCGTCGCACGCAGCACGACGCGGAGGTCCTCGACACGTGGCGGCGCGCCCAGCCCTCGGCGGAGGGCGCGCCCATCTGGATCGGCCGCCTCGTGCTGGCCGCCGACCAGTTCCTGGTCCGCCGTCCGCTCGCCGCCGACGCGGACGGCATGACGGTGATCGCCGGCTATCACTGGTTCGGCGACTGGGGTCGCGACACGATGATCGCTCTGCCGGGGCTCACCCTCGCCACCGGCCGAGGGGAAATCGCCCGGCGGATTCTGAAGACGTTCACGCGGTTCGT
>Ga0209058_1005157_pt1 | contig 10279 bp, 11 predicted proteins | sample GraSoiAngelo_147_FD_185904 | JGI IMG/M metagenome (GOLD analysis project Ga0209058, IMG submission 185904) | Grasslands soil microbial communities from the Angelo Coastal Reserve, California, USA - 14_1009_05_40cm (SPAdes) (version 2) | ecosystem: Environmental > Terrestrial > Soil > Grasslands ... | reverse complement strand
AGACTGGCCGACCCTCGTGACCCAGCTGGCCGCCGCGCTGAAGATCGACTACGACTGGAGCGCGCAGGTAGCCCCGCTGCCGATGCCGCTGATGATCGTGGTCGGTGACGCGGACGGGCTGCCCCCGTCGCACGCCGTCGAGTTCTTCGGTCTTCTGGGTGGCGGCAAGCGCGACGCAAGCTGGGACCGCTCCGGCATGACCCACCATCGCCTGGCGATCCTTCCGGGCCTTACTCATTACGACATCAACCTCAGCACGGCCCTTTCTGAGGCAGTGATTCCGTTTCTGAACGGCGCCTGACGGCACCGGCCGGCCTGGTGCGCGCCGCAGCCAGCCGAGCTTAGAAAGCGGTGTACCTGCGGTCGATCCCTACCGGCCCGGCGGGGACTTTTGTGTCGTCCCACCGGTATGTGAGGTGGTCGATCACCGACACGACGCCATCGATGTCGCCGGTCATCCGAGAGAGGATGCGGGCGTCGCTGAGACGATCGACCTGGCCGCTGAGAGTCACCACGTTCCAGCGAACGTCGACGCGAACCTCACCCGTTGCCTCGAGCAACACAGCTGGGATCAGCTCGTCTTTCACCTCGCGGCGGAGCTCCTCGTCGGTGCGCAGGAAGACCTGCAGGAGATCGCTTCGGCTGACGACGCCCGCGATCCGGCCGTTGCCATCGATCACGACGAGGCGTCGCACATTCCGCTCTTGCATCAGCCGCGCCGCCTCCGGCAGGGTCGCGGTCACGGGCACGGTGATGGGCGGAGACGTCATGAGCTCGGACGCCACGACGGCATCCGCCTTCGTGCGCTGCTCGCGGCGCTTGCGGACGTGTGCAAGGTCCTCGTGCTCCAGCTCGGATCGGCGCTCCTTCAGGAGCAGGTCCGCCTCCGAGACGATCCCAATGGGCATGCCCTGCTGGTCCACGATGGGAATGGCGCTCACCCGGTTTTCCTCGATCAGGCGCACAAGCAGCTTGAACGGCGTCTGGGGTCCGGCGATGTGAACGCTGGTCGTCATCACGTCGGTGACGGTTCGACGCCGCGGCAGGGAGCTCATGACTTCACCCGCTCCGCGATGAGCAACGGGAGCTCGCTTTGATGCCATTCTCGAGGCCCATGGCACAAGCGTTCCATCCGTCAGTGGGTTCCTATAGGGCCGATGGTCCCTATGCGCAGGGGTCGATCGATCCAGAAAGGAGAGTTTCGCAACCACAACCAACCGGGCAAACGATGGCGCCTCGGGCGGGGTAAAGTCCTCGCCGTGAGACGGGGCAGCGACGCGCGCGACATGCTGCTCGAGGCCGGGCTGGCGCTGGCCTCCGAGCTGTCGCTCCCGATCGTCCTACAGCGCATCGTCGACCTCGCGACCCAGGTCACCGACGCACGTTTTGGGGCTCTGGGCGTCATCGGCGAGGGCGGATTGATCACCGAGTTCTTCACCACCGGTCTTTCAGCCCGCCAGCGGAAAGAGATCGGCGCCCTGCCGCGTGGCGAAGGGCTGCTCGGCTACCTCATCGCCCATCCCCAACCGGTCCGCGTATCCAACATCGCCGACCACCCGGCGTCCGTAGGCTTTCCCGCCCATCACCCAGAGATGAATTCGTTCCTCGGAGCACCGGTGGTCGCCATGGGCAAGGTCTTCGGAAACATCTACCTGACCGAGAAGCGAAACGCCAAAGAGTTCAACGCCGAGGACGAAACAGCGCTGGTGGTGCTCGCGACCCAGGCCGGCGTGGCGATTGCGAACGCGTCGCTCTACGAAGAGATGCGGCTGCGCGAGCGCTGGCTGGATGCTTTGCGAACCATCACCAGCGAGATCCTCGGGGGTGCCGAGGCGGATTCACTGCTCGACCGCATCGCGGAGAGCGCCAGAGAGCTGGCGAAGGCCGACATGGCGACCATCGTCACGACCACACAGGCTCCAGGGCAGCTGATCGTAGCCGCGGCGGCGGGCGACCCGGCGACAAGGCTGTCAGGGCAAAGCGTGCCCGCAGACCGGTCGATATCGGGTGAGGTCATGCGCACCGGCCAACCGCTCGTCTTTCACGATGCGAGCGCAGAGCGCCGCGCCTATCCACCGATGATGCGGGCGGGACGGGTCGGTCCGGCGATCTTCGTCCCGCTGCGCGTGCGCGGCCGCGCGACCGGGACGCTGATGGTCGCCAACCAGAAGGCTGGGCGAATCTTCACGGGGCAGGCCATCAGCCTCGTCGAGACGTTCGCCGATCAAGCCTCGATCGCCATCGAGTACGGCCGGGCCCAGGGCGACCAACGCAGGCTCCAGCTCATGGACGAGCGCGAACGCATCGCCAAGGAGCTGCACGACGGCATCATCCAGTCGTTGTTCGCGGTGGGTATGGGCCTGCAGGGAACGGCACTGGGCGCCGGCTCACCGGACGTGGCCGCCCGCATCGAGGCAGCGGTCGGCGAGCTCGACCGCGTGATCCGTGACCTGCGCAACTACATCTTCGGGCTCCGCCCGGGAATCCTGGCCGACAGGCAGCTGGACCAGGCGCTAAGGCAACTCGGTGAGGAGGTCACCTCGAAGTCAGGTGTCACCGTCCAGGTTTCAGTGGACGCCGAGACGGCCGCCGCCCTGTCAGCGCAGTCGCATGAGATCGTCCAGCTGACGCGCGAGGCTCTCTCCAACGTGACCCGCCATGCGAAGGCCGGTCGTGCGTCGGTCACGCTCGTGCGACGCAAGTCGAACGCCGTCCTGACAATCGGGGACGACGGCGTCGGGTTCGACGCAAGCGGAAGCTCGCACGGCAACGGCCTGCGCAACATGCGCCAGCGAGCTTTGGGACTTGGCGGGGAGCTGCAGGTGTCAAGCGCACCGGCGAAGGGGACGCGGTTGACGGCTACCGTGCCGCTGCAGCGCACTGGCGACGGCGGGCCTCGCGAGCACGCCGCGGCCATGCGACCATAGCGCGAGTGTCGAAGGAGAGGATCCGGATCCTGCTTGTTGACGACCATGAGGTCGTCCGCGACGGGGTCAAGGCGCTGATCGATACCAACGACGACCTGACCGTCGTCGCGGAGGCCGGCTCGGTCAAGGAGGCAATCGCCCAGGCGGAACGCACGAAGCCGGACGTCGTCGTGATGGATGTGCGGCTTGCCGACGGCAGCGGCATCGAGGCCACACGCGAGATCCGCGCGCGGCTGGAGAAGACTCAGGTCCTGATGCTCACGTCGTTTGCCGACGACGAGGCGCTGTTCGCATCGATCATGGCAGGAGCCGCGGGCTACGTCCTGAAGCAAATCCGCGGAGGTGAGCTGATCCGCGCCATCCGCGAGGTCGGCGCGGGCCGGAGTTTGCTCGACCCCGAGGTCACCCGTTCGGTTCTCGACCGCCTGCGCAAGGGCAAGACCATGCGCGACGAGAAGCTGGCGCGGCTGTCGGCGCAAGAGGAGCGCATCCTGACCTTGATAGCAAGGGGCCAGACCAACGGACAGATCGGCAAGGAGCTGAAGCTCGCCGAGAAAACGGTCAAGAACTACGTGTCGGCGATTCTTTCAAAGCTCGAGGTGGCGCGCCGCGCAGAGGCGGCTGCGTACCTAGCCCGCCACACCACGCCTCCTGGTTCGGCAGGCTAGCAAGAAGACTTGGCGTTAAACCTCTAAATCGAAAAACACCTCCGGCGGGGCGATCCCCGCCGGAGCGTCCGTCCTTAGCCGCTTATCAAGCAGCGATCTTCTGCGCGACCTTGATCCTCTCGGGCTTGCGCCCGGCGACGAACAGCTCGAAAGCCAGCGCGCCCAGCACCACCATCGCGATCAGCAGCAGCGCGAAGCCCGCGTAGATGCTGTAGGTGCCGACGGTGTCCCAGCCGTAGGCGTTGAGCAGGTTGGAGCGAAGCGTCTCGCCCATGAACAGAGTCTGCTTCTGGGCGCCCAGCGTCGTGACCAGCTGCTGCTGGGCCGCGTAGCCGGGGTCGTCCTTGGACATCGCCGCCAGCTTGGTGTTGGCCACCGACAGGGCAGCACTCACCTGGGAGTAGGTCTGGCCCTTGGCCACGCCCTGCAGGTGCACGCCGATGAAGTCGTTGGCGTAGACCCGAGCCTTGTCGCCGTTGTCCACCGGCTGGCCAGCGTAGTTCCGGATCTCAGCCGAGAACTTCGCCGGGTCGAGCGCCCCGCCGGCCTTGATCTGGTCGGTGCCGGGGAATGAGATCTGCTGGGAGACGAGCTCGTCGTGAATCATGCCCGTCACGAAGGTGCCCTCGTAGAGAGCAAATCCGCCGGCGGCCGCCAGCACGACCACCATCACCGCCTGAAGAGTGACGATCCTCCACCGAATTGCCGCGTTCACCGAATTCCTCCTTGTCGTTGTCCTCTCTTGAGGTTTTGGTTTGAGCTCTGGACGGCTCCTGGCGCCTAGTGAACCGCTTGTGAAGGCGACCGACCACTGCCGATCGGCATGTCTTCAGGGGTGCCGTTTGGCGCCTGCGAAAGGACTTTCGGCCCTGCCACTCGGCGATCCGTCGCCGCAGCGTTGGGGGAATGAAGGTCACCGAGATCATGTCGAGCCCGGTGATCACAGCGAGCCCATCGACGCCAGTGAAAGAGGCGGCACGTCTCCTGGTCGAGCACGGGATCTCGGCGCTGCCGGTGCTCGATGCCAAGGAGGCACTCGTCGGCATCGTCTCGGAGGCGGACCTCGAGCCGATGCAAACCCGGCGCGACCCCCGGTCTTCGCTGACGGTCGGTGAGGTCATGACCCATTCGGTCTTGAGCCTCAGCGCAAGTACCGAGGTGTCGCAGGCCGCGCGCTCGCTCCTGGAAGCAGGTGTGAAGCGGATGCCTGTCGTCCGTGGGCGCCGCGTCATCGGAATCGTGAGCAGGCGTGACCTGATGCGCGTCATCGCGTGGCGGGACGACTGATGCGGCTGGAGAAAGCTCCGACCGATGGTCCCTTGATGGGGGGGCCTGAAGGCCCTGATGCGGGGTCCCGACCGCAGGGTCAAATTCTGCCCATCGCAAATCAAAGGAGACCTTGAATGGACACACCCGCGCAGTATTTCGACTGGGCCTTCATCCACATCTCGTACCCGAACCTGATCGTGATCGGCGTGATGCTCGTGCTCTTCGCGGTGGCGCTTGTGGCGCCGTTCCCGCACGGGAGCGACAGGGATGCCTGAGGCCACAGAAGTCAAACCGGCTACGACAGGGAACAGGGCGAAGGAGGCTGCCGACAGCGGCTGGACGTATCGCACCCGCCAATGGGTCGACCGTGTGCTCCCGATGGATCACCTTCTCCCCCACCGCCAGCCCTACTACGTCGGGTCGTGGGTCTATGTCTTTGGCGTCATCACCATCGCTGCGCTGGTGTGGGTGGTCGTGAGCGGCGTCGTGCTCTCGTTCATGGGCCCGCAGTGGTGGCATGTCTCGAGCCTCGGACGATTCTTCAACAGCCTCCACTTCTGGTCTGTGCAGCTGTTCTTCATCTTCATGGTGCTGCACCTCTGGGGCCAGTACTTCATGGCGGGCTGGCGCGAGGGACGCGCTGCCACCTGGATGATCGGAGTGGTCATCTTCGGAAGCAGCATCCTGACTGCATTCACCGGCTATCTCTCACAGCAGAACTTCGACTCACAATTCATCGCCATCAACGCCAAGGACGCGATGAATGGGGCCGGCATCGGCGCGTTCTTCAACGTCCTGAACTTCGGCCAGATGTATGGGCTGCACGTGATGCTGCTCCCGATCGTGGTCACGTTCCTGGTCGTGGTTCACATCGTCATGGTTCGAGCGCGCGGCGTGGTCAAGCCGATTGACCGCGAAGGAGGTTCGCCGTCATGAAGGCCAAGGCCCATGTGACACAGGAGGAGTACTACCGCGGCGTCCGGATGAGGCCGTACGACCTCGTCAAGGAGCTGACCTACGCGCTGGTCGGCATCGCCGCACTCACGTTGGTGCTGGCCGCCGTGCTTTCATCGCCCGACATCCCACCGGTGACCATCGCCGGCTGGGCCCAAACAGACCCGGTCGACTTCGTCACCACCGCCACCAGCGAGCTTCAGGGAAGCACCACGAGCGCCGGCTACGGCGCGCCATACAACAACGCAGGTGGCGAGCAGAGCTGGGGCCCGATAGCTCCGCAGATCTGGTTCGGCCAGCGGATCCCCGTCGATTCGGCCGGCGCGTTCGTCATCCAGCCGCTCAAGACGGCAAGCTACGGCAACAGCGAGCTCGGCACGGCGCTGAGCCAGTGGGACTCGGCGAATGCGGACCAGCAAACGGCGTGGCTCAGCGCCTACGCCGACGCTCTGGGCAAGGCGACCGTGAAGGACGCCAAGGTCGCGGTGGCCGACGGCGACTATGGGCCGCTGCCCGTGATGATGAACAACCTCCTGGGCGTCGCCCAGTCCGGCGGGCTCGATGGCCTGCTGATGGTCAACGGCAGGTTCTACCAGACCGATTACACGCAGGCCCTGCTTTTCATGGGTGACAGCGGTTACCTCGACGGGCTGGCCACCGATGCGAACCTGACGGGTAGCCAGTGGGGAATGATGAACGAGACCGGGAGCTACCCCGGCCAGACATGGCTGTGGCTGTACACGATGTGGTACCAGGTGTTCCCCTTCACCAGCGACGACGGAATCATCGGTCTGAACGGAGGCAACGCCGACCTCGGGATCATCATCCTGATGACGGCGCTGACCGTCGCGCTTGCGCTGGTGCCTCTCATTCCGGTGCTGCGCGACATTCCGCGCTGGGTGCCGATCCACCGCCTCATCTGGAAGGAGTACTACACGCCGAAGAAGCGGTCGGCTTAACAAGACACAGATGGCGAACGCCGGTGGCACAGCGCCTCCAGCGTTTGCCTTTGTTGCTTCTAGCGGCCGAGAACGATCCGGCCTTCGCTGCTCTCCGCTCTGAGGGCCGCCACGATGCGCTCGATCGCGATCGCGTACGCGGCGAGCCGGAACGAAGCCCGCCTGAACGTGGCCAGCTCTGACACGCGCTCGTAGGCCCGCCGCATCGTCACCGCCAGGCGCGCTTCGACCTCCTCGCGCAGCCATTTCTCCGTGTGCAGGTTCTGCAGCCATTCGTAGTAGCTGACGACCACGCCACCCGCGTTGGCGAGGATGTCCGGGAGCACGTTTACGCGGCGCCGCTCGAGGATGGCGTCCGCCTCCGGGGTTGTCGGTCCATTCGCGAGCTCCAGGATCCAGCGGGCCTTGACTCGCTCGGCGTTGGCGGACGTGATCTGGCCTTCGAGCGCGGCCGGCACCAGGATGTCCGCCTCCGCGAACAGCGGGTCCTCGGTTGGCCGCTTCTCATAGTCCGCGAGGTCGGCGAAGCTTCCGCCCTTGGCCTTGTGCTCGACCAGCCGGCCGACGGGCAGGCCGTCCGCCGCGAAGACCGCGGCCGTCGAATCCGACGCGGCGACTACCCGAGCACCGGCACGGTGGAGAAGGATCGCGGCGTTGGCACCCGCATTGCCGAATCCCTGGATGGCCACCGTCGCGCCGTCGATGCTCTCCCCCGTCGCGCCCAGCGCATCGTGCAGCACCTCGAATCCGCCCTGCGCCGTCGCGGTGTCGCGCCCTGCCGAGCCGCCGTGCGCGAGGCTCTTGCCGGTCACGACCGCAGGCGAGATGGTCCGGCTCTGCCGGCCGTACTCGTGGGCGATCCAGTCCATCGTCTGCGAGTTGGTGTTGACGTCGGGGGCGGGAACGTCTACCTGCGGGCCGATCACACGCCAGATGCGCTCCGTGTACGAACGGGTAAGGGCCTCCAGCTCCGTCCTGGAAAGCGTTTTCGGGTCGACCGTGATCCCACCCTTGCCGCCCCCCAGCGGGATGTCGACCACGGCGGTCTTGATGCTCATCCAGGCAGCGAGCGCCTTGACTTCGTCGAGGCTGACGTTCGGGTGATAGCGGATGCCGCCCTTGTAAGGGCCGCGGGCGGAGCTGTGTTGGACTCGATAGGCGGTGAAGATCGCGTGCGAGCCGTCGTCGCGCGCGATCGGGACCGAAACCTCGTGGATGCGCTCCGGAGTCTTGATCCGCTCCAGCAGCCGGGCGTCCTTGATGCCTGCGATGGCGGCGGCTGCGTCCACGGTCCTGGTGAAGCGATCGAACGCACCATCGGTGCTCATGCCCACCCTCCCTGCTGGTCTGGATAAACGGTACGCCTCAGGTCCGCATTGCGTCACCTCAGGGATGACGGCACGCTGACGGCGGGATGCCGCAAGCCGTGCTGGGTTGACGGGAAACCGATCGCAATCCCATCGCACAAGGCCGTGCCGCCGACTGCAGGCGACGAGAACCTCACGCCATGGAACCCACGCAGCGTGTCAAGGTCCTGGGAGTCCTGACCTTGTGGCTGGCCATGATGTCATTGAGCGCTTCCTCATCGACAGGCGTGCTCAGCGTTCAGCTGCCGAGCGGGATGCTCAGCTCGTTCGACCGGATGGGCGAGATCCTGCCGTGGGCGCGCTTGCTGCTCGCGATCGCGCTGGCGGGTTGGGTGATCTTCAGAGCTCGCACCGAGGTCGAATAGGGGTCAAACCTTGAGGAGGACGAGTGACACCTCAAGCGTGATTTGGGGATCCACTCTTACGAAACCGCCGGCCTCCTGAGGTACCTCGACGCCGAAGTCTCCTACCTGAACCATCGTGTTTCCGGCCGCCGACAGCTGGTTGTCCTTTAAACGAACGTCAAGCGCGAACGTGGACTGCTTGGCGACCTCGCGGATCTGGAGATCGCCTGCAAGCCGTACGTGCTGGACGGCGGTGGAGCTCGGGTCCAATGCCAGCGATACCGGATAAGGCTGGAAAATCACAAAGGGGTGCGAGTATGCGCCGAGCATCTCATTCGCGCTCCTGTCGCGGTCCGCGGTGTTGAAGCCTGGAAGCTCGTCGATGCTGTGCAGTGTCCGCACATCGACTGCGATGCATCCGGTAAGGAGCTGGATTGAGCCGGCGCTGGTGGCGACCAGGATCCAACCGTTGAGCCGCTCTGTTCTCGCCACCGCCTCATGGGGGGAGGTCAGCTCGGCGAACTTCTCATGGGCGCGGTAGCCGACGACCGAACCCGGCTGAGTCGTCCACAATCCGTCAATTCCCGGCGTCGAATTACCGGGCACCGCGGGCCTGCGACATGCCAGCGCCAGCGGATCATCTGGGGACGGTGATGGCGCCGGGGATTTCGGCGCTGTCTGCGCGAGGCCGAGCGCCTGTGGCCGGCCATGAATGATCAAGGTGACTCCACCGACCGCGGCCAGAACGGCGACCACCGCAATCGCAGCCCCGACCTTTCCGAGAGTGGACAGCCGCACAGCGCTACTACACCGCGTTCAAATATTCGGTTCCTGACCGTGGCGCAGGTGATACTCGACGGTCTTCGGGCTCAGGGGGATCGGGCGTTGGGGGCTGCGCTGCGCTGCGCGGAATCGGCAGCCTAAATAGCCATGCCCGGACGGCGTAGACAGCAATGAGCAAGCCGTCTGGCTCCGCGCTGAATCCGATGCGCGGCCAACGGCGTCTCACCATGGAGCCGTGGCGTTCGCGCCACACGAACTGCACAGCGAACAACTCACGCCGCCCGGCCGGTCCCAGACGACCCTCTCGATCCAGTCGGCGCGCCACCCGAAACCCGTCGGCCAGTCCTGGGTGGCTGGAATCAAGCGGCTCGGACATCAGGAAGCGGAGCAGAGCATCGCGATCCTCCAGAGCGACCTCGCGACTGAGGGCAGGCCATGCCTTCGACCACATTCGCCAGCGCTTGAACGCGAGCTGCCGTCGCGTGACCCTGATCCGGTGGAGGTCGACTCCAGCCGGGGGTACTCCTTCGCCCAGCAGTGACCGCACGAGCTGAGCCTGCCTTGTCGCCAATGGCCGGATGCGATCAGGATCCATTACGGCGATGCTCGCCACGCTCGATCGCGCCGCGCATGCGGGCCAGCTCAAGGGCGAGGTCGAACCGTTGGTCGATCTCATCGTCCCTCTCCAGCATCACGGCCGGTGGTCTGACGATGGCGCACAACTCTTCGAGGAGATTCAGCGCGCCTTCGGGTAATGAGTGAGCGTGGGTGTCGTGGTACAAGCCATGACGCTCCACTCCTCCGCCGATGTGAACGTAGGCCAGGCGATGAAGAGGCATTCGGCGGAGATACGCGTTGGCGTCCCAGCCGTGATTCCTGCAATTGGCGTAGAGGTTCGAGACGTCAAGCAACAACAGCGAGTCGGTCCGCTCCAGCAGCTCGCAGAAGAAGGCGGGCTCATCCAGCTCACCATCTCCCCACTCGATGAAAGTCGCGATGTTTTCCAGG
>Ga0209058_1005152_pt1 | contig 10286 bp, 12 predicted proteins | sample GraSoiAngelo_147_FD_185904 | JGI IMG/M metagenome (GOLD analysis project Ga0209058, IMG submission 185904) | Grasslands soil microbial communities from the Angelo Coastal Reserve, California, USA - 14_1009_05_40cm (SPAdes) (version 2) | ecosystem: Environmental > Terrestrial > Soil > Grasslands ... | reverse complement strand
CGGGACGCCGGCACGCGGTTTCGTGTACAGGGATAACACGACGGGGGTGGCGCCTGGGTGTAGCGGGGAGAGCTTCGTTCCGTCACAGGCACAGGACCACCCGCGACGGCGCGATTCACTGCGACCCGCGCCTTCGGACCTGGGTTCGCGGGTTGGCGTCTTTTCAGTGGCTGAGGCGATGAAGATAGCGGTCTAGGGCTCCACGCGGGGTTTGTCTCGGAGCATCTCGTTGGTGGGCGCCCGGATGACAAATCACTCTGCGGGTGAGGCAGTAGACTAAAGGTGCTGGAGAACATCCCGTGTACGGCAAGCTAGGGACGAAGGAACATGAGTGACGTTGCACTACACGGACGCCTAATCGGCCGCGACCGGGAAATGCGCGCTCTCGCGGATTTACTGGCCGGCATCCAGGAGCGCGGCGCTGCGGTCATAGTTCGCGGCGAGGCAGGCATCGGCAAATCCTCGCTGGTCGCAGCCGCGAGCGACAGGGCTCGAGAACGCGGAGTTCAGGTTCTGACGGCCGCGGCTGTTCAGTGCGAGACGCACCTTCCATTTGCGGGTCTGCACCAGCTTCTGCTCCCCATCCTTGCCGACGCCGATCACCTCCCGCCACCGCAGAGGCGAGCGCTTGATGCCGCGTTTGGAGTGGTCGACGAGAGGGCGCCCGAGCCCTTTGTTATCGCGCTGGCGACCCTGCACCTGCTTTCGGACGCCGCAGCCCGCGCCCCCCTGCTACTTATCGTTGAAGACGCCCACTGGCTGGACCGTCCGACTGCGGACGTCTTGACCTTCGTTGCCCGCCGTCTCGAGGGCGATCCCGTCCTCATGCTTGTAGCGATTCGCGACGGCTACGAGAGTCCGCTCGATGCGGTCGGACTGCAGGAGTTGCGCGTCGATCGCCTTGATGAGGCATCGGCTGCGGATTTGCTTGACGCGCACAACCCTGACCTGCATGCGGCTGTCCGAACTCGATTGCTCGAAGAGGCCGAGGGTAACCCACTGGCCTTAGTTGAGTTGCCGGCGGCTCTGAAGACCGACGACATTGCGGCGACGATGCACCCCGCCATGCTGCCGCTTTCCGCTCGCTTAGAACGGGCCTTCTCGGCTCGAGCGTCAGAGTTGCCCGATTCAGCTCGTACCGCGTTACTGGTGGCCGCCGCGGACGATCAAGGGTTGTTGAGCGAAGTGATGGCCGCGACGAGTATCGTCGCCGGTACAGAGCACGCCGACGCGGTGCTCGCGCCGGCGATTGACGCCGGACTGGTCAAACTGGAAATGCCGTATCTTCGCTTTCACCATCCTCTCGTCAGGTCCGCCATCTATCAGTCAGCGAGCATCTCCGAACGTGGGGCGGCGCACGCGGCGCTGGCCGAAGTGCTGGCCCATGATCCCGACCGCCGGGCATGGCACCTGGCAGCGGCCGCGACGGGACCCGACGAGGAAGCGGCGTTGGAATTAGAGAAGGCGGCTGCCCGGGCGCAGCGGCGAGGGGCGACCGCCACGGCGGCCGCGGCACTGGAAAGCGCAGCCCGGCTCAGCGACGACCCTGCTCGCCGGGGCAGCCGGCTGCTACGCGCGGCCGAGCTAGCCTTCGAGCTGGGGCGACTCGACATCGTGCTTCCTCTATTTCAGGAGGCGGAGCGGCTCGAACTGGCTCCCCTTGAGAGAGGGCGGATGACGTGGATTCGGGAGATGATGGATCCTCGCAGCCTCGGTGACGTCGCGAGAGTACGTTCCTTAATAGACACCGCCGATCGTGCTCGCGAGGAGGGGGATACTGATCTCGCGCTGAACCTCCTCTGGCTCGCAGCTGCCAGGTGCTGGTGGACCGATCCCGGGAAGGAGGCGCGAGATAGCATCGTCGCAGCCGCTGAGCGGGCTGGCTCTCTCGATAGCGACGCGAGACTAGTGGTAATCCTTGCCTTCTCGGCGCCACTAGATCGCGGCCGGGTCGTAATTGATCACCTCGCCAATGCGGCATCAGATAGCGGGAGAGATGCCCTATCCTCGGGATTGCTAGGCGGCGCCGCGACAATGATCGGCGCCTTCGATATCGCGGCCAGGTTCAACGCGGAGTCGGTCGTGGGCTTACGGGCGCAAGGCCGGCTGAACACTCTGGTTCGTGTGCTCTTCCACCATGCATGGTCGTCATTCAACTTGGCTGACTGGACGGTGGCCACAGCCGCGGCCGAGGAGGTCAGCCGCCTGGCTGAGGAAACCCGACAGCCGGACCTGGCGGCGGGAGCTCAAGTCGTCCAGTCGATGCTGGCAGCGGTGCGTGGAGAGACTGAAGTCGCGGAGGGTCTGGCTACGGAGGTCGAGCGGACTGTTCGGTCCAGGGGGACTGGTTTCATGCTGGCGCTCGCGCAGATAGCGCGTGGCCTGACGTCCCTCTCTGGCGGGCTCCATGACGAGGCATATGGGCACTTGATTCGACTGTTCGACCATGCCGATCCCGCCTATCACCCCTTCGTTTGCGGATGGGGGATGGCAGATCTCGCCGAGGCCGCGGTGCTCAGCGGAAACAGGGAGGCCGCACGGGCTCTCCTGGCAGAACAGCAGCCGATCGCTGATCAGGCCCCATCGACGTGGCTTCACATGGCTGTGCAATACGCCCGCCCGCTGCTGGCGGAGGACGAGGACGCCGAACCTTTATTCAAATCCGCCCTTGGTGCTGGCATGTCCCGGTGGCCTCTCTATTGGGCACGCTTGCAGCTGGCCTTCGGCATGTGGCTACGGCGTCAGCGACGCGCCGGTGAGTCACGAGTGTCGCTACGTGCCGCTCGTGATGCGTTCGACGCTCTAGGCGCCCTCCCGTGGGGGGAGCGGGCCCGTCAGGAACTGCGCGCCGCAGGCGAGATGAGCCGTCGCCCATCGCCCGGCGCATTGGATTACCTCTCGCCTCAAGAGCTACAGGTCGCCTTGATGGCAGCCGAAGGAATGACCAATAGGCAGATCGGCCAGCAACTCTACCTGTCCCACCGAACCGTCAGTACCCACCTATACCGTATCTTCCAGAAGCTCGGGATCACTGCGCGGTCTCAGTTGCCTAATGCGCTGAGCACCCAGACCGTTTCCCCACTCTAGCCGCTGGACGCCGCTGCGCGTCAGCGCGCGTAGTCACTAATTAAGCCACAGGCGCAGAGCGTGCGACACTTGATTAACGTGCAGAAGCCCGGCGTATATACGTCATGTTACGGATGCTGAACCCCGTCAGCGCCCGGCATTCTAGGGTTGTCGGTGCCCATACGTCCCTCAACCAAAGGAACCCTGGCAGAGCGATCCAGCTGATCTCAACAGAGTCATTTGACTGAAGCGAGCTTCCCCCGACCCGCCCTACCGTCGAGACTGCATCAGCTGAGTTTTCAAAGAAGCAAAGGGAGGTAAGCCATGAGCGAGCAGGCGTACGTGCGGGAAGCGGCTGGGAAAGGCCCGTCGATTCGCTCCGATAGCGGCGAAGTCGCGTCAACCACCGCCCCACGCTGGCTAGCGCTCCTCGTGCTCTGCTCCGGGTTGCTGATGATCGTCCTCGACCAGACCATCGTCAACGTGGCGCTGCCGTCCATCCAAAGCGACCTCGGCTTTTCACAATCGAGCCTCGCTTGGGTGATCAACGCTTACCTGATCGCCTTCGGTGGCCTCCTCCTTCTGGCTGGACGGCTCGGCGATCTCATCGGCCGCAAGCGTATATTTCTGATTGGCCTGGCCCTCTTTACCACCGCCTCGCTCTTGTGCGGAATTTCTTGGAGTCCCGCGATGCTCGTAGCGGCACGGTTCGTTCAGGGCGTTGGCGGCGCCATGACCTCTGCCGTGATCCTGGGCATGATCGTCACGCTATTTCCCCTGCCGCGCGAGCGGGTCCGAGCAATCGGTGTCTACAGCTTCGTTGCGAGCGGTGGCGCCGCCATCGGCCTTCTCGCCGGTGGCGCTATCACCGAGGCGATTAGCTGGAACTGGATCTTTTTCGTCAACCTACCGATCGGAATCGCGGCCTTCCTCACTGCTATCCGAATCCTCGAGACTGAGCAGGGAATAGGCCTCAGCGAGGGAGCCGACGTCAGTGGCGCCGTCCTCGTGACCGGCGCGCTGATGCTCGGGGTATACACGCTCGTCGAAGCCGCGGACTATGGTTGGGCTTCCTTGCACACTGTGGGCCTCGGCGCCCTTTCGATAGCGTTGCTGGCGGCATTCGTTGTTCGTCAGGCAACGGCGGCCAAGCCACTCCTTCCATTACGCATCTTCAAGTCGCGCAACGTCTCGGGCGCCAACGCTACTGTTGCGCTGATGATCGGCGGATTCTTCGGGATGTTTTTCCTCGGAGCGCTGTACATGCAGCGCGTGCTCGGCTACGGTCCGGTCGAGGTCGGCCTCGCCTTCCTGCCCGTCGCACTCCTAATCGGGACGCTCGCGCTGGGTTTCTCCGCGCGGCTGAACACGCGTTTCGGCCCCGGGACGGTGTTGGTCCCCGGCCTATCGCTCGGTGTGGCCGCGCTGGCGCTGCTCACGCGCGCACCCGTCGAGGCCGACTACGTCACCGACATATTGCCAGCGATGCTGCTGCTCGGCGTCGGCGCCGGCCTTTCCTTCCCGGCGCTGACGACCCTGGCGATGTCGGGCGCCACGCCCAGCGACTCGGGTCTCGCCTCAGGCCTAATCAATACAACGCAGCAGGTCGGCGGCGCGCTAGGTCTCTCGATTCTGGCGACACTCGCTACTTCACGAACGGATGCTCAACTCTCCGACGGAGTGAGCACGGCGTCCGCTCTCACCAGCGGCTACCATCTCGCCTTCGGCGTCGGGGCGGCCTTCATTGCGGCAGCGCTCGCGCTGGCGGTGGCATTGCTGCAGAAGCGGACCGAACCGCGGGTCGAGAGTGCTCCCGAACCCGAGATCTCGCAACCTATGATACCCGCAGTCTCTACGAGGCGTTGCCCATGAGCACCGTCACCGCCGAACCTTGGGTGTCGCTCCCAATACAACTGCGGTCGCACCGCAGACTAAGGAGGCTTCTATGACCACGAATGACCTGGAATCAGCACAGGATGCTAGCACGATGATCGGTATCATCGGCGCCGGCAACCTTGGACAGGCCTTGGCGCGCACGGCGCTGCGGGCCGGCCGGAAGGTCGTGATCTCGAACAGCCGCGGCCCTGAATCTCTGGCACCAGTGGTCGCCGCTCTCGGCGCGGGCGTGTCGGCCGGCACGGTCCCTGAGGCGGCGGCAGCCGGCATCGTCGCAATCGCGGTGCCGTGGAGCAGCGTCCCCACAGCCGTCAGCGGGTTGCAATGGCACGGCCAGACTGTCATCGACGCGACGAACGCGTGGGACGCCGAACTCGGCGGCCGCACCTCCAGCGAGCTCGTCGCCGATCTCGTCCCGGGTGCCCGGCTGGTAAAGGCCGCAAACACGCTTTGGGCGGAGGTCCTGGGCGCCGATCCCCACGAGGCGGGCGGCCGTCGGGTGATCTTCCTGTCCGGCGACGACGCCGCGGCCAAGGCCTCGGTGGTCGAGCTGTTCGACGCCGCCGGCTTCTTCGTGATCGATGTCGGTGACCTGGTGACGGGCGGACGCATGCAACAGCAGGGGGGCCCCCTGTCAGGTCAAAACCTCGTGGGGCTTGCCCCAGTCAGATAGCGAGGCTCAGCGAGGTCCCGCCCGCAGGACGGGCCTCTGGGAGAAAGCAAATTGTCGAGGCACGATTGTGAGGAGAGAACAATGATCGAGAAGCATATTGAGCGGACCGCGGACAGCAGCGAAGAAGGACTCCGCCGGGGTTGCTCTTCGAAGAAAAAGCAGAGGGCGTCCCAATGACGCGGAAGGTTACCGTAACCCGAAACGGCCCCTACGTGGTTGAAGGCGCCATCCCGCTAGCCAATCAGACTATAGAAAGCGACTCCGAAGGCGGGTCCCGGGAGTGGCTTGAGGGACCAACGTTCGAGGTCGACGAAGTGTATAACCTCTGTCGCTGCGGGCAATCGTCGAACAAGCCGTTTTGTGACAGTACACACCTCAAGGTCGGGTTCGATGGTACCGAAACGGCCTCGAGGGCTCCGTATCTCGATCAAGCGGATGTCTTCGAGGGCCCGGCGATGGATTTGACCGACGCTCAGCCGCTCTGTGCGAGCGGCCGGTTCTGCGATCCTGACGGCAGCATCTGGAACCTGATCGAGCAGACCAACGACCCTGACGCAGTAGAGAAAGTGAAGCACCAGAGTGGTCATTGCCCGTCGGGGCGGCTCGTCGTCTGGGACACGGCAACGAGGAAGCCTTACGAGCCTGCTTACGAGCCTTCGATCGGCCTCGTGCAGGACCCGGTCGCCGGCGTGAGCGGCCCGATCTGGGTGAGGGGTGCGATTGCCATCGAATCAGAGGACGGCGAGGCCTACGAGATCAGAAATCGAGTTACCCTCTGTCGATGCGGCGCCTCCAACAACAAGCCGTTCTGCGATGGTTCACACATCACAATCGGCTTCCAGGACGGCTCATGAACGGCCGACATGGCGCGCCAGACGGAGCTCTTCGCATTGCGGGCCAGCCGCCGAACCTCCCGGATGGATTCACCGACACCTTTACCAGCCGATACATCGACACAAAGGAGAAGCCATGAACTCACGAGAGATGACAACTGAGACAACGCCTAACTCGAGCGCGAACAGCGCCGAAGCCCTGCCGGACTACGCGCCCGTTCCTCGGTCGGCGCTCGGTCCCGCCCTCAACGACCAGGGCTACTACGTCGGACGTGTCGAGCGGAACCTCTATTGGGTGACCGACGGCACCTACCAGTCAGCGTTCCTGACCACCCCGGACGGTGTCATCCTGTTCGACGCGCCGCCCACGATCGGCCACAACATCCAGCGGGCGGTCGACGAGATCGCGGCCGCGAACGGAGTGACGAACAAGGTCAGCCACCTGATCTACTCGCATCACCACGCCCACCACGGCGGCGCGTCCTCGCTGTTCGACAAGAACGTCACGCGCATCGGGCACGAGGAGACGCGACGCCTGCTCCTGCGCGACGACGATCCGGCCAGACCGCCGAATGAGGAGACATTCCAGGACCGCCGCACCCTCGAGATCGGAGGCGAGCGCATCGACCTGGCATGGCACGGCCCCAACCACTCGCCCGACAACATCTTCATCCACCTGCCCGACCACGACACGTTGATGCTGATCGACATCGTCAATCCGGGCTGGGCGCCGATCTACACCTCGAATCTGAGCGAGGACATCCCCGGCTACGTCGAGGCGCCGGCGAACGCGCTCGCCTATTCATGGAAGCACTTCATCGGCGGTCACAACGGCCGGCTCGGCACCCGCGACGACGTGACGCTGCATCAGCAGTACATGGCGGACATCGCCGACAACTCCAGGAAGGCCATCGGAACTGTCGATCCGACCCCGTACTTCCAGAAGTACGGTGAGAACACCTGGGCCGCGATCAAGGGCTACCTTGACGAGGTCACAAGGGTCGCCGCCGCGCCCGTGATCGAGAAATACACCGGCGTCATCGCTGCCGCGGACGTGTTCACCGAGAGCACGACGTTCTGGGTGATGGAGTCGATTCGCCTCGACCTCGGCTACGGCTCCCAGGTGCACCCCTGATGGACCCGCCTCGCGCCGGGCGCGGCGGCGGCCTGACGCAACGAGAAGAGACGCAATTGAGCACCACCGCTTCGACAACCGAGACGAACCTCGCGCTCGCGCGCGAGTACGTCGACCGCGTGTTCAACGCCCACCAGCCTGAGCTCGCCGCCGAGTACTTCACGCCCAACGTCAAGTGGCACGGAGGGACACTCGGCACGATCGAGGGTCCTGACGACGTCGTCGTCCTGCTGCAGGGCTTCATCGGCGGCCTACCCGACCTAAACGCGGTCGAGCAGGACGCGTTCGCGCAGGGCGACTTCGTCGCGATGCGCTTCGTCATCAACGCCACCCACGGCGGTCCCCTCTTCGGCGTCCCGGCGACCGGCAACCACGTGCAGTGGACGGCCGTCGACATCTACCGCATGGAAGACGGGAAGATCGCGGAGGAGTGGGCGGCCGACGACCTGACGGCGATCCTGCACGACATCGGCGTCTACTCGCCGCCGTGGCTATCATGAGCACCGAGCAGCAAGAGAACCTCGACGCAGTCCTGCGACAGTCAGCCTTCCCCGTCGGCAGCGACGTCAACGAGCAACGGCGACTGCTCCGAGAGTTGGTATCGGCGCAGCCGCTGCCCGCCGACGTGACCGTGACCGCAGCCGCGCTGGGCGGCGTCCCAACCGCCGAGATCACGGTCGAAGGAATCGAACCTCGCCACGTTGTTCTTTACTTCCACGGCGGCGTGTACGTGATGGGGGACGCCTTCCTCGCCGCTGACCTGGCCTCGCAGGTCGGCCGGCGGACGCACGCCGAGGTCATCTCCGTCGACTACCGGCTCGCCCCCGAGCATCCTTATCCGGCGGCCGTCGACGACGCTCTTGCAGCCTACGAGGCCCTCCTGCAAAACGGCACTGCCCCTTCGGACATCGCCTTCGCGGGAGAGTCCGCTGGCGGCGGGCTCGCCGTCGCCACCCTGGTCAACGCCCGAGATCACGGGCTGCCTTTGCCAGCCGCAGCCTTTGTCATGTCACCGTATGCCGACCTCACCCTGGCCGGGACCAGCATGGAAACGAAGCGCGAGGTCGACCCGCTGATGAGCCGAGAACTCCTTCAAGCCCGAGTCACCGACTATACGGCGGGACGAGACGCCGCTCTTGGCCTCATCAGCCCGATATTCGCCGATCTGTCCGGCCTGCCGCCCCTGATCATCCAGGCCGGAACTCACGAGGTTCTCCTCGACGACTCCGTCCGCCTCGCGCAACAAGCCGCCGCCGCCGACGTCGCGGTCACCCTCGACATCACCCCTGGGGTGCCGCACGTCTTCCAAAACTTCTATCCGATCCTCGACGACGCGGCTGCTGCGCTGGACAGAGCCGGACAGCGCCTGTCGGTGCATCTCGCCGGCGCAGAACGCGTCACCGCATAGCGGAACGACTGACCGGACCAAACACGAGGAGGCTGAGATGACAGAAGCGAACGACTGGAATGACAAGACCATCGCGGAGTTCCGCGCCAACGGCGGCCGTGTCGGAGGCACCTTCGAAGGCGCGCTCGTCGCGCTCGTACACCACCGCGGCCGCAAGAGCGGACGCGAGTACGTCAACCCGGTGATGTACCTGCCTGACGAGGCCGACAACGACGCGATCTACGTTTTCGCAACCAAGGGCGGAGCACCGTCGAACCCGGACTGGTACTACAACCTCATAGCCGCCGGCCAGGGCACCATCGAACGCGGCACGGAGACGTACGCCGTGACCGTCCGCGAAGTCCAGGGCGACGAGCGCGACCGCATCTACGACGTGCAGGCGCGCCGATACCCGGGCTTCGCCGACTACGCGAAGAGCACCGCCGGCATCCGAACGATCCCGGTGCTGGAGTTGAACAGGGGGCAGGCGATCACTTAACACACCGGATGAGGAGAGTGAGATGACGTACGACAATGAAGCAATCGTCCGGCACGCCTACCACACGGCGGAGGGCAACGTCCTGGACGTCGCCGGGTTCGTCGGCAGCTTCGCCAGTGACGGCGTGATCAACCTGGGGCACGCTGGCATAGACCCTAGCGGAGTCGGCCAGGAGAGCTATCGGGGCGAGCACCTCGGCGAGCTTGTACTCCGCATCGCCAAGCTATTCCCCGATGTCCATCGTGAGCTGCACCGCGTCAACGTGCTTGGCGACATGGTCGCCGTCGAGCTGTCGATTCAGGGCACCTTCCTCGGGCCGATGGAGACCCATGCCGGCATTGTCCAGCCGACGGGAGCGAAGGTCGACGGACCATGCGCCGACCTCTGGTACCTACGCGACGGGAAGATCCAGATGTTCGACTGCTACATCATGCTCAGCACCATGCGCGCCCAAAAGGGCGTGACGTGATGTCCGACTTCGCGTCGGCCGTCGCCGCGCCCGTTGCCAAGCGCCTCCATGCGGTCATCAAAGCCAGCGCGCCAACCCTCTCGCCGAAGACCTGATACGGGATGCCCGCATAAAGGGGTTACTGAAGGAGGGCGGTACATCCCGGCGTAAAGTTGTCGACGAGCTGCTTGCCGCCGTGGGTCGGAAGGCAGAGAGCTTCTGCTACGCGTTCGGAGACACCAACGGTTTCGTGATCGTGGACGTCCCTGATAACGTCACGGCGGCTGCGGTCGCTCTCACTGTTGGCGCCAGCGGCGCTGTGACCCTCAAGACCACCGTGCTGATGACG
>Ga0209058_1005150_pt1 | contig 10287 bp, 10 predicted proteins | sample GraSoiAngelo_147_FD_185904 | JGI IMG/M metagenome (GOLD analysis project Ga0209058, IMG submission 185904) | Grasslands soil microbial communities from the Angelo Coastal Reserve, California, USA - 14_1009_05_40cm (SPAdes) (version 2) | ecosystem: Environmental > Terrestrial > Soil > Grasslands ... | reverse complement strand
GCTGCTGCAGAAGACGCTGCTCAACATCGAAGGGCTCGGACGCCAGCTCGACCCCGATCTCGACCTGTGGCGCAGCGCCAAGCCCTACCTCGAGCGCTGGATGAACGAGCAGGTGGGCTGGCGCGGCATGCTGCGCGCGCTGCGGCAGGAAGCGCCCTTCTGGGCCTCCACCCTGCCGCAACTGCCGCGGCTCGCGCACCGCGCGCTGTCCCGGGACCGGCTCGGCGAGCTCGGCGCCGCGCTCGAGCGCCTCACGCAGGAGAACGCGCGCCGCAACGACCTTCTGTCGGCGCTCCTCGTGGTATTCACCGTGGCGCTGATTCTTCTCGCCATCAGCCTGCTCTGATGCTTCTTCGAACGTTGGCAGCTGTGGCAGCCGCGGCTATGATGGCGCGCGCATGTTGATCGCGTTCGTTGTCCTCTATCTTGTGGTCACCATCGCCATCGGTCTTTGGGCCGCCAAGCGCGTCCATGACTCCAAGGACTACGTGGTGGCCGGCAGGAGCCTGCCGCTGTACATGAACACCGCGACCGTGTTCGCCACCTGGTTCGGTGCCGAAACCGTGCTGTCGGTGTCGGCTGAATACGCGAAGAACGGGCTGGGCGGCGTCATCGCGGATCCATTCGGGTCGTCTTTCTGCCTGGTGATCGTGGCGTTGTTCTTCGCCCGCGCTTTCTACCGCATGGACCTCCTGACCATCGGCGACTTCTATCGCAAGCGCTATAACCGCCCGATCGAAATCGTCACCAGCGTGGTCATAACGTTTTCCTATCTGGGCTGGACCTCGGCGCAGATGACCGCGCTGGGGCTCGCATTTTCCACGCTCTCCAATGGCGCGATCCCGCTGCCGCTGGGCATCGTGCTGGGCGCCGCCGTCGTGCTCGGATATACCGTGTGGGGCGGCATGTGGTCGGTGGCGCTCACGGACCTTTTCCAATCAGTGATGATCATCATCGGCGTCACGCTCGTCGCCTGGGTGGTCGGGGACATGGCGGGCGGCGCCGGCAAGGTGATCGCCGCGGCCGCCGAGGCCGGCAAGTTCGACTTCTGGCCGAAAGGCGGCGCCAAGGAGTGGCTGGCGTTCGGCACTGCGTGGCTCACGCTGGCGATCGGCTCGGTTCCGCAGCAGGACATCTTCCAGCGCGTGACCTCGGCCAAGGATGAAAAGACGGCGGTGCGCGGTACGCTGCTTGGCGGTCTCGTGTACTTCAGCTTTGCGTTCGTGCCTATCTTCATCGTGTACGCCGGATTGCTGATCGCGCCTTCGCTCGCGAGCTACCTCTCGGCGGAGGATGCGCGCGAGATGCAAAAGCTGCTGCCGGCGCTGATCCTCGAGCACACGCCGATGTGGGCCCAGGTCCTGTTCTTCGGCGCGCTGCTGTCGGCAATCCTGTCGACGGCGAGCGGCGCGCTCATCGCGCCGACCGCGTTATGCACGGAAAACATCATCAAGCAGTTCTACCCGCGGATGACGGACCGGCAATTCCTTCTTACGCTGCGCATCGTGCTGGTGACTTTCTCGCTCGCCGCGCTGCTGTTTGCGCTGAACTCCAGGAGCACCATGTATGACATGGTGCAGAGCGCGTACAAGGTGACACTCGTGGGCGCTTTCGTGCCGCTCGCGGCGGGCATTTTCTGGAAGCGGGCCAACACCGTGGGGGCGAGCCTGTCGATGCTGTTCGGGCTCGGGACCTGGGCGGTGGCGGAGCTGACCGCCGCCGAAGCCACCGTACCGCCGCCGCTCATCGGGCTCGCCTTTTCCATCCTCGGCATGGTGCTCGGCTCGCTCGTGCCACGCGAGCGCGCGCTGCAGCACGCGCATCCCCACGGCGAACGCCATTGACCTGAAGGACGCGGCGCCGGCCTCGCCGCTGGCGCGCATCCTGTTCGCGGTCTATGCCGCGCTGGTGGTCTATGCCTCGCTCTACCCGCTCGTGGGCTGGCGCGACCACGGCTTACCGCTGCTCGCTTATCTGTCGGCGCCGTGGCCGCGCTTTGTCACCGGGTTCGACGTCGCGGCTAACCTCCTCGGCTACGTGCCTTACGGCTTTCTCTGCGTCGCCGCGCTGTATCCGCGCGTGCAGAGCGGAGCTGCGCTGGGCATTGCGACGCTCAGCGGCCTCGCGCTATCGCTCGTTCTCGAGGGCGCGCAAAGCTATCTGCCGGCCCGCGTCGCGGCCGGCCTCGACGTGCTGTGCAACGTCGCCGGCGCCGCACTGGGCGCGCTCGCCGGCCTTGCGCTGGTGCAGCAGCTGCTCGAGGAAGGGCCCTTCAAGCGCCTGCGCGCCGCGTTTACGCCGGGCGTGGAGATGGATATCGGCCTGGCGCTGATCGCGCTATGGCTGTTCACGCAGCTCAATCCGGCAACCCTGCTGTTTGCCACCGGCGACCTGCGCGACATCGTCGCGCCGCACGAAACGCGGGCGCATGCGCCGGGGTTCTTCGCCGCCATCGAGGCGTTCGCCGCCGGTGCCAATCTGGTTGCCGTGGCGCTGGTCGTATCCGCGCTCGCGGCGCCGGGCGCACGAGTACGGGCCTTGTTCGCGGCCCTGGTCGGGGCCGCGCTCGCCGTGAGGACCGTGGCCTTTGCTATCGTCATGCACGCCGAGCACGTGTTCGCCTGGCTGACGCCCGGCGCGCAGCAGGGGCTGCTTGCCGGGCTGGTCATTGCGCTCGCTGCGGTGGAGCTGCCGCGCACCGCGCGCCTCGGGCTCGCCGCGGTGCTCATCATGGCGGCGACGGTGCTCGTGAATCTGGCTCCGCCCAACCCGTACCTCGCGGCTTCGCTCAAGGTATGGGAGCAGGGCCATTTCCTGAATTTCAACGGCCTCACGCGCCTGGTGAGCGTGCTGTGGCCCTTCGCGGCGCTCGGCTACCTGATATTTCTGGCCTCGAGGCGCAGCCGCGAGACGCCCGGGTAAAATCGCGCATGTCCTACTACGCCAAGCATGTGTTTTTCTGCTGTAACCAGCGCGACGGCGGGCGCACCTGCTGCAACAACAAGGGGGCCTCCGCGATGCGCGATTACGCCAAGCAGCGCGTCAAGGAGCTCGGGCTTTCCGGCCCCGGCAAGCTGCGCATCAACCAGGCCGGGTGCCTCGATCGGTGCGAGGAAGGCCCCTGCGTGGTGGTCTACCCGGACGCGGTCTGGTACACCTACGTCGACCGCTCCGACATCGACGAGATCATCGAGGAGCACCTGCGGCACGGCCGCATCGTCGAGCGCCTGCGCATGTAGATGCGTGCCACCACCCGCCGCGTATTCGTCGCGGGGCCGGCGGGACGCATCGAATGCGCCGTCGATTCGCCCGAGGGCAGCCCGCGCGGCCACGCCGTCATCGCGCATCCGCATCCCCAGTTCGGCGGCACGCTCGACAACAAGGTGGTGCAGACGCTGGCCCGGGCATTCGTCGAGCTCGGCTATGAAGCGTGGCGGCCCAACTTCCGCGGCGTCGGGCAAAGCGAGGGGCGCTACGACGAGGGGCGGGGGGAGGTAGAGGATCTCGCCGCTGCCGTTGCGCAGATCGCCGGCCAGAGAATCGTTCTTGCGGGCTTTTCCTTCGGCGCCGCGATGCAGGCCAGGCTCGCCGCGCGCGTGAAGCCGGAAAGGCTGGTTCTGGTCGGAACTGCGGTGCTCAACTTCGACGTGCCGCCGGTGCCGCGCGGCAGCCTGGTGATACACGGCGAGCAAGACACCACGGTGCCGCTCGCCGCCGTCCTCGACTGGGCGCGGCCGCAGGACCTGCCGCTCGTCGTGGTGCCGGGTGCCGAGCACTTCTTCCATCGCCGGCTGCATCTCCTGCGCGACATCGTCGAGTCCTATTGCCGATGAACGTCCTCTCGGCGCGCGGCGTACGCAAAGCGTACGGCGCCAACGAAGTCGTGTCCGGAGTCGACCTGCGGGTGGCGTCCGGCGAGTGCTTCGGCCTGCTCGGGCCGAACGGCGCCGGCAAGACGACTACGCTCAAGCTGTGCCTGGGCCTGATCAGGCCCAATGCAGGTGAAATCGAGCTCCTCGGCGAGCCGGTTCCGCGCCGCGCGCGCGAGGCGCGCACTCGCGTCGGCGTAGTGCCGCAGTCCGACAACCTCGATCCCGACTTCACCGTCGCCGAGAACCTGCTCGTCTACGGCCGCTACTTCGGCATGGCAGCGGGCGACATCGAGGCGCGGATCCCGGCGCTTCTCGGCTTCGCCGGTCTTGCCGGCCGGGCGGACTCGCGCATCAACACGCTCTCGGGCGGCATGAAGCGGCGGCTGACGCTGGCGCGCGCGCTGGTCAACGATCCGCAGCTCGTGTTCATGGACGAGCCGACCACCGGCCTCGACCCGCAGGCGCGTCACCTGATCTGGGAGCGGCTGCGCAGGCTGACGCAGGAAGGCAAGACGCTGGTGCTGACGACGCACTTCATGGAGGAGGCCGAGCGGCTGTGCCACCGCCTCGCCATCCTGGACAACGGGCGCATCATCGCCGAGGGCTCGCCGCGCGCGCTGATCGCCGAGCACATCGAATCGCAGGTCGTCGAGGTGCACGGCGCGGGCTACGAGGCGTGGATGGAGCGCGCGAAGGCGATCTGCCCGCGCGTAGAGCGCGCGGGCGACACAGTCTATTGTTATGCCGAGGATGCCGAGCCCGTCCTGCAGAGCCTCGCCGGGCAGAGCGAGCTCGCCTACCTGCACCGCCCGGCGAGCCTGGAGGACGTCTTTCTGAAACTGACAGGGCGCGATCTGAGGGATTGATGAGCCTGCGCTGGGTCGCGGTCTGGCGCCGCAACATGCTGGTCTGGCGAAAGCTGATGGCGGCTTCCGTGCTGACCAACCTCGCCGATCCGTTGATCATGCTCTTCGGCCTGGGTTACGGCCTGGGTGCTCTGCTGCCCTCTGTCGAGGGCATGCCGTATATCGCCTTCTTTGCCGCCGGGTCGCTTTGCACCGCGACCATGTACACCGCGTCGTTCGAATCGATGTTCTCGGGCTTTTCGCGCATGCACGGGCAAAAGACCTGGGATGCGATCCTCTATGCGCCGCTGGTCATCGACGACATCGTGGCGGGCGAGGTGATGTGGGCGGCGAGCAAGGCCTGGCTCACCGGATCGACGATTCTCGCGGTGATCGTGGTGTTCGGCTTCGCCGCCTCGCCGCTCGTCCTGCTCACCCTGCCGGCGGCGTTCCTGGTCGGACTCGCGTTTTCCTCGGTCGGCCTGGTCATGACGGTGCTCGCGCGCAACTGGGACTTCTTCAGCTTCTACATGACGCTCGTCATGACGCCGATGATGATGATCTCCGGAGTGTTTTTCCCGGCCGAGCGGCTGCCGACACCGCTCCTCGCCGTGGCGCAGGTGCTGCCGCTCTACCATGGCGTCGAGCTGGTGCGGCCGGTGATCGCGGGGCGCCTGCCCGAGCAGCCGCTCCTGCACGTGCTGGTGCTCCTCGGCTATGCTGCGGCTGGCTACTCGCTGGCGATCTACTTCGCGCGCAGGCGCTTCTCGGAGTAGGGCATGCTCTGGGTCAAATCGCTGCACATCGTCTTCATGGTGACTTGGTTCGCGGGGCTGTTCTACCTGCCGCGGCTCTTCGTCTATCACGCGATGGCCGCCGACCGGGCCTCGATCGAGCGCTTCAAGCTGATGGAGCGCAAGCTCTACTGGGGAATCATGACCCCGGGCGCGGTCCTCACCATCGTCTTCGGCGTCTGGCTGTGGCTCGGCTGGTTCCGCGGCGCCTCGAGCTGGCTGCACGCCAAGATCGCCCTGGTCGCGCTGCTGGTCGGCTATCACGTCTGGTGCGGTCGGCTGCTGCGCGAGTTCGCCGCCGATCGCAATACCCGCACGCACGTGTGGTATCGCTGGTTCAACGAGTTCCCCACGCTCGTGCTGTTCGCCACGGTGTTGCTGGTTGTCCTCAAGCCGTTCTGAAGGGTTTTTCGCGAGTTGCCCGCGCGGCCTCGAGTCGCTTTTGAAGGAGGAACTCGAGGCGCTTCGTGCGCAAGGCGCCCAGGTCGTGCCTGGCGGTGTCTCGTTCTCCGGCGGCTGGGAAGTCTGCTACGCGGCAAACCTCTGGTCGCGGATCGCCTCGCGCATGCTATGGCGCGTAGGCCAATTCGAATATGGCAACGAGAACGACCTGTATGCGGCCGCGCGAGCCATCGATTGGCCGAATTACTTCCGCGTCGAGCGAACGCTGCGCGTCAACGTCACGGCGCAAAAAAGCCCGCTCAAGAGCCTGGAGTTCGCCACCTTGCGGATCAAGGACGCCGTGTGCGACCGCTTCCGCGATGCCGGCGGCCGGCGGCCGGACGTCGAGCGCTCCAACCCCGACGTAAGAGTGCATGCCTTCCTGGAGGGCGCGCGCGGCACCCTTTACCTCGACACGTCGGGCGAGCCGCTGTTCAAGCGGGGCTGGCGCGCCGCCCAGGCAGAGGCGCCGTTGCGCGAGAATCTCGCCGCGGGCATCGTCATGCTCAGCGGCTGGAGGCCGGACGAGCCGCTGCTCGATCCGATGTGCGGCGGTGCCACGCTGCTCGTCGAGGCGGCCGCCATGGCGCGCGGCCGCGCTCCGGGCGCGCGTAGAGCGTTCGGCTTCGAGAAGCTCGCGGTTTTCGATTCGGCCCTGTGGGAAAAACTGAAACGGGAAGCGCAGGGGTCTTCTTCCGAGGCAGCTCTCGGGCTCTACGGCAGCGACACCGACCCGCGCGCCCTCGCGGCGGCGCGGCGCAATCTCGCTGCCGCCGGCGTGGAGCGCTGGGTGCAACTGGAGCAAGCCGATGTCCTGGAGCGAAGCGCGCCGGCGCCCGCCGGGGTGATGGTCATGAATCCGCCCTACGGCGAGCGCATGGGAAGCGAAGAGGAACTGGCGCGCTTCTACCCCAAGCTGGGCGACGCGCTGAAGAAAAAATTCGCCGGCTGGCGCTGCTATGTCTTTACCGCCGACCTGCGCCTGCCCAAGCTGATCCGCCTCGAGCCCTCGGCCCGCACGCCTCTGTGGAACGGGGCGCTCGAGTGCCGGCTGTACGAATTCGAGATGCTGGCGGGAAGTCGGCGCCGCAAGCCCGGCTGAGGCCCGGCTTCACAGGCTGCCTGGGTTTCGAGCTCCCGAGGCTTCCGGGTCCCACCCACTTTCACGCCCGCCGCCCGGCGCCTTTCTTCGAGAAGGACAAGGCAGCGCGCTTTGGCGTCGCCCGTGAACGTGCGACACGTTCTCGCGTGACAGAACTCGCAACGCGCCGTGCCGCGGCTCCACAACCTGCGACGAACCGGTACAGCGGACCGAAGGTACGCAGCGAGGTGAGTCCAACAAAGTAAAGCCCAGGCACACTGCTTTCAAACCGGTGGCTCAGGATCGGAATCGCCTTGTCCGTCTTGATCTCGGCGCGGAGCGATGGATGAATCATCGTCAACTTGGAGATATCTACGGTGTATCCAGTTGCCAGTAGGATGTGATCAGCGCTTACCTTCGCGCCCTCCGAGATGGTCACAGCGAGCTTTCCGTGCGCCACCTCCAGTGCCGCCACCGTGCGGCGTTCGCGCAGTGTAACCTTGCCGAGGACTCTATCCCTCAGCCAATCAGTCGCTCCGGAGTGGTACCTGGCGTTATACCAGTCCTTCCACCCCTGCGGGAACCGGTAGAACAAAACGGGCATCTGATCCAATACCCAGTTGATCCAGCCAGGCGCGATGGTCGCGTCGGGGGCCAGGATCTTTTCGAGCGTACTGCGCGTGTTCGAACGATCTGGCTCGAGCCACTGGATAGGCCGCCGCGATACGACCTGGACAGCGGCGCCGGCTTCGTGGAGTAGTGCGGCAAACTCGATCGCGCTCTGTCCGCGACCGATCACGACGACGTCCCGTCCCTTGAAACGCCTGAAGTCCCTGTGGTCGGAGGAATGTGAGACCAGTTCAGCCGGGAGCCCTTGAAACTGTTCCGGTCGATTGGCATAGTGATAGAGTCCGATTGCCATCACGACTGCCTGACTCTCTACCTCGCGCCCATCCTCCAGCGTTATGAGAAACTGAGCGTCCTGACGCTCGATTGACGCAACGTACGTCTCATCGACGTCAGGCACCGCCCGTTGCTGGAACCAGAGGCCATAGGCAATGAACGTCTCGATCGGTAGGGGATAGCCCTTCTCGAGCTTCGACTCCCTAACGAAACGCTCAAAGCCATAGTCCTTACGCGGATCGGAGAGGTTGGTGGCCCACCAGTGAGATCGTAGCCGCATGCCTGTCGGCATGTGATCGCGCCACATCTCCAACGCCCTGCCGAAAACCGCTACCCTGAGTCCTCGTCCGCGGAGATGCGCCGCGGTCGAGAGGCCGTAAGGCCCCGCGCCCACGACAACGGCGTCATAGGCGGGCCTCATGAGAGGGTCTTCGTCACGCGGGACACCAGTCTCCTCATGGCGAGGCGCGTGAAACTCGTAGTGGCCCTGACCGCAGGAAGCGGATCCGTCCAATCCACGTAGTCGTAGCCCATCGGCCTGAAAAACGAGAGACCAAAGTCCAACAGCGTCTGTACCGGAGGTGTGCCTCCGGGCCTGCCTCGCTCCCCGAGGGCGCGGATCAGCCTCTTGATGTCCCCGCCGAGATGGCGCATCCAACTGCCAGTACGATAGCCGTCCACCTTTTCAATGGGCCCGCCGCTCGCCCACTGGTAGAGGAGATATGGGAAGTCGACGCCAGCTCGCACCGCGACCTCGACTGATGCGGAGAGTCGTGGGTTGATCTCCATCAAGTACGGGATGCCGGCAGCGTCACGGCGGTACTCGACTTCGGAGTAGCCCTCGAGGTCGATTTCGCGCACGAGCGATTCGGCCTGACGCCCTATGTCAGGCGGAATAGCGATGCTCTGGCGCAGGACCGACTCCCCACCCAAGGGCGGGTTGGTTCGCAGTGCCCATTGTGCGAAGCGTGCGTGCACCTCGCCATCGGCATACAGGAAACTCACCGCTTCGCGCCTTCCTGTGAGCAGTTCCTGGACCAGGGCGGCCTCCCCGAAGCGCGTCACCGCCTCGACCGCGCGACGTGCCTCAGCGGGAGTGACAACGAGTTGGGCATTTAGCCGTGCTCCCTCCCGCCCGTCCCACAACCAGGACTCGCACGGTTTGATCACAGCCGGGAGCTCAATTTCTTTCAGCGCGGCCGGCACATCCCCAACCCCGCGAACGACGACCCCGCGCGGGACACGGAGCCCGAGGTGCCTCGCCACCGCAAGGGTCCGCTCCTTGTTGATCGCGATCGCTAGCGGCCGTTCGTCCGCTAGCGCCAGGCGGACTCGTGGCTCGAGCCGCGCGCGATGCTGACGCAGCAGGGCGATCGTGGCGTCGTTTGAGGCCAAGAGCACGCGCGCACCGGTGCGCTCCAGCCAGTCCACCAGGATGGCAAGGTAGGCGCCCATCGCGTTCTCGGGTGGGAACACGAAACCCCGCTGACACCAGCGGGACGAAAGCGCCGGTGTGTTGGGGTGCGTTCCCGCGGCGGCGACTTGTAGCCCCCGCTGTCCGAGGGACCGCACGGTCACCAGCGACTGCCGAAGTGGTGCGTTGAGCACCAGCGCGTCGAATTCCCGCGAAGGGCGGTGCGTTAGCATGACTTCATCTTGCTAGGGCGAGCAGTCTCCACTGCCCCATGACACGAGCAGCCAAGTCTTGGTGAATCGCGAAGAGGGTCACAAGTTGATTGAGAAGCGCGCTCCTGCAAAACTCCGGCGAGAACAGGGTGATCCCAGTGTGGCCGCCGCGGCGCCTCAGGGAAATCCGGGGATTCCTTGGAATTCGTCGCGGACATTCATTGCATCCCTCATTCGGGGTGTCGCCCCGTCACACTGACCGCGGAGCCATTGCTGACGACGGAATCCTGGGTTCCCGAGAGCCGTTGGAATCCTGGCTCAACTGTGACTGTTACCGCGGCGCTAGTCGGGTCAACCAGCGAGATGCCGTTCATGAAATCCCGACGCCATACTTCTTGACTCCACGCGGCGGTCGGTGGTGGGTGAGCGGCCCTCCAAGCTTGAAGCTGTATTCGTCGAACCACGGAACGCTGCTGTACCGACGGCTATGTGGACCCTCCCTTGAACTGGATTATGTTGCGTTACGTCAACAATGCAATGCGCCTAACGGACTACTATCGGCCGTTTGCCTGCATCGTCAAACCAGGTATCGCTCAAGTGCTGACGACGCTGTCAGGATCGCCACGTCCGGCGTCGCCGTCGAGCGCAACGGCGACTCCAGCTCTGCGGCGAAGGTCATCCCCGCCATCCGAACGGGGCGCTCGAGTGCTGGCTGTACGAATTCG
>Ga0209058_1005141_pt1 | contig 10296 bp, 4 predicted proteins | sample GraSoiAngelo_147_FD_185904 | JGI IMG/M metagenome (GOLD analysis project Ga0209058, IMG submission 185904) | Grasslands soil microbial communities from the Angelo Coastal Reserve, California, USA - 14_1009_05_40cm (SPAdes) (version 2) | ecosystem: Environmental > Terrestrial > Soil > Grasslands ... | reverse complement strand
GGCCGGATCCTGGTCTCCATCGACGAAGCCGGCGGGCTGTGGATCAACGATCAACCGGTCGCCGCCGAAAGCTTCGGCGACAGCCTCCGCGCCGCGGCGGGCGCCGAGCAGCCGGACATCAAGGTCGTGATCCGGGGCGACGCCCGGCTCCGCCTCGGCATGGTGCGGCAGGCCATGCTCGCAATCGAGGACGCCGGCTTCCATGGGGTAGGGCTGATCGCAAAGCACGACAACGCCGAGGGGAAGGGAGACTGAGATCATGCACGTCCAAAGAGAGGGCTCCCACCTGCATTCCGAGATCAACATCACGCCGCTCGTCGACGTGGTGCTGGTGCTCTTGATCATCTTCATGGTCGTCGTTCCCCTCATGTTGAAGGGCTACGACGTCAGCATTCCCCGATCGTCCGCCGAGGTCGTGCCCGCGCAGGCCGAAGAGGCCCAGGTGATCCTGAGCATCGCGCCCGCGTCCTGCCACATCCTCGGACAGCCGGCGGGCGAGGGGCTCCCCGAGGACTGTCGCGTGACGCTGGCCGAGCGCGAGATTCCCGTGGCCGATCTGGCCGTGCGCGTGTCGGAGATCCTGGGCAGCAGGACCGCGGAGCGGCGCGTGCTGTTCATCGCCGCCGACGACCGCCTGAACTACGAGGGGGTCCTGCGCATCGTCGATTTCGCGAAGTCGCGCGTCGACGATTTGAAGATCGAATTCATCGCGACCGATTGAGGTGGGGGTCTGGTGACGACCAAGGGAACCGAAAGAGGCATGTTTTCGACATCGGGGGCTCCGTCCGCCCACAGCTTGGTGACGAGTTTCGGGCTGCATGGCCTCGCGCTGATCGTCCTGCTGCTGGTGCCAGCAGGGGCGCTGGTCCACATCGCGCCTCCCGAAAAACAGGTCGATGTCGTCTTCCATCGTCCGGCGCCGATCGCGATCCCCGTCCCGCCTCCTCCGGCGCGAGCGGCGGCGGCCGGGCCGCGGCTGGGGGGCCCACCCCCCGCGCCGAAGCCGAAACCCGCCGCGCCGCCGGGTCCGCTCGGGCCGGGGAAGCCCGCATTGCCGCCGGAGGAGGCGCAGGGGCCGAAGGTGGGAATGGCCGGCATTCTGGCGTTCCGGGACAAATTCGCGAGCCTGGCAAAGGACAAGGTCGCTCCGCGCCTCGGCGCCGACGCGCATTACAGCCAGGTCGACGCGGTGGGCCCGGCGTCGTCACGGTCCACGTTGACGGCCAATACGCCGGGCGCGAGCGGCGGCATCAACGTCGCCTCGCTGAGCCGTAGCGTGGGAGGCGGCGGTGGCGGAGGCGCAGGTGGTGGAGGCGGGATTCAGGGTGTGGGGATCGGACGCGCGACCAGCTCGATCGCGGGGATCGGCGGAGGCGAGCGGCCGGTGGCGCACGGCGGGCCTGGGGCCTCCCGCACCGACGAAGAAATCCAGATCGTGTTCGACCGCTACAAGGCGTCGTTCTACCGGCTGTACAACCGGGCGCTGCGCAACGACCCGACCTTGAAGGGCCAGATGGTGCTGCGCCTGACGATCCAGCCGGACGGCAGCGTGTCGATGTGCAAGCTGCAGTCGTCCGACATGAACGCGCCGGATCTCGCCGACCAGGTCGTGAAGATCGTCCTGACGATCAATTTCGGCGCGAAGCAAGTGCAGGCCGTGACGATTTCGTACCCGATCGACTTCCTGCCGGCGGAGTGAAGCCGGGGAGGATTCGAAAACATTGCGCATCTGATCTGAAACGCGATTTTGAAAAGGGCAAAGCCATCGAAAGATGGCGACGCAAAGTCACCGGTCTAACGGGCCTCCGGGGGGGGCCTCACGACGGCGGGACCGCCAGAATCCACTCCACACCGTGGACGGCTCGGTCGCTCCCAGTCGTGAGTGGAGCGAGGGCGTCCATGTCATTCAGCGATTCAATCGGTGCGAGGGCGCGTGGCAGGAAAGCGGCGTTCCTGCTCTTGCCGCTCTTCGGCCTGTTGATCGGTGCCACCTCCGACGCGCTGGCGATCAATTGCGTCGCCGATGCCGGCGGCATCATCGACGGCTTCGTCAACTATCCCGTCCCTCCCTCCCAGATCAACCTCGACGGCAATTGCAGGATCCAGAACTACCCCGCGTCCAACCCGATGACCAGCAACTTCAGCTTCGACGGCACCCTCAGAGGGTTGCTGATCATCTTCGACAACGTCGATTTCACGGGCAACATGTCGTGCAACGCCAGTCACGATCACAAGCTCTGGTTCGTCAACGGCTCGACCACCACGCTCAATCAGAGCTGCCAGAACATCCTGATCCCGGTCGAGAAGATCGACAAGGCGAATCCGCCCGGCCCGCCCTTCGTCACCATCGGCGTCCCCTTCACCTGGACGCTGACGATCCCGGTCCTGTTCGACCCGGCCACGGGCACGGTCATCAACTTCCAGGGGTCGATCAACGACCTGCACAGCATCACGGTCGTCGACGACCTCAACGCCACGGGTGTCGATCTCACCTACGTGAGCCACACCGCCACCTGGCTCGACGACGGCACGCTGGTGCCGCACACGTTCTCCAACGTCGGCAACGTGCTCACCTTCGACAACTTCCCCATCGTCACGGCCGGCCGGCAGTTCGTCATCAACCTCACGGTCGTCCTGAACAACACGCCGCCGAACGCGCCGGGGACGCAGTTCATCAACACCGCCAAGTGGGACTTCGGGCGGCTCATCGACGGCACGTTCTACGAGCCGCTGCCGGGCGAGAATGGCGTTACGCCGCCGCTGACCATCTCCGGTCCGATGCTCGTCGTCGACAAGACAGGCCCGGCGACGATGAATCTGGGTCAGTGGGGCGACTTCACCCTCGACGTCCAGAACACCGGGCTCACCGACGCCTGGGACGTCTCCCTGCGCGACCTCTTCCCGGACGGCCCGACGGGGGGCATGTGCGATCAGACGCCGCAGATTCTGAGCGCCCGGGTGTTCGCGGCCGACGGGGTCACCCCGGTGCCGGGCAAGGGCCCGCTCATCCAGGGCACCGACTACACGTTCAACTACACGGGCCCGCCCACCTGCCGCCTCGACCTCACGATGCTGACGGCCGCGGCGCGGATCGGGGCCAACGAGCGGCTGATCATCCAATACCGGACCCAGCTCGATGCCAACACCCAGGACGGCATCACCCTCACCAACGTGGCCGGCGCCATCCAGTGGTTCAACGGCGACGCCGGCAACCCCGACCGCATCGTCACCAACCGCACGCTGACCAACGGCACGGTCGGTGTCGCGGACCACGAGGACGCCCACACCGTCACGGTCGACCTCTTCGGCTATTTCTTCGAGAAGACGGTCGCGGACCTGACCAGCGGGGCGAACCCGGCGACGACCGCCGCTCCGGGCGACACGCTGCGCTACACGCTCCGCTTCCAGACCACCGACCAGCCGCTCGCCAATTTCCGCATCGACGACGTGATGGACGCGCTCAACGCCGTGCCGGCCTTCGCGGCCGGCACGCTGACGCTCGTGAGCGTCCCCCCCGGCGCCGACGTCACCAACACGAATAGCAACGGCGGCCCCAGCGGCACCGGAGTCCTCGACGTCCGCAACCTGAGCCTGCCGCTGGGCAGCCAGTTCCAGATCGTGTTCGACATCACCCTGAGGTTGCCGCTCGCCAACGGAACGGTCGTCACGGACCAGGCGACGTTCCGCCAGGCCAACGGCACGGTCCTCGGCGTGAGCGACGATCCGAACGTCAACGGCCAGGCCGATCCGTTCGTCGCGGGGGACGAGGACCCGACGCGGGTGACGATCGTCTCGGCCCCCGCCTTCCGCATCCAGAAGATCTCGACGGACCTCACCGGCGACCCGAGCTGCGCTACACCCTCACGGTCGCCAACATCGGCAACGAAGACGCCGTCAACGTGACGCTGCGCGACGCCGTGCCGGTGAACACCACCTATGTGGCGGGCAGCACGACCCTGAACGGCGTGGCGGTCGCGGACGTCGCGGGCCTGTCGCCGCTCGTCAACGGCCTGTTGATCCACCCGCCGTCCAACCCGACGCCGGGGACGATGCCGGCCGATCCGTCCGCCAGCGCGCCCAACGTCGCCACCATCACCTTCGACGTGGTGATCAGTCCGACCGTTCCCAACGGCACGGTGATCTCGAACCAGGGCTTCGTCACCGCGGGCACCGTCGTCGTCAATCAGCCGTCCGACGACCCCGGCACGCCGGTTCCCAACGACCCGACGCGCGACGTCGTCGGCAACTTTCCGCTCCTGTACGCCACGAAGACCGTCGCGCTCCTCGTCGATCTGGGGACGCCGGGGGTGGTCGATCCGGGCGACACGCTGCGCTACACGATCACCGTCCAGAACTCCGCGACCATCGCCGCCACCGGGGTCGTCCTCACCGACGGCGTCCCGGCGAACACGACCTACGTCGCGGATTCGACGCAGCTCAACGGCCTGCCGGTCGGCCAGCCAGACGGCGGCGTGTCGCCGCTCGCCGCGGGCATCAACATCTCCTCGTCCGACCTGACGCCGCCGCTCCCGGGTCCGGGCGCCGGCACGATCTCGCCGGGCGCCTCGGCGGTCCTGCAGTTCAACCTGCGCGTCAACCTCGGCACGCCGGCCGGCACGCTGATCACGAACCAGGCGGTGGTGGACAGCGTCGAGCTGCCGAACCTCCTGACCGACGGCGACGGGAACCCCGGGAACGGCGCGCAGCCGACGGTCGTCGTGGTCGGCGCCGTCCAGCAGTTGTCGATCACGAAGCAGGTGACGGTGGTCGGCGGCGGCCCCGCCCTTGCCGGCGGGCAGCTGGATTACGTCGTGACCGTCACGAACATCGCCGCCCTGCCGGCGATCAACGTCGTGATCAACGACACCCTCCCCCTCGGCCAGCTCGCCTACGTGGCCGGGTCGGCGACGATGAACGGCTCGGCAACCGGCGTCAGCGTGGTCGGCTCGACGATCACCGCCGACTACGCCGCGGTCAACGGGGCGCTGCCGCCGGGCGGGGTCGTGGTGCTCCAGTTCCGCGCCGTGATCAACCCGGCGCTCGCGAACGGCACGGTGGTCACGAACACCGGCACGGTCTCCTGGAACGCGCCGGCGCAGACCGCAAGCGCCAGCGTCTCGATCGTCGTCGGCAGCATCCCCGGACTCTCCGTGCTGAGCGGTTCGGCCTGGCACGACAAGGACTTCGACGACACCCGGGATCCCGGCGAGCGGGCGCTGGCCGGCTGGACGGTTGAGCTGTACCGCAACGGCGTCCTGTGGAATTCGGCGCTGACGGACGCCGCCGGCGACTATCGCTTCACCAGCGTCGACCCGAACGACACCACGGGCGTCCAGTACGAGGTGCGGTTCCGTGCGCCGGGGGCCGGGCCGAACACCGCGATGCTCGGCCGCGCGGCCTCGCCGTTCACGAACGGACCCGGACTGCAGCACATCAGCGGCATCCTCGTGCCGCCCGGCACCAACGTGCAGGGCCTGAACCTGCCGATCGATCCCAACGGCGTCGTCTACAACTCGATGGCGCGCGTCCCGGTCGCCGGGGCGACCCTCACCTTGCTGAACGCGAGCAGCGGCTCACCCCTGCCGGCCAGCTGCTTCGGGGACCCTGGTGACAATGGGGCCCAGCAGGGACAGGTCACGCTCGCGGACGGCTGGTACAAGTTCGACATCAACTTCAGCGATCCGGACTGCCCGAGCGGCGGTAACTACCTCATCGAGGTGACGCCCCCGGGCCCGACGTACGTCGCCGGTCCTTCGCAGATCATCCCGCCGCCCCCGGCCGACGCTTTGACAGCGTTCTCGGTGCCGGCCTGCCCGGGCGATGCCGTCGCGGGCACGGCCAATTGCGAAGTGCAGCTTTCGGAGCTCGCGCCGGCTGCATCGGTTCCCGCAATCGACCCGCGCACGATCTACCACGTCCACCTGACGCTGTCCCAGCCGGCCGACGACTCGAGCCAGATCTTCAACAACCACATCCCGCTCGATCCACAGCTCAACGGCGCCCTCGCGATCTCCAAGACGACGCCGCTGCTCAACGTCACGCGCGGGCAGATGGTTCCGTACGTGATCACCGTGAACAACGTGGCCGGCCTGCTGCTCACGGACATGAACATCGTGGACACCGTCCCGGCGGGCTTCGGCTACATCGCGGGCTCCGCCCGGCTCGACGACGTGCCGGCCGAGCCGTCGGTCGTGGGCCGCGATCTCGTATGGAGCGGGCTCACCTTCACAGGCACCCAGGTGCGCACGGTGAAGCTGCTGCTCGCCGTGGGCGCCGGCGTCAGCGAAGGCGAATACGTGAACCGTGCGCAGGTGGTGAACGGCGTGACCGGCGGCGCCGTCTCCGGCGAAGCCACCGCCACCGTGCGCGTCCTGCCCGATCCGACCTTCGATTGCACCGACGTGACCGGCAAGGTCTGGAACGACGCCAATCGCAACGGGCGGCAAGACGACGGCGAAACCGGCCTGCCCGGCGTGCGTGTGGTGACGGCACGGGGCCTGCAGGCGACGACCGACGCGTACGGGCGCTACCACATCACCTGCGCCATCGTGCCGAACGAGAGCCGCGGCAGCAATTTCGTGCTGAAGCTCGACGACCGGACCCTGCCAAGCGGTTTCCGGATGACGACGGACCAGCTGCAGATCAAACGCGCCACGCGCGGCAAGGCCCTCAAAGTCAATTTCGGCGCGTCGATCCACCGGGTCGTCGCCATCGACCTCTCCGACGCGGCGTTCGAGCCGGGCACGACCGACATCCGCGTCCAGTGGCGGCCGCGAATCAATCTATTGGTCGAGGAACTGCACAAGGCGCCGGCGGTGCTGCGCCTCTCCTACGTCGCCGACACGGAGGACGAGGCGCTGGTCAAACGGCGCATGGATGCGGTCAAGCGGCAGGTGACCGAAGCCTGGGATGCGGCGAAGTACTACCGGCTCACCATCGAGCCTGAGATCTTCTGGCGCCGTGGCGCCCCGCCCAAACAGCACGTGCGCGTGCCGGACGGCAGGTGAACGGTATGAGCCAGCACCGCCATCTGCCGCTGATTTTCGGATTCCTGCTGACCGCCTCTGCGGGCGCCGCTTGGGCCGACGAGGCCGCTCCGGTCGACAAGGCCAAGCCGGCCGACGAGGCCAAGCCGGGCGAGGCGGTCGAGCGGCATCTGTCCGGCGACCAGACCTTCCGGCAATGGGCGCAGGAGCAGACGCTGCGCGAAGGCGAGCGGGGCGATCGGCTGAAGACCCGGCAGGTCGTCGGCGAGAAGCTCGAAACCGTCAAGCTGAGAAACGTCGTCCCGCCGATCCACTTCGAATCCGGCGTGGCGAAGATTCCGCCCGACTACGTCGAGAAGCTCGCCCGGATCCTCGAGAGCATGCGGTACCGCAGGAACGTCCGCGTCCACTTCGTCGGGCACGCGGATTCGCAGCGTCTCTCCGAACCGCTGGCGAGCCAGTTCGGGGACAACATGGGCCTCTCGCGGGAGCGCGCCGGCGAGGTGGCCGAGTATTTCAAGAAGACGCTCGGGTTGCCGCCCGAAGCGATCACCTACGAGTGGGTCGGCGACACGCAGCCGGTCGCCTCGAACGACACCGAAGAGGGGCGGGCGCTCAACCGTCGCGTCGAGGTGGAAGTCTGGTACGACGAGGTCCGGAAAGCCCCCAAGGAAGAGGAAGTCGTCGTCCCTGACGACATCAAGCGGATCAAGGTCTGCCGGACGGAGACCGTGTGCAGGATGCGGTACAAGGAAGGCCAGGAGCGACGGGCGCGCGTCAGGAACCTCGTCGTTCCGCTGCGGTACGAGGACGACACCACGCCCATCTCCGAAGCCTTCATCCAGCGGATTCGGGAGTCGCTCGCCAATCTGCACGACAAGCAGAACCTGGCGATCAAATTCATCGGCTACACCGACGACGCGCCGCTGAGCGCTCGCGACGAGCGCATCTACGGAACCCCGCTGGCGCTCTCCAAGGCGCGAGCGCGCCGCGTCGCGCTGGCCATGAAGGACGCCCTCAAGCTGCCGACCTCGGCGATCGACAGCGACGGTCGCGGCGCCTCGCAGCCGCTCGCCTCCAACGAGACGGTGCAGGGGCGGGCGCTGAATCGTCGCGTCGAGGTGGAGTTCTGGTACGACGATCCGCTCCAGGAGCTGCCGGACGAGCCGCAGCTCTGCCCCGGCGATGTGGGCGAGGAAGTGACGACCAAGGTCTACGATCCCCCCTGGGGCACCCTCGCGGAGCTCGCGCTCCAGGACGGCCAGCCAATTATCCCGCCCGGCTACGCGGCGGACCTGCGTCGCGCCCTGACCGACATCGCCGATCGGACCAACCCGCGCCTGCGGTTCACCGGCTACACGAAGAACGAGCGCCTCGACCGGCGCACCGCGGACGTGTACGGCGACGACGTCGGCCTCTCCACGGCGCGGGCGCGCCGCGCCATGGACCTCGTCCTGCAGGATCCGCAGCTGTCGGGTGCCCGGGCGGAGCACGAGGGGCGCGGCTACGTCCAGTCCGACGACGTCGTCAATTCCGGCTTCGTTCAGGGCGAAAGATCGTTCGTCCGCGTGCAGGTCGTGTACGACGAACCGGTGCCGCTCGACACTTACGATGGCGTGGACATCACGCGGATGACCCGGGAGATTGGTCCGCAGAGCCCCTTTGATCTGAACGTGATGCGCATCACCGTGGACGGCAAGCCGATCGACGACCCGGGTCGCAGCTCCTCCGACATCCAGCGCTGCACCGACGTCGCGCTCGACCAGGCCAGGATCCAGTTCCGCTTTGACAATCTCGAGTCGAAGCCGCGGCTGGCCGTGGCGGCGCATCCCGTCGCGGTGTCGATGGGCCCGGACGGCGCTCCCGCATCGGCCGTGCATTTCCGCATGTACGACAACTATGCGAGCTTCCTCCAGCGCGCCGAAATCCGCATCTTCAATCCGGATCAGTCGCTGCAGGCTGTTCCGCTCGAGTCGATCCCGATCGACGAGAAGGGCCTGGCGGAGTGGCAGCCGGCCGCGGAAGGGTTCCCGGGGCCGGCCCGCGAGCTGAAATTCGTGCTGCGCGCCTACGACGCGAAGGGCCATTTCGACGAAACGGAACCTCATCAGCTGTGGCTGATCCGCGAGTCCGGCGGCGGGCAGGCCGCGGCAGGGAAGGAGGGCGCGGCTGTCGCGGCCACGCCGCCGAGCGAGCTGCTCGCCGCCTACGGCGAGAGCGACCTGGCGCGCCACCAGATTCCGCTGGACGGCGGCACGGTGAGGGTGCAGGGCGGTGGCATCCCGGCCGGCCACACGGTGTGGGTGGCGGGCCGCCAGGTTCCGGTCGACCCGCAGGGCAATTTCGTCGCGGAGGAGATCCTTCCGTCCGGCGCGCACACGGTCGAGGTCGCGGTGCTCGACGACGCGGGCAACGGCTCGGTGTATCTGCGCGACCTGGAGTTCAAGCGCCGGGACCTGTTCTACGTCGGCGTCGCCGACCTCACGGTGTCCGACACCCACTCGAAGGGGCCGGTCGATCTGCTCCAGGGCGAGAACGCTCCGCGGCCCTTCGATTCGACGCTCGACGGCCGGCTGGCGTTCTACGTGAACGGAAGACTTAACGAGACCTGGAGATTGACGACGAGCGCGGATACCCGCGAGGGCCCTGTGAAAGACCTGTTCAGCAACTTCCTCGACAAGTCGCCCGATTCCTTGTTCCGGCGCATCGATCCCGATTATCACTACCCGACGTTCGGCGACGACGGCTCCGTGGAAGAGATGGCGCCGACCCTGGGCAAGTTCTACCTCAAGGCGAGCCGTGGCGAGAACTACGGCATGTGGGGCAACTTCAAGATCGGCTACCTGGGCAACGAGATGGCCCAGGTCGATCGCGGACTGTACGGCGCGAACGCGCACTATGCGTCCCAGGCCACCACCAGCTTCGGCGAGCGGAAGGTCGGTGTCGACGGATTCGCCGCCGAACCCGGAACCGTGGCGAGCTTCGAGGAGCTCCGCGGAACGGGCGGGTCGCTCTACTTCCTGCACCATCAGGACATCCTCACCGGCTCCGAGCGCGTGCGCATCGAGATCCGCGACAAGGACTCGCACATCGTCACAGGGTCGGTGGATCTCAGAGCCGGCATCGACTACGACATCGACTACCTGCAGGGCCGGCTGCTGCTCTCCGAGCCGCTGTCGTCGACCGCCGCGGACACCCTGCTGGTGCGCACCAGCGGCCTGAGCGGCGACGAGGCATTTCTCGTGGCGCGGTACGAGTACACGCCGGGGTTCGGCGACCTGAACGCGCTCTCCGCCGGCGGCCAGGGCCA
>Ga0209058_1005140_pt1 | contig 10297 bp, 10 predicted proteins | sample GraSoiAngelo_147_FD_185904 | JGI IMG/M metagenome (GOLD analysis project Ga0209058, IMG submission 185904) | Grasslands soil microbial communities from the Angelo Coastal Reserve, California, USA - 14_1009_05_40cm (SPAdes) (version 2) | ecosystem: Environmental > Terrestrial > Soil > Grasslands ... | reverse complement strand
CAGAGTATTTGCGACGGCCTCGGTCTACGAACCTCGGAGACACCACAGTGGGGCACTGATCCGAGACGGTAACCAGTGCGGCAATCACGCTCCCAGTGCTTTGCGCAACTGGACGTACGCCACGAGTTGTCCCTGGTTGATCGCGATTTGGCTGTCCTGCGCCTGATAAAGGCTGCGCTGAGTCTCGAGCAGAGTCAGATAGTCGATGGCGCCGGCATCGAAGCGTGCCTTGGCGATGTCATAGGCATTTTGTGATTCCTTAACCGATTCAACCGATAGCGCGGCCTGCTCGTTGTTGCTCTTGAGCGCGGCCAGCGCGTCTTCCACTTCCTGGAACGCGACCAGCACGGTTTTCTGATACTGCGCGGCGAGCTCTTTTTGCCGCGCCGTCACGCTTTGCAGATTTCCCGTGAGCCGGCCGCCGGTAAAGATCGGCGCTAGTAGGCTCGACGCCAGCGAAGATGCCGCGGCGGCAGGATTGCCAAAGCCGGCGGCGATCACAGTATCGGCACTGAGCGTCAGCGACGGGAAAAAAGCCGCTCGCGCCACGCCGATGTCGGCGTTGGCGCCGCGCAAACCGGCTTCGGCGCTCTGGATGTCAGGCCGCGCGGTCAGCAAAGTTGACGGCGGTGTGAGATTCACCCGGGGCATCTTCAACGACGCGAGCTGCGCGGTTGGCGCGGATAAATTCTGCGGCGGCCGGCCGAGCAGGATTGCCAGCGCGTTGGCCGAGGTGGCGCGTTGCTCGGTCAGCGCCGCCAACGTCGCGCGGAAACCGTTCACCGCGACCCGCTGTTGTGAGACTTCGAGGCCGGAAACGCCGCCAGCGTTATAGCGAGCTTCGATGATGCGCAAAATTTCTTCGGCGTTTTTAAGATTAAATTCAGCGATGCGAATGCGGTCGTTGAGACTCAAGATCTGCGCATAGAAATCGGTTACGTCGGCGGTGATCACAAGGCGCAGGGCTTCGCGGTCGAACTGGGTCGCGTCGACGTTATAGTCGGCCGACTTGGCGGCATTGCGGTTTTTGCCCCAAAGGTCGACTTCGTAACTGATGCTGCCGCCGCCGCGCACGGAATTGATGTCTTTCTGCTCTTGAAAGGTTCGCGATGCCGAGCCGCTGGCGCTCACCGTGGGATAAAGCGGCGAGGCGGCGACCTTCGCCTGCCCGCGCGCCTGTTCGATGCGGTGCAGCGCCGCTTCCAAGTCGAGATTTTGCGCCAAGGCTATTTCTATCAAGCGATCCAAATCTGCGTTGCCCAACTCCTGCCAAAATGGCGTGGTGCTCGGTTGGGCATCGACGCCGACTCCCGCCACGCTCGACCAGCCGGTGGGGACGGCCATTTGCGGCCGCTGATAGCTGGGTGCGAGGCTGCAGGCTGATAGCGCCAGTGAGAGCGCGATCGTACTTTTCAGTGGATGTTTACGCATAAATCACCTCACTCCGAAGCTAAAGCGATGACTGGATCAAGCTGTGCCGCTTTGCGCGCGGGCAGGTAGCCGAAGATCAATCCAGTCGCCGACGCGCAAGCGAAGGCCAGCACGGCGGGCGCGACTGAAAAAATCACTGCCATGCCGCTGTACCGTAAAACCAAGCCGGCGGCGATGCCGATTAGAATTCCCAAAATGCCGCCAGCGGCGCAAACTACGGCGGCTTCGATGTTGAATTGCAGCAAGATATCGCGCATGCGCGCGCCAGTGGCCATGCGGATGCCGATCTCGCGGGTGCGCTCGACGACGCTCACCAGCATGATGTTCATCACGCCGATGCCGCCGACGAGAAGCGAGATCGCCGCGACGGTGCCCAACAGCAACGTAAAGGTATCCTGGGTTTCCATCGCCGCCTGGAGAAACGACGCCATGTTGCGCACGCTGAAATCTTCGGTCTTGTGGCGCTCTTTCAAAAGCGTTTCGACGTTTGTCTGGGTCGCTTCGATGTCGGCGGCGTCGGTAACTTTAAGGGTAATGCTGCTCAAATAATTTTTGCCGAAGAGCCGAACCAAACCGGTGGTGATCGGAACAAAGATGACATCGTCCTGGTCGCTGCCGTTGGGTGAAGCGCCTTTTTCGGTCATGACGCCGATCACAAGAAACGGCACGTTTTTCAGCAGGACGTATTTTCCCACCGGGTTAGTGCCGTCGGGGAAAAGCGTTTTCGTTACGGTGCGGCCGAGGACGACGACGGCAGCGTAGTGCTTCATGTCATCGGTATTGAAGAACTGTCCTTCGGCAACCGGCCAATCGCGTGCCGAGGGGAAATCTTCGCCGGTGCCTTGGACCGAAGTCTGGTAGTCGATGTTGCCGAGACGCACAGTGGCACGGCCGCTGCGCTCGGCTAAAGCAGCGGCGATATTGGGCAGCGCTTTGAGCGCCGCGGCGTCGTCCGGCACGAGCGTGGCGATATCGCCGGTGTTTCTAATACCCGCGGCGCCGGGGCGAATTAGCATTAAATTGGTGCCGAAAGAACTGATGCGGTCGAGCACTTTCTGCCGGCTGCCTTCGCCGACCGCCAGCATGGCAACTACTGCAGATACGCCGATGATGATACCGAGCAAGGTGAGAATTGTCCGAAAGATGTTTACTCGCAACGAACGCCATGCCGTCACAAGCGCTTCCTCCATGCTCGCCATCAAGCTGACGGCGCTTTCGAAGCTTCGGCTGTCGGCGGCGAGATTCTCCACCGGTTCGTCGTCGTTGACCATTCCGGTGTCCTCAATAATTCGTCCGTCCTGGATGCGCACGATGCGGCCGGCGTGTTGGGCGACGTTTTCCGCATGGGTGATCAGGATGATCGTGCGTCCTTCGGCGTGGAGTTTCTTGAGCAGCGCCAACACTTCGTCGCCGCTCTTGCTGTCGAGGGCGCCGGTGGGCTCGTCGGCGAGAATCACCGGCGGGTCGTTGACCAGCGCGCGGGCGATCGCCACGCGCTGCTGCTGGCCGCCGGAAAGTTCGGAAGGCCGGTGATCGGTGCGATCGCCGAGTCCAAACTGTTGCAACAGCTGATTGGCGTGAGTCGTTCGTTTATGTTTCGGCAGACCGGCGTATACCGACGGTATGGCGACATTCTCTTCGGCCGTCGCCGTGGCGAGAAGATTGTAGCGTTGAAAAATAAAGCCAAAGGTTTCACGGCGTAACGACGCCAGCTCGTCGGGCGAGAGATTCGCCGCTTCTCTGCCGAGCACCTTGTAACTGCCGGAAGTCGGGCGATCGAGACAGCCGATGATGTTCATCAAGGTCGACTTGCCGGAGCCGGACTGGCCCATAATCGCGACGAACTCGCCGCGCTTGACTCTGAGCGACACGCCGTCCAGGGCGCGGACCGTCGTGTCGCCGTTGGTGTAATGTTTCCGAATGTCTGTCAGTTCTAGAATTGTTGCATTCATAACTGCGGTCCTCGATTAACGCGCGGCGCGTTGACGCGGTTGTTGTTGCTTTGCTGTGCGTTGCCATTCGCGCTCGGATTGACCCGCGGGCGGCTGACATAAATGTTTTCGCCTTCTTTCAAGCCGTCGGTGACTTCGGCCTGAGTGCGCGTCTGCAAGCCGACGTGAATCACGCGCTGCTCGCGACCGGTTTCGGTGGCAACGGAGACCCGGTAGGCTTTGCCTTTCTCGTTGTCCTCTTTGGCCGCGCGCCGGGTGAGCACTTCCGCCGGCACGATCACCGCGTTGTCGGCTTTGCCGAGGATAAAGAAGACCTGCGTCGTCATACCAGTCTTTAGCTGCCGACCGTCGTTTTTCACGTCGATCAAGACGTCGAAGAGCACTACGTCGTTGACGATTTCCGGCGAGGGCTGAATCTGCCGCACCGTGCCCTGCCAACGATACTCGCTGTTGCCGAGCGTGGTGAAATAGGCCGGCATGTTTTCTTTCAACCGATTGACGTCCGCCTCGGCGACTTGGGCGCGCACGGTCATCAGATCCAAATTCGCTACTTGCAAGATCGTCGGCGCGCTTTGATTGGCATTCAGCGTTTGTCCTTCCTTGGTCGGCAATGTCGTTACGGTGCCGGCGACTGGCGCGTAGATCTTGGTGAAGCCGAGATTGGCGCGGCTGGCTTTGAGATTGGACTCAGTTTCTTGCATCTGCGCGGCGATCGAGTCGACTTGCGCTTTCGCCACGGCCGCTTGCGATTCCGTTTCCTGCAATGCCTGCTTGCTCACGGCGTTGACCGCGATCAGATTTTGGTTGCGCTGGAGATTTTGATCGGCCAGTACTGCCTCGGCTTTCTGCTGATTTAACTGAGCGCGCAAGCTGTTCAGCTTCGCTTCACCCGCTTCCACTTGAGCCTGATAAACGCGCGGATCGATCTCCGCGAGAAGCTGGCCTTGCTTTACCGCATCACCGATGTCGACGTAAATTTTCTTGAGCTGTCCCGATACCTGCGTGCCGACGTCGACATATTGTTTCGGTTCTAACTTCCCCTGCGCTGTGACCACTTCTTCGATCGTGCCGCGGGTGACGGCCACGGGTCGAAGCGTGGCACTCTGCGGGTCTTGAGCGGCCGCGCTGTACCAGTACCAGCCGCCTGCGCCGATCGCGGCACCCGCGAGAACGCCAATCAGTTTTTTTCGCTGCGCTTTTACTAGGTTCATATTCCATTTCAGCTTCATGTCTGTTTGTCTCCGTTTTTCCTTACCAACGCTGTCACAACTTAATACGAACCAGCGGGCGCCAGTCTTCGCTCTAATTGCGCAAAAAAAAGCGCCGGGATTACCGGCGCTTAGACAATTAGGACCGTTCTGCCCGGAGCCCTCCGGGTTAGATTTCGCTAATTTTGTCCGGGAGGGGGTGGCGGGCGGCGCAGCAGGTCGGCGAACATGCGGCGCTCATCGGGCGAAAGCTCTTTCACGGTTTGCTTAATCACTTGGCCCATGCGCTTGAACATTTCTTCGCGCAGTTCGTCGATTTTCTTTACCTGTCGATCGTAGGCGGCTTCATCAAACGGCTCGGTGCTGAGTAAGCGCAGCGCCTCGTCGCGCGCGGCGTCCATTTGCTTTCGCACCGGATCGCCGGCAGCGCGAATTTGCTGAAACTTTTCGCGAAAGCGGGCTTCGATGGGATCGGGCAGATTCTGCAGTGCTTGTTCCATCTGTTGCCGGCGCGACGGCGCGCCGTCGAGACTGCGCGGCAAGTGGCCGACGATCACGCCGAGCAAAATAATATTCAAAACCAGCGACGCCAGGAATACCAATCTCAATGTCTTGCTCATAGCAGCGCGTCATCCGCCGAAAAAACACTTTGGGCGCTCACAGTCGAGGAATTGTCAATGGTTGTGGAGGTCTTATCGGGCGGCATGCTAAAGCCGATCACCAGCCCGAAAACGAGCGCGGTAGCGACGACGTAGGCAGGTTTGGGCAAATGAAATTCAACGCATAGCTCGCGCAGCCACTGCCATGGTGAAACCGTCTTATTTTGCGGCCGCTGGCGCGCCTGCAAGATAATCCGCTGGGCCAAGTCTGGACTGGCAGACTCGATTCGGCGCGATCGGAGCATCGCTTCAAGTCTTTCGTCATGAATATCGCTCATAATGTCCTCACAGGTATGGTTTCATGCGTTCCTTCAGCGTCGCTTTCGCGCGCATGATTAACGATTGTAACGCTTTCAAATTCAGCCCCATCACCTCCGCGGCTTCCTGGTTGCTCAATCCTTCCTCGAAACAAAGATTTAAGGCCGTCCTTTGGCGGTCCGGTAGCGCGGCGATCTCTTTTTCCAGTAATCTTTGTTCTTCGTTCTGTATCGCCGCAACCTCGAGCGTTTCTTTCTCATCGACCAGAGGAAGCTCTTCATCCAGGGGCTCCGGCCGTTTCTTTTTTTGCCAGTCAAGGCAGAGATTCACCACGATGCGATAAAACCAGGTGGTGAACCTAGTGTTCCGATCGGGTTGCCATTTTCTCGGATCTTCCCACAATTTCAGGAAGGCATCCTGCACGATATCCTCCGCCATTTCTTTGCTTTGGACATACCGGTAGGCGAGCCGGTAAAAGCGCTCGGCATGCCGGCGCGCGAGCTCACTGAAGGCAGGGTGACTGCCGTCCTGAATGCGTGCAAGTAGTTGCTGATCATCCTTCTCAGTCCAGCCGGTTGCCATGGTGTTGGTTTTGCGCGGCTTCCTCTTTGATGCAATGAATAGATCATACAACCAACCAGCTTCGGCGCAAAACTCATCAAACTCTTGGTCCTCTTAGTATTACGGGCATTTACCTAGTATTCGTCGGAGGTTATCCGCTGTCTCTAAACGTTAATACGAATGAGGCGAAAAAAGTCTTCGTGGCTGATCTGAGTTTCCATTCGCTCTTCGACAAGTCCGTCCCGTTCGGCAAAGTCGAAGGGCTCAGGGCGCAAGGAGAAACGTTCGATATCGCTGTGATTTTCCGTTCGTGCTGAGCCTAATCAAAACACCGGCGGAGCAGGACATTGATTGTTTTCGGCGCCTCGCCGGAACATCGGTCGCCCGATCATATGGCAAAGCATCGCTCATCGCTGGAACGAACCCGAGTTGTGGCGCAAGCTCCTGAGTTTCGCACAGGCGCTCTCGTCAAAGCGACCATAGTTAACGGTGAAATTCTGGTGGAAAACGGCGAACACACTGGCGCTTTTTCCGGCCGGGCACTGGGAAACGGCAAGAACGGCCAGGCGTCCGCTCTGGGATAGTTTCGAGTCTCGGGCTTCGGTTTCGAGCTTTCCATGAACTCGAAACTTGAGACGCGTGACCCGAGACCAACGGGCGTCACACCGGCAGTGAGTCGTCGTGCGACTCTAAGAACCGGTGCCACGCGCTGCGCGAAGGGGCCACGGCGTCCCGCAACTTTTGTTTTTCGCCGTCGTTCATAGCGACAAAGCTACGAGCGGCCTGGATGTTTTGTTCCAACCGGGCCATCTGTTCCACCCCGATCACGACGGAGGCAACCGGCTGGCTCAAATTGAAGCGCAAAAGCTCTGAGGGCGAGGCTTTTCCTGCTCCCTCCCCTACCAACAGGCCCTGCCCCATCACCTTCATGGAGAGGATGCCCATATTCTTCTCAAGTGCGACAGGCAAGGCGGATTGCTCGAAGGCCGGAATTGGGACCATCTTCCGGGCCGCGATCGGATTCGCCGACTGCGCGGCGTTGAGGGCCATCAGCACCGTATCAAAATCGTAACGCCTAAGCGCCTCAGTCATGGCATCGCCATCGTTATGGCCCGTGATGCCGACGAAGCGGGCCACTTTTTGCTCTTTTAATTGTTGAACTGCCGCGACTGCACCGTCCGGACCGCCCATGCGATTTAGGTCATCGAGATTGCTCAGGCTATGAATCTGGATCAGGTCGAGGTAGTCCGTCTGCAGAAACCTGAGGCTTTGCTCCACTGAGCGCAGCACACTGTCGCGGTCCCGTGGATCGGATTTGGTCGCAAGAAATATTTCTTTTCGCCGATGCTTGGAAAATTCACCGAGTCGTTTTTCGCTGAGCCGCTCGATCCCCTTTCGCGTGTAGGAACCAGCGGTATCGAAGTACGTGATTCCCAGATCGAAAGCGCGCTCGAGCAGCGCCTGCGCTTCATCCTCGTCCGGCATAGAACAAAACCTGGTGCCTGAGCCAAAACCAACGATCGAAACCATTTCACCGGTTTTGCCAAGCCGCCGCTTCGGCAGCGAATTCGCACTGCTGGCACCCAGCGCTATGTCGGCGGATTCGAATACCATGAGAGCCGCCGTGCTTTTTAGAAACTCCCGACGCGTCCAACCTGGTTTCATGATTCCTCCTTTCGAAGCCGAGCGTTATATTTGTGTGATCGGCAAGGATGAGGATAACAGCTAAGATATGAGAGAACTATCCGAAAAGTGAATCCCTCGTCAACACTTCTTGACGACTATCTTCTTGACGACTATTCCCTTCTCGACCTATTTTATGCGTAGCCGAAGTGACAAAGCTAAAAGAGGAGAGATTTATGCCTGCGGAGTTCATTAATATTTTAGATCTTCCTGAACTGGATATCGGCCACAGCAAAAAAGTGCTCTTCACTTCAGATCATTTTCACACCTGGGTTCACGGCGACTACCCGGGAACCAAAGGTCCGATGCACAAGCACACCGCCGATCAACAGTTTTACTGCGTTAAAGGTGAATGCACCTTTCACTTTCCCGATGGATCGGCGCGCAAACTGACGCCGGGGATGCTAGTGACCATTCCCGCCAGTCAGCTCTATCAGCTCGATAACACGGGGGATGAATGCGATGTCTCAAGAAATTCCCAGCAAAAGTTTCCCGTCATTCCGGCCAACCCCGGTGAAAGCCGGAGGCGAACCGGAATCCAGAAAACACAAGGAACTGGATTACCGCTTTCGCGGTAATGACGAAAAGATGGCGTCGACCTATTCCGTCAACTCTTGAGACATGTCATTAAATAAATTGATAACAGAAAAAGGAGATACTCAATATGTCAACCCTCATTACCGGATTGGGTTTAGTCGGCACCTCGTACGCGCAGCTCGGGCTTAAACGCGGGGAGAACATCATTTTCTACGACGTAGCGCCGAGGAAAGATTTTCTGGCGAACAAGCTGGGACCGGCGAACGTGACGGTCGTGCAGGGAGACGTGCGCGATCTTCCGGCGCTGGTGGAAACAATCCAAAAACACAAAGTCGACAAACTCATTCATACTGCCGGACTGATCGGCGGCAAAGTGGCGCAGCCGATTTATACCGGAATGCAAATCAACGTGATGGGCACGATCAACGTAGCGGAGGCGGTGCGGCTCACGGGCGTGAAACGGCTCGTGCAAATCAGCACGATGGGGGTTTACGACCGGCGCGTCGAGGGCTCCGAGGCGATCGCAGAGAGTTTTCATCGCGGACCCGGCGAAGCGTACGGCAATTCCAAAGTCGCGAAAGAATTGATGGTGGAGGCTTACCAGCGCCTCTATGGCTTTGAACTGATGATTGTTCGTCTGGCCAATGTCTACGGCGTCGGACACTTTGCCGGCGGTTCCGGCGGCGGCGAGATGGTTCAGAACCTGCTGCAAACCGGAATCAAAGGCGGCGTGGTGCGCATCAAGCAAGAGCAGGCGCGGGATTTTGAGTACATTTATTACAAGGACCTCGGGCGCGCTCTCGACAAAGCCGCAACGGTTCCTTTATCAGCGCCGACGACGCTGAACATCGGCACGGGCGTCGTGGTGACGTTCGACGATCTGGTCGGGACGGCCGAAAAGCTCCTGCCGAAGCTCCAGGTCGAGATCATTCCGGGAGCCAGACCCCGCTCCTCCAAGCAGCCCATGGTCATCGCCAAGGCCAAACAGCTATTGGGCTGGGAGCCCGAGTATAATTTGGCAGCGGGCTTCAAAGACTACATCGAAGAGCTCAAGGCGCTGGGTTAAAAATCGCCGGCCATTCGGGCCGAGGCTACGCCTCAGAAGGATAGCGTGCCCCGCTTGCCGCTTTTGTAAGTCTCATAGCGGATTTTCTGGCCGTCGGTTTCAATCATGATAGCGCCGTCTTGATCCGTGCGAAGAATTTCCGCGCCGACCTCTTGATAGCGCGCAACCACTTGCTTCCGTGGCAACCCGCCGGCGTTGCGCGCGCCCGCCGTGAAAACCGCCAGCTTCGGCTGAACCGACGCGACGAATTCTTGCGTGCTGGAAGTCGCGCTGCCATGACGCGGAACCTTCAAAATCGCGCTTCTCAGATCGTCGTTTTTTTCCTGCAAAATTTTTTCGTCCCGTTTATCGATATCCCCGGCGAACAGCAGGCGGATTTTGCCGAATTCCAGGCGCAGCACCACGGAGAGGTCGGCGGTTTTTTCGGCCGACGGATAAAGAACGCACAGGGTCGCCCCACCGATGACGCGACAAGGCTGTTCCCCATTTAATGTAATCTGCTTGATCTTTGCCCTTTCCAGCGCGTCTTCGAGATCTTCAAAGCGGGCAGTTTGACCTTTCGTCCCTCCGGACCAAAACTCCGACGGTGCAAACTCGTTGACGATGGCGCGCATTCCGCCGTAATGGTCGATGCGCGGGTGGCTAACTAATAGGTAGTCGACTTTGAGAATCTTACGGGAACGCAGAAAAGGCGCCACGATCCCCTCTCCGGTGTCGAAGTCACCGATCGCCGTGCCACCGGCATCGACGAGGAGTACCTTTGAGCCGGGCAGCTCCACCACGGCTGCGTCCCCCTGGCCGACGTTGAGGTGAGTAACGCGCAGCTCTTGCCGGTTCCACCGCTCGCGCCACCAATAAACGCCGTCCCCTAGAAGTGTTGCCGCTAACGCGACGACGGCGATGAAAGAATAACGATGGCGGCTAGAAAGCATGATGGACAGA
>Ga0209058_1005139_pt1 | contig 10299 bp, 8 predicted proteins | sample GraSoiAngelo_147_FD_185904 | JGI IMG/M metagenome (GOLD analysis project Ga0209058, IMG submission 185904) | Grasslands soil microbial communities from the Angelo Coastal Reserve, California, USA - 14_1009_05_40cm (SPAdes) (version 2) | ecosystem: Environmental > Terrestrial > Soil > Grasslands ... | reverse complement strand
ATAGAGCCCAAAGGCCTGGCGATACACGTCGGAGACCTCGCCCAGGCTCACGTAATCCTTCACCGCGTCGACCAGCACGGGCATCACGTTGTCGCGACCGCGACACGCGTCGGCCAGCTGCTTGAGCCTGCGCTCGACCCTCCGCATGTCGCGGGCGGCCTTGAAGCGCTGGACGCGCTGGACCTGGTCGTGCTCGACCGCGGCGTCGATCTTGAGGTAGTTGATCGGACGCTCCTCGTCCATCACGTACTTGTTGACGCCGACGACGACCTTCTCCTTGCGGTCCTCGAGAAGCTGGTTGTGATAGGCGGCGTCCGCGATCTCCCGCTGCGGATAGCCGGCATCGATCGCGCGAACCATGCCGCCCATCGCGTCGATCTTCCCGATGTACGCGAGGGCGCCGGCTTCCATCTTGTCGGTCAGCGTCTCGAGGTAGTACGAGCCGCCGAGCGGATCGATCGTCAGCGCCACCCCGGACTCGTCGGCGATGATCTGCTGGGTCCGCAGCGCGACGGTCACCGCGTCCTCGGTCGGCAGCGCCCACGTCTCGTCGTAGGAATTGGTGTGGAGCGACTGCGCCCCGCCGAGAACCGCGGCCAGCGCCTGCAGCGCGACCCGCGCGATGTTGTTGAGCGGCTGCTGGGCGGTCGCCGAGACGCCGGCGGTCTGCGTGTGGGTGCGCAGCCGCATCGACTCGGGCTTCTTCGCGCCGAAGCGCTCCTTCATGAACCGCGCCCAGACGCGTCGGGCGGCCCGGAGCTTGGCGATCTCCTCGAAGAAGTCGTTGTGGATGTCGAAGAAGAACGAGAGCCGCGGCGCGAAGCTGTCGATGTCGAGTCCGCGGGTCACCGCCGCCTCGACGTATCCGAGCCCGTCGGCCAGCGTGAACGCGAGCTCCTGCACCGCCGTCGCGCCCGCTTCACGGATGTGGTAGCCGGAGATCGAGACCGGGTTGAAGCGCGGCACGTGCTTGGCCGTGAACTCGATCATGTCCACCACGATCCGGACCGCCGGGTCCGGCGGGCAGATCCATTCCTTCTGCGCGATGAACTCCTTGAGCATGTCGTTCTGCATCGTGCCGCCGACTCGGTCCCAGGCCACGCCCTGCTTCTCGGCGATCGCCAGGTACATCGCGAGGGCCACCGACGCGGTGCAGTTGATCGTCATCGAGGTGGTGACGTCGCCCAGCGGAATGTCCGCGAAGAGCCGCTCGAAGTCGTCGAGCGTGGAGATCGACACGCCCTCCTTGCCGACCTCGCCCCGCGATCGCGGATGGTCCGCGTCGTAGCCCATCAGCGCGGGCATGTCGAAGGCCGTCGACAGGCCGGTCTGGCCCTGGGCCAGCAGGTACTTGAACCGCGCGTTCGTGTCCTCCGGGCGCCCGAAGCCGGCGAACATGCGCATGGTCCAGAGCCGGCCCCGGTACATCGTCGGATAGACGCCGCGGGTGAACGGATACTCGCCCGGGCGTCCGAGCTTCTCGTCGTACGACCAGCCCGGCAGGCTCGCCGGTGAGTACAGCGGGTCGAGCGGAATTCCGGACAGCGATTCAAAGCGCACGGGGCGCTCCGCTGGGCGCTCAGGCTCGGCCATCGTGGTCTCCCAGGAGGTCGCGCGCGATGACGAGCTTCTGGATCTGCGACGTGCCTTCATAGAGTTGCGTGACCTTCGCGTCGCGGAACGCGCGCTCGACCTCGTACTCCCTGATGAAGCCGTAGCCGCCGTGGACCTGGATCGCGTCCGTCGCGACCTTCATCGCCGTCTCGGAAGCAAAGAGCTTGGCCATCGCCGCGGCGGTCCGGTAGGGCCGGCCGCCGTCCTTGAGCGTGGCGGCGCGCAGGGTCAGGAGCCGGGCGCCGTCGATGGCCGTCGCCATGTCGGCCAGCATCCACTGGACCATCTGGTGCTGGCCGATGAGAACACCGAACGCCTTCCGCTCGCGGGCATAGGCGACCGAGCGCTCGTACGCGCCGGCCGCGATCCCGACCGCCTGGGCGGCGATCCCGATCCGTCCGCCGTCGATCGCCGTCATCGCGATCTTGAATCCCTGGCCTTCGTCGCCGAGCCGATTCGCCGCCGGCACGCGGCAATCCTCGAAGATCAGCTCGGCGGTGTCGGAGGCGCGAATGCCGAGCTTGTCCTCCGTCTTGCCGACCGTGAAGCCGGGCGCGCCCTTCTCGACCACGAACGCGGAGATGCCGCGATGCCCCTCGGCGCGGTCAGTCTGGCAGAAGACCAGCGCGAACGACGACTCGCGACCCGTGGTGATGAAGCGCTTGCGACCGTTCACGATGTAGTCAGCGCCGTCGCGGACCGCCAGCGTCGCCTGGTTCGTCGCGTCCGACCCGGCCTGGGGCTCGGTGAGCGCGAAGCACCCGTGGGTGTGGCCGGAGGCCACGGGCTTCAGAAAGCGCTCGCGCTGCACGTCGGTGCCGTAGCGCAACAGCGGGTCACCGTAGAGCGAGTTGTTGACCGACATCACCACGGCGTGGCTCGCGCACGCCCGGGCGATTTCCTCGAGCGCCACCACGTAGGACACCGCGTCGGCGCCGCTGCCTCCCCATCGCTCCGGAACCGCGATCCCCATGAGGCCGAGCTCGCCCATGCGCTTGACGGTCTCGTGCGGGAACCGCGCGTCGCGGTCGATCTCGGCGGCGATGGGCTTGATCGCCGAGTCGGCGAACTCCCGCGCCATCGCCTGGATCATCTGCTGCTCCGCGCTCAGCTCAAGCTTCATGACTCTTGGGCGACGCCCTACTTCTCCAGGAGCTTCTTGAATTCCTTCGTGAGCTCCGGGACGACCTCGAACAGATCCGCGACGATCCCGTAGTCGGCGATCTTGAAGATCGGCGCCTCCGGGTCCTTGTTGATCGCGACGATGACCTTGGAGGTCCGCATGCCGGCCAGGTGCTGGATCGCGCCCGAGACGCCGAACCCCAGGTAGAGCTTGGGCGAGATGGTCCGTCCGGTCTGGCCGATCTGGAACCGGTGCGGCCGCCAGCCAGCGTCGACCGCCGCGCGCGAGGCGCCCACCGCGGCGCCGATGACGCGGCCCAGGTCCTCGAGGATCACGTAGTTCTCGGGCCCCTTCATCCCGCGCCCACCCGAGATGACCGTCTCGGCCTCGGTCAGCTCCGGCAACCCGGTGGAGACCTCTTCGCGTCGCTCGACGAACTTCATCAGCGCGCCGGCCGCGGTCACCGTCGGGCGCTCGACCGACGCGGTCTTGCCCGGCTGCGACGCGGCGGGACGGAACACGTTGGGCCGCAGCGTCGCGACCCACGGCGCCTTCGCCCACGTCACCTTCGAGAGGAGCTTGCCGGCATACACCGGACGGGTCGCGACGAGCTTGTCGCCCTCGAGCGCGAAGCCGACGGAGTCGGCGGCGAGCCCAACGCCGAGCCGCGCGGCCAGCCTGGCCACGAACTCCCGCTGGCGGCTGGTGACCGGCGCGAGGATCGCCTGCGGACTTTCCTTGCCGGCGAGCTCGGCGGCCGAGGCCACCCACACCTCGCTCCGGTACGGAGCGAACGCCGCGTTCTCGAGCAGCAGCACCCGCGCGGCGCCCCACTCGCCGAGCTGCTTCAGCCCGGCCTCGCTCGCCTTGTCGGTGAGCCACACGGCTTCGACGCGGCCCGGCGCCAGGCGCGCGGCTTCGCCGATGACCTCGGCCATGACTTTCTTCGGCGAGCCGTTTCGATCGTCTTCAACGATGCACCAGAATGCTCCGGGCATGTCCCGATCCCCCTAGATCGCCTTGGCGTCTTCACGCAGGCTGCGCACGAGCTCCTTCACGGCAGTGGGAACGTCACCCTGGATGATGCGCCCGGGCGGTCGGGGCGGCAGCGCCTGGAGCCCGACCACGGAAAGCTGAGGCGGCTCGACCGCCCCCCCGAGGTCGGACGCCTTCAGGTCTTTGATCTCCTTCTTCTTCGCGCCCATGATCCCCTTCAGCGTCGGATACCGCGGCTCGTTGAGCCCCTTCTGGGCGGCCAGCACAGCCGGCAGCGGGAGGTCGAAGACCTCGAGCCCGCCCTCGACCTGACGGGCCGCGCGCACCGACTTGGCGTCGGCGTCGATCGTTTCCTCCATGATCCAGTACGCGCACGGCCAGCCGAGCAGCTCGGCGAGTTGCGCCGTCACCGCGCCCATGTCGTCGTCGATCGCCTGCCGACCGCACAGCACGAGCTGCGCGCTTTCCTGCTCGATCACCTTGGCCAGCGCCCGCGCCGTCACCAGCGTGTCGGCGGCCGCCCACGCCGGGTCGTTCAGATGGATCGCGCGATCGCACCCCATCGCAAGGCAGGAGCGCAGCGCCTCCTTCACGCGATCGGGGCCGAGCGACACCGCCACGACCTCGCCCTGGCCGCGCTTCTCCTTGATCCGCAAGGCCTCCTCGACGGCGAACTCGTCGTACGGCGAGACGATCCACGTGATGCCGGTGGGGTCGATCGTCTTGCCGTCGGCGGCGATCTTCACCTGGGTCGCCGTGTCGGGCACCTGCTTGATGGTCACGAGAATCTTCATGCCGACGCTCCTTCGTAGTGGAGTTCCCTGGTGATCCGGAAGCGGTCGCCCGGAATGAAGACGCGGTCGAAGACGATTGGCGCGCCGGTGGCGTTGAACGAGACGCGCTCGGACTCGAACGCCGGCTCCCCGGCGCGGCAGCCGAGGTCGCGCGCTTCGCGCCGGCCGAGCCGCACCGCCGAGACGGTCTCGCGCGCGTGCGTGATGACGACGCCGAGCTTGAACTCGAGCACCTGATGGAGCGGCGTCAGCGCCAGGTCGGCGCGCACGACCTCGTCGCCGATCGGCGACGGCAGGAACGACCGCTGCAGGCTCATCGGGTGGCCGTCGACCAGCCGCAACCGCTCGAGGCCGAGCACTCGCGCGTTCGGGGAGAGCCGCAGCGCCACGGCGACGCGCCGGTCGGCCGTCGCGAACCGCGTCCCCAGGAGCCGCGTCGCGACATGCTCGCCCTTGCCCGAGAGGTCGCCGGCGAAGCGCCGGAGCTGGAGGATGTCGTAGTCGATCGACGGCGCGGCGACGAACGTGCCGAGCCCGTGCCGCCGCGTGATCAGGTGATCGCGCTCGAGCAGCTCGAGCGCCTGCCGCAACGTCATGAGCGTAACGCCGAAACTCCGCGCGAGCTTTCGCTGATTGTCGAGTCTGGCGCCTGCCGCGAGCTGGCCGCTACCGATCCGTTCGCGCAGCGCCTCCGCGATGCGGTGGTAGCGCGGAACGCGAGCGCCGAGCTTGCCGTCCATCCTGACGCCGTTCATAGAACCTCAGTGTTCTAGAACTCTCTTCCGGAAAGCTCGGCCTCGAGGCATCGAGGTCGGAAGAGGAACGGCAACGCCGAAGGGAACTTGGGCCTGCCGCGCGGATCTATCTTAGGCCAACCTACCCGCGCTGCGCAAGCTTCTGCGTAAGGGTCACCAGGCGCTCGAGCTTGGCCCGGGCCGCGCCCCCGTCGATCGACCGCGCCGCGAGCTCGACCCCTTCCTTCAGATCGCGCGCCTTGGCGCCGACCACGAGCGCGGCCGCGGCGTTCATCAGCACGATGTCACGGCGCGGGCCGGGCTCACCGCCGAGGATGGTCCGGATGATCTCGGCGTTCTGCTCGCGGTCGCCGCCCCGCAGATCGCGGATCGAGGCGCGGGCCAGGCCGAAGTCTTCCGGCCGGACGGTGAAGGTCCGCACCGTGCCTTCCCGCACCTCGGAGATGCGGCTCTCGCCGGTGTTCGAGATCTCGTCGAGGCCGTCGGCGCCGTGGACCACGAAGGCGCGATACGTGCCGAGCTCGGCCAGGACCCGGGCGATGGGCTCGGTCAGCGCGGCGGCGGCGACGCCGATGATCTGGGCGTTGGCGCCCGCGGGGTTGGTGAGCGGGCCGAGCAGGTTGAACACCGTCCGGATGCCGACCTCCCGCCGGGCGGTCATCACATGCTTCATCGCCGTGTGCAGCAGCGGCGCGTAGAGAAAGCCGATGCCGACCTCGACGACGCAGCGCCCCACCTGCTCGGGCGTGAGCTGGAGGTTCACCCCGAGGGTCTCGACGACGTCGGCGGAGCCGCAGAGCGAGGCTCCGCTGAGCCCGGACATCGAGCGATTGCCGTGCTTGGCGACATTGAGCCCGGCGCCGGCGACGACGAACGCGGTGGCGGTCGAGACGTTGAAGGTCCCGGACGCGTCGCCGCCGGTGCCGCACGTGTCGATCAGCATCTCGCGGTCCGTGCCGCTGAGCGCCGCCGTCTCCTCGGCGCGCGCGTGGACGCGCGCCACCTTGAGCCGCATCACCTGCGCGAAGCCGATCAGCTCCTCGACGGTCTCGCCCTTCATCCGGAGCGCGGTCAGGAACGCGGCGATTTGCGCGTCGGTCGCGGTGCCCGACATGATCGCTTCCATCGCCGCGGCGGCTTCGATGCGCGTGAGGTCGCGCCGGTCGATGAGAACCCGGACGGCTTCGGTGATGATCGGACTCGTCATGCCGACGTCCCCTTTCCTCTATTTCGACGCGCGCCTCGGCCGGCGGGGCCCCAGCCCCGCGACGGCCTGGGGCGCGCACCGCCACGCGGCTGAGCCAAGAGTACCGCACTTGCGCCCAGGCAAAGGGCCCGCGGCCACGACGGCTACGGCGGGTTGATGTCGAGCCTCACGCCGTTCTCGGGGCGAGGCGCCAGCGCGAGGCTCAGAGGCCCAGGTACGCTTGCTTGACGTGGGGGTTCGCGAGCAGGTCGGCCCGGGTGCCGGCGAGCGCGATGCGCCCGTTCTCGAGCACGTAGCCCCGGTGCGAGAGCTGGAGCGCGCGCGGCACGTTCTGCTCGACGAGGAGGAGCGTGGTGCCCGCGTCGTTCACGCGACGGAGCGTCTCGAAGATGAGCTTCACCGCCACCGGCGCCAGGCCGAGGCTCGGCTCGTCGAGCAGGAGGAGCCGCGGCCGCGCCATGAGGCCACGGCCGATCGCGCACATCTGCTGCTCGCCGCCCGAGAGGGTGCCGGCGAGCTGGCGCTGGCGCTCGCGCAGGCGGGGAAACAGCGTGAAGACGGACTCGAGCGTTTCGTCGCGCCGCCGCCTGTCGCCGCCACGGCTGCCGAGCTCGAGGTTGTCGCGCACGGTCAGCGTCGGGAACAGCTGGCGCCCCTCGGGCACGTGGGCGATGCCGCGCGCCACGATCTGCGCCGATCCGAGCCCGTCGATCCGCGCGCCCGCGAACTCGACGCGCCCGCCGCGGCACGGCAGCAGTCCGGTGATCGCCCGGAGTGTCGTGGTCTTGCCGGCGCCGTTGGACCCGATCAACGCCACCGCCTCGCCCTGCCGCACCTCGAGCGAGACGCCGGACACTGCCGTCAGGTCGCCGTAGCCGGCGTCGAGCCCGTCAAGCCGGAGCAGCGTCGACATACTCGTCCCCCAGATACGCCTCGATCACCTTCGGGTGGTGCGCGATGTGGGCCGGCGTCCCCTCGGCGATCTTCTCGCCGAAGCTCAGCACCACGATCCGCTGGGAGAGCGCCATGACCGCCCGCATGTTGTGCTCGATCAGGAGAATCGAGACGCCAGAAGCGTGGATGGCCCGGATCAGCTGGATCAGCGTCTCGATCTCCGTCGGATTGAGGCCGGCCATCACCTCGTCGAGCAGGAGCAGCGCCGGCTCGGTGGCGAGCGCGCGCGCCAGCTCGAGGCGTTTGCGCTCGGGCAGCGTCAGGGCCGACGCGGGAACGCGCTCGCGGGCGCCGAGTCCCACGCGCTCGACGACGCCGCGGGCGCGCTCCAGAGCCTCCGCGGCGCGCGGATGGCGGGCGAGCGCGCCGACCCGCACGTTCTCGAGCACGGTCATGCGCGGAAACGGCCGGACGATCTGAAAGGTGCGCGCCAGCCCCAGACGCGAGATCGCGTGCGGTGGCATCCCGACGATCGAACGCCCGTCGAGCCGGATCTCGCCGGCGTCGGGCGCCAGGAACCCCGACAGGAGATTGAAGGCGGTGGTCTTGCCGGCGCCGTTGGGGCCGATGAGCCCGAGCATCTCGCCCCGCGCCAGGATCAGATCGAGGTCGGCGACGGCCTGAACGCCGCCGAACCGCCTGGAGAGCCCCCGCGTCTCGAGCAGCGGTGGTGTCGTCGCGGGGGTTAGTGGGCTCTTGAGGCCGGCCGGGATTGTTGTCGCGGGAGCCGTGAGGCCGGCTCGGATCGAGCGTGGCCTGATATCGGCGCGAGCGGGCTCCGCACGCCCGCTTGAACGGTCGGCGTCGGTCGACGTGGCGTGAGTCGAAGTGTGTGCCGCGAGTCCCGACTGGTCGCGACGGGTCAGCGCGCGTCGCAGGCGCGGATAGGCGCCTTCCGGCAGGAACAACACGACGCCGATCAGCAGGACGCCGTAGGCGATCAGGTGCGCGCCGTGGAGCCCTCCCTGCCCCAGGTAGAGCCGCGAGAGCTCGGCGAGCGGTGTCAGGATGAACGAGCCCAGAATGGGCCCGAGCAGCGTGCCGGCGCCGCCGATGATCGGGCGGATGACGATCTCGACGGACAGCGGAATACCGAACAGCGTGTTGGGCTGGAGCGAGAAGAGATAGAACGCGTAGAAGGTCCCACCGAGGCCCGTCAGGAACGACGAGACGACCATCGCGCGCATCTTGTACGCGAACGCGTCCACGCCGAGCGCCTCCGCCGCGCCCTCGTCCTCGCGGATCGCGGCCAGGTAGACGCCGAAGCGGCGCCGCTCGATCGCCCACGCGGTCGCCGTCGCCAGCAGCAGGAGGGCGAGCGCCAGGTAGTAGTAGGCGCGGCCGTCGCGGAACTGGAGCTGACGCGGATTACCCGTGAAGGTGATGTAGAGCCCGAGCGCGCCGCCGAGCGCGTCGATGTTCGACACCGCGATGCGGCACACCTCGGCGAACGCCACCGTGAGCAGCACGAAGTAGAAGCCGCGCAGACCGAAGCGGAAGCCGAGGTAGCCGATCACCGCCCCGAGCACCGCCGACAGCGCCGCGCCGACGAGCATGCCGAGCCACGGCGTCAGGCCGAGCTCGATGGACAGCATCGCGGCGGTGTACCCGCCGACGCCGACGAACGCCGCGTGACCCACCGAGAGCTGACCGGCGTAGCCGCCGACGACGTTCCACGCCTGGCCGAGAAACCCGTAGAAGAAGATCAGGATGAAGAGCGTGACCGCATACGAGCTGAGCACCGTCGGCAGCGCCAGCAGCACGGCGAGCGCCGCGAGGAGCGCCCACCTCATGACGCGCGCTTGCCGAAGAGCCCCGCCGGCCGGAACAGGAGGATCACGATCAGCAGCGTGAAGCTGAACAGCTCCTTCAGCGACGGCTTGAGGAACACGGCGCCCAGCGACTCGGCGACCGACACCAGCAGTCCGCCGACGAACGCGCCGGCCAGGCTGCCCATGCCGCCGATGATCACGACGTTGAACGAGGTCACCGACAGCGAGAGTCCGGTCGGCGGCTGGAACGGCAGGATCGAGGAGACCAGAGCGCCGGCGGCGCCCACGCAGGCGGCGCCGATGCCGAACGCGACCGCGTAGACGCGCCGCACGTCGGTGCCGATCACCAGCGCGCCGTAGGTGTTGTCGGCCGCGGCCCGGATGGTCCGGCCCAGCTCGGTCCGGAACAGGAACGTCGACAGGGCGAGGGTCAGCGCGACCGCCACCGCGAACGCGACGAGCCGGTTCACGTCCACGAACACCGGCCCGAGCCAGAGCGTCGCGGTCGCCAGCGACGACGTGACGCGCGTCGGCTCCGGCCCGAACACCATCAGCGCGACGTTCTCGAGCACCAGCGCGACGCCGAGCATCAGGAGGATCTGCATCTCGTGGGGGGCGTCCACGATACGGTCGACGAGCCCGCGCTGGATCAGGAGACCGAGCACGAACAGCGCGGCCGCGCAGAGGGCGAACCCCGCGTACGGATCGACCCCGGCGTGCGTCGCGAGCAGGTACGCCAAGTACATGCCCCAGACCATCATGTCGCCGTGGGCGAAATTCACGACGCGCATCACGCCGAAGATCAGCGTGAGCCCCACCGCCATCAGGCTATACACCCCGCCGAACAGCACCCCGCTGATCAACCCCTGCCCTACCAGCGTCAGATCCACGGAGCACCCAGTCGAGGACAACAACGGTATGAGCGCCCGGGCTCTCGACAGCTCCACGCAAACCTCAACATGCCAACGCGTATGGACGGACGACGGGCAGGTCGGGCGTGTACAAACCGGAGCGAGTGGTCGTGTGGGCGACCGAGCAGTGGAGGACGTCGAATCGACGCCAAGCGCGACCCGGGACGGCGGGC
>Ga0209058_1005136_pt1 | contig 10304 bp, 8 predicted proteins | sample GraSoiAngelo_147_FD_185904 | JGI IMG/M metagenome (GOLD analysis project Ga0209058, IMG submission 185904) | Grasslands soil microbial communities from the Angelo Coastal Reserve, California, USA - 14_1009_05_40cm (SPAdes) (version 2) | ecosystem: Environmental > Terrestrial > Soil > Grasslands ... | reverse complement strand
GTGGGAGCTGACCTCGGCGAAGTTGAAAGCGATGATCAGCTGGCCGATGACGACGATGGGCCAGCTCCAGTAGAAGAAGGGCCCGGCGAGAAACAGGCCGAGGATGAACAGAGTGAAGATGCCGGTGCTCGGCGAGATGTACGAGAAGGCCACTGCGAAGCTGGAGTAGACGCCCAGCGCCCGGCGAAGCTCCTGCTTGTAGCCGAATTTCTCCAGGTCGCGGACATCAGCTTCATTTGCGGTTTCCAATGCTTCCCCTCCCCTGGGTGAAACCGACGGCTACTTGCTGCGGGAAGCTATCACCGGTTGCGTGCCGCGTCAACGCGCGCGCTGGGCGCAACGACTCCGCGGACGGAGGTGCCGAGCCAGGCGCCGGTGAGTCCGAGCAGGGTGCCCACCACAAGCGTCAGGACTATGGGTACGAGCGGCTGGTGGTCGAAGCCCATGATCGCGGCCAGGGCCTGCGCCGTCGGGCCCAGCCCGTAGCGGCCATGGGCGACAGCCAGCGGCACGAGCCACGAGAGGAACCCGATTACCGCGCCCGCGGGGATGGCGACCCGCGCCCGGCCCACGACCGCGCCCGTGATCACGCCTACCGCGAAAGGCGCCCACCAGACTCCGAGGAGCACCGCCGCCAGGGTGGCCAGCGCCGCGAGCAGCAGCGTGATGTAGAGCCTCACGGGTGCGCCTCCCAGCTCTTCGCCCCGCGGGTGGCGGCGGCCCCCTCGGCGGTGAGCATGGGGTCGAGGCGAGCGGCGAACCACGTGTCCACGCGGTTGGTGTACCAGTCCGAGGCCGGGTTCTCGCTCTCGCCGCCCGGGAACACCCCCTGGAACGTCCGCGAGCCCCAGTCGACGACCATGCGCCAGCTCGGCCCGTGTGTGGACGGATAGCCGCCCGCCGCGAGCGGGGTGTTGGCGTCGCCGCCGTCCGGGCGCGGCCCGTAATTCAATCCTTTGACCTGGGCGAGATTCTCCAGCACGCGCTGGTGGACGCGACCGAAAGCCCACGACTTCGGGTCCGAGCCCAGGCCCTTGCTCAGGTCCGCGATCACCTTGTGGAACGTCTTGCGCTGCGCATCGGGCCCGGTGCGCGGTCCGACGCCGGGGGCGTTGAAGGCTCGGTTCTCGGGGTCCTTGAGCGTCCACGTCTCCAGGTCCTGGGTCAGCGCGCCCCAGACGTCGTCCTTGTCCACCTTGACCGCGCGCGACTTCCACCACGGCTCGAAGACCTCGAACACGTAGTAGCCCCAGAAGTACCACCACACGCTCGCCGCGGCGGAGCCGGTGTCCATGCGGAAGTCCCAGCCCTTGAGCAGGTCGACGGCCGCCGACTCGGTGGCGTTGAGCTGCTCTTTGGCCAGCGACCGCAGCAGAACGGGCACGATCTGCGCTGCGAGGAAGTCGCGGGTGTCCGTCTGCAGGGCCTGCATGTCGGCGGCGCTCAACTTGCCCGGCCGGCTGAGCACGCGGTGGATCTCGTTGGCCCTGTAACCCTCGTCGAAGAAGTTCGTCGTGGTGCCGATGTAGTACGGGTAGTCCTTCGTCACCTGGCGCTGGTTGGCGGACCAGATGATGTTCGCCGGCGGGTTGTAGTCCTGGGGGATGTCCTCGAAGGGGATGGTGCCGATCACGTCGTACTCGCCCGTCCCGGGCATGGGCAGCCACGGCTGGCCCTTCGCGACCTGCGGGTAGTAGCCGGCGCTGATCAGCCCGATGTTGCCTCTGTCGTCGGCGTAGACGAAGTTGTGCGTTGGCGAGAGCCATCCGCGCAGCGCCCTGGTGAAGTCGCCCCAGTCGCTTGCCCGGTCGATCGCGAGCAGGACGCTCAGGTCCTGCGAAGGCAGGTTGCCGGTCCAGTAGACGGAGGTGGTTTGCCCGCGCTGGGAGATGACGGGCCCGTGGACGCTCCACCTGACCTTCAGGTGCTCGGTTGCGCCGCCGAGCACGGGGATGTCATAGGACAGCGTCGTGTACGCCTTCCAGTCGCCTTTCCAGAAGTACATCCCGGGATGGGCTGCGTCCTCCTTCTCGACGTAGAAGAAGGTCTGCTGGTTCTGCGCGTCGGTGAGGCTCCAGGCGATGTGCTCGTTGTGGCCGATCAGCACCACCGGCGTGCCGGGGATGCTCACGCCGGCTACGTGGTAGCCGGGCGATTCCATCGACAGCTGAAACCAGATCGCCGGCAGCGTGAGGTGCAGGTGAGGGTCGCCGGCGAGGAGTGCGCCGCCGCTCGCGCTCTTGCCGGCCGCCACGGCCCAGTTGTTGCTCGCTCCTCCCCGCGAGATCAGTCCCGCGGGCAGCGCGGCCATGCGGTCGTAGAGGGGCTGGGCGCCGCTGAGCATCTCCGCGGGGGGCGGCATCTGCTCGATGGGCGCGACGGCCGGACGCGCATAAGGCCCGGTGTCATACGGCGATTGCTGGTTGGGGGGCAGGGTCGGGAACCACTCGTTGGCCAGGTCGGCGCCGAGGGACTTGGTGAGCAAAGCCATTGCCAGCGGTGTGTCGGTGAAGTTGAGCGTCTGCGTCATGTCGCCCTTGATCAGCAGCGAGTCGACGGGCGTCCACGGCTTCGCCTCGTAACCCAACAGGCTGAACATCGCGTCGAGGGTGTGCGTCGACCGCGCCTCGTCGATGCGGTCGTTCACGCCCTGCGCGTACGCCAGCAGCACGTCGTGCCCCGGGTCGCTCGCCGGCAGCTGCTGCCATTCCAGCTGCGCGGTCTTGAGCAGTCCGAGCTGCAGCTCGAAGCGGTCGCTGTCGAGCGCGGCCTTGCCCACGACCTCCGACAGCCGGCCTGCGCCCTGGCGGCGCATCAGGTCCATCTGAAACAGGCGGAACCGCGCGTGCACGTAGCCGGTGGCGAGAAAGAGGTCGTGGTCGGTCCGGGCGGTGATGTGGGCGGTGCCGTCGCTCTCGAACAGCACCCTGACCGGCTGCTCGAGTCCGGCGAGGCGGAAGGAGCGGTCCGTGACCTGGGCGTCGGCGGCCATGGTCCACCCGCCGGTGACGGGGTTGAAGGCGGGGCCGAGCGCGGGAAGTCCGGGAGCGGGAAAGAACGCCGCGTAGAGCACGGCCGCCGAGACGACCACCGCCCCGAGCAGGTTGAGCACGCGGAGCGCGCCCGGCCTTCGCCCCGGCCGCCGCGCGGGTGCGATCGCGGGCGCCGCCGGTCGTTCGGCGACGGCGGGCTCGGCGGTCACGCCGCACATATTGCGCCCTCGAACCCCTCACCCCTGCAGGGGAGAGGGAGGCCTAGGCCTCTTCTTTCGCTGCCTCTTCCTTGCCGCGCTTCGCGATCTCGGCCACCACGGCCGGGTCGGCGAGCGTGGTCGTGTCGCCGAGCGGGCGGTTCTCGCTCACGTCGCGAAGCAGGCGGCGCATGATCTTGCCCGAGCGCGTCTTCGGCAGCTCCGGCGTGAACACGATGTTGGCCGGCGCGGCGAACTTGCCGATCACCCTGCCGACGTGGTCGCGCAGATCCTTGAGCATCTGCGGCGAGCCTTCCTTGCCGCCCTTGAGGGTGACGAAGGCGACGATCGCCTGCCCGGTCTGCGCGTCATTGCGGCCCGCGACCGCCGCCTCGGCCACCGCCGGGTGGCTGACCAGCGCGCTCTCGACCTCGATGGTGGAGATGCGGTGGCCGGACACGTTCATCACGTCGTCGACGCGGCCGAGGAGCCAGAAGTCACCGTCCTCGTCGATGCGCGCGCCGTCGCCGACGAAGTAGGTGTCCTTCCAACGGTCCCAGTAGGTCTGCTGGTACCGCTCCGGGTCGCCGTACACGCCCCGCAGCATCGCCGGCCACGGCTTGCGGATGACGAGATAGCCGCCGCCGCCAGGTGGGACCTCGTTGCCCTTCTCGTTGTAGACGGCCGCGTCGACGGTCGGGAACGGCTTGGTCGCCGAGCCCGGCTTGAGCGTCGTGATGCCGGGCAGGGGCGTGATCAGGATCATGCCCGTCTCGGTCTGCCACCAGGTATCCACGACCGGCGTGCGGTTGGCGCCGATGTGCTCGCGGTACCAGACCCAGGCCTCCGGGTTGATCGGCTCGCCGACGGTGCCCAGCACGCGCAGCGAGCTGAGGTCGTGCTTCTCCGCGTACTCCGGCCCCCACTTCATGTGCGTGCGGATCGTCGTCGGGGCCGTGTAGAGGATGTCCGGCTTGTAGCGCTCGACGATCTCCCACCAGCGGTCCTTCTCGGGGAAATCCGGCGTGCCCTCGTAGACGATGCCGGTGGTGCCGTTGGCGAGCGGACCGAAGACGATGTAGCTGTGCCCCGTGACCCAGCCGATGTCGGCCGCGCACCAGTAAACGGACTTGGGCTTCACGTCGAAGATGTAGTGGTGCGTCGTCGCCACGCCGACCAGGTAGCCGGCGGTGGTGTGGACGATGCCCTTGGGTTTGGCGGTGGTGCCGCTCGTGTACAGCAGGTAGAGCAGGTCCTCTGAGTCCATCGGCTCGCAGGGACACTCTTTGGGATCGTCGCTCACGTCCTTCAGGACGTCGTGCGCCCACACGTCGCGGCCCTGCGTCCACGCGACGTCTCCGCCGGTTCGCCTGACCACGAGGCAGCGCGTGACGGTCGGCGACTCCTGCATCGCGGCATCGGCGTTGGCCTTGAGCGGGACCCTGTTGCCGCGACGCCAGCCCTCGTCCTGGGTGATCAGCAGCTCGCACTGCATGTCGTTCATGCGCCCGGCGAGGGCCTCGGCGCTGAACCCGCCGAAGACGACAGTGAAGGGGGCGCCGATGCGCGTGCAAGCGAGCATCGCCGCCGGCAGCTCGGGGATCATGCCCATGTAGATGCCTACGTGCGTGCCCTTCTTGACGCCAAGCTTCTTCAGCGCGTTGGCGAGGCGCACGACGTCCTTCTGCAGCTCGCCGAAGGTGATCTGGCGGCGGTCGTTCTCAGGCTCGCCTTCCCAGAAGTAAGCGACCTTGTCCTTGAGACCGTGCTCGACGTGGCGGTCGACGCAGTTGTAGCAGACGTTGAGCTTGCCGCCGATGTACCACTTCGCGTAGGGGGGCTTCCACTCGTACAGCTCGGTCCAGGGCTCGAAGAACGTGACACGTTTGGACTCGTCGGACCAGAACTCGTCGAACGCGCGGCCGTAGATCTCGGGCCTGGCGTTGGCCTGCTTGGTGAAGTCCGGGCTGGGCGGATACCGCCGCTTCTCGATCTGAAGCGTCTCGATGGCATGTCCGCTCGCCGCGCTCGAACTCAATTCGCTCATTCCGCCAGTATGCCCGGGTCCGCGTAAGGGGTGCCGATCGCGTCGTTGACGCTCTAACCTTGGAGCCCAGGAGGGCTCGCCGGGGGAATCCGAGCCGACCTGAGGGAAGGAACTGGGGTGCAGCCAGGTATCGTCGGGTTGCGTGGTGCGCTGATCGCCGCCTGGGAGGCGGACCTTCGCGCCGTGCGCCAGGACGCCTTCGACGTCGGTCGGGCCCGCGAGGCGCTCGTGTTCATCCAGCGCTTCTACTCCCTGATCTCGGACCTCCGCACGCCGATCCAGCGCGCGTGGGGACCCCAGGGCCACGTCCACGTGGTCGACTCGCCGGACCTGGCCGGGCCGGGCCCGCGCGTCTCCCAGACCAGGATTCGCCTGCGCAACCACGGCGAGTTCGTGGCCGTCGAGCTGTTCGCCTACGCGGATGGGTCGCACAAGCCCAATCCCTCGGCGGGACTGGACCGCGACATCCGGGTCGTGGACGTGGATCCGCTGGCCCTGGTGAACGAGCTGTACCGGACCGCGGTTGACTTCCTGCAGGCCGCCCTGGGCCTCGACCTGGTGCTCTCTGGGTCGGCGTGGCTGTACGAGCACGTGGCGGCCAACGACTTCGTCGAGTCGGGGCGATGGGCGTCGCTCGGCGAGGTGTACCGGTCGGCGACGCGCGAGTACGCCGTCTCGGACAGCTTCGAGAACGTCGCCGCCCTCTTCGCGCCGAAGGCCGAGCACGCGGGGCCGAACGGCGCCAACGGCTCCGGCCCGGACTTCGAGCTCGTGCTCTCCCTCGACCAGCTGCAGCGCTACCGGGAGCCGCAGCCCGACCTCGGCAACTTCCTCCAGCTCGTGCACGCCGCGGTGGCGGCGGACCAGGAGAAACGCTCGGTGGCGAGCGCAGAGGTCGCTTCGGCGCAAGGGCTGGGCGGGCTCGCGGTCACCAAGCTCGGCCGGCTGGTCGCGGACGCCCCCGACGTGTGCCGTGAGGGTGAGTTCGCACCCGACTACTCGTCATGGACGTTCCTCCCGTCCTACAACGTGCACTTCTTCCGCCGGGTGCACACGATCGACGACTTCCTGGTCGTCCAGGCCTCACTCGTGCCGCGAGTGGCGATCGAGGGCACCACGACCACGACGCCGGGCGAGGGCGGGAAGGGTTTCAAGGTCGAGGAGGGCGCGTCGCTGCCTGACGGGATCGTCACGTTCCTGATGACGGACGTCGTCGAGTCGACGCCGCTCTGGCTGCAGAGCCGGGCGTCCATGTACCAGGCGATGCGCCGCCACGACCAGCTGCTGACCCAGGCGATCGAGGCCAACGGCGGGATCGTGCTGAAAGAGCGCGGCGAAGGCGACTCGTTCTTTGCCGTCTTCCTGCGCGCCACCGACGCGGTGGTGGCGGCAGTCGAGGCGCAGATGGCGATCGATTCTGAGCAGTGGCCTGAGCGGCTGGCGCTCGCGGTGCGCATGGCCGTGCTGACCGGCGAGGCGGATGCGGCCGACCGCGACTACCGCTCACCGGCGGTCAACCGGTGCGCGAAGCTGCGGCGGCGGGCGGTGGGGCGGCAGATCCTGGTCTCGGAGTCGACCTACTCGATCGTGGCCGACATCCTCCGCGATGACATCCGGCTGGTGTCGGTCGGAGAGCGCCGGCTGGAGGGCCACGACCGGCCGGAGGAGATCTACGTGGTCGCGCACCAGGAGGTGGATCTGGTCGGCAGCGTGGCCGAGGACGAGGTCCTCGCCTGAACCCGACCGTCCAGACCTGTCGATTCGCGCCGTAACCGTTCGTCGTCGTGGTTGTGGGTGCGATCGCCTGGAGTAGCCGGCTCCACGAACCCGATACCCTCAATGCCGTGAATTCTTCCAGCGTGCGCTCGCGATTCCTCGACCGGGGCTCCGTGATCCTGGTGGGAGTGGCGGCGGCCCTCTGGGCTTTTGACGCCTACTTCCGGCCCGGGCTGACCAAGCAGCTGAGCTCCGGCCAGATCGTTCTCGTCGAGGATCTGCTGATCAGCCTGTGCCTGGTGCCGGTGATCGTCGTCAACGCCGCCGAGCTTCGCCGGCTGAGCGGGCGCCGCTGGTTGGCGCTGGCCGCGATCGCGGTCGGGCCGCAAGCCGTGGCCACGGTGCTCTTCACCAAGGCCATCGGGTTCTCGTTCGCGAATCCAACGGCGCCCAACTTCGACGTCCTCCACGAGGTGTACCTGCTGTACCTGCTGCAGCCCGTGTTCGGGGTGGTGTTCGCGCGCGTCTTCCTGGGCGAGAGGCGCAAGCGCGCGTTCTGGCCGCTGGCGGCGGTGGCCCTGGTAGGCGTTTACCTGATCGTCTTCGCCGAAGACCCTGCGGCCCCGTGGCAGATCCGGCGCCCCGAGCTCCTGGCCGGGCTGCTGGTGCTGGGCGCGGTGGTCATGTGGGCGGGAGGGACGGTGCTCGGGCGCTACGCCCTGCAGGACGTCAGCTTCCCGGTGACAACCAGCATGCGCTTCGTGCTGGCGCTGCCGGTGCTGCTTGTGATCGTGTTCCTGGACAAGGGCGCGGCGGCCTTCAGCGGGTACTCCCTCGGGCAGCTCCCGAGCTTCCTGGGCATCGTCATCGTGCCGGGCCTGCTGGCCATGCTCCTCTACTACCTCGCCCTGTCGCGCACGCCGGCGTCGCTGGCGACCATCGCCGAGCTAGGTTACCCGCTGGCGCTGTTCCTGATCTTCTCCCTGCCGGCGCCGGTTGGCCAGGCCGCGCCCCTGCGCCCCATCGAGCTGCTGGGCGCGGTGCTTCTGGTCACCGGGGTCGTGACGCTGAACTTCTTGAAGGCGCGGGACGTCGTCGAGCTGCCTCGCGAGCGCCTGGCCGGCGCCACGCGGACCGCGTGAGGAATTTGAGGGGAGGACGGAATGGCACGCGAATACGGGACATCGGTGGAGACGAGCGCCGCGCCGGAGAAGGTCTGGCGTATCTGGTCCGACATGTCGACGTGGGGTGAGTGGAATCCGAACGTGGAGACGATGGACTGGTCGGGCGGCTTCGTCTCGGGGTCGACCGGGGTCATGAACACGAAGGCTGGGCAGCACCACAAGATGCAGCTCGTCGACGTGCAGGCGGGACGGAGCTTCGCGCTGGTCACGAGCGTCGTGCCGGGGACGAAGTTTCGATTCAACTGCCGCATCGAGCCCGCGGCGGGTGGCAAGACGAAGGTCGGCCAGACGGTCGAGGTCGGCGGACCGCTCGGGCCGGTGCTGGGCGGGATGATGGGCCCGCAAGTGTCGAAGGAGTTCGGCACCCTGCTGAGCAACCTGGCGCGGAAGGCCGAGACCACATAGGGTCCGCGGTCGCCTGGCTACCTACATATAGGTAAGGACGCGCGCGCTACGGGCGCCGGCTGAAAGCCGCCGACGACCGGCGCCAGCTGAACCACAGCCCGGCGGCCATCGCGAACGCGAACGCGAAGAGAGCAGCTGCGAGCACCGACGGTCCGACCCTGCCCACGCTGATGGCGCCGATGAGCGGGCTCCAGTCGACGGTGGCGGCCGCGTTGAGCCACGCGATTAGGCCGCAAGCGAAGGCGAACAGCGCGATGTTCCAGCGCCTCTCGTCCCGGGACATCTGCTTGAAATCGAGACGTCGCCGCCGGGCCGTCACGGGAACCCGGGCGACGCGCGTCAGCAACGCCAGCCACGCGACGAGCATCACGACCCCGATCGAGAGGGCGATCCACGGATACGCGGTCTTGTCGATCGGGGAGAGGTCGGCCGAGCCGGCCCACGCGGCCATCGGCAGGGCCCACATCAAGCTCGTCAACGCGGCAAAGCCCGTGCGCCCGAAGCGGTCGACGAGGCTTTGCATCAGAGGGAGTATCGCTCCGAAAGGTACTGATCGAACGTGATGAGGCCGACTTTGTGATCGGGGCATGTGAGCTTCCCCTCGGCGACCTGGCGACCAAACTGAAAAGGCACCGGCATGTTGACCAGGCGACGCTTCTCGTTGCGCGCCGCGAGCCACGACTGCGCGATCGACTCGAACGTGCGGACCTCGGGTCCTCCGAAGTCCGCAAGCATGCCCGCAGGCTCGCCGCGCGCGAGGTCGACGACGCGGCGCGCGACCTCGCTCGAGTCGACAGGTTGGAACTGCCAGCGCAGGGGGATGGCGGTGATGCCCGGCACGCGCGAGAAGCCGCGCAGCAAAATCTCCATGAACTCGTGGAACTGCGTCGCGCGCAGTATCGACCACGGCACGCCGCCTTCCTTGATCACACGCTCCGCGGCGACCTTCGTCCGGTAGTAGGGGTAACCGACTCCGTCGATGCCGACTATGGAAACGAAGACGATGTGGCTGATGTCCGCCGACCGTGCGAGTTCCAGAAGGCGGCGAGTGCCGCCGACGTCGGTGGAGCGACCGCGCCAAGGTTCACGTGTGGCCGACGCGGCGTGGACGACGACCTCCATGCCGGCGAGCGCCCTGGCGACGCCCTCACCGGTCCGGATATCGCCCTGGACCGCGTCGACGTGACCGCGCGAGTGCCGGCTCAGGATGCGCGCGCGGTGTCCTGACTGGCGCAGGAGCTTGACGACCTGACGGCCGAGAGTTCCCGTCCCGCCCGTGACGAGGATGTTCACCTAGTCGTTCATCCCGAGGTGCTCGCCGAAGAAGCTCAAGACGCGGCGCCACGAGTCTTCGGCGGCGGCCGCGTCGTAGGAGGGCCTCCCCTCGCTGAAGAACGAGTGGCGGGTGTCGGGGTACACCTTGATGTCGTGAGGGACGCCGTGGCGCGCGAGGGTCGCATCGAGAGCTCGACCCGAGGACGCAGTGAAGTCGCGGCCGGGGTAGGAACCGACGATAGGACAGGCGCGCCTGACGACGTCCAGGGGACGCGGGTTGGTGGCGTAAAAGGGAGCGATTGCCTTGAGGCGGGAGTCCGTGCATGCCCACGCGATGGCGAAGCTTCCGCCCATGCAGAAGCCGATAGCGCCGAGGCGCTGCGCGTCGACCTCGGGACGCTTGGCCAGGTAGGTGAGCGCGTCCTTGAGGTCGGCCACGCCGTAGCGGTTCACGGAGCCGAGGAGCAGGCCGGTCATGTAGCGGGCC
>Ga0209058_1005135_pt1 | contig 10304 bp, 4 predicted proteins | sample GraSoiAngelo_147_FD_185904 | JGI IMG/M metagenome (GOLD analysis project Ga0209058, IMG submission 185904) | Grasslands soil microbial communities from the Angelo Coastal Reserve, California, USA - 14_1009_05_40cm (SPAdes) (version 2) | ecosystem: Environmental > Terrestrial > Soil > Grasslands ... | reverse complement strand
TGATGAAGCTGTGAATTCGTGCGGCCTTTCACCAGCGAAAGCGAAACAGCTTGCCGAGTCGATTCGAAAATTATTTGGCGCCGCACGCAGCGTTGAGGCGCGCTCGCTGGAAATCAATCCGCTGGTGCTGACCAAGAACGGCGAGTTCGTGGCCGCTGATTGCCGAATCACGATTGATGATTACGCCGTGGCGCGACATCCGGAGCTCGGGATCGAGATCGCACGCGAGTTTGATCACCCGCCGACGCCACTTGAGCGTATTGCCTACGCCGTCGAGCAAAACGACCATCGTGGCACATTTTATTTCGCGCAGCTAGCGACAGCGGCTCCGAAAAATTCCAAAGGTCTGGTTGGTTTTCACGGCGCCGGCGGCGGCGGTTCGATGATGTCGATGGACGCGATCGTGAACGCGGGATTCACGATCGCGAACTTCACCGACACAAGCGGCAATCCATCCGCATCGAAAGTATATCGCGCAGCGCGAATCATTCTCGCCCAGCCCGACTTGGTCGGCTATTTCGGTTCCGGCTCCGGCGTGGCGAGCCAGGAACAATATTGGTCCGCTTACGGCCTGGCCAAGGCATTCTGGGAACTTGATCTCGATATTCCTGCGGTGATTCGTTTGGGCGGAAACACCGAGGATCGCGCTGTGGACATCCTGCATCGCATGTCGAAGCTGCTTCGCGCGCCCGTCGAAGGCTATCGCAAGACGGATACGCCAGCTTTCATCGCTGCGCGCTTTGCGGAACTCGTCGCCACTGCGAAGGGTGCGAAATGGAAACCGCGTCTGCCGCGTGTGCCGAAATTTGTGGAAGATCCATCGGCCACGATGCTCCAAGTAAAAAATGGCCGCGTCTGGATCAACACCGCACAATGGCCTCAAATTCGTGCTGCAGTTGAAACGCACTCCGGCGGACTGATCGTCGATCGCCAAGGCGCGCCCGCAGCGGCGTTGGCGAGCGAGGAGTTCGCCAACAAAGATTCCGAATTGCTAGCGTGCGATGTCGAGTGTCGACTCGCGGGAATCGAAGGCTTTTACTTGGAACTCGATATCCCACGACTGGGCGAACTGATTGGAGGCACGCGCTGAATGGCAATTTTGATCGACAAGACAAGGCGCGTTCTCGTGCAAGGCATCACGGGACGCGAAGGCCGGGCGCTACGAAATTGACCCGTCCGCCAATTGTGACTACTGTAACTACATGACCGCGACTTTGCGAGAAACGAAGGCGAAACTGTCAGAGATGGTAAGGCTGGCGAGCCAGGGGGAGGAAGTAGTGATTACCGTGCACGGCACGGAAGTCGCCAAGCTGGTAGGCCTTCCCAAGCGCCGCAGGAAAATCGACAAGAGAAAATGGCTCGCCAAGTTGGCACGCCTGCGCAAGCAAACAGGAACGGGCATCATTGGGATGACGGCGCAGGAAATCCAGGATGAGAATCGGGTGGATCGGTTTTGATGCATGCTCTTCTGGGATACATCTGCCGTACTTAAATTGTATGTAGACGAGCCGGACGCCAGGCCTTTTAGAACGCTGGCGCAAAGACCCGAAAGCCTGCTCATTTCAGCTTTCACCGTGCACGAGCTTCATTGCGGGTTACATCGAAAGGAATTCGTCAAAGCATTGAAGCCAGGTATGGCCGAGGTGCTATATCAGACATTTCGGGATGAGATAGAAGCCGAGTATTTCAGGCTGATCGCATACAATTCACGTGTCGAGCAAAACGCGTTGGAAGTCCTTCGACAGTGCTATGGCGCGAAGGAACCGGTTCTTGTCCGTGTCCTTGACGCTTTGCAGTTGGCCAGTGCACTGGCCGCCGGCGCAGCGGATATGGTCTCTACCGACACACGCATGCGGCAAGGCGCCGCACTTCTCGGAATGAAAGTGTTTCCGCAAGCGAACGACTGATGCCGACGCACGAGCATCGAGTAAATTCAGTTCAAGTTAGGACAATAAGTTAAATGGCGATTTTAATTGACGAAACAAAGCGGGTTCTCGTGCAAGGCATCACGGGACGCGAAGGCCGGGCGCGCACGCGCCTGATGCGCGAATACGGAACGAACGTCGTGGCCGGTGTGACTCCGGGCAAAGGAGGACAAAGCGTGCTCGGCGTGCCGGTGTTTAACACGCCGCAGGAAGCAGTGAATTCGTTAGGGGAAATCGACATCTCCGTCGTTTTTGTACCGGCTGCTGGCGTAAAGGACGCGGCGGTTTCCGCGATTGATGCCAGGATCAAACTCACGGTCTTGGTGCCTGATCGTGTGCCGGTGTGGGACGCGATGGAGATCGCGGCGGCGGCGAAAGCAAATGGCGCGATGTTTCTGGGGCCAAATACGCTCGGCGCGTTGAGCCCGGGCAAGGGCGTAGTCGGCATGATCGGCGGTCGCGCGGAAAGCGCGCGGCAATGGTTCAAGCCCGGCGTCCCGAAAGGCGTTGGCGTCATCAGCCGCTCCGGCGGCATGGCTTCGAGCACCGGTTATTACCTCGGTCAAGCCGGAGTGCGCATCTCAACCATCGTGCACATCGGCGGTGACGCGGTAATTGGAATTCGTCTGCCCGACGCGGCGCTGATGTTTGAAGCCGACCCGCTTACAGAGGCGATCGTGATCTTTGGCGAAATTGGTTCGTCACAGGAAGAAGAACTGGCGCAACTGATTGTCGATCGAAAAGTCATCAAGCCCGTGATCGCTTACATCGGTGGAAAGGCCGCGCGCGAAGGCACGCGCTTTAGTCACGCGGGTGCGATCATCGAAGGCGGGCGCGGCACGCACGCTGGCAAAGTGAAAGCGCTGCGCGAAGCAGGCGCCACCGTCGTCGATGCGTTTGGCGATCTCCCGGATGCGGTCGTCAAGATTCTCAAAAAAATGAAAGGAGAAAGTCTTATGAGCGAAACCGACAAAAACGCGGTGTGGAATACCGCCATCACGCGCGTCGAGCCGAACAAAGTGGCGGTGCGCGGATATAACATCGCCGAGCTGATGGGTCGCGTGTCATTCGGCGCAGCGGTTTACTTAACTTTGACCGGCGAATTACCATCGCCGGCCGTCGCGCGTTTGATGGACGCGATTTTAGTGTCGTCGATTGATCACGGCGCGACGCCTCCCAGCGCGTTAGCTGCGCGAAGCGTGGCGTCCACTGGCGCTACGTTGAGCGCGTCGGTCGCGGCCGGAATCATGTCGATTAATCGCCATCACGGCGGTGCGATTGAAGATTGCGCCCGGCAACTGAGAGCAATTGCCGATCGCGCGACGCGCGAATCGATTTCGATGGATGAAGCCGCCGCGCGCACGCTCGCAGTTATGAGAGAAGCGGGCGAACGCATGCCGGGATTTGGTCACCGTCTTCACACGAAAGATCCGCGCACTGCGCGTTTGTTCGAACTCGCGCGCGAGGCCGGCGTTGACGGCGTGCATATGCAGGCGGCACGCGCAGTTGAGAAAGCGTTCGCCGACGCGAAAAAATCGCTGCCCATCAACGTGGACGGCGCCATCGGCGCGATCCTCGCCGATCTTGGAATGAACCCGGCCGCGTTCAACGGCATTTTCATGATCGCGCGCACCCCCGGCTTGATCGCGCATGTAATCGAAGAACAAACTCGCGAGAAACCGATGCGTCGCATCGATCCTGTCAACCACGGCTACGACGGGCCCCCGGCCAGAAGAGTTGCGGCGCTTTCTCACCCGCAGCAGACAAAATAATTATTGACACGCTTCTTACATCTCACCTAGCATTTCCATCACCGTCTCGGGTTCACCGTAGACGGAAATTAACTTCACTTCATCCATGAAAAAGAAATCCACCTCACAATCAGCCTTCTTTAATCTTCGCGTTTTAATTGCTGCTCTCTTTTGCCTCGCCGGCATCGCTGTGGCGCTGTTCGGCACGGGCGCGTTCTCGAGCGTGTTCGCCCAGGGAAAAGGCACTGGAAACAACAACTCCACTAAAAATCAGGCGTCCCCTGGCACACAAACGCCAGACGTCGTGCAGTTGGTGGGCCCAGCTGTCGTAACCAACCTGCGAGACCTGCCGTACATTCCGCCGAATGAAGAGGTTGAAGAGAGACGGCTGACTCGATATCAGTTTCCGCCGACGGGTCCAGGCGGATCGGCAGGATCGGGCGCCTCTGCCTTTCCGCAGTTCCAGTCGCTGTTGGGAAAAATCTTTCGCCTGACGCCAAACATGCCGCCACCGCTACTGACCTTTGACGGAATCAATTTATCTCAGAGCGGGTGCGGTTGTTATCCGCCTGACACCAATGGCGACGTGGGCCCGAGCCATTATGTACAATCGGTCAACACGTCTTTCAGGGTATTCGACAAAAACGGCAACCCTCTGGCAGGCCCCACCACGTTTAATTCATTCTTTTCGCCACTGCCCGACACCAATCCTTGCGGCAACAACCAGAACCAGGGCGACCCTTTTGTGTTCTACGATCAACTAGCTGACCGCTGGGTAATAACTGACTTCGCTTTTCCCAGTACTGCCGGGCCTTTCTATGAATGCATCGGTGTGTCCCAGACAGCCGATCCCACCGGGGCTTACTTTCTCTACGCATTCCAAGTTGAGCCTGCGCATCCCGATTGGATAGGTGATTACCCGAAATTGGCGTTGTGGAATAATCCGCAGCCCGGCGGTGCATACCATTTGTCGGTCAATTTGTTTGATTTTAGTCCCGTTGTTGCCTTTGAAGGCGTCCGCGTCTTTGCCCTCGATCGCGCCGCCATGTTGAGCGGCACCCCGAACCCTACTGTCATCGCATTTACGCTCGGCCTGGCTGGTGTCGGCGATGCTTATAGCTTGCAACCGGCAGGCTTTCGCACTGGCAACCCGCCGCCTGCGGGAAGGGATGAATTCTATCTGGCCGTCGACGCCACGTTCCCGGGCGTGACCCTGACCCAGGTCCACGTCTGGCTGTTTCATGTCGATTTTGTCACCCCCGGGAATTCAACGTTCGGCCTTGGCGCCGACCATACCCCGAATGGGAACATCACAGTCAATCCGTTCGTTCAAGCATGGACCGCTTCGACCTACAACCTTGTGCCACAGCAGGGAACGTCGCAAAAGCTCGATACCCTGGGCGATAAAATCATGACGCCGGTCGTTTACCAGCTTCGCAACGGCACGGAATCGTTGTGGGCTGACCAGACCACAATGCTGAATTACCCGAACGGGCCGACTGTAGTCACTTGGTATCAATTCGATATTACTGGCGGCGTGATTCCCGCTACACCGGTTCAACAACAAGACTGGAGCAACGGTAACGACGGGTTGTGGCGCTGGATGCCCAGCATAGCCGTTGATCAAAATGGAAACACTGCCATCGGCTATTCCACGTCCAGCCCATCCATATACGCTGGCATTCGTTATGCCGGACGGCTTGCCACCGATCCACCAGGTAACCTCGGACAGGGTGAAGCTGTAATGACAAATGGCGGCGGCGCGCAACTCGGCACCGCCGGACGCTGGGGTGACTACACCATGACCACGCTTGACACTGATGGTATGACCTTCTGGCATACCAACGAATACTACCCGACGACCGCAAACGTCAATTGGTTCACGCGCGTCGGCAAATTCAACTTCGCCGGAGGCGGCGTAAGCCCAACCCCAACACCGACTGCTACTCCGACCGCTTGCAGTTGGTCAGCGGGTCCCGATCTGCCCAGCCCAGACACCCGCTCCGTTGGTGTCTATTTCCCGGCTAACGGGAGGTTTTACGTCATGGGTGGCCGTGACGCCAATAATGTCGAGCTCACTCACCCTTTTGAATACGACCCGGTGACTAACATGTGGACGACCAAGTTAGCTACTTACCCTGACAACCACGTGAACAACATGGCTTGCAGTGTGCTTAACGACAGCGGAACGGACTATATCTATTGCGCGGGAGGATCGGAGTTCGCTGGCCAGACCACGAGCGGTCATGTCTTCCGTTATGATCCGGTTGCTGACAGCATCACCAGCGTTCCTAGTAACTGGCCTCCTGGTGACGCGGGCACTCTGCCGGGTGGCTTCACTGTTTTAAACAACAAGCTCTACATTCTGGGTGGCTTCGACATCCCTAATGGTGTTGGGACCAACCAGATTTGGGAGTTTACTCCTAACCCGGCTGGCTGGGTGCAGAAGAGTACTGTCCTGCCAGTTCCGCTCGGCTACATACCAACCACCACCATCGGCAGTCTCATCTACACAGGTGGCGGCGCCGATATCACGGGCGGCGCTCTGACCGATACGACAAACTCTTTTGTCTATGACCCAGTGGCTAATTCCATCAATACGATTGCCCCCATACCCAGGGCCACAAGTAACACTCGGGCGGTCAACTTCTGTAACCTGATGTATGTCTTGGGTGGGGCATTCAATGCCCCCTCGAATGAGGTGGACATCTACGATCCGGTTAGCAATACGTGGTCGGTGGGCACTCCATTCGCACTTGCGGGGCGCAACTTCGCAGCCGATACCGACGGGACCAATCGTATCTGGAAAGCAGGTGGTTACGCCGATGATGGCGTCACCATCATCGCGTCGATGGAAATCTTCAATTGCCCCGTGAGTCCTTGTGCGGCGCCCTCGCCGACGCCGACGCCTACAGCAACGACGACTCCTCCTCCGTCGCCCACGCCTACAGTGACGGCGCCACCACGGACAACACCTACACCACGGCCCCGTCCAACGCCGCCGCCGCGCCCGTAGCGTTATTTGGAATGCTGACGCGGGAACTCGCGAAGCGATTCGCGAGTTCCCGCAGGGCGTCAAAGGTGGAACGCGTTGTCCCCAACGCGTTGGCAAACATATGCGGATTTGCCGCCTGATGACCTTGCGCCTCCGGCGGTTAAGCTAACATCCGTCTTCGGCCGCCTTCGCTGAGGCTACGGCGCGCCAGGGGAGAAGCCGATCCACCTTTAGCTAGACGAATGGATCAATAACCCAAGGCCAGTCTTCCGTTCTCACGCACAAACCAGCAGCTAGCGGATTCTGCCGAATGTAATTCATCTTTGCTAACAGCTGCGCGCCACGTTCGTCAGCTCGCAGCCGATGATCGAAATATCCTTCCTGCCAGATCAACTGATTAGTCCGCGCATGAAAACGTTTCCAATCTCTGATGACTTCACTCATCGATTCATCGCGCCCGAAGGATAACAGCGCATGCAAATGATCAGGCATCAAAACAAAAGCGCGATGTGCCACCGCATCTTAGCTTCATAGAACTTTGCCGAATCTAAAATCGATCGCGCCAGGGCCGGCTCGGTCAAAGCCTTCTGTTCCTTCTCGCGATCAAGCCCAATGCGAATGTGAAAAAGAGCACCAGGTTCAACCCAGTGCGGCACTCTGTGATGCAAACGCCGCGGGAACCGTCGATAAATTTTCAGTGTAACTGGCTGACGTGCCGAGTAAATTCCCGCGCCTTCGGTGCTGTGTCCGTCATCGTCTTCAGGAGAAGCCGATCCACCTTGAATCGCGCAGGTGGAACGCCTGGTCCTCAAGGCGTTGGCTACATCGCCTGATATTTGCGCCTGCGGCGGTTAAACTGACATCGTACTCGGCCGCCTTCGCTGAGGCTACGGCGCGCCAGGGGAGAAGCCGATCCATCTTTCGCTTATCGATGCAAAGGTGGAACGCGTTGTCCTCAACGCGTTGGGTAATGTCATCGTCTTGAGGAGAAGACGATCCACCTTGGTCTGTTACCCGCTAGCGTCAGTACGCTAGGAACTCGCGAGTTTGTCTCGCGAGTTCCCTCGTAAGATCCTTTCGACTTGCTGCTACGGGCGAGGCGGAGGCGTCGGCCGGGGCCGTGGCGTTGGGATGGGCCTGGGCCCAGCCGTTGCTGTGGGTGTAGGTGTCGCAGTAGCCGTCGGAGTTGGTGACGCTGTTCCGCATGGCTGGTATAGCACCACATCGTCCACCCACATCCCGGTGGTGTCACCAGGAGGGTTGAAGCCATCCTGGTGCACCAGGAACTTGATCCACACGGTTTGTCCCGCATACGACGTCATGTCCACTACCTCGTTGGTCCAGTCCGAAGTATCACACAGATGGAAGATCGTTTGCAGAATGTTCCCATTGCTATCGGTGATATAAGCATCCTGCCAGTCGAACGTAATGCTGTCATTAGTGCAGTCCATGTGCCAGAAGCTCAACGTGCTGGTACCAGCAGGGACTGTGAACTGCTGATAGAACGAGCTGTCTCCGAGTGGTTCGTTATTATTCTCCTCGCAATAGGTATTTTGTTGCGGGTTACCCCCTGCGAATGCTGAAAAAGTCCCGCTGTGTACAAAGTTGGTGGCGACCACAGGATCGTTGGTGTGGCCGTCAATTACCCAGGGCGGAAGACTGCCGGTCTCAAATCCTTCGTTTTGGATTATCCCGGTATCACACTGTGTCGCAGTTGGCGTCGGAGTCGGTGTAGGTGTGGATGTAGGTGTAGCCGATGGGCTTGCTGTTGGTGTCGGAGTTGGAGTCCCCCCGCCGCCGGGCAGAGGAAAAACGTACGCGCCGCGACTGCGCGTCCAAACGGAGAGCGTCGTCGAGCCGCGATCTATTTGCATATCCCATACCATCGCATGCGGGATGCCGTTCTCGAAGCGTTGCCAGGTTGGAGATGCTACCGTTATGTCATCGGTATAGTAAACGCCCCAGTCGGTGCCGGCATAGACCTGTTGGGCGTTATTCGGGTTAACAATAATCGAATCCACCGGAATATCCGGGAGATTACCGGTCTTGTTCGCCCATGTGAAGGAGCCGCAGTCGGCAGCGCAGGTTACCTGGAAAACGTGACCCGGCGTTGTCGGCGTATTAGCGTCGAACCCGCCTACGGCTGCATAACCCACGGGCAGATTCGCGGCCGACACGGTGGGATCGAGCGCGATGCCCAGCACTGGGCGCAAAGGCACAACGCTGTTATTGCCAGTGACATCGACCCAGTTTGCCTGTGCCTGAGTGCCGGTGCCGAGGTTAAAGCCGATCCAGACGTTGGCATCGTTGGTGCCAACCATCGCCACGGTCTGATATTTCGGTGAATACTTGACCTGATTAATGAAGGAACGATTGCCCAACGTCTGCTTGGTCATGTTTTGGGTAATGGGATTGTTTGTTATGTACCAGTTGGAGCCCGAGAACGAGCTGTTTCCCCCCAAGATCGTTTCCCACACTCGCGTAGTACCTGCAATGAGATGGCCGCAACCGCCCGGGACACCCGCTGGCGGACAATCATCGCCACCTGCAATGCCGCCATGGAAAAGATCGTACGGCAGAATGAACGACCTTGTATCGCCGCTCCAGCTGCCAGAACCGCCCGACACGTTGCCGCTCCAAGGCGCATTCTGTGCCGTGCAGTTACTGACACAGCGATGAAGCATACCGCTGTTGTTACCCTGCCAGAAGCGCAGACTTGTTCCTGTGCCTACAGGATCGATGCGCGAGTAGAATCCATCACCGCCAACGCCCAATTGCCATAGCACAGGGCCGGTGGGTGTCCCGGCAAATGTGACGGAGATGGAGCCGTTGTCCTGCGAGCCGCCGCTCGCCTCTGGAGAAGCCGCATTGGCGAAGTTGCCGCTGATGTCGCCGGAGTAAAACTCAATCGTGTTAATATCCGTGTCCATGTTAAACCAGGTTGGATCCGTCGTCTGGTTTACAATGTCCGCGTTCGCGGTTCCGTGAGCGCCACCGTCGTCACCGGCCAGCAAAATGCTGGAGGAGCCGGGCAGGAAAGCGAGCGCATGTTGATCCACGTGCACCGGACCTGCGTTTCCGCTGTAAGAATAACCGCACGTGGTATCGTTCCACACAGTTCCCGTGCGCGTTGCAAACCAAACGTCGAACGTATCGAAGAATACCCGATCGGGATTATTCGGATCGACGGCGACTCCCTGGTCGTACCAGTTCTGCGGATAATCACCGGCGCCGTTACCGCAATCTCTGAGCGCGCCACCTTGAGAGCCTTCCATATAACTCCAGCTCGTGCCACCGTTTGTGGAAGCCCAAGCGCCGATCTGGCAGCCAGGGGAGTTGCCGCAACCACCATTATTGTTACCGACAATGGATTGTACTTGGGCGTAGATGTAATTCGAGTTACTCGGCGCGACAGCAATGTCGATTCGGCCCAGCTGATCGCCGGTATTGATGTCAACAAAAGGCGAGCCGCTCCCCGCATTCATGGGTGCCCCAGTCGAATAGGCGCTGCCGCTGACCTGATTGCCGAAGATGAACCCGTTAGCATTGCTGGCGATTGAAGTGAAGCTCGGACAACCGCTCGAGCCCATCGTGGCAGTGTAGAGACCGTTTGCGCCGTTGTTGCCCAAGTCA
>Ga0209058_1005130_pt1 | contig 10309 bp, 12 predicted proteins | sample GraSoiAngelo_147_FD_185904 | JGI IMG/M metagenome (GOLD analysis project Ga0209058, IMG submission 185904) | Grasslands soil microbial communities from the Angelo Coastal Reserve, California, USA - 14_1009_05_40cm (SPAdes) (version 2) | ecosystem: Environmental > Terrestrial > Soil > Grasslands ... | reverse complement strand
AAGTTACTTCGAAGGCTGGCGCGGATTTGGCCATCACCGCATCATACCGCAAATTACGGCTCATGAGGTTTTAGCTTGACGGGAAGCACTTTGAACAAGTACAGCATCTCCCATCCCAAGAGAAAGACCGAAAAAGCGACAACGACGATGGCAAGAGTCTCACCGAAACTGAGACGGGTGCGGCTGGGCTCGAAGCGGCGGGTAACCAATCCGAGAATGTTGAGCGTCGCGAAGCCGAACACCAAGGCCCAAAGGATGGTGTAGAGGTTGTTCTTCTTCTCCGAATACTGGAGAAATACAGCAATGGCTGGCTGCAGATGTGAGAAGGAGGTGCCCAGTGAACCGAGGACGGTGTTAGTTGCTGAGGCAATGGGCAGGAGCATAGGTGCGGTGTTTCTGTAGAGAAAGGTTAAGATAGTAACCTTTTTTGGGCGGGAAGTCAGCGATCAGCGAACCGATTGGATCAGCAGCCGGATAACATAACGCTAGGATCTGGCGGACTATCCGTGGGCAACCGGCGCCTGCCGCCGGCTCATGAGCCAGCGCTGAGACGAATCGCCCGCGCTACAATCGTCGCATGCCGCAAAAACTGAAAGCCATCTTTTTTGATGTCGGCAATACCCTACTTTTCCCTAATCGCGCAAAAATTCTGGCCCCTTTGTATGAGCGCGAAATTTCGCCGTCGCCGCGACTGCTGCGCGCGCTGGAGTGCCGTACCAAAATTGAATTCGATGCCATTGTAGAGAGAGGACCGGCGGATCACGGGTTCTGGTTTCTGTTCTATTCACACTTGATGGATGAATTGGGGATCGAGGGGGACGGTTTGCGGGATCTACTGGTTGAAAACACGCGAATTTCAGCGAATTGGTGCGATATTCGTCCGGGCACGAAGGAGATTCTGCAACGCTTGGGCAAACAGTATCGCCTAGGCGTGATTTCCAATGCCGATGGCCAAATCGCATCCGTGCTGAAACATTGCGGCATTGCGGATTGCTTTCAGACCATCACGGATTCGGGCCTGTTTGGATGTGAGAAGCCGCGGGCTGAGATTTTTCAGGCTGCATTGCGCGAAATGGATGTTCGCCCCGAGGAGAGCCTCTATGTCGGTGACGTTTATTCCGTCGATTATCTCGGGGCGACCCGCGCGGGCTTGCAGGCAATATTGTTCGATGTGGCGGGTGCGTACAGCAATAATGGGCTGAAGCGGGTGGAGTCGTTGGAGGAGCTGGAGAGAATTTTGACGGCATAGGATCTGCGAAGATTGGAACTTCGCACGCTTAAGCTAGCTGTCCTGAAGAATGATCGAATAGAATGCGCCATGATGATTCACGCCACGCAGTTCTTTCTGTTTTTGAGCGCAGCGCTTCTGCTTGCCATCGCGCCGGGGCCGGGAATGCTTTACGTATTAGCGCGAACCCTGGCCGGCGGCAAACGGGAGGGAATCCTCTCCGCCCTAGGTACATTTCTCGGCGGGATGGCCCATGTTTTTGCCGCTGCTGCCGGAATTTCCGTGATCCTGGCGAAATCCGCTAGCGTCTTTGCCACCGTGAAGTATGCGGGAGCAGCCTATTTGTGCTACCTGGGAATTCGCATGATTCTCGACGCGCAAAAGCAGGAGGCGGCGCTGAGTAACAAAGAATTCCTCCCACAGGGCACTTTTCCTCGGCGAAGTGTTTTCTGGCAAGGGGTGACGACCGAGGTGCTGAATCCAAAGACTGCGCTGTTTTTTCTCTCCTTCATTCCGCAGTTCGTAAACCGCGGCAGCGGGCACGTCTTCGCTCAATTTTTGGTGCTGGGGAGCATTTCAGTTGCGCTGAACACATCTGCGGATTTGATGGTAACCGCCCTGGCTGGCCCGCTTGGAAGCCGCATTCGTACTTCCGCCAGGTTCCGTCGGCAGCAGAGGACGGCGACTGGCGTAATCATGATCGGATTGGGAACTTACCTTGCGACCAGCGAGAAGTGATCACAATGAAATGACTTGGTGATCGAGACAATCAGTGTGAATGGCGTCATAGAGATTGTGCAGAAGTCCCCGTCCGTGGCGAGCCACGAAATATAAGCCCGCGATTTCGCGTTCCTGCAACGTCTTATTGGGATACAAGATGTTGCTGAGCAGATCGGCGTGGCGCGCCAAAACTTCGGTTTGACGTAGTTCGGCGCGGGCGGCGCGGGCGCGGAGCTGATCGAGCTGGTGATTTATCTTGGACGCGGCATTTGCGGCTGCCGCTACGAGCGTCTTATCGAGCCGGGCGAGAGAGTCCTGAATTTTTGTCAGTGAACTCTTCAACGCGTGGTCGGCTTGCTCGAAGGCGGATTGCAACTCCTGCGGCAGCGCGCGCACAGCCAGGGTTTCCCGCAAGGCTTCAGGGCCGTGAAACAAATCCGGCAAGTCCAGCTTATAACGTTCAAGTAGCGCCTGCGGTTTTGGCTCTACCAGTGTGGCAGAAAAGCGCGGAACGGCAGGCGTGATGCGTCCTAAGAGGGCGTGGTAAACTACCGCTGCCTGAGCGAAGTACGCGATTTCGGCGGAGCCTCCCGTATAAGCAAGGGTGGGGACCAAATAGTCCTGTACCACAGGACGCAAAAGCACGTTTGGGCTGAAGTGATGTGGCGAGGAGCTGATTTCGTCAAGCAGTTTCGGCTGTGAAATCCGCTCTTCTCCGACAAGAAAGTCCGGATTCAAAGAACCGTTCGGGCGGCGATGCACAACAGTGCGAGCGCCGCCGCGCAATACGAATAACAAAGTGGAAGATGGCGTGACCTTCACCTGCTGGTGATAGCCGGCAGATTCGAGTTCTTTGCCGCGGACGAGAAGCGCGTCATCCAGTTCGGCAGCGCGTTCAATGGCAGCACGGTAGATCGGCACAGCGATGCGATGCAGTTCGGGGTCGGAGGCATCGAGTAGAACCACGCCCCATTCGGCGAAGAGCCGCGTAAACAGTCGGGCAAAGGCGCTGCCGAAGTTTTCGCCTGCGCGGTAAGACTCACGGAGCCATCCTACGACTTCGGATTCGCCCAGCAACTGCGCGGCAGCCTCAGCCACGGCCTCGATTTCTGACCCGAAGCTCACGCTGCCAACCGGCGCATCGGGAACACCTTGTGTTGGCGCGGTTAAATCATGCAGAACACTGTCAGGACCTGGAATTCTTATATTATTGATTTCTGCGAGATCGTGATCCCCAGTTGCCAGCCAGAACACGGGAACGCAGTCGACGCCGGCAGCGGTCGCTTGATCAGCAAGTTTGATCGCACTCAAAGCTTTGAAAATCGCAAACAGAGGGCCGCCGAAGAGTCCCACTTGCTGGCCCGTAACAACCGTCGCTGCGCCCGCGCGCAGTCGGGCGATATTTTCCAGCGCTATGGCAGAAGCACCCCATTTTTTATTCTGCGCTTCAAGAACCGAGGACACCCGTTCGCGGATTGCGGAGTCATAACGGACTCGAGTTGCCTCATTCTTCAACCACTCGGAAAAATTTGGGGGTCTTGGAAAGAACTGATGGACCGAAGGTGCCCAGGAGAGGAAATCGGCGAACAGGCGCGAAGTATGCGGAATCTGGCGGAACGGTAGACACTGCGCCTTCACTGGCGGCTCTCCATACAACATTGGACGATGGAAGACATAAGCTGGTCAACGTAGATGAAGCCAAGCTTAAGGCGTCGTAGATGTGATGACCAAGTCAGCGGCGGGATGCAAAGAGTTATGCTGCTCAAAACGGCTCAGAGCAGGCGCTTGCTTCCTGGAGCAACCATGGGCGAAGACTCGGCATAATATCTGTAAAGAGAAAACAGGGTTCCGTCAAACGGAGATAGCGATGATTAAATTCAAACGCGCCGGACTTGCATGCGTGCTGTTAATAGCTTCTTCATTGGCGCAGGGGCCTACCACGTTTCATCCTGGGTTCAATTTTTTCTCTAGACAGCAGGACGTCCAGCTCGGGCAAGAGTCAGCGGCACAGGTGCGTAGGCAGATGCAGATAGTGAAGGATCCATTCCTGAATGACTACGTGAATCGAGTTGGCAGAAAGCTGGCGAATACGCCGGAGGCACGAGCCAGCGGATTTCCGTTTACGTTCGAAGTGGTGGCGGATCCTTCAATTAACGCGTTTGCGCTTCCGGGCGGACCGATGTTCATCAATACGGGATTGCTGAAGGCAGTGGACAACGAGGCGGAGCTGGCCGGCGTGATGGGGCATGAAATGTCGCACGTGATTCTGCGCCACGGCACAAATCAGGCTTCGAAAGCGCAGGCCATTCAGTTGCCCCTGATGCTTGGCTCCCGAGTTGCCGGGGGCTCCATGTTAGGGCGCCTGGGACAACTGGGAATTGGATTGGGGGCCAATAGCGTGCTGCTTAAGTTCTCGCGCACAGCGGAGAGCCAAGCGGACTTGACGGGATCGCATCTGATGGCGGAGTCCGGGTACAATCCTATGGCGATGGCGCGATTTTTCGAGAAACTTTCTTCGCAGGGTGGGTCGCGCGGGCTGCAATTTTTCTCCGACCACCCGAATCCCGGCAATCGTGAGCGTGCCATCGAAGAAGAGGCAGACAAACTGCCCAGGCGAAACTACGGTTATGAGACAGGTGAATTCGGTCGGATGAAGCAGGTAGTTAGTGGCGTTCACGAGCCGCCACCGCGCAGACAGGTTGGACGGTGAGTGAGGGGCCTCCGGGGCGTTTTAATACCTCCGGGGCGTCCTTAATGGCGTCCTTAATACAGATGATGAACGATCAGATCCGGATCATAACCACGATTCGGGAGTGGGGCGAATCAGCTTTCGGAGCAGCTATTTAACCGAATCTACTTGCGGGCAGCGTTGGTCTCGTGGGCTTGCGAGGGGAGCGGCGGAGGCGCGACATAAACCACCTCGCCTGGGCGGGCATAATGCAGTTGCTCGCGGGCTTCCTTTTCTATGGTATTGGGATCGGTCTTGAGCGCCTTGATCTGACCGGTGTACCGATCATTTTCCTTCTGTAGGCCGTCAATTTCTTTTTGCAAACCCTGATATTCAGCACGCTTCTGCCGATAGATGACCATACCGTTGGCACCGAGCATTACGTGCAGAAACAGCCACAGCGTAAGCAGAGCTATGCTGACGGTAGCCAAACGGCGGCGGGAATGATAAAGCCACTGCAGAGCCGGACGCAGTCTCTTGAGTGATTGCTCCGCCAATGCTTCTGCTCGCGGGGCACGGTCGAGCAGCAGTTGCAAACCGGGTCGCGACCGCGGCAAAGCCCTAATTTTGGAAAGCTGCTTTACTCGAAAATCCATTTCTTGGCTGCTGCGCTCAGTTTTTCCAATCCGGCTTCGCTGGTTGCCTCGGAATAGACCCGAACCACCGGCTCCGTCCCGGAGAGCCGGTAACAGACCCAGGAGCCATCCGCGAACACCAGCTTCATTCCATCCGTCCGCGCAATCTCCTTGACCTTCTGGCCAAAGAATTCGCGGGGTTCAGTCTGCAACTTTCCAGTGAACTTCTCCATCACTTCCGGCGTCAAGCGGAAGTTCTCGCGTTGTGGATAGAATGAACCAACATTGACAAATAACTCCTGCAATTGCCGGTCGAGCGACTTGCCGCGGCGCGCGACCATCTCGCAGCAGAGCAGACCGGCGAGAATGCCATCTTTTTCGGGAACGTGATGGCGAATGGAGAGGCCGGCGCTTTCTTCGCCTCCAATTACAATCTTATCCTGCTTGATCAGCTCGCCGATGTACTTAAAACCCACGGGCGTTTCATGCAGTTCGACTCCGTGGTGCTCGGCAAGAGCGTTAATAAGGTTTGTGGTCGCGACGGATTTCGCCACGCCGTTTTTCCAACCCCGGCTTTCGACGAGGTAGTCGAAGAGGAGCGCAATAATATAGTTGGGTTGAACGAATGTTCCATCTTCATCGACGATGCCGAAGCGGTCAGCGTCGCCATCAGTGGCGATGCCGATGTGCGCCTTCGTCTCGCGCATTTTGTTACGACAATCCTCGAGCAGATGGTCATCTGGTTCAGGCGCATGTCCGCCGAAAAGGACATCGCGGTAATCGTGCACCGTTGCAACGTTTACGCCCGCATCACGCAACAGCGAATCAGGATAGCCTCGGGCCGCGCCCCAAAAGGGATCAAAAACAACTCGAAGGCCAGCTTTTTGGATCGCGTTCAAATCGATGACCTCACGCAGCCGAGAGAGATACGTGCCACGTGGTTCAAGGGCCTCTGAGGCCGGGGCTCGCGCAGGCTTCGGCTGGTCGTTCACGGCATCGGCGATCTCGGCTTCGATTGTTTTGGTTACATCTGGCAGAGCAGGTGCGCCGTCGGGAGTGGAAAATTTGATTCCGTTATATTCCGGTGGATTGTGGGAAGCGGTGAAGTTTATCGCGCCGTCGGCACGCTCGCGGATCACGGCGTACGCAATCGCCGGGGTGGGAGCGGGTTCGGCGATAACCAGCGGCGTGATGCCATGACCAGCGAGGATTTCGGCCGCCATGGAGCAGAATGTCTCGCCCAGGAACCGCGGATCGCGGCCCACGATCACGCGCGCGCCAGACGGTCTCTGCGAGGCAACATAACGCGCGATTCCGGCGACTGCCCGGCGCACGTTGGCGAACGTGAACTCTTCTGCCATTACGGCACGCCATCCTGAAGTGCCGAACCTGATCTGGGTTGCCATCGAGCGACCTCTTGAGACAAAGTGCTAGATTAAATAGCTGACTTCGCAGCAGACTAAGGATTCTATATGAGCGAAAACATATTGATGATGACCACCGCCGGATCGAAGGAAGAAGCAGAGAAAATCGCGTATACCCTGGTGGAACGGCGGCTGGCCGCTTGCGTAAACATCGTGCCGCAGGTTCAGTCAGTCTATCGTTGGGAGGGGAAAGTCGAGCAGGCGCAGGAGTGGCTGCTGCTGATCAAGACGTTCGCAACAGCCCTCGAACGCGTGCGCAAGGCCAACAAGGAGATGAATTCTTACGAGCTGCCGGAGTGTATTTCGTTCCACATCGACGGCGGATGCGCGAATTACCTGAAGTGGTTGAGCAATTCAGTGGAGTGATTGAAAGTGCGAGCATGCTATAAAGGGCGGATGCCACTTGTCCGGTAAGGCCGTTTCTGCTCCAGGTTCGGCGACTTCTCGGGATCTGGTAACAAATATCTCTGCAGTTTTAGGCAAAAGGGCTAGGTCCGCTGGCGGACGATACTTGGGTTCCCTTACTGTGCGGCGGAAAGGAAATGGTTTTGTTCCAGACTCCGAAGGGTCGACTCTGCCTCTATTCCGTACCAAACCTCCGAGGGTTGGATCAGTGTAGCTTCACGCATTCATTTCATTGCTACAGCTTCCCTTCGTGAAATGGACGGTGGCTACTGCTCGTTAAATGGAGGTTGACACGCTCTGGCGGGTTGGTGCAAGGGAAGAGTCGATGTATGAAGCGAGAAGCTTGGTTCGAAATGGCCCAAAGTGCTGCATCGCCACGTGTTCAAGCGCCGCTGCCGCAAACACCATGAGCAGGCTCACAGTGGGCACCATGTAACGAAGAATCGGCAAGGCTGTTATGACCGTCATCATCCAGAAGTACAGGGTTATGCCCATTGCAACCAGAAGAAAATTCTTGTGCTGACGGCCGCCCCTCCAGACGATTCGCATTCCGAAGATGACAAATGGCAAGTAGAACAATTGGATGACTGCGACCCACTTTTCGAGAGTACGCGACTCGTTGCTGTACCAACTTCGGACAGCCTTAAGCAAGAACAGCTTTATGACTGACTCCGGCCTCTCCCTTATTTGCACGACCATGAAATTAGCGATGCTAGTCGTAGTTCTCAGCTGTTTAGCGTGCGCGACCGCGTCTTCCGTGAGAGTTCGCACACTTTCAGGCATAGGGACTTGTTTAAGACCCCTTACAGTACCAAACGTGAGGCCGTCTATTAAGGCATTGGGACCGTTCGTGCAGAGTGGAATCCAGTGCCCGCTTACCCGCCACGCCCAGACCTCCCAGGGCGAGATCAGGAGGAGATAGGCCACCAAAACGCAGAATGAAAATCGACCCCGGTGCCGTGGCCGGCAGGGGGCAGTGCACATCCAAGCGAGGCCCATGAATACGGCCGGCAGTGCAATGCCGAAGGGCTTTATAAGAGCGATAATGGCTAATATGAAGCCGAGCAGAAAGCCGTACAGCACTGCGTGACATCCGTCGGTGGACCAAAGGAGAAACAGGAATACGCCCAATAGCAGAAGGGTGGAAAATATGGCAGAAGCATCTGGTTGTTTTGTCAGCCAAAGGTGGAACGGATAGGTAGACCACAAGATGGAGGCCGCTAGCGCAATTCTCAAGCTGAGGAAGCGCATCGCCACTACCCCAACCAGCACGCCGCTGGCAATTACGAAAAGTGATTGAAATATGCGCAACCCTGCCCCGTGACTGATGTCCAGCGAGTCGGAAATCCAAAATGTGGCCGCATAGAGCATAGGGATGCCTGGTGGATAACGTAGGGCTGGCTTAGAACCCAGTACTAAACCAGCGCCCGCGGCCAGCTTCTGGGCCACTGGTTCGTAATATTCGACATAGTCAGAGCTTTGATTTTTCTGCCACGCCGCGGGTAAAAGCAGCAAGAAAGTAGCATGGGCCAGGATCGCGACGATCCCTGAAATCGCCAGCAACATGGTTCGCTGCCGTCTAGCTGTCTTCAGCGTTAATGGCATGCCAGACCGGAGCAGTCGTTGGGTAATCTTATCTGTATGAGGGATAGGATCGCTAAACGATGAACCGCTCATAATAGCTCCTTCCCCCGATTACACACCCGATCCCAACCGACAACATTCTCTAGCCCGCAGCGAGTTTTCGCCGGGTGCGAGATCACTTGAGCTGTGTCGGTTGAGGCAAAGCTTTGCCGTGAAAATCGTACCAGGAAAAATGGTTCAAAGTTCCGCGCTTGTGATGGCCGAAATGCAGCGCTAACCAGTTGTACGCAACCTCTTCAAAAGTTTGCCAAGTGCCGGGCGTTTCTTCACCGAAAGGGCCGGAGCAACCGCGGGCGAAGGGAACCCGGCTGAACCTATTCTTGAAGCGGTCGGCATACCAGCAAGCCCGCTTAGCCGCCCGCGAAAACATGTTGTCATTCCCGAAGTCCGGAAACCTGGAATTGTGACGCATTTGGTCGACGATCTTGAATTGTCTGTATCCGAGGTGCCACAGGAGCACCAGGTACTCAAAGTCCTCGGCTTCAACTGAGACGTATTCCGGAAGACTGGTCGGCTGCAGGCACTTAAGACAGTACGGTTCAGCACCTTCCGCGTCCAGCTTGAGATAATACGGAACCCCATATTTTGTCAGAAGCTTGTCAAAGGTTACGCATTCGATTTCGATGGGATGGCACTTCATTCCGTTTCTGCCGGCTCTGGCGCGATCGAACGAGCTAAATACGTCTCTTTCATCGTTAATCCAAAAAGGAATCTTGCCAGGTTGATCGACGATCCCGACACATTCGATCAGGATTTGTCCCGCAGCGATCTCCTTCTGAAACCGGGCACGCCCGCGCTCCACGAGAATCGGGTTTGCTTCGATTGCCACCACTTGGTATCCCTTCGACAAATAATGTTTGGAGTCGTCGCCATTGTTCATGCCAACGTCAAAGATGATGTGGGTGCCACTTCTCGCTCTCTCAAATTGACGTTTAGAGGAAACCAGGGTTTTTTCTGAACCCAAGATCGCAGGGCTCTGCATGGATACCTCCAGCGAAGTAATGTTTGCTGATAGATTCTTGGGGCCCGGTTTAGTGTCGCAAAGGTCGTTATTGTAACTTGGATCAGGATGCGCAGGCCAGATCACTCCGGAGAAACGGTTTTATCGCCCTACCCATGACCAAGCTTGCGTGAAAAACACTAAAAGAAGCAACACAGTAATTTTGGCGAATTTCTGATTTCAATACGAAAATTCAACAGCTTACTAAACGCTCGTGAAAAAGAGTTTTTCCCAGTCTTGGTCGGATGACAATTTTCTAAGTTCTTCCAGAGAAATAAAAAAGCGGCGAGTTTCCTTGCCGCCTTCTCCAACGCGGGTGAGTTTAGTCTCTGTCGTGGCGGTCTTGCCGGAGGTCACGCCGGTCCGAGCGAACATCGCGGCGGTCGTGGCGAATGTCAAGCCGGTCGTGACGGATGCCGCGGCGATCATGACGGATATCGGCTCTGTCGCGGGCCATGTCACGATTCTCCGCGCGCACTTCGCGGCGATCCTGGTTGATGTCTCTGCGGTCGCGGGCGATGTCAGCTCGTTCTTTTGCTGCGTCGGCTTTATCGCCCTTTCTTAAGTCTTCGCGCATTTCACGCC
>Ga0209058_1005128_pt1 | contig 10311 bp, 5 predicted proteins | sample GraSoiAngelo_147_FD_185904 | JGI IMG/M metagenome (GOLD analysis project Ga0209058, IMG submission 185904) | Grasslands soil microbial communities from the Angelo Coastal Reserve, California, USA - 14_1009_05_40cm (SPAdes) (version 2) | ecosystem: Environmental > Terrestrial > Soil > Grasslands ... | reverse complement strand
GGCGTCGCAGATCATGATGCCGAAAAAATGCACTCCGCAAATGATTAAAAACCATCCGAGGCGGCCTCCATTTTGGCGAACGAACTGCGCGTGAGCGCGCATCGCTTCAATCAACGTTTCGTTATGGAGCGCCAGTGAGATTTGCACCGAACAAAACGCAATGATCAAACCGCTCATCAGCACCCGCGCAATCGGCAGGTAATCGAGGACACCGGGAATGTTTGTAAAGTAGGCAAGCACGAGAGGTAAGCGCACAATTAACGTGCTGACTGCAACGACAATGCCCGCCCATTCCAATACATAACTAAAGCGTCGCATCGCGAAGCGAAATAGTTCTCCTTCTTCGAAGCTCACCCCTTTTATCCACGCCAGACACACGGTGATAAGGTACACTTGGATATAGACTCCCAGGAGGTATTCGAAAACGAATGCGATCGCGTCCACGGTGGCGGAGATTCGCAGGAGACCGGCGGCTGGGACCAAACCGCTCCACTCAGGCAATTGCCAGAACACAATCGGCTTCAACAACGACGCCAGTGCGCTTAGCAACAGAATCAAGTATACGAGATAACCCCAGAAACCGTACCGTTTCCGCAACGCTCGAACCAATGCTCCGTGCAGGCCCCGCCAGTTGACCAGCATGAACACGGCGGCCACTACCGAAAGCGGGTAGGTGGTGGTCGGGTTATCGAAAATTCCGGCCACGCCTTCCAGGGCAGGCAACGGAGTTTCCCTCCAAATGTCCGTGAATCGCGGCCAGTACCACTGAGATATTGAAGCGATTTTGCCCAGATCGAAATCAGACCAGCTTCGAATTGGCGTGAAGGTAACGAACTGAAAAACGAAATAGCCAAACCCAAGCAGGGCAAACGTGATCCAAATGCGGTTGTAGCGCCCGACGCAGCGAAAACCATCAGCCATTGCGTGCCGCACCGGATTGAAAAACATTACTAGCGCGTAGCCGCCGAAGAGTCCCAATAGCGGGTAGTAGGGTGGTACATTTTGCCACATATCAGCAATCAATGTTTTGATAGCGCGCGACCGCCCCCCACGTCGAGCACAAGCAGATGTCCCGGCGGTTTGTCCTTATCTTTTGAATTGATCCTAGCGAATCAAACCCCAGTGTGGGTAAAACGGCCAGTAGACCAACAAGCCGCGCCCGACCAGGTTTTGCTGGGGAACCGGTCCCCAGTAACGGCTGTCGAAGCTGTTATAGCTGTTGTCGCCCAAGGCAAAATAGCCATCCTTCGGCACCGTGTACGGTCGATCCGGCGGCGACAGATATTCTTTGCCCGGAGCATAACCGCGGTACGGAGGTTTCGCTGACATGACGCGCTCGAACCCGAAGCCTTCAGCTTTCTTGCCATTCACATAAAGAAACGGGGGATCGATCCGCAGAGTATCGCCAGGCAATCCAGCCAGGCGTTTGATATAAAAGGGCGGCCCCGTCTCCGGGTCCGGGCGGATCGCCGGGATATGGTCCGTGCGGAAAACGAAAACGTCGCCGCGATGAGGCTTAACAAAGTTGTAGCTAAATTTGTCCACGAAAACCTGATCGCCTGTGTCAATTGCGCCCCTGGCAATGATTTCACCGCGATGATAAACGCGACCGGGAAAAACGTTAAAATCGTGACTGAGCGTGTCGGGCGATGCATACACGAGAAAGTTCTGCCGCTGACCGATCAGTCGCGAAAAAGTAAAGAAGAAGAGGATTCTTTTTGGCACAATTTCAAAAACCTGATCATCCTCGCGCGAAATGACGTTGATGTAATTGCGACCCAGAACAATGAACTCGCCGATCTGTCGCAGAATATTTGGCGGCGGATCTGCGATGGGATGACCAATGATCCCGTTTAACGTCGGTTGCATCGAGCCGGTGGGAATTTTGAACGGCTGCAAGAAATAAGAACGAATGCCTACGGCCACAACGATGGCCACCAAAATTACCTCGCAATTCTCTCGCCAATGCGATTCCCAGGTTACCGGCGTTAACCGGTGCAGCGTCTTATCAAGCGTGTCGGCCGTGCTGTGAATTCTCTCGCGGTCTCTATCACGTAACGCTTCGCGGAGACTTTTCATTTCCGCGATGATCTGTTCCCGGTCTGACGCGCTGAGCCGGTCATCCTTGTAGCGCAGGTACTTCCGGGCGTGCCGCAGGAGCAATCTGCTGTGTTTAATGTGGCGGGATGTGAACATGATCTAGATCAGTGTTTCTTCTGTCATTCCGAGCGAAGTCGAGAATGGAGCGGTTGGGGAAACCGCGACATGGACGGGCAGGCCGAGAGGCCGAGCGAGCGGCGCGAGCGAGTCAAATCTCTCATGGCAAGAGTCATTGCGCTTTCAACACCTCAATGAATGCTTCCTGAGGAATGTTGATCTTCCCGATGCTTTTCATTCGTTTCTTTCCTTCTTTTTGTTTCTCCAGCAATTTCCGTTTGCGGGTGATATCCCCACCGTAGCATTTCGCTGTCACATTTTTTCGTAACGCGGAAACGCTCTCTCGCGCAATAATTTTCCCGCCAATCGCCGCCTGAATCGCGACCTGATAAAGCTGCCGCGGGATTACTTCTTTCAGTTTGGCCGCTAGCTGGCGTCCGCGCGCCTCCGCGCGGTCTTTGTGCACGATTGTTGAAAACGCATCGACGGGCTCGCTGTTGACGAGCAAATCCAGCTTTACCAATTTCGCCGACCGGTAACCGGCGTGCTCGTAATCCATCGAACCGTAGCCGCGGGTGATGCTCTTAATCTTATCATTGAAATCGACAAGAATTTCGTTGAGCGGCAATTCGCAATGTAACATTACCCGGCGCGTATCGAGCGATTCGGTGCGTTCCATCTGCCCGCGCTTCTCCAGAATTAATTGCAGGATGTCCCCGATATTTTCGTTTGGGCAGAGCACGTATGCCTTTACAATCGGCTCCCGAATCTCGCGGATCATGCTCGGGTTGGGCAGGTGCGCGGGGTTATCGATGAGAAGTTTTTCTCCGTGCGTGGTCAGCACTTCATACACCACGCTTGGACTCGTGGCGATGATGTCCATGTTGTACTCGCGCCGGAGCCGTTCCTGAATGATCTCCATGTGAAGTAGCCCGAGAAATCCGCAACGAAACCCGAACCCCAAGGCGACTGAGCTTTCCGGTTGATACACAAACGCGGCGTCATTCAGGCGCAGCTTCCCGATTGCGGTCTTCAAATGTTCGAAATCGCCCGTGTTAATCGGATAAATACCGCTGAACACCATCGGATGAATTTCCTGAAACCCGACGAGCGGCTCGCGCGCGGGATGGCGCTGGTCGGTGATGGTGTCCCCGATCTTCATGTCTGCGGTCGTCTTGATGTTTGCGATGAAATAGCCGACGTCACCAGGATTTAGGTTTTCCTGGGGAAGCATTTTCGGCGTGAACACGCCCACCTCCTTGATCTCGTAGCGCGAGTTGTTGTTCATGAACATGATCGCGTGATTCGGTTCCATTGTTCCGGAGACGACACGCACATAGCCAACTACGCCGCGATAAACGTCAAACACGGAATCAAACACCAGCGCGCGCAGCGTTTTATCCGCCGGCGGTTGCGGCGGCGGAACCCGCGTTACGATAGCTTCGAGAATTTCCTCGATGCCAATTCCCATTTTCGCGCTCGCTTCGATCGCTTCCTCCGCAGGGATGGCCAAGATTTCTTCCAACTGCCGCTTCACTGATGACACATCGGCATTCGGCAGATCGATCTTGTTGATGATCGGCACAATGGTGAGCCCCTGTTTGTGAGCGAGATGAACATTCGCCACGGTTTGCGCCTCTACGCCCTGCGCCGCATCCACCACCAACAACGCGCCCTCACATGCGGCAAGGCTGCGCGAAACCTCGTAGCTAAAATCGACATGTCCGGGAGTATCGAGCAGGTTCAATCGAAAGCTTTGGCCAGATTTGCTCGTGTACCGCATCGCCACCGGATGCGCTTTGATTGTGATCCCGCGCTCCCGCTCCAGATCCATTGAATCAAGAAGCTGGTCCTGCCTTTCGCGCTCCTGGATCGTGCCCGTGCTTTCAAGCAACCGGTCCGACAACGTCGTTTTGCCGTGATCAATGTGCGCGATTATGCAGAAGTTGCGCGTAAACTCAATCGCCATGAGAGCGCCACTATCCGAGCGCGCTGCTATCGGGTCAATTGGCTCAGCTCTTGTGATACCGAGCGAAGTCGAGGAATTTCCGCCTTCAAAATCAGAGGCGACGATTACAGCTTACTGAGTCGATGGCGTTGGCTTTCCGTCGCGCGCGCGCACGTAAGATTTTCAGGAACACAGGCCACCGCGAGGGCCGGTTCTAGAAGTCTTCGCTTCTTGAGGGTTTTTTCGGGGACCCTCGCTCGCGATTTCTGTACAAAGCAGGTGCGGCCAGTCTTGACGGGCGAAGGCCCACAACTTTTTTGCTAAAAGCGCAAATTTAAGATTGCACTAGACCGGACCAATTTGTTAAAACCTGCATAGCCGTGAAAAAAAGCGCGACAGCTCGCGCACTATTTGCGCTGTGCCGGGTCATGGTGGTGGGGGACACGTGTGTCAGCGAAGAGGGGATGACTGCAATCGTCGGGCGCGACAAGAGATATCATGTTTGCGGCGGTGCCCACGGTTTCTATGATGCGGGCGAACTGATTCGAAAACATCAGCCCGATGTTTTGCTGATCGAGCCGTTCCTTGAAGATCGTGACGGCATCCGTTGGATCAAAGATCTCGCCACGGAATATCCGCGCATTCGTATCCTGATTGTTACGGATCAATCTGAATGGCTCTATGCTGAGCGGGCGTTACATGCCGGCGCGGCCGGTTACTGGATGAAAAACGGTTCGGCAGAGGAATTATTGCGCGCGGTTGAAACTGTGGCAGGCGGGGAAATTTATGTTAGCCCACTCATCGCGTCCCTAGCGCTCGAGAGATTTGCCCACCATAACGCCCTTCCAGACGGCGTGAGTCTCCTGAGCGACCGCGAGCTGGCGGTATTCGCTTTAATTGCTGCCGAACAAGGTGTGGGCCGCATTGCGAGAAAGCTCGGCATCAGCCGAACCACTGTGGAAACGCATTGTGAGCACATCAAATTGAAGCTCGGTTATCACAACGCCGAGGCGCTCAAGCACGGCGCGCGCAAATTGCTAGGGACAGTTCGAACGCAGCCGCAGAACTCTCGTTAATCGGGGAAACCACGCAACTGCTGGCGTGCTGAGTGGAAGGAAAAATCCACGATAAGCCATCGCGGATTTCCGCAGACTAAAAATAGCGGCTTTTCCACGATAGGCAAAACCCGCGCGCTCCCTATCCTCACCTCTTTCAATGCTGTTTAAATTTTACACCCGACGACAATAGGACAGTCTTCGCCCCCCCACGAACTTAATGATCCGCAGTATGTACAAACGATGGACATTAGACTGCGTGGTTGAAATCGCACATGCGGTAGCGCTGGATTCTAGTGCTCGGCCGGAGATGTACCAACAAGTTGCCGATGATATCGCGGCTAAATTGACGGAGTTGCAGGCTAACTACGGTTTTCAAGCTGATTTTTCCGATATGCCCATACGCCTAAGGCTGATGCAACCCGTCTTTGGCGAGTCCGACGGACACGGCAGTGGCAACGATGGCTCAGCCTTCCAAACGTATAGATTGCCGGTTCTTCTCACGGCGAATGATTTCACTTTGAACGCCCAGCCAACCGGATTCCCCATGCTGCGTGAGGCGGTTCGATCTGCACTCGTGCCGTTTAAAACCCACATGGGTGACTTAGATGGCGCCTCGCTCCGTCAAACAGAGAGGCGTATGACATCTATCTTCGATATCGCCCAATCCGTATTGAAAGATTCTTCCGTGGATGCGGTATTTGGCGTCAATGCCAGCATCAATTCGGACTGGCCGCTGGACGATACCGATCCCCAGGGGGCAAAGTTAATCGAACAAATCACCACCCAGCTTACTGAGCTGCCCTACGGCGTTATTTCGCGCGAAATGTTTGTGCACATACAACGAATCGCCGAAAAAGGTTTTCAGTCCATTCGTATCATCGAGGACAATAACATAGAGGATCCGGCGTTCGACATCGATCCGCTAACCACTGAGCTATTTGCCTGGGGCTTTGAATTGAAATTAGTTGGCAGTGCTCGCCTCCAACCACAGCCGCCCCGCATACAACCACAACCACCAGTGACGGCGGGAACTGCTTCCAGTGCGGCAGCTCCAGCACCGGCAATGCTGGTTAGGGCCCTGGCTAGGCCAATAACTTATGGCCGGTAAGACATTGATTGAAATTTAGAAGTCCAGGGGCTGAAGCCTCGGCCCAACGAGTTCCTCCAGAGCTAGTGAGGACTTCATCGAGGGGCACCTACCATGCCAGATAACCGTTACCAGGAATTTAAAGGCTGTTTGCCGTATGCGAGCGAGCTCTTTGGGGTATACCGGCCATTGTTGGGGTGGAAGGGCAAGCAAGCGAAAAAACGCGTCTGCACGGAACAGCTTGCCTTGGCGGAGCATGTTATCAAAGGCATGCTGAATGACCCTCGAGTCCGAGGACTTATACAAGGCGAAGTGAAGATTTTAGGGCCAGATATTCAGTTACCACCCCGGATTCCCGATTGGTTAAATAGCGTTCCGGCCAAGCAAGTCCAAATCGAAGTGGAAGAGTTCATCCGCACCAACCAACGGGTCCCGACAAAGGGTGATTGGGGGAATATCCTCCACACTGCTAACGCGCGCGTTCACGAAACATTGAATGTGCGGTCTTCTGAAACACCATCCGCTGTAGCGCTGATGGCGTCTCCCCAACTTCAACCGCAGACTTCACCTTTATACGAATCAGTCACCTTCGGAACACTCGATTACTTGCAGCAGCACGCACCAGAGGTCCTGCAAGCCGTCTTCGTGGAATCTCAAAAATCCTGGGGAGTCACCGCGAACTTCATTAATCCCTTGAGTAACTTCCACACCGACATACAAGATGCTGTTCTTTCCCCGATAGGCATGATCTTCTTGTATCGGGAGTATTTTTTTGAACTCAATAGCTTCCTCGGGCCACCAGTCGAGCACATCTGGATCAGCCCTGGTGGTTCGGTGGAGCTGTTTGAGGTCCACACCCGCAGAGAGGTCGTGGAGAGGCTTACAGAGGCCGCCACGGAAGTGACGAGCCGAACGGAAGTGACGACCACGACACAAGAGGAGCTCTCCGATGCCATTAAACAGGAGAACCAGGAAAACGAAAAGCTTGGGACCAGCGTGAGCGGAGGCGCAAATTTTGTCGGGGTCTGGCATGCGGAAGGCTCAATAACCTTTGACTTCGATCAAACACACTCTACAGCGGAAGAAACGTCCCATAAAGTGCTCCGTCAGCAGAGCGAAAAGCTTTCGAACGAGATCCGACGCAACTTCAAAACCACATTCAAAACAACCCTCGAGACTGAGGACACCTTCAGCCGTCGTTACGTCATCCAGAACACGACCGATAAACTGGTGAATTACGAACTCCGGCGAAAAATGCGACAAGTCGGGGTGCAGGTCCAGCATATCGGAACACAACTCTGCTGGAAGGCATACATCGATGACCCGGGGTACGACCTCGCTATAGCCGAGTTGGTCCATGTGGCAAAGCCAGAAGACGTAAGCCCTAATATTCAGCCTCCGGAGGCGCCAACACCCCTTCAGCCGAAGTCAGAGAAGTTTACTTTCGAGTTCGCTTTCCAACAGACAAAAGGTAACGAACGAGAGGGGCAGTACGTGCGGGGGGTCCATAACGGCGATGAAATTATCTGGCAGAAGGTGGTCACCGCACCGCTACCCGGTCTTGGTTATTATCTGCATGATGTTATCGAAGATCGCTACGAGAGGACTGACCCAAATAATGATCCTCCAGAGGTCAGTGCCACATATGACACTTCTGCTGATGATCCTTCGTTAGGTCCTGATCAATTTCGGATCAACTTCGACACAGTGGCATTTAAAGATCAGCCAAGCATCCGATTTTTTATAACATTGATCTGGAATCCACCTCCTATAAGCGATGAACAGCGAAAGGCTTACGAGCAACAACTGGCGGAATATCACGAGCGGGAGCGAAGGGAGGCACATGCTCAGTATGTGCAGGCCGTGCGCGAGAGGATCAAGCTTGGCAGTGGCATTCGAAAGCGCGATGAAAAGGACTTGCGTGACGAGGAACGGGCCGCTGTGTCGGGCCGCTTGATCCGGCAGCTCATGCAGATCGCGCCCAATGAGACGGCTGATATGACGCATGTAATGTCTGAGTTGATTCAGCAGATCTTCGAGGTGGACAAGCTACTATATTTTGTCGCGGAATACTGGTGGAAACCTCGTCCCCTCGGCCGACCGCAGTCCCCGCCTCCTAGGTTCGATCTGTCGTCGGCCGGTTCGACCCCAGGTCGAGCCGTGGAGCTTCGGCCAGGGGAAGGTGACCAGGGAGACAAGGGAATTACTGACAGAGGCCGCGGCGGGGGAGGCGACGATGAAGGGACTGGAAGCGGTGGGGGTGTAGCCGGAGGAGGACGAGCAGGTGGGGGTGGCGGGCCTTCTCCCGGAAGAAATACGGACTCTGCTCTGACTCAGTCGACTCGCTTAACCGAGGACGATGTCGTTGGTTGGGGAGGCGTCGCACCCGGGCATCGCGCCCACTATCTCATTACTGAGGATTCCACGCCCGCCCCGATGGGCGCCTCCCTTGGGTGGCTCCTGCAACTCGATGGGGACAATCACCGCAATGCGTTCTTGAACTCGCCGTGGGTCGAGGTTGTCCTCCCTATCCGCCCAGGTAAGGAAATGGATGCCCTGGCTTGGCTCCAGCAAGCACATATTGAAGGCACGGACGGACTGGATCAACGATTAAATGGTGGGCCCACCTTAATGGAGCAAATAAGAAACCTCGCGCAGCAGATTGCCGCCTTAAATGCTGACCCATTAGCTTCGATACATACAGAAGCGGTTTTCGAAACCGGCTTCAATCCACTCGAAGGAGGCTTCCGCGCTCCTGGAACAACAGCTCAGCTCCCGCCGGATGGACGTCCCGTTCCGCCCGGTACTCCGTACGGTATCTTTGACCAGTGGGCCGAAATTCTTCCAACCAATCAAGTTGTTGCTGTCGAATACCATCCTGAAGAGCATGAGGGCTGCGGGGAAAGATGAGTTAAGGCGAGTGACTATTCTGCTAACGGAAGGAGATAAGGAGGTCAAATCCATTTATGTGTATCGGCTGATTCCTCTTTAAAAGAACACGAAGGCCAATAGCTTACGACTTACTCCGCAAGCGGCCGAGCACCCTTTGCCAATGGATGGAAATTCCCTCGACCAGTCAAGTCGTGGCTTGCGAATACCATTGTGGAGAACACGAATGAGAGGGTAGAGGGGGAGACCGCAAGGCTTGAGTATAGGGCGAAAGGATTCGAGCTTTCGGCCAAGCTATGTCAGACCCAGTCATCATTCATTTCAGTAGGAAGTCCGTTAAACTTTTCGAAATGTTTCAGTGCGAGGTGACCTTTGCCGATGCCACCTTCCATCACCAGTCGCAACTGCCAGAGCGTGATCTTCATAACGCTTACGACGCGGATGAGAACTTTACTCTATTTCGAGCCGACGCGATTTTTACAAACCAAGGCCAGGATTACATAGTACCGGCCTTTGCGTCGAAAGACCAGACGGGGACATGGAAATGGCTCGTTCGCTTTCGCCCCCATCTGACCGGCTCCTGGAAATTGAAAGTAAGAGTGCTTTGCTGGCATCCAAATAGTGATCCCAGGGATGACAAGTCGGCTAAACGTACAAGTAGTAAGGACAAGACGAAGACGTATTACGAGCACGAGTTTGGCTATAAAGCTGAGGACATTAAGAAATATCCTGGTGCTGAGGTCCGCTTCACGGTGAATGAAGCAAAGCTTGGAGGATCACTCGAAGCACCTGATCCCACCAAGAAGGACAACCCCAACTACTTTTACCGTTGGATTGAGATGGGACGAGAATACAAACGCCGTCCGTTCTTCTTGCTCGGAACGGCTCGCCCTTGGGTGACTGACGTTACCAGCTGGGATTCCTTTCTAGACAGGGATACCCAACTATTCGAGCCCATGCGCAAAGCTGGTTGCAATGTCCTCTACCACTGGATGGCACCTTTCGAAAGCCAACTGGTGCACCAAGCCCAAGACGAGTGGTGGCCTGATCCTAAAGCTAGATATCCTAAAAAGAAGAATCTACCTTATGGAGCTTATCCTGGCAGCAAACTTAGTGGGGCAAATGCCGAGCTAGGTTATAAGCGATATGACCAAGGACGGGCAATACACACT
>Ga0209058_1005126_pt1 | contig 10314 bp, 9 predicted proteins | sample GraSoiAngelo_147_FD_185904 | JGI IMG/M metagenome (GOLD analysis project Ga0209058, IMG submission 185904) | Grasslands soil microbial communities from the Angelo Coastal Reserve, California, USA - 14_1009_05_40cm (SPAdes) (version 2) | ecosystem: Environmental > Terrestrial > Soil > Grasslands ... | reverse complement strand
AGGTCCGAGAAGATCCCTCCGGACTCGTGGCCGCCTTCGATGCTGTAGCGTTTGTGGTCCCGCCCGAGTCCGCTTCCCGCCCGGTGGTTGCGTCCGCAGGCGAAGCAGAAGAAGCGATTGGCCACGGCGACGCATCGACCGCCGGGGAGATGGCCTTTCGGGTCGGAGGAGGCAAAGGTTATTTTCAGCCGCCGTGTTCGCGTCGTTCGTGTCGTTCCGCTCCGGCCCTTCCGTGTTCAAGGACCAGGGGAAGCTGTCCTTCGACTACCTTCCGGACAAGCTGGTCCACCGGGACCAACAGACCCAGCGCCTCTTCAGCCTCCTGCGCCCGATCGTCGAGGCCGGCGCATCGAGCAACGCGTTCCTCTACGGCGCGGTCGGGACGGGGAAGACGCACACCGCGAAACGGTTCTGCCTGGACTTCCGCAAGTACGCGTCGGAGTCGAACCGCGCGGTGGACTGGGACCTCGTGAACTGCCGGCAGCGGATGGGCGACGACGCGGTCCTGCTTCGCCTCCTCCAGCACTTCGACGCGCATTTCCCGGAACGCGGGTTCTCGATCGCGGAGAAGATGGAGAGCCTCCGGAAGCACCTCGAGAAACAGCGGCTCCATTTCATCGTGATCCTGGACGAGGTCGACGCCCTCCTGAAGAAGAGCGGTGCGGATCTGATCTATTCATTCGCCCGCATCGCGGAAGAGGGGACGACGACGAAGGGCAACATCTCGATGATCCTGATCTCCCAGCGGCCGAACGCCCTCGAGTACATGGACGCCGCAGCCCTGAGCACCTTCCGCCGCACGAACGTCGTCGAGTTCCCGCGGTACGACCGCCAGGAGCTAGAGGACATCGTGCACGGCCGGGTCGCCCTTGCGATGCATCCGGGCACGGTGGACGACGACCTGGTCGACCTGATCGCGGACATCGCCTCGGAGTTCGGCGACGCCCGGTACGGGATCGAACTCCTCGAGAAGGCCGGCATGCTGGCCGACGAGGAACACGCCGAGGAGGTCGCCGCCGAACACGTCCGCGGCGCGAAGGCCCAGGTGCATCCGATCGAGGTCGAGGAGAGGTTGGCCCTCCTCGACGTCCCGAAGAAGCTCGTCCTCCTTTCGATCGCGCGGAAGAGCCGCAAGAAAGCGTATATCACGATGGGCGACGCGGAACAGGCCTACGCCCTCGTCTGCGAGGAATATGGCGAGAAGCCGCGAGCCCACACGCAGTTCTGGAAGTACGTGAAGGAGCTGGACGCGCTCGGCCTCGTCGACACGAAGCTCAGCGGGAAGGGCGAGGTCGGCAAGACGACGCTCATCTCCCTCCCGGAGGTTCCCGCCCGGGTCCTGGCTGATAATCTCGAACGAAGTTTGAAGCGTCGATAGGCTTATGGAGAGAACCGATGGGATGGGTGCAACCGCGGGAAGAGGAGATGAGCACCGAAGCTGAGTCCGTGCGTTCAGCGATGCCCATGGATCTGGAGAAGGGCGTCTGCTACCTCGTGAAGGAAAAGAAACCGGAGCTCAGCTACCGCCTCTTCGAAACGCTCGTCGCGCAGAAGATCCCCGGCCTCTGCATCACCCGGCAGTATCCGGAGCGGGTGCGACGGGAGCGCGGTCTTGCGGAGGTCCGCATCATCTGGCTGAGCCACACGCCCGGGGAAGACTTCCACAACCCGACCGCGATCGGGACGCTCGCCAAGGTCATCCAGAAGTTCAGCGAGGACAACAACGGAGAGGGCGTCGTCCTGCTCGACGGACTGGAGTACCTCATCATCAACAACGGATTCCTCCAGACGCTGATGTTCGTCGAGCACGTGAACGAATTCGTGATGCAGCGCCGCGCGATCATCCTCCTGCCGGTCAGTCCGGACACGCTGGAGGAAAAGGAGCTCGCCCTCCTCGAGCGGAACTTGAAGGTCCTCGAATCGCCGGCCCTTCGGACGGATCTCGAAGCGCGCGAGGTCAGCCGGCTCCTCGACAGCTACTGAGCCTTCGCCGGGCCCGCGGCGAGCTGCCGCGCCACGATCTCATCGACCAACCCCAGGAACTTTTCCTCTTTGCCCTTCGGGACCGTCGCCCCCGACGCGATGTTGTGCCCTCCGCCGTTGCCGCCGACCTCGGACGCCGCTTCGCGTAGGCCGGTCGCGAGGTCCACGCCGGCCGCAACGAGGCCCCGGGTCGCACGGGCCGACACCTTCGTCACGCCGTCGAGGACCGAGAGGCCGAGGACCGGCTTCGACTGGTCGAAGAAGAACTGCATGCCGCTACCCGCGACGGATCCTGCAAGGCTCGCGTCGTCGCAGTAGAAGAACTGGGTGTGCTTCTTCGGGAACAGCCCCTTCGTTTCGAGTCCGACGAGGTAACCGAGGACGCGAGACGTGTACTCCTCGAGGAGCTTCTCCGCCTTCGCCAACGCCTCGCGGTCTCCGAGGCAGAGGGCCAGGCCGAGGCCCTCGTGATCGAGGCGGTCGCAACTGTTCACGTAGGCCTCCAGGTCCTGCGCGTACATCTGGTCCGGCTCGATCCAATACCGATCCTCGACGAGCGACTCGAGCGCCTCCGCGGAGGTGCCCTGTTCGAGGAGTCGGACCGCCAGGATGGAGCCGAGCTTGCGTCGGCCCGCCGCATCGAGCTGGCGGATGGGCATCTCGGGATCGATCCCGGCCGCGCGCAGGAATTCCGCGGCGGCCTCCGGCCGTCCGGAGAGGCCCCGGAAGTAGGGATCGATGGACTGGGCGACGGCCTTGCCGAGCGGCAGGTCCCGCAGGGCGAGCCGCCGTTCCGCGACCACGACCTTCCGCTCGATCGCCTCGGCGAACAGCGCCGCATTCACGCCGAGGAAGCCGCCCACCGCCTGCTTGTCCCCGATCGCTCCGGCCATCGCCGGGCCTGCGAGGTCCCAGTTGGCCTCGTCCAGGATGAGCGTGAAGAGCCACGTGGTGGTCGCACCGCACATCTCGCGGGCGCCATCGACGCCTTCGAAATGAGGATTCACGTGGGCGACCTTGTCGGAATCGCGGATCGGCTTGTGGTGGTCCAGCACGATGACCGGGTAGGGGAGTGACTCGAGCAGGTCGAGCTGGGCGGATCCCATGTCGCTCACGATCAGCAGCTCGTTCGTCTCTTCGCTCAGACGAGCCGCGGACGATCGGTCGAGGGCATGGGCCATCGTCGCGTGGATCCTCTTCCCACGTCGCATGAGGGCGCGGGTGAGGATCGCGGCGGACGTGGTCCCGTCGGGATCGTAATGACAGAACACGCGGACCCGCGAGACGCCGTCCACGAGGGTTGCGGCCGCTCGAGCCCGTTCGAGGAGCCCGGCCGGCGCCAGGTCCTCGAGGCGCTTCGCCATCGCGCAACCTACTTCACTTGGAGTTCCGAAACTCTCGACGAGTAGTCCCAATCCGCGGGCAGGACCCCGTGTTCCTTGTAGTACCGCGAAAGGCGGCGGATCTTCGCCTCGATCAGCTGCAGGCCTCGCTTGTTGCTCAAGTCCGACCCATGCTCCTTGAGATGTGTCTGGAGGCTCGCGGCCCGCTTGATCAGTCCGGCGAGGTCCTCGGGGACCGCAAACTTCGCCCCCTTCGAACGGAGGATCTCGAGCAGGCTCCGGCCCGTCGCGAGCCGGACGCTGGGGACGCCGAATCCGTCGCGGAGGCGCACGCCGATCGCGGCGGCGGAGAGCCCCTCCTGGTGGAGCCGGAAGATCGTGTCCTCGACCTCGGCCTTTTCCATTCCCGCCCACTCCGGGTTTGCCTTCAGAAACGGCCGCGTGGATCCGCTCTTTCCTTTGCGGTGTGCATGGAGGCGAGCCATCGTTTCCTCGGAAGGGCTCGCATACCGCAGGGACGTATATAATGTTCACGGGGTGCAGACGGCGAATCGTGGACGGAAGGTTCACCTCGCCCGCGCGACGACCATGACGCGGAAGGTCTTCCGCGTGACCGGCCCGAACCCTTTCTTGACGTTCGTCGCCGCGAAGGCTCCGAGCAACTCGAACTTACCGCGACCGAGCAAGGCTCGAATCTCCCGAATTGAATAGGTCTGAATCGTGTGGACCTCCGTGAATCGATCGAGGAACCGCCGCCCGCGGCGGACGAAGAATCGGAATTCCACGGGCAGCCGACCGGTCTTCGGGTCGTATCGCGATTCATCGAGTCGGACGATTTCCATTCCCTCTCGGGTGAGATCGAGCCACGTTTGGAATGGCGCAGGTCGGGCCGCGGACCCTTGCCAAAACTCAAAGACGAAGAGGCCGCCGGGTTCGAGGTGCGATCGGATGCGATGGAGCGCTTGGAGGACGTCTCGTTGCGTCAGAAGATATCCGAAGGCTCCGAACAAACAGAGGGCCGCGTCGAACCTTTGTCCGAATCGAAAGGTCCGCATGTCGGCCCGGACGAACCGCGGCGGATTCCGCAACCGTGAGGCCTTCTTCTTCGCCTGGGCGATCATGGAGGCGGACCGGTCGATGCCGCTGACCCGGTATCCGCGGCGTGCAAGAGGCACCGAGTGATTCCCGGTCCCACATCCGAGATCGAGGATGGTCTTAGGCTTCACCTTGTATCGTCGGAAGACGTCCTGGAGATAGTCGACGTCGCCTTCGTAGTTGACCAGCGCGTGGTAGATGAGGTCATAATACCGGGCGAACCTCCCGTACAACGGGCGCGACGTCCGAGTCACGGTGGCGTGAATCTCGGTCCCGAGGGATGATGCTATGGCTTCTTCACGACAAGGACCGCATGGTCCGTCTGATATGGAGCCAATATACGTCGGTCGAGGATTCGGACTCCCGCGGCCATCAGGTCTCTCTTCGCGGCCTCATAGACCTCGACGGGATTCGCCGCAACGTCTTCGGACCGGGCCTTGATCATGAGGAAGCCGACTCCACCCGGTCGGAGCCAGGCAAGGTTCCTTCGAAAAATCGCGGCCTGATCCCGTTGGGCGATGTCTTGGTATAGGACGGCGGCCGGGTTCGTTCGATTCCCGTACATCTCGGGTTTGGCCGCATCCCCGAGGATCGGAAGGACATTCGGTCGAGCTTCGGACACCTTCAGGAGGTCTCGGAAGGCCCGGGGAGAAATCTCAATCGCCGTGATCGTGGCCTGTCGACAGATGTCGGAGAGATGGCTGACGGTCGTCCCGTTCCCCCCGCCGAGGTACAAGACCGACGTGGCGTCGCCGTACGGCCAAACCCGCCCGCCGCATTTCAGGTACGCCGCCAGCTTGCTCCGATTCACATCCCATCGCCGATATTCGATGCCTCCCTCCAGATGAAGACTCTCTCCGTAGACCGAAACGCCCGGGTTCAGATTCCGCGTGAGAAGCCAGGAGCCGTCCGAGTAAACGCCTTGCCATTCGGTGGGACGAATCTCCATCGGCTCTCCGATGGAACGGGCCATCTTGAGGCTTCCGCGAGACCCCGAAACCTACGTCCCCGCGGTCTCTGGCGCTGCGGTCTTCGGCGGTGTGGACTTCGACCGCGTCCGCCGGGACAAAGTCGTCTTCTTCGCGGATTTCGCCGACGCTTTCCGGGAGCGCTTCGCTTTCCCGGAGGGGGCCAGTCGCTTCCGGCCTGCCCGGCCCTCGGAATCTTTCGGCCGAAGTCGGAGCACCTGCTCGTAAGCTCCGGCCGCTTCCGTCTTCCGGTTCGCTGCTTCGAGCACCTTCCCGAGATTCAGGATGATCCGAGGGGATTCGAAGCGCTTTGCGGCGCGTTCGAGGTTCACGGCCGCGGGCTTCGTCTGACCCATGGCGAGGTAGGCGACGCCGAGGTTGTTCAGGGCGTCCGCGCGTTCGGGATCCAGTTCGAGCGCTTCCCGCAAGACGCCGATCGCCTCCCGGGTGCGACCCGCGAGGAGGAGGGCGGCTCCTCGGACCGCCGCGGCGCTCGCATCCTTCGAATCACGTTGTGTGGCCGCATGGAGAGCGTCCGCAGCAGCCTCATGGTGGTCCGACCGCAACAGGGCGAGACCTAACGACCGCGCAAGTTCGGGCGCCTCCGGATGCAAGTCGATGGCCGAGCGGAGCACCTTCGCTGCTTCGTCCTCGAACCCGGCGCGGGTGAGGAAGGAAACCTTCATCAAGATGCCCCGGAGGTCGCGCGGCTGCGAGGCGAGATGGACGTCGCACGCGGCCGCCGCGCCCGCGAAGTTGCCGCCGGCCGCGAGCGCCTCAGCCCGGTGCAGTTCCGCGCCCGGCTCGCCCATCTGGGCGGCCCGCGAGAAGGACTTTGCGGCTTCCGCGAGGAACCCGCCCGCGAGCTGCGCGTGTCCTAGGCCCGTCCACGGTCCCGGTGCATCGAGCTGCATCGTGGATTCCCACAATCGTTCCGCCAGATCCGGATGACCGATCCGGGTGAGGAGCGCGGCTTGGTGCGCCTTCGCGGGCCTCCACGTGGGCGGCTGGCCACGCCTCCGCACGAAGTCGGCGACGCGCATCCGGACGACGGCGCTCCGGCCCTTCGGGTTGAGGCCGAGGTTCTCACACATCCGCTGAAGGGACGTCCAGTCCGCGTGTTCGACCTCCGCGAGGGAGGGAAGGCTCATGGCGTCACCAGCCGGCACTGCCCGCGGATCTCGCAGCCCTCGCAGCCGGGATCGCCGGCGACGTGGGTCCCGAAACACTCGTAGACCCCGCGGTAGACGTCGCCTTTCTGGCGGGCGGCCTTCGCCCTCCGAAGCCCCGCCTTCGCCTCCTTCGACTTCGGGTCGAGGGCGAGCGACCGCTCGAAGGCCTTCATCGCGAGCGTCGATTCGCCGAGGCCGAGGTGGGCCTCACCTTTGACGTACCAAAGCCACGGGGCCTCGCGGACCCGGAGGGCCCGATCGGCCCAGAGGACGGTCTCGCCGTGGCGATTGAGCTTCCTGCAGAGCAGGACGCGGTTCGCCATCGCGTCGAAGAAATCCGGGTCGAGTTGCAAGGCCTCGTCGAAGCTCCGGGCCGCGCCGGCGTCATCGCCGAGGCGCAGCAGGGCCGCACCCTTGTTGCTCCATGCGGGTGCATGTTCCGGCCGCATCGCGAGCACTTTGTCGTAGCAGGCGATCGCGCCGCGGTAGTCGCCGATGTCGTGCAGGGCGGCGCCCTTGTCGATCCAGGCCTCAAGGGATCGCGGCTGGATCTGCAGCAGCCGATCGTAGGCCTCGATCTCTTCCGGGTAGCGGCCGACGGCATGAAGCGAGGAGGCGAGGCCGAGCCATCCCTCCTGCGACTCCCCGTTGATCTTGAGGGCTTGAGCGAACGCCTCGATCGCGCCGGGGACGTTTCCGTCCTTCCGGAAGATGTGTCCGCGGAGCAGCCAGGCGGCGTCGTACTCGGGCTTCAACTGGATCGCGACGTCATCTTCGCGCAGCGCCCCTTCGAGGTCCCCGCGATCGAGCGACCGGCGCGCGGCCCGCATCGCATTCTCCAGGCGGTCGACGGACGGGAGGAAGCGGCGGGCGGTCTCCGGAGGGAGGACGGTCATCCGGCCGCCCCGCGGTCCAGATGCCGGAGGCACGTCTCCCGCCACTTCTGCGCGGTCGGGTGATCCGGCTTCAGCGACAGGGCCCGATCGTACGCATCGAGCGCTTCCCGGTACCGCTCCAGCTGCTGGAGCGCGACCCCTTTGCCGGTCCACGCATCTGCGCTCCGATCGTCTTGCGCGATCGCCTGCTCGTACCGCAATAGGGCCATCCGTGCATCGCCGCCTTCGAGGGCGAGCTCGGCGAGCTGCAACAAGACATACGTTTCCTCCTCGTCCGGCTCAATCGACTCGACGAAGGATTGAAAGTCCGCATCGGCGGGGCTCGGCTCCGGCGTCGATGGCGGTTCCTCTTCGATCTCCTCGAAGGCTTTCACGAGAGAATGGAAATCGGGGGCGACCGCGGGCTCGTCGGTCTCGTCTTGATCCGTCTCTTGTTCTTCGTCGTGCGGGACTTCCAACTCCGCAGGAGGGGACTCCAACGGAAGCTCGAACTCGGGCTCGGTCTGAGGACCCGCGGGGACGCTCGATTGTTCCCTCGCCGCGTGGACCGATGGATGCTGCGCATCGAGGCCCTCCGCTCGCTTCAGCGCATTCCCCGCCGCCTCCGGGTCCCCGAGGAGCGAATGTGCGCGCGCTTTCCCCGCCCACGCCTCCACGGTGTCCGGCTCGAAGGTGAGGACTTTGTCGAAGCACTCCAGGGCCTCGCGGGCTCGATCGTGATCCAACAGAATTTTCCCCTTCGCGAGCCACGGTCCGACGAGATTCCATTTGAGCGCGATCGCGCGGTTGTAATATTGGATCGCGGCCCCCCATCGGCCTTTCCGCTCGAGGAGCTCTCCCTTGCGGAAGACGATCGGCGCGTTCTGAGGATTCTTCCCCAGGGCCTGGGTGAAGAGGGCCTCGGCCGCGTCGGTGTCGCCCAACCCCAGGAACGAGTCGCCGAGTCCGAGGACCGCGCGGACGTCCGCGGGGCTGACATCGACGATGGCTTGGAACAGGATGACGGCTTCATTCGGATGCCCGTCCCTCCGGAGCTGCTCCGCCTTCAGGGCGATGTCGCCCGCTTTCGTCGGATCGAGCCGCAAGGCCTCGCGCAACGCGTCGACCGCGTCGGCGAGCCGTCCGAGGCCGAACAAGAGGTTGCCTCGCTCGAACCACGCCCGTCGGTTCGCCGGGTCCTGGTCGAGGACCCGCCGGTAAGACTGGAGGGCTTCTTCCTTCCGATTGAGCAACACCAGGACATCCGCTCGATCGAACCAGGTCCCGGTGTCCTCCGGTCGATCTCGTAGGAGTCGGTCGTAACAGTCGAGGGCCGCGTCGTAGTCCTTGTCCTCGAGGAACGCCTGGGCCTCCTCCCGCAACCGGGCCGCGTGCTGTTCCTGGTCGACCTCTCCGGGGACGAGTTCGTACCGAATCGCCCGCGCGAGGTTCTCCGTCACCCCTCGGCATTGTGTGAGGGCCTTTTCGTCCGCCGCTTGCAAGGACGACAAATCGGGGAACGCTGTCGCGATCACGTCGGCCTGCGCCTCCGACATGCCCGGGACGCGTCCGAGGAATCGAAGGACTTCGCGGCGCGCCGCATCCTTCTCCAAGGTGAGCAGGCGATCCGTGACGGCCTGATCGCGCGTCGCGACCTCTTGCTCCTTCGTGGTGATGGCCGTCTCCCGCTCGGAGAGCGCCACCTCCTTCGTGCGGAACTCCGCCAGCTGCGAGCGGGTCCACGCCTCCATGCCTGCGCGCTCTTCCTCGAGGGCTTGCTGGATCGACTCGAGCTCGGCCCTCCGCGACGCGACGAGGCGATCTTCCTCGGGCTCCGGTTCCGGCTCCGGTTCGGGTTGCGGGGTCGGAGGCGAGGGGAGCGGAAGCGGGGGTTCCGGCGTCGGGATCGGCTCGGGACGGTACGGCCCGGGCGCCGGGAGCGAGACCTTCTCCTCGACCGGTTCGAGGTCCACCTCGGAGAAATCCGGCAGGGGTTCCTCGGCCTCCGGTGTGACGTCGGATGGTTCGGGGAGCGGAGACGCGGACGGAACCTCTTCCGCGGCGGGCTCTAGCGAAGGCATGGACTCCGGGAGCGACTCTCTCGCGGGAGGAGTGAGCGTGTCCGCGCGGAGCCGATACTCGGCGGCCAGGTGCGCGGGCATCCAGTCCGATGTGGAAAGGTATCGATACATCTTTGCGAGGGCGTCTCGGGCGTCCGGGCTGTCCGGCGTCGAGCGGCGTCCCTCCCGCAGGAACCGGTGCAAGAGGTCCGCGTCCCCGACGCTGACCATCGGATGGGTTCGATCATCGAGGCTCAGGAGCCGGATCAGGCGGACGGCGTCGGCCGTCGGCGGTTCGTCGCGCGGGGCATCCCATTCGACTTCGGTCACGTCGAAGGAGACGAACGGCATGTCGCGGGGCGCCGCGAGATCGAGGAGCGATGGGCCAGGGAGAAGCGCCGGATTGAGCCAAAGCGGATGGTAGGCGATCAGATAATCGGTGCAGGACGGGCAGAGGAAATCCCGACTCACGGCGCCGCAGCGAACGCATCGCGAGGGGACCACGATGGGCCTCAGCGGACGGCCAGCATATAAAATCTGGCCGACAAATGATGGACGAGGCAATCAGGGGCACGGGTCCGGGCCGACACATTCATCGACCACGGCCGTCCATCGCGAAGGCGGTGCGACGATGGACCTCCGGATGCGCAAGGGACGTCGCGCGGACCTCCCGATCATTTGGCCGGCGACTTTGCAGACGGCGTGGGACGACCTGCCGGAGGACGAGCGCAAAGGGCTGGATCGGCAGGCCTGGGAGAGTCACTTTCGCAAGAAGATCGAGCAGTACGTCGAGGGCAACCGCACGGAGCGATGGGTCG
>Ga0209058_1005123_pt1 | contig 10321 bp, 8 predicted proteins | sample GraSoiAngelo_147_FD_185904 | JGI IMG/M metagenome (GOLD analysis project Ga0209058, IMG submission 185904) | Grasslands soil microbial communities from the Angelo Coastal Reserve, California, USA - 14_1009_05_40cm (SPAdes) (version 2) | ecosystem: Environmental > Terrestrial > Soil > Grasslands ... | reverse complement strand
GTTCGGTGAGTTTGGCAAGCCCGAAATCGAGCACCTTCGCGTATCCGTCCGGTCGCAGCATGATGTTCTCCGGTTTGATGTCGCGATGCACTACACCGGTTTCGTGCGCGGCCGCCAGCGCCGAGGCCACTTGCAGGGCAATCTCCAGCGCCTCGTGCAGATTCATCCTCCCACGCGCCAGCAACGCGCGCAGAGTTACGCCTTCGATGAACTCGGTCGCGATGAATTGCCGGTTTGCCTCCGTGCCGATCTCGTAAACCGTCAGAATGTTCGGATGATTTAAGGCCGAGGCAGCGCGCGCCTCGGTTTTGAACCGGCTCAGCTGCGCCTCGTTAGCGGTCATGTGCTCTGGAAGAAGCTTGAGCGCGACTTTGCGCCCCAGTCGTTCATCCCGCGCCAGATAGACCTCGCCCATCCCGCCGACGCCGATGAGAGACTCGATTCGGTAATGACCAATTGATTCTCCGACCAATGCGCCGGCCTTGTCGTCAGTCAGAAGTTCGGGCGCGACTTCGAAGGCCGGTGATTCGATAAAGTTCTCCGCCCGCTCGTAAGAGGCGAGCAGAGATTCCACCTCGCGACACAAGCCTTCGTCGCCATGGCAAGCTTGATCGAGAAACGCAGCCCGCTTCTCGGGCGGACACTCGGTCGCTGACTGGAAGAGATCATTGATCTGTTTCCAGCGCTCAGCTTTCATCGGGTTCTTCCCCGCTCAGCGCGCGGTAAAGCCACGCCTTGGCCATGTTCCATTCGCGCTCCACCGTCCGCTGAGAGAGTTTCAGAAACTCAGCCGTTTCTTCGACCGTCAATCCGCCGAAGTAGCGCAGTTCAACAATCTGACTCTTGCGCGGGTCCTGCATGGCCAATCTTTCCAGCGCTTCGTCGAGCGCGAGCAATTCCTCCGAGCGGGTTTCCGTTACCAAGGCAGCTTCGTCCAGAGTTACTTTCAGCGCGCCGCCGCCGCGTTTCAGCGTCTGACGTTCACGCGCATGATCGACCATGATCCGCCGCATCAGTTGCGCCGCCGCAGCGACAAAGTGGGTCCGGTTCTGCCAATCGCGTTTGGTGTGATCGACCAGCCGCAGGTAGGCTTCGTCGAGGAGCGCGGTGGTTTGCAGCGTGTGGCCGGCGCGTTCTCGGCTCATGTAATGGTGCGCCAGCCGGTGCAACTCGGGTTGCACCAGCGGGATCAGCTTCTCGAGTGCTCCCGCGTCTCCGCCGCTCCAGTCACCTAGGAGTTGGGTAACCTCTTGTTTGGCGGACGAGGGCGTCGTCATACAGGCTGTTCGACGTTGCAAATTCTAACAGGTTCGCGGTGTTTTTACCAGCCTGGCGGCCTGCGATTAAAAAAACTGCGCAATTCGTGGCGGGTTCCAGGCGGGGTTTCCGCTTTAGGAGATAGAAACACATTTATGCAAGGCAACAATATGAGAACTAAACATCGATTGATCTTCAATCCCTCGGGCAGAGCCACCGCAATCGCGCTGGCCCTGACCGGCGCAGCTACTTTTCTGGTCGGCACGACTTCGCGCGCGGAGATGTGCAGCGCGGAGAAATCCTACGACGGAACGACCTTCCATTATTCCATTTGTAATGTCTCCGACCTCGATCAACGCCGGGATGAGTTACCGCCGTTCACAGCCGGTCTTCCGAATGGCGGCAAGATGTACTGTGCTCCCACATCGGCAATGAACTGGATGACCTACATCGCCAACCATGGATATCCGGGCATCATGCCAGGGCCCGGTTATTGGGGCCCGGAACCCGGTCCTTCGCAGCCGCAGTACAATACGATCACGAGCGCCCTGGCGCAGATGGGATCGCTCATGGGCACTGATCCGGTTGATGGGACCAAAGGAGGTATGGATTCCGGGATCGAGGCATGGCTCGGCAGCTTTTATGGGGTTGGAGATTTTGTCGTCTCCTCCTTCGCGGCCAGCGGATCTTACTCACCGGTGTTCGCCGACATGGCTTCCTTTGCTCTCGGTGACAGTCTCGTAATCCCTGTGATTGGGTGGTACAAGAGTTGGGACGAAGCTCCCGAAGAAGTCAAAGAAGCACTCCTCAGTATCCTGGGATATTTGCCCACCGGTTTCTATCGCAACGGCGGCCATGTGCTTTCGATGGCGAAAGCAACAAACGACTTTCAGTTCCAGCAGATTGGATTCCGGGACCCGGCGAGCGATAATGGTTCTACTTCGGACCAGTCACCGTTTGTCACCGACATCTATCACGTGGTTGAAGAATCACACAACTTCGATGGGGAGTCGCGCACACAGAGCAAAGTAGAGGGCATCGGCACCCACGCGTTTCTGGACGCGTATCACGCTATCATACCCAAATATGGTCTGGCCGCCGATCAGAACTTCATCATCTTTATCAAGCCGATCTTCTTACAGGAGGAAGGCTTGCCGCCGGCTGAGATCATCAAAGGGTTTGCCTCGGCCACCGGCGGAAACGTTACCGATCTGGCAATCCATCCCTCCAAGGCGAAGCATCCCTACCTGATTGAAAACGACAACACGATCTACGAGATCGACGCGTTGACCGGACGCTCGACGCGGTTTGCCACAGTCGGCAACCCGAAAAAGATCGTCTTCGGTGGGCGCGAGCAGCGGCTGCACGTGCTCTTACCCAACCACGTGATGTCGCTCGGCCTGGAGGGTCGCCAACAAGCCAGAACACATCTGGACGAACCTCTGGCCGATATCGCTTACGACACGAAGAACAATCGTCTGATCGGTGTCTCGCAACGGATCGACAAACTTTACTTTTTCGATTCTGATCTTAATCCGGCGGGTGTTGCTTCACTGCCGGCGTTTGGGTGGAACGGGCCGGTTTCCGTGAGCGTTGATCCAAAATCGGGCGTGATCTGGCTGCACTGCGATGGCTCTCCCAGGATCGCGCGTGTCGTGTTTGACCCGGGGAGCAGTGCACCGGAGACAACTGAGTTGATGCTGCAAGGGGCAAGCCAGCCGATGGGACTGACCGTCGATGACCAGAGCCATCTCTTCGTCAGTGACGGAGGAAGGCTGGCCGAATACGACGGGGAGGGCCGGACCACCGAGGGCTCGCGATTCAGCGGGCTGCGCGGGGGCCAAAGCATCGACATCCTTCGCGCGTTCACCAATTTCGATCCACGAACGATGACCGATGTTCGCTATCGCAACGTCCTGCCCAGCGACGTGGAGTAAGCTGCATTGGGCGTTGGCACTGGGGACTGTCGCTCTGTACTTCCATGTCCCACTATTCCTGCGGCTCCTTTCTTCTGCCGGCATGTGATTAAAAACTGCGCAATCGTGGCGGGTTCCAGGCGGGATTTCCGCTTTAGAAGATAGAAGCACATTTATGCCGGCGCGAAAAAACAGACGTGCCGGACAGATGTCACAACCTAGGAAAGGAAAATTATGAAAACGCAAACCACCTCATTAACGAGTAACGCTGAGCAAAGTAATTCGGCAAATAACGATTCGGAGTCAGAAAGGAGTCACGTCATGAGACAGATCACTGTGTTCGCCCAACGTGCGTCCTCTCTGCTAGTCGGGACGTTCTTTGTAGGCGCGTTCGCCTTCACCGTCCTGGCCACTTCGCCGGCCGCTCTCGCATTAACCTTCACCACGATCGATGTTCCGGGCGCCACGGGCACCGGGGCTGCCCGGAGTAACGCTGCCGGCCAGATCGTGGGCGGCTACACGGATGCAACGGGTATGGGCCATGGCTTTCTGCTAGACAACGGCACGTTCATCACCATCGATTTTCCGGGCGCCACGGGCACCGCCGCCTTCGGGATTAACGCTGCCGGCCAGATCGTGGGAATTTACGGAGATGCCGGCACCGAGCACGGCTTTCTGCTAGACAACGGCGCCTTCACCACGATCGATGTCCCGGGTGCCACGCGCACCGCCCCCTTTGACATCAATAACCGCGGCCAGATCGTGGGCGATTACACAGATGTCAATGGCACGTCGCATGGCTTTCTGCTAGACAAGGCCACTTTCACCACGATTGATCCCCCGGGCTCCGTATTCACCCAAGCCATCGGGATCAACGCGGCCGGCCGGATTGTGGGGGACTTCGAACTCCCCGGCCAGCACCACGGCTTCCTTCTGGACAAAGGCACGTTCACCCTGATCGACTTTCCGGGGCCCCCGACCGGAACCGACGCGCTTGGGATCAATGCTGTCGGCCAGGTCGTGGGCCGTTACGTTGCCGGGGGGACCGAGCATGGCTTTCTGCTAGACAAAGGCACGTTCACTACGGTCGACCCCCCGGGCTCCACATTCACCGAGGCAATTGGGATCAATGCCTCCGGCCAGATCGTGGGTGATTACACGGACGCCAGCGGCACGGGCCATGGCTTTGTAGCAACACCGTAATTGCCGCAGCCCTCAAGCTTCAAGTGTGAATGACCTGAAGCGGTATTATTCTGTCTCGCCCTTATCTTCAGTTATCCGTGTCATCTGCGAGCGGAGTTGCTGGGGGCAGCGACACAGAAGGTAAAGCCGCGAAGGGTAGCGGCGAGCGAGGCGGGAGCCGAGAGAGTTTCAAATCCGCGGTTGCGGAGAAACTTGGTGGCTAGAACGAATGAAAGACGGCCGTCTAAAAATCCGTGGCGGGTTCCAGGCGGGAATTCCGCTTTAGAGGGTAAAAGCACATCTATGTCGGCAAAAAGCAGACCCACCGGACAGATATCACAACCTGGAAAGGAAAAATTATGAAGATACGAACCACCTCATCAATGCTTACAGCAATCGCTCCGAATAGAGACTTGCCTCCCCCGTCGCCTTGGCCGCGCCGGTTTCTTGTGATTTCAGTCGCGGTCGGCCTCGCCGCCCTTGCCGTGTCGCCATCGGTTGGATGTGACGAAACGTGCGATTCCTATCCAGAGTCCAATACCGGTTTCGGAGATCTCGCTCTCGCCGGCGCAAGCGGCATCGAAAACACGGCCTTCGGCGAGGCTGCGCTGCAATTGCAAAGCACCGGTTCCCAAAACACAGCGGTTGGCGCTTACGCCATGACAGGCGATATATATCAATTACCGCTAATCGGGAGTTATAATACAGCCATCGGTGCTCGTGCCCTCAACTCCTATTCAAGCGGCAGCAACAACACCGCCTCGGGTTACGAAGCGCTCTACTACAATGGTGCTGGTAGCTACAACACGGCGGACGGAATTTATTCCCTTGCTAACAACTTTAGTGGTTCTAACAACACGGCGACTGGCGCCAGCGCTCTGGGGAATATCAGCGTCAGCAGTAACAACACCGCCACTGGTGCGTATGCGATCCAGTGGGGGTTCGCCGGCGACAACAACACCGCTACCGGTTATGCTGCCATGCAGGGCAGCAGCGAATCTTCGAATGAGGGTAGCAACAACACCGCCAATGGCGCTTTTGCGCTTTTTAGCAACACCAGGGGTAGCGAGAATACGGCCATCGGTGTAGAAGCGCTCTCTAGCAACACGACTGCCAGCAATAACGTAGCGGTCGGTTCCGACGCACTCGCCTACAACACCACAGGGAGCGACAACCTGGCTTGCGGCGTTAATGCGCTTTTTAGCAACGAGATCGGCACCTACAACACTGCCTGCGGCTCTGCTGCGCTCGCCAGCAACACGACCAGCAACGACAACACAGCCATCGGTCAGGCGGCGCTTAACCAGAATACAATCGGCGCCGATAACACGGCGACCGGATTTCAAGCACTGCTAAGCAACATCAGCGGCGCCGGCAACACGGCCAACGGCGTTAATGCCCTCTATAGCAACAGCACGGGCAGCAACAACATTGGGTTGGGGATTGGAGCCGGAGGAGCTCTCACCACTGGCGACAACAATATCGATATCGGCAATGCGGGTGTCGCAGGTGAGTCGGCCAAAATCCGCATCGGCACGCAAGGAACCCAGACGAAAACCTTCGTCGCCGGTATTAGTGGAGTAGGAATTAGAGGCGTAGCGGTTAAGGTAAATGCCGACGGTCAACTTGGCACGGCACCCTCCTCGGCTCGTTTCAAGCAAAACATCAAGCCGATGGACAAGGCGAGTGAAACTATTCACGCGCTTAAACCGGTTACCTTCCGTTACAAAAAGGAGATTGATCCGGCAGGCACATCGCAGTTCGGACTCGTGGCCGAAGAAGTGGAAAAAGTGAATCCTGACCTGGTGGTGCGCGACAACGAAGGAAAGCCCTACAGCGTGTGCTACGAGGCCGTGAACGCGATGCTGCTCAACGAATTCCTCAAAGAGCACCGCAAAAATGAGGAACAAGAAGCCACTATCACGCAGTTAAAGCGGGACTCTGCTGAGCAGCAGAGGCAAATTGAAACGCTCACTACAGGCCTGCAAAGAGTAAGCGACCATCTTGAATTGAACAGATCTGCGCGGCAAATAGCGGTTAACAAGCAGTAAAAGAATCACTGAGAGAAGGAGAAAATAGTCATGAACGTATTCAGATTAAAAGACAGCAATTACGCGAATCAGAAATTCAATGGAAGCGCTTTGCTTCTTATTCCGTTGGTGCTCGTCTGCTTTGCCATTTCACCGATGGCACAGGCCGTTGTGCCAGCCCCAGACGGCGGTTATGCCGGTGGCAATACGGCGGAAGGGCAGAACGCCCTTTTTAGCCTTACCACCGGAGGCTTCAATACGGCAGTTGGCTGGTTTTCGCTCAAGAGCGTTACCACCGGCAGCTTCAACACCGGTGTTGGCGCTGGAACGCTTGTGCTCAACAGCGGGGATGAAAATACGGCCACGGGCGTTGGAGCGCTCTTGCTAAACACCTCCGGCGGCCGAAACACGGCCAATGGGTCATTCGCCCTCTTGCACAATACCGAAGGCAGCGGCAACACAGCCAACGGTTTTCAAGCGCTCTTTGATAACACCACCGGCGTTAATAACACGGCCATTGGTGGTAATGCGCTGGTTGGCAATACCATCGGCAACTCCAACACGGCCAATGGTTTTAACGCGCTCTCTAGCAACGACGCCGGCGAGCTCAATACAGCAGTCGGAACGCAAGCGCTCTTTAACAACACCGCCGGCGGCCAAAACACGGCAGTCGGAACGCAAGCGCTCTTTAACAACACCACCGCCGGTCAGAATACGGCCATCGGTAGTGGTGCACTCTTTAACAATACCGCCGGCATTAATAATACGGCCGTTGGTCTATCGGCGCTCGGGAACACAACAGGCCAGGGCAACATCGGCGTGGGCGCGTTTGCGGGCAACAATCTCACAACGGGCGATTTCAATATCGATATCTTCGCCACCGGTGTTGCCGGCGAGTCTAATACCATCCGCATCGGCGGCCCCACTCAAACGGCCACTTATATCACGGGTATCAGCGGAGCAGTCGTTCCAGGAGGCGTGACAGTTATTGTCGACGCCGACGGTCACCTTGGCACGGCAGTGTCCTCACAGCGTTTCAAGGACGGGATCAAGGCCATGGATAAGGCGAGCGAAGCGATTCTTGCCCTTAAACCGGTCACGTTCCGCTACAAAAAGGAAATTGATCCAAAGAGCATCCCGCAGTTTGGCCTCGTGGCCGAGGAGGTGGCACAAGTGCACCCCGATCTGGTGGCTCGCGATGCCAAAGGCGAAGTCTATACCGTGCGCTACGACGCAGTGAACGCGATGTTGCTCAACGAGTTCCTCAAAGAGCATCGCAAAGTGGAGGAGCTGGAGAAACGGGTTGAAAAGCTCACTGCGGGCCTACAAAAAGTGAACGACCACGTTGAATTGAGCAAAGCTGCACCGCGCATGGTCGTCGATAATCAGTAGAGCTGAGGTCCAGCCGGGTATTTTCTCTCATCCGTGTCATCTGCGTCGTCCGTGGTCGAGAAGAAACTCGATGGATGGATGGGGCTGTCTAAAAATATCTCGCGCAATTCGTGGCGGGTTCCAGGCGGGATTTCCGCTTTAGGAGGTAGAAACACATTTATGCCGGCGCGAAAAAACAGACGCGCCGGACAGATGTCACAACCTAAGAAAGGAAAATTATGAAAACACGAAACACACCATCAATGCTTATCGCCATCCTGCTGGCCTTTGTCGCGCTCGGCGCAACCAAGGCTCAAGCAAATATTGATATCTATCGCCCGGTCGGCATCACTTTTGGCCAGACCGCTCGGGTGACGGCAGCCAACACCGGAACAACCGCCATCATTATCAATAACGGCAAGTTCCTCGACAGCGACGGCAATGTCCTTGCGGAATTCCGCGGAACGGTCGAGCCAGGCGAGATGATGTCCTTCGACCTCAATGCGGATGATATTGTGCGGGAAAGCAACCGTATCCAGATCCGGGTCGTCATCGAAGGCCCGGTACCGCATCCCAGGGATGTTCGTTTAAGTCTGGAGGTGTTCAATAACGCGGATGGGAAAACGACGGTTTTTCTCGGCGGTCCCGACACATAATTCCGAGATAGAGGCGGCGGCGTGCTGCTTAGCCACGCGCCGCGTCTGATTGATGCGAAGGCAATTCCGAACCTTTCGGAATCGACCTTGTTGAGTGACTTTGACCCCTCGGGCGGTCAGAGCCCAATTTGCCGTAATCAAATGCGTACATGGAACGCGCCGAGATTGCTCTCGGCGCGAAGCCTTAATCTGCTGGCAAGTCCGCGATCAGGTCTGCGTCTTCTCCTTTTCGCCTTTCTTGCACTCGGCTTTGAACTTCGCGTACTGCTCCTTGGTCAGGACTGCTTTTGCGTCCTGCATGTATTTGGCCTCGCTCGCTTCGGAGCAACCCGCCTTCTGATGCTCGGCCATGGCTGCATCCATCTTTGTCTTCTGATCAGGTGTCAGGTTGAGGCTCGCCAATGAAACCGTACACGCCATCTTCGATTCGTTTCCGACTTGCTTTGTGCAGTTGCCATGTTCGCCTGCGAACATCGTGCCTGCCGCAAAGAGTCCCGCCGTTACTAACGCAATGAGTTTGGTCATAGTGGGGAGATTAGACACCCTACTCGCATTGTCATTCAAAAATCCTTCGCCCTTATGGTGATTTGCTGTAGCGGCGGTCTGACCGCCGATCTTCAGCGGCCGATCTTGCATGGCATGATCTACGGCCGAAAATCGAATGTGCTTCGAACTGTCTTTGCAGCGCGGGAGAGCACCCAAGCCACAACTAACGCGAGTATTATGAGCCACAGGCCGCCGATACTGAAGTTGCCAATTCCCGCTGAGAAGATCGACGGACATGCTGTGACTTTCAGACCGGTGCGAGACGGGATAGACTCGGAAGTATCAGGCGTAATCCAAGTGGTCGAACGGGCAAACGGATTTAACGTGAACGCTTCGTATGTCGTCGGTCAGAACCCACCGCAGTCTCACGTTTATTGGTTCGATCAATCTGAGATCGATGCGATCGCGAGATCGCTGACGAAAGAAAAGCGACGCATCCTGATTGTTGATGACGACCGGGAAAGCACCCACCTCGTGAAAATTCTTCTCGAAAAAGCCGGCGCCTACGTCGTGCTTGAAGAGAACGAGGCTCCCAGGGCCCATCAAAGTGCCAGGAATTTTCGGCCGGATGTGATCTTGCTGGACATCATGATGCCAGAAACAGACGGCGCCGAAGTAGCGGCACAAATCGAGGCCGATCCCGAATTGCAGAGCACGCCGATAATTTTTCTCACGGCCTTACTCACAAAACCTGAGACGAAGAGCGGCCTCCGCATTGAAGGGCACCGATCTCTCGCCAAGCCGATCGATATTCCCGAGCTGATCGACCGGATTGAAGAAACTCTGCTCCGCGCGCTGTAGCCTTTGTCGCTGACTGCGGCCCGCCCTGTAGCTGCGCTCTGTGACCGCCGACTTGGTGCGGACGCTCTAGCCACGGCGCTGCGCGGCGTCAACGATGGCTAGCCGGAACAATTCGAACACCCCACAGGGGCGTGGCTACAACATTTACGAGATGGCTTCCCGCACAAACTTCTCAATCTCACTCACCACACGGTCGAGCTCGTCGATGAGATCGGCATGGTCGCCATGCTGCCGAAACGCGGTGACCAGCGCGCGGTAATACCAAAGGGTCCCGTCCTTCTGGCCAGCAAACCGCTCGAACACGTCCAGACCATTTCTTCGAAGGGCAGCCAGGATCGCGCGCGTGTTATGCAATTTATCGGAAGCCGACACTAAGCGTATCGAAGAATCGGAATCCTTGAGATGCTCGAGGTAAGCTCGTTTTCGTTCCAACCACGGCGGCTTTGGCGTCTGATCAGTGTCCGTGCAACCGTCAACGATCCTGCCGACATCATCGCCAAATTTTTTCCGGATATCGCGCAATCGCTCCGCGCCACCGCAATCTTCCACCGTGTCATGAAGC
>Ga0209058_1005122_pt1 | contig 10322 bp, 7 predicted proteins | sample GraSoiAngelo_147_FD_185904 | JGI IMG/M metagenome (GOLD analysis project Ga0209058, IMG submission 185904) | Grasslands soil microbial communities from the Angelo Coastal Reserve, California, USA - 14_1009_05_40cm (SPAdes) (version 2) | ecosystem: Environmental > Terrestrial > Soil > Grasslands ... | reverse complement strand
GAGTTTGGTGTTCGGCGTCAAGGTCCACAGCTTGCCGATGATGGTGTCTGCTGGAGCCGCCGTGCTCGTTATCGCCGCGCTCGCAGCGAGCATGCCATTGTGGCGCGCGACGCACACCGACGCCGTCCGCAACCTTCACGAGGCTTGAGAATCTCACGAGGCCCGAGAATCTCGTATCAGGCGAACACACGCGAATGCATGGGAATGTAGCGGCGCGCTTAGCGCGTCCCCTGTGTTGGATTTCGTTACACGTCCAATTGCTAAGCGGAGCCCCGGTGGCCTAGATTACTCAGATGCGGCGAATCGCCATGGTTGGTGTTTTCCTTCTTCTGGCCCAAGCACAACGTCATCCCACAAATGAATTGGGTACATTCTTATTCCGTTGACGTGCGTAACCGCTGCCGAGCCAACCTTGCCCGGCAGTTAAAGTCCTCGCTATAGTAGGTGGCTGATGGCAGGCGGAGATCGTTCCTCCCCTGCCTTGCCCTCAACCCGCGGAGTTCGTGTCACTGTGGCGAAGACGAGCGCGACCAAGTCGAAGGAATCAGAGAGCGGTAAATTGCGGATCGGCGATGATTGGAATGCTATCCGTATCATTGCCCTGTCGCAAAGCAATCCGCTTAAGGCCATCGCGGAGTTGGTCGAAAACAGTATCGATGCTCATGCCAAGACGATTGCCATCACGCGCGGCCGCGAGCACGGCGAACATTATCTAACGGTCAGGGACGATGGCGACGGTGTCCCCCGCGATCCGAACGGACTGCCTGACTTCAAGTACGTCGCAACTCATATCTGCGACTCGGTCAAGCGGCGCTTGAAGGCAGACGGTGCTGGACTCGGCTTACAAGGAGAATTTGGCATCGGTCTGTTGAGCTTCTGGACCGTGGGCGACACGCTCACGATGACTTCTACCAGTGCCGATGAGCGTGTCTATCAGATGGTTATGAGCAAAGGGGATCCGCGCTACGTCGTGAAGCCTCGACGCGTGCTCTTTTCCGAGCGGGGCACCGAACTCAAGATCAGGCCCTTGCTCGAGGGCATCCGCGGACTGAGCGGCGAAAAGATCCAGTGGTATTTGGCCTCGGAGCTGCGCGACCGTATTCGCAATACGCAGGTTCGAGTAACGGTGCTCGATAAACTTGCGCGCAAGCAGTACCAGGTCGAGCCGCGACAGTTCGAAGGCCGCTTGCTGCACCAACTGCCGACGGTTCGCTCGCCATTCGGCGAGGCGTATGGCGAACTGTATCTCACAGAACCGGACGAGGATTGCCGGGTCGCCCTTACCCGAGACGGCACGCGCGTGATTGCGGATATTGGAACGCTGCCTGGTTTGGAGCGCCCGCCGTGGAGTTCTCGTTACCTGCAGGGCCTGATCGACGTGCCCTACCTTAATCTCACACCCGGCACGCGCTCCGGGATCGTCCACGATGAACGCTATGGGGCTTTCGTGGAAGCTTTAGTACCGCTGGAAGCACACCTCAATGGGCTCATCGAGGCCCAACGACGCGCCGAGGAAGAACAGGCAAGCCGGGAGTCTCTACGTGCTATCCAACGTGCGTTTCGCGAGGCCATGCTGGTCTTGCCGCGCGAGGAATACGACTGGTTTGACATTCAGTCTCGCTCACCGCAAGCGTCCGGTGCAGGCGAGCCACCGGGGCGAGACGTGGAGGCCTCAGGTGTGGAGGGAGAGGGGGGCGTTCCCGAACCGCGCGGAGGCGAACCTATACAGCGCCAATTCTTCGACTATGCCGGTCCTTTGCACACCGTCGTGATTTCACCTGCGGCAAGCACATTGGCAGTGAGCCAACGTCGGCGGCTTCGTGCGCTACCCCGGGATCGCTCGCGCCGGCGGGTCGAACAGGACTTGACATTTGCCTGGGAGATCGTCGACGGGGGTGGCACGCTCTTGTCCACGTCTGATCAAGAAGTGAGCTTTGAAGCTCCCGCGTCGCCCGTTCTTGTACGTTTGTCCGTTGCCGTCTCACAGCGCGACATACGCTGCAGTGCCGAGGCGTTGATCACTGTCACCGACAGCCTTGATGTGGCTATCGGCCCAACTGTTGTCAATGCGCGCGGTTTACCGGGCTACACCTTTGAACGGGCCGCTGGGGAACTGTGGCGCTCGCGATTCGATGCTGAACGCAACCTGATCGTCGTGAATAGTGGGCATCGCGATTTTGTCTTCGCCACGCGCAGTCGCGCGCTCCAGCTGCGTTACCTTGTGCGGCTCTATGTCAAGGAGTTGGTGCTTAAGAACTTTGCTGGTCAGTCGGCCGAACAAGTGGCGGAGCGCATGATTGAGCTCTCGCTGTATGTCGAAGAGAAATTGAAGTCCATGTGAAGGGTCGTGCCGGAGACGCAGCCTGAATGGACTGTATGACAGATTCAACGGCGTCGACCTCCCGGAGGCGACGCACTACGCGAATCCCGGCACGTTTGCGTTGCGTACACATGGGTGTACACTCACGTCCAGGAGCATCCCTATGACTACGATCAAAGTCGGCGTGCGCGAGTTCCGCGAACGGATCGCCAGTTTCCTGGAATCGGACACTCCAGTTGCTGTCACTCGGCGCGGCGAGAATTTCCGAACTGAAGGAAGCAGCGGACCGTCTTGCCAGTGCACTCGCGGATGTTGATGAGGAGGAACTAGTGGCCGAGTTCAAGGAGCTGCGTCGCCGCGGGAAGGGCGCATCCCGCTGAGATGATCGTTCTCGACATCCTTATTCGCGCCGTCCTGGGGCGACGCGTTAGGCAGCTCATCGACACCTATGCGAGGCAAGGTGTCCGCTTCTTCGCACCTGACGTTGCCTTCGATGACGCCGAGAAATACTTACCTTCCCTCTTGAAAAAGCGGGGCAAGCCCCACGCCGACTTTTCGGCGTCGCTCGAATACTTGCGAAACATCATCGAGGCTGTTACTCCCGAGCTTTACGCCGCCTTTGAAAGCGAAGCCCGACAGCGATTGCGCCGTCGAGACGAAAGTGATTGGCCAATACTCGCCACAGCACTCGGACTGGCATATGCAGTGTGGACCGAAGATGCGGATTTCTTCGGTACTGGCGTCGCGGTGTGGACTACAAATTGAATCGAGATTTTTCTCAAGGAACAAGCACAGTCGCTTGAATCTCAGGAGGAATGACATCGAAGGGCAAAGGGACCTTTTCGTTGGGCTTGCTTTTCAGGTTGCTAAAACTTGCTTACATGACACTATGATTTTCTGGAAGCAAACCGTGAGAATGCAAGTGCACAAGCGATTGAATTCAAGAACTTGGCTCCCCGGGCTAGATTCGAACTAGCAACCCTTCGGTTAACAGCCAGCAGAGTTGTTTAACCAAAACTTGCCGGAGTTAGGCACGACCGAGGGGAATCAGCAAGTTTCGATGAAACGCGGTAAGCGGACTTTTCCTTCTCTATTCACCTTTTATTCGCAATTTGCTGCGCTTCACCGCGTTTCGCGTGACATTCCTGTGACAACGTCCAAAGCGGTAACCCTCAGCCAGAGTTCGTCTGGATATGCGGACACTGCCCAAGCAGTCCTCCCTGAGTGTCAGTTCGGGGCAGGCTGAATTGGTTTACCTAGACTTCTCTTCGTTCTGCTCCTGCAGCTTGCGAAGGTCCCGCCAACGGGCGTATTGCCCGGCTTTGGCGGGATCGGGAGCAAAATCATTCGCATATCCCATCTCTGTAAGGTGTGATATCCTTACTGTAAAGGAGATGAGTAAAGATGCCACCTTCTAGCACAATCAGTAGCAAGGGCCAGATCACGGTTCCTCTTGAGATTCGTAATCGGCTCGGGCTGCGAAAGGGAGATCGGGTGGAATTTGTCGTTGACAATGACCGAACGACCATCCGCCCCGCACGTGCACCTGAGAATCCCTTCGCGAAGTATGTCGGGGCACTTCCCGCCTTTTCCGGCGTCGATGAGGCAAATGCATGGGTGCGGACGTTGCGTGACGAAGAAACTGAAGGACGATGAGAACGGCAATCGATACCAATGTCCTCTCCGCCCTCTGGTCCAAGGAACCTCTGGCTTCAGACATAGCGAGAAATCTTGGCAATGCGAAGAGGGAGGGAGGTCTTGTTGTCAGCGCGCCAGTGTACGCGGAACTGCTCGCCTATCCGAAGGCCACGGAATCGTTCGTGAATGACTTTCTCGCAGATACGGGCATCGCTGTGGACTTTGAGTTTCAACAGCCGGTATGGCTTGGGGCTGGCCGACGTTTTGCGCGTTATGCGAAACGGCGACGACGGTCTGCGCATCAGGGTCCGAAGCGTTTGCTAGCTGATTTCATCATTGGATCGCATGCCTTGGCGCAGGCTGATCGTTTTATGACGCTCGATCCGAAGCGATATCAGCGGGATTTTCCAGAACTGAGGCTTATATAGTCTACCTTCCGCGACTTCGTCCGGTCGCATACCTACGGCAGAATTTGCGACTCAACGCGGAAATTCTTCGAAAAAATGTAAGTGGTTAAAAAAAGAAGGTTGGCTCCCCGGGCTAGATTCGAACTAGCAACCCTTCGATTAACAGCCAGCAGAGTAACTTAATCAGCATTCGCCGGAGCTAAGCTAAACCGAGGAAAGCTAACGAATTGCAGCAAAATCCAACGAGTCACTTCCTCAGTTTTTATTCGTCCGATACTCACTTTTTGCCGCCATTCTCCACATCTGATACTACGTCTGTACTACATTTTCATCGCGGCCATCGCTATGACAGCAGCAACGCCAGGTCTTCAGAGCGTAGGTCTCGAATCATGCTGTTCTCGGCGCCGATGATTGCGGCGGCAAGGTCGCGCTTGGTTTTCTGCAACTCCAGGACTTTCTCCTCAACCGTGTCGCGGGCAATCAGTCGATAGGTGAAGACGGGCCGTGTCTGCCCAATGCGATGCGCACGGTCTACGGCCTGCGCTTCAACTGCGGGGTTCCACCAAGGATCGAGAATGAATACATATTCGGCGGCGGTGAGATTCAAGCCCAGACCGCCTGCCTTCAGGCTGACAAGGAAGAGACGGCAGTCTTTGTCATTTTGAAAGCGCTCCACTCGCGTCTGGCGGTCCCGGGTGGCGCCGTCTAAGTATTCGTAGAGTATTCCGTCCTGATTCAGCCGGGCGCGGAGAATCTTCAGCAAGCTGGTGAACTGGGAGAACACCAGCGCCTTGTGTCCTTCGTCGAGGACTTCACGCAGTTGCTCGAGCAGCACGTCCAGCTTGGCGCTGGAATCACTGGAGCGTTTCGAATCGAGCAAGCCGGGATGGCAAGCGGCTTGCCGCAGGCGCAACAATGCCTCCAGGACCTGAATCTTGGATTTCGCCAGGCCGGCGGTTTCGATCCGCCTAAGCAACGAATCGCGGTAGTGCTGGCGCAACTGGTCATAGAGTTTCCGTTGCTCAGGTTCGAGCTCGCAGTACACCGTTTGCTCGGTTTTGGACGGCAGTTCACGCGCCACCTGCTCCTTGGTTCGGCGCAAGAAGAACGGCCGCAACGCGTGACCCAGCAGGCGGCGCGTTTTCTCGTCCGGATTGCGCATCGATCCGCCCACGACCTTGAAGGCGTTGGCAGCGCCAAGCATTCCAGGGTTGAGAAACTCGAATAAAGTCCACAGCTCACCGAGGTGGTTTTCCATCGGAGTGCCGCTCACCGCCAGGCGGTGTCGTCCGCGCAGAAGCCGCGCGGCCTTCGACGATTCGGTTTCCGCATTCTTGACCACCTGCGCCTCGTCGAGCACGACGTAATCAAACTCGGCGTCTTTGAAGCTCCAGGCGTCTCGGCGCAGCGTGCCGTAGGTGGTGAGCACCAGGTCGTAAGCGGCGAAGTCATTGCCGTTGCGCTCCAACCCGGTATGATCGAGCACCCGCAGCTGCGGAGTGAAGCGTGCCGCTTCCTCCTTCCAGTTGAATACGAGCGACTTCGGAACAACCACCAGGGACGGACCGACGGGCTCGCCTGCGGCGCGCAGCTCGCGGCGGGATTCGAGCAGCGCCAGTACCTGCGCGGTCTTGCCCACACCCATGTCGTCCGCTAAGCAGCCACCGAAGGAGAAGCGCTGCAGGAAGTGCATCCAACCCAAGCCTTCGCTTTGATAGTCACGCAGCTGACCCACAAATCCCGCGGGCTGTGCGGCAGGTTCGACGCTGTGAAACCGTCGTAGCTCCTCGCGCACGCGTGCGAAGGTCTCATCGCAGCGGGCTTCTGGTTGCGCCGCCACTAAGGCGTCAAGCAGTCCCGCTTGGCTGTGACGGAAGCGCACATGACCTTGCTCTGGCTTACCCATTCCAGCCAGCGGGCCAATACGGCGCAGCCACTCTTCCGGCAGCACGCCATAGGTTCCATCATCGAGCCGCACCATCTTGTCCCCGCGCCGCAGGGCTTCGAGCAACTCGGGCAGGCGCGCTGTGGTGTTCCCGTACTCTACCTCACCGTGCAGCTCGAACCAATCCACGCCACTCGAAACTTCGATGCGGAATGGGCCTGGGCGGCGGAAGATCTTTCCTTCGGCTTCGATGTCCCAGCCTGCCTCCACAAGCGAGCGCACGATGCGAGGCAGCTTGCTCGGCGCCAACTCCCACCTCGGCGTGGAATCCGGGTAGGTAGGAGCGCGCTGCTTCAGGCCAAGCTGATCGAGAAACGCCCAGGCGGCCTTCTCCGCGTTGGAATCCCGGCGTATAAAACGCCGTCCTGCAGCATCGAAAAAGCCTCGCGCCGGATCGAACGCCGCAAACATGCGGCCCTCGTAAGCAAAACACAGCTTCGCATCCAGGCGTTCATGCCGGTACGGGACGCGGGTTTTGGAAATTGTCAAATGAGGATGGGCTGGCAGAGCTACCTCCTCGTATCGTAACTCCTCTGGCACCCGCAGCGGCGGCAAGTTCGGACAGCAGAGCAAAGTCGCCAGGAATTCATCGCGCTCCTTTTCGGGAACCGAGATCGAGCCCTGTTTGCGAAGAGCGATGATCCATTCGATCGGAGTATCGTTGGCGAGAGGTGCCACGCGGTCTCTCGTGATTACCAGACCTGCCGTGGCCAGGGCCGGGAATGTTGCTTCCCCGCGCTCTTCTCCGCGCTGGAAAAAGCCGGCGAGGGTACATGCCGTTTCGCTGAGCCGGTGCAGCTCAAGGACGAAATTCCAGGGACCGCCTTCGTCCCACGCAAGCGGAAGCAGGTTGTCCGGTTCGTTCAGTGGCCGCAGGAAGCAACGTCCGGTGCGCACCACCAAAGGCATGAGCATGCTGGCCAACGCGGGCGAGAGCAGAGGAGATTCGGGGATCGGCAGATAAGTTCCCGCGTAGCCGTAGCTGTAGCTATACGATTGACCTCCCGGCAGAGAGGACAGAATTTCGCGATCCTCTGACAGCGGGAGCTGAGCGATCTGGCCTTGGCGCATGGAAAGAATTTTGGGTCGCGAGAAACTGCCATTGGCGTTCCGGTTGCGCGATTGCAGGGAGAGAACCAAATCGCCGGCGTGCACGTTTTTCGCGACATCCACGACATATAGAATCTCCAGCTTGGACGGCCAAGCCGCGCGATCTCGAGGCGGAAAGACCTCACCGAGTTGTTTCCGCCAGTCCGCTGGTTTCGGCTTTGCCGGATTCCAGACGACCGCAGGAGAACGCGATGAAAGGACCGGCGCCGTCCCGTCGTCCTCATAGAGTTCTTCATCGCCATCGTAGTAGTCACGGCCATCAAGACCATCCGCGCCAAGAGCATCCAAGTCCAGGATCAACTTGTCTGCCGAGGCAGCTGCGGTCAAATATTGATGCTGGTCAGCGGCAAGGGTGGTGGCCCACACGTGCTTGCAGGGAACGCCCTGCTCCACAAAATGGGGGCAGTCGCACCAAACCGCAAGCTTGTTGTCTCTCCAGGCGAATTGCACCTCGTAAAAGCCGGAACCGCGCACACAGGCAGTAAGCTCGGATTGGGAACCTTCGTGGATCGTGACGCGGCCCTTACAGTAGTAGTCGTCGCCGCGCTTCCGAACATTCTTGGTGAAATTCGCTGCCAGCTTGGTGGAGAGACTCATGCCCCTGCTCTATAGAACTCGCAGGATATTCTATGCAGGTTTTTCATGACTTTCCATGGAAAGAAAGCTCCTCAACTGCCAGCAGCCTCTGGAACTCCGGATAGGACTTTCCTTCGGAGGCAGAAAATAAAAGCAAGCAGTCGCTTCTCGAACTTTTATTTATGTTTTATTCGCTTTTTGGCGCATTCGCCGCAATTGATTACTACGTTTGTACTAGGTTTCCGTAATTGGGAATGATCGGCTGTCGGAATTAGCTCCATCTACCAAACGAAGCACGCCTGGCCGAGCTGTTGGCCAGTTGGATCGCGCGGAAGTAGTTGTCTCCCTTGCCTAAATCCATCTGCAGGTTGCATCTCCCGGATTTCTTGTGCCAACGTGGGATAAGGCAGGCATTTCTCAACTCTCTTTGGCAGCTATCCAAATACAGATGGAATGCACACCACAAATTGCAGGACGACCGTACCCAGCCGCGTGCCGACATACACGGCGATCCATGCGATCCATCAAGTCTCTTGAAGACAGCGAAACACGGTCCTAATATTGCTTGAGGGTCAGACTTTAGAAAGAATACCTGATTCTCGGTCGGCAGGGCCATAAAGGCCGCATCAGTCATGGCTTTCGTACGTTGACATCGGTACGGATCGCCCATCGCTTAGGGTTATTGAGAAGCCAATCTTTCTCTCTCAAAGGCGCTGTAGTTGTTCCGTACTCTCGTGAACCAACGAATCGAAAACGACTTTGCCGTTTGCATGAAGGCATTGCAAAATATGCGACCGTATCGTATATTATGCGCGTGTGGATACCACGGGACATTGAACCTAGGCTGCAACGATCTGTCCGCACTCGTCCGGTCGTGGTGCTCACAGGAGCGCGCCAGACCGGCAAGACTTCCACACTTCTACGGCTATTTCCGAAGTATGGGTTTGTCTCCGTGGACCTGCCGACTGAAGCAGAACAAGCGGAAAAGGAACCACAAAACTTCCTTGGTCGCCACCCGCCGCCAGTGATCATCGATGAGGTGCAGTATGCTCCTCGCCTATTCCGGCATCTCAAGGTGGTTGTGGACGCGAGTCGCGCCCGCAACGGCCAGTTCCTGCTTACCGGCTCACAGAAATTTACGTTGATGAAGAGTGTTTCCGAATCGCTGGCCGGGCGGGCGGATATTACGGAACTCGAGACGCTCTCCTTTGCCGAGATTCACTCCGCAAGGCCAGCAACCACGGTCGAGACGACGATCGTTCGGGGCGGTTTTCCCGAACTGCACGCGAACCCGGACATTGACCAGGTTGCCTTCTATAACTCCTATCTTGCCACCTACCTGGAACGTGACGTGCGGTCACTGGCCAACGTTGGTAACCTGCGAGACTTCGAGCGTTTTCTACGCGCTTGCGCCTTGCGTTCCGCAAACTTGCTAAACAAAGCTGATCTCGCGCGTGACATCGGCATCGCTCCTTCCACGGCAAATCATTGGTTATCCACGCTCGAGGCCTCCGGGCAGGTGGTCCTCCTTGAACCATGGTTCTCAAACCCTACCAAGTCCATCGTCAAGAGCCCTAAACTCTACTTGGCAGATACCGGCCTGCTTTGCGCTCTATTGAACATCCGCACTGAAGATGCCCTTCACCAATCACCTGCCGCCGGCGCAATCTGGGAAACCTTTGTTTTTGCTCAACTGCGTAGTCGAGAACGCCGCGCCGGACGTGTTGGCAGTCTATTCTTCTGGCGTGACCGGACACGCGAAGTGGATTTTGTTGTTGATATCGGCGGACGGTTGGACCTTTTCGAAGCGAAGTGGACCGAACTTCCGGGTGACGGTGATACGGTAAACCTCAATTTCGCGCGCACCGTTGTGGGCAAGTCGCGAGTGACCGGGGGCGCGGTCATCTCTCGCACCCCCAATAGTTTTCCACTCAGCAGTGGATTCCGCGCTCTGCCAGTGTCCGAATTGCGATGAGGCAAATCGTTATTTTGGAACTGGTTGATCGTTTTGCAAGTCGTTGAGCTGGACGTCGGGGTTTGCACTTCCAACTGAAAGGCAGAAGTTGCATTCCATTACACCTGTAAGTAGCTGGTTGTGACGCGTTACGTAAGTGATTCTGCTTCAAGAGGAGAGGCGCGCCGGAGTGGAAGAAGGTCGAATGCCGCTTGGAAAAACGCGGATATGAGACTCGAAGTGGGAGACCTGGAAATAGGAGGCACTGAAAACCGTCTCTAACTGATTGCCTACAAAAGAGGAAATGGCTCCCCGGGCTAGATTCGAACTAGCAACCCTTCGGTTAACAGCCGAATGCTCTACCGTTGAGCT
>Ga0209058_1005121_pt1 | contig 10323 bp, 10 predicted proteins | sample GraSoiAngelo_147_FD_185904 | JGI IMG/M metagenome (GOLD analysis project Ga0209058, IMG submission 185904) | Grasslands soil microbial communities from the Angelo Coastal Reserve, California, USA - 14_1009_05_40cm (SPAdes) (version 2) | ecosystem: Environmental > Terrestrial > Soil > Grasslands ... | reverse complement strand
GACATCTACGCGACGTTGCGCAACATCGGGCCGGATGGGAAGGACGTGTTCGAGGTCGGGTCGCAGGGCCAGCCGGTGCCGCTGACAAAGGGATGGCTCCGCGCCTCGCACCGCAAGCTCGACCCCGAGCGCTCGCTGCCGTACCGCCCGTACCATGCGCACGACGAGCGGTGGTGGCTCAAGCCCGGTGAGCCGGTGGAGTGCCAGGTCGAGATCTGGCCCACCTCCATCGTTCTCGGGAAGGGTCACCGCCTCCGCCTCGACATCCAGCCGCGTGACGGCATCGGCAGCGCGCCCTACACCCACTACCAGGCGGACTATAACCTCGGCGCCGACAATACAATCTACGCCGGCGGAGACAAGGCCTCTTACTTGCTGCTTCCGGTGATTCCGCCGAAAAAGAGCTAGAGCCATTCTTTGCGGTCTTGGCGCTTAGCGCGATGACTTAGAAACTTCGTCACCTTCGTGCTCTTCGTGATGATAAACTTTTTGACCACGGAGGACACGAAGCACACGGAGGAAGAGGCGCAAAGGGAGAGGGCATCTCGCGCAAAGACGCAAAGGGCGCCAAGGGAGAATCCGAGCTAGGCTGAAATAGAATTCAACCGGTCGTCAATCAATCGTAGTCGGGCAGGCGGGGGAAGCGCTTCATGGCTTCCTCGACAATCGAGACCGCCACAAAGTCTTCGTGCTTCGGCCTTTCCTCGGGCTTGATGTTGCCGACTTTCACCATCCGCTCGATGCTGTACTCCACCTTCTCCCGGGGCAGCCCGTCGTTCTGGGCCCAGACCTTGCCCTTGACCAGCTCGTCGTACGCCTGCTCGACCACATCGCGTGGAATCTTCGCGTACTTGACTGCGATCTCAACGGCTCGAGCCTTGTTGGCGTAGACAAATCGGTTTGCTTTCACCAAAGCCCGAACCAGTGCCTGGTACTTGGCTGGCTCGGCGGCAAGCTTTTTCTCAGGGGCGACCACGACGAGAAAAAGCTGGTTCGGGTCCAGCTCCCAGAACTTTACCAACGGGTGAAACGAGGGGTCCTTCTGGCGGGCCAACATCAACTGATCGACATGAAGCACGGCGGTGTCGATCTGGCCGGCGAGCAGAGGAGGCACGTCCGCTGAGGCGATCGGGACAAAAGTTACCTCCTCGGGCTTGATGCCAGCCTTTTGCAGCACCATGCGACTTAGAACATCAGCGAACCCGCCGATCTCCTGGACGCCGAACTTCTTCCCCTTGAGGTCCTGGAGCGTCTTGATGTTCGAGCGCACCGTCAGAGTTGAGCTGAATCTTGGAGCCGGAGCGTAGATCGCCTTGATTCCCGCTTTTTTTGCGGCCGAGATGATGGCTCCCGATCCCGCGCCGCCCCCGGCATCGAGCGCGCCGTTTACGACGTTGCGGATCACATAGATACCGCCCTCGAACGTCGTGATTTCCACATCCAGCCCTTCTTCGACAAAAAAGCCCTGCTCCTTTGCCACCCATGGGCCGATGTGAACCAGATTGGGAGGCGTGGTAGGCATTCCGAAGGTCAACTTGGTGAGGGCAGCGGTCGGCGCGCCCGCCTGGCCAGACCTTTCCCACATGGTGGCACCGAGGATGAAGGCCATCAGAACTATTGCAATTCGCTTATCCATAGCAATCCTCCTTAGGCGTGTGCTTGCGAGAAATTAAACCAGCGCAGGATTCTTTGATCCACTGCGCTGCAAATTTGGAAAATAGCCTTCAGCTTTCGACTGGCGGCTGACTGCGAATCATTTCAGGCGGAGACTATCGAATAAGATGCTTCTGTGTCAACGTTGGCGACTCGAGGCGCGAGCGCACAGATCGTTGCTGATCAGATTGCGCAGAATGCTTACGACCATCGGCCAATTAAGCCCGCTAACCATATTAAATGCCAAGCAAGGATTGGATGAATCCCTCTTCGAACGGCAGATTGAGCAGCCACTGAAAGAGACCATAGAAACACAGCCACGCTACGGCCGTCAGAGAGAGCGACGGTCCCCATCCTACTCGGCTTTGCAACATCAAGAAGGAAAAAATAAAGACCGGGACCGCGATGGGAAAGCCCACCAGGAAAACCAGCAGAATGAAGCCGGCGATCCAGGTTAAGATTCCGGCAACCCGCGTGCGCGCCAGCGCCGGATCCACATGGGTCGAGAGCTCCAATTCCACCGCAGGACCGCTGGTCGTTTCATCTCTGCCGAACAGTTCGAGGATCAGCTGTGCTCCCGCGAGCACAAAGAGGGGAATACCTGTCGCCAAGGGGAAAAGTGAGGTCTTGAAAGACCAGCGCCACGCCGTGATCGCCGCGTAAGCGGCCACGACCATAAGCGAGAGGCTGAAAAGAGAGCGCAGCTTAAGTTGCACCAACGCCCTCGCGCTTTCTGCTGCGCCGCTCTTGAATGAAGGGATAGGCGATCACGAGTCCGGTGAGAAAAATCAAGACGAGAACCACAGGATGGCTGAGCCAGGAGAATCCATATCTGCTTACCGATATAAAAAGGTACGTCTCGACTAGCTTTCCCAACACAAACCCCAGAACGAAGGGTGGTCGCGGCCAGCCAAAGAGCACCATGAGATAGCCGAGCGAACCAAAAATGAAGGTCACAATCAAGTCGGCGATTTGTCCGTTTGCAGTGTAACTTCCCACGAAGACTAAAAAAAGGACAAACGGGATGATCAGTCCGCCTCTGATATAAGTCAACTTCGCCAGGTGACCGAGAAGAGCGAGGCACAAAAGCACTGTGATGATATTGGCGATCGCTAGAGTCCAGACCATCGAAAAGGTGAGCGCGAGGTGCTTAGTCAACATATCAGGGCCAGGAGTGAGACCCATAATTAGAAAGCCGCCGAGTAGGATCCCCATCGCGCCGCCCCCTGGCACACCAAAAGCGACGGTAGGGATGAGTTCTCCCCCTTCTTTTGAGTTGTTTGCCGCGCCCGGGCCCAACACCCCGCGAATATCGCCTTTGCCGAAACGCTCGCGGTCCTTCGCGTCCTTGGCGCTCTGGACCGCGTGGGCGTAAGCCACCCATTGAGCCACGCCACCTCCGGCTCCAGGCAAAATGCCGATGAATACGCCGACCGCCGAGCAGCGCACGACCAGCCAGAAATGGCGAAAAGTATCTTTGATCCCCTCGACAACACCGGCCTGTAGATTCTCCGGCTGCCTTTCCCCCGCGATGGCTGTCCCGCGCACGGCGAGGTCAATGATCTCCGGGATGGCAAATATTCCTACCAGGACGGGCACCAGATCGAGGCCGTCCCAGAGATACATCAGGCCCATATCGAATCGTAGCGCGCCGGACTGGCGCTCCTGACCGATCGTGGACAGCAGCAAACCGAGAAACCCCATGGCAAATCCTCTGATCTGGCCCCGCGCACCCAAACCGCTGAGAGAAGTAATGCAGGCGATCCCCATGAGAGCGAGCATCAACAGTTCCGGAGAGCCGAAGCTAAGAACCAGCGGACGAACGATGGGGATTGCGAGAGCTAGAACGAGCGCTCCGATCAAGGCTCCCACCAAAGAGCTCATCAGCGCTGCGCCAAGGGCTCGCCCGGCCTCTCCATTCTTGGCCATCGGGTAGCCGTCCACGACTGTGGCCGCAGATATCGCCTCACCGGGAACGCCAAAGAGGATTGAAGTGATGTCGCCGGTTGTGGCTGCAACGGAGTGCATCCCGAGCAGGAAGGCGAAGGCTTCAGCCGGGCTCATCTTGAAAATGAAAGGCAGCATCAGCGCCAGCGTGGCTGCGCCGCCGATGCCGGGAAGTAGACCCACGACAAAGCCCAAACCCATCCCGACCATCATCAGGCTGAAGGCCTTCCACTGTAAAACCAGTAAAAGGCCGTTGATCAGCGCGTCAAACATCGTCAAGCAATTTTAGACTTCGTCGTGAGCTCAGTCGAACGATTGCCGATTTTGGAGTTTCGATTAGCGGAGTCGACGAATGCGGGTTTATGAATCCAAAATCGAAAATCCAAAATCTAAAATCGTTCAGCCCTCGAGCTTTATGTATTTGCCCATCTCCTTCAGAACTTCAGGCGTTTGGTTTAGTAGGGCGGTAAAATCTTTTAACACTTGCTCGGCTGAGATGTAGTTGAAGTCGATCTTTGCTTTCTTGCCCTCGGCGAGAAACTCAGGGTCCTTGATGACTTTCGCAAAGGCTTCTCGCAGAGTAGCTACTCGATCCGCTGGCGTCGCCGGTGGGACTGCGAAAGCCCGGCCTATGGCCAGCGGGGCCGCCTTGATTCCCATGATCGCTTTACCGAGTGAGCTGGTTGCCAGATCTTCGTCCACCGGCAGATTCTCGAACCCCGGCGTTGCTACCCGACCCCGCACGATGGCTCGCACGACACCTTGATCCACAGCGAGCTTGATCGTAGTAGCGAGGGCAGCCCAGACGTCGGCTTCTTTACGTTGAAGCGCCAACATGACGTCCCCATTGGAAGGATAACCGGAGACGAGCTTGAACTTGGCGCCGGCAAATTCCTTCAGGAGGAGCGGAAAATCATGAGCGTTTGACCCTGGGCCGGTCGTGCCCACAATGAGGTCTTGGTTGGCTTTCCGAATATCCTCGAAGTTCTTGTAGGGTAAATCGGTTCTAATGGAAAGCGCCACGCCATCAGCTCCCGTTGACCCGAGCCAATGAAACTTGCGCACGTCGAAGCGAACTTGCTCTACTTTTGCGAGTTGAGCAACGGCAACGTTTGGGTTGGAAGCTAAGATCGTCAATCCATCCGGCTTGGCCACGTTGAAAACGTTATTGGTGGCGAGCAGATGTGCCGCCCCGGGCATCTCTTGAACGATTACCGTAGGCTTTCCCGGAATGTACTTTCCAAGATGGTGAGCTACGATCTGCGTGGCCGCAATCAGACTACCGGCGCCTTTCGCCCCGATGATGAGGGTGACGGTCTTCCCTTCATAGAAATTTGTTTGCGATCGCGCGGGCGAAGCGACCAACGGGATCATCAAGAAGCTCACCAGCAGACTCACTACCCACATTCGTCTCATAAATCCCTCCTAATCCGTGAAGTTAAATTCGGAAAATTTTTTAACGCCGCAGGAAGCATCAAGCCCGCCTCTCCGCCGCAACAAAATTCCACGCTCGAAGCCAGCCGAGAATATCCAAGAAGAAACAAATTGTGTCAAGAGGCAAGCGACGTGCGATCCGGACCGGCTGGACATCCTTTCTACCTTGGAGTAAGGGGATTTGATGGTGATCGGCTAATACACTCATTGCAAAATCAATTCTTCTGAAAGGAAGGAGAGAATATGCCTTTTTATAAGATTGCGGAAATGCAACAGAACCCTAGCACGGCAAACCCAGAACAGTTCGTACAGACTGCTGTCGGTGAGTTCATGAAGGCGGGAATCGTGACCAAACCCGACGAAGAAGGCCCGCCTCTGCACATGCACCCGAACGAAGAACAGTTCACACTCGTTCTTGAGGGCAAGCTCCACTTTGTCCTCGGTGATGAAGAGCGCATCTGCGAACGCGGGGACTTGATCCACATCCCACGCTTTACCAACCATAGAAGCCGCGCCATCGGCGGTCCGGCAATTTTCTTTACGGTAAAGAGCCCCGCGGGAGACGGCGACTTAGACCAAGACTACAACCGCGCTGAAGGCGCCGAAGAAGCCGAGAGACGTTTCGAAGAAGCTAAGAAAAAAAACTTATAAGGCTTCGCTTCGAAGCCCCTCGCGCGGCACACTGACTCTGGCTTGGAGTCATAGGGGCATCAAGAGGAGCCGCGCATCATTGAACTTTTTTTGGTGAACGCGGATCGACAATGAAACTGATGGGGCGTCGGCGTACAACACCAAGCGGACGGAAGCGCGCCAATCTCTCAGCACGCCGCTTACAGCAGGCAAATTCAACCATCGACGTTCACGCCCATTTTGTCCCTCAGGGTTATCTCCGGCTCATCGAGACGGAAGGAGAACCTCATGGAGTACGCCTGCGTTCGGGTCCGAACGGACCGATGATCCTGGCGGGCCAGTTCCCGATCGGCCCCATCACAGCCCATTACCACAACCTGGATCTCCGGCTGAAAACGATGGACGCCCAGGGCATAACAGTCCACGCCCTCTCGCTCATGCCGCCGATGGTCTATTGGGCGGATGGTACTCTCGCTGTGCGACTAGCCAGGCTCGTTAACGATGCGATAGCCGAAGCCACTCGCGCCCACCCCGACCGCTTCGTCGGCCTGGCAACCCTTCCTCTGCAAAATCCCGAGGCCGCTGTCGGCGAGGTAGAGCGGGCGGTTACCGAGCTCGGTTGCCGCGGCATCTATCTCGGCACGAACGTTCGGGGAAAAGAGCTGAGCGATCCTTCCTTCCTCCCTGTCTTTGAACGCATTGACGCCCTGAGAGTCCCGATCTTTCTCCACCCGCTCAACGTCATTGGGTCGCAGCGACTTACGAGCTATTACCTGCATAACCTTCTGGGAAATCCGTTTGATACGGCGGTAGCCGCCGCCAACTTAATCTTTAGCGGACTCCTCGATCGTTTTCCGAAGCTTGAGGTTTGTCTTCCGCATGCCGGAGGCGCGCTTCCTTATCTCATCGGCCGCCTGAACCATGGTTGGAAGGTGCGACAGGAGTGCAAGGCTTTGAAGAAGCCGCCGTCGAGCTATCTCAGACGCTTCACCTACGATACGATCAGCCACGCACCAGAATCACTCAACTACCTCATCAAGCTCGTTGGAGTCGACCGTGTGATGATCGGAAGCGATTACTGCTTTGATATGGGCTACAACCGCCCGGTTAAAGTCGTTACCGGTCTCAAGCTGAGTCGCAATGACCAAGAAAAGATTCTCGGCGGCAACGCCGCCCGTCTGCTTCGGCTCGCAAATTTTGCCCCTGGGATCCTTAGAGGTAAGAAAAGGCGAGCTTCCGTCAGGATTGAAAAAAAATGATGAAGAAGGTCAACTGAGGAAGGTGGTAAAAGTTCAAACTCTCCCAGCAAAGGGAAGGAGGCTCCCAAATAGCCCTGGCCTTGCAGACCTAAAGGAGTTTGTGTCGAATGGACGCTCGACGAGCAGCTGAGACACCCGCGGGAAGTAATGCGCGAGTGAGGGAAGAATTGTACTAGAGCATGTTAATGGGAGGACAACTTCGCGTGCTGGGGACGCTGACTTTTGTAGGCTTCGATATCCCGCAGGGCCGCCGTCTCTTGTAGAGAGTTGTTCGCCGCATCGAGGCTCCTGATATCGTCCTCCAATTTCCGCTTTCTGGCGTTTAGTTCATACATCTCCTTTAGGAGCCCGGCTTGAAGTTCTCTGTCAGCAGGTTTTGGCATTTTGTCCCCCTTTGAAAAGATAAACGGTTTAAAAGCAATAAGTACTCCAAAGGGTAAGTTTGTGAATTTTCTACAGATTGTTGTGACAATTGACACTTGGACTGTCGTCCGAGTGACAGAATGACACGGACAATTAGCTGTGGCCTAGTGCAGCCTAGGGTTGGCGCGGGGAGTTATCCACTCGCTGGTTTTTGGCTTTCGGTTAATTGTCTTGTCCCCAAATTCCGTAGTGCTAACGTGGACGTACGGGTAGGTGCCGTCCTTTGAAAGCCGTTTCAACCGCAGTTGTTTGACTTCCCGAGGAGCGGTAATATCCGTGAGCAGATAAAGATGAAATGTCGACTGACTCGGCTCATCCCTTACACTCTTCTCATAAGCGTTGCATTTTCAAGCTCTGGAGTTTTGGTACCGCCCGATTCCTGGGGTCACAAAGTGGGTGAGCCGGAGTTGGAAGGGCTACCGATCTGGAAGCAATGTTGCGGAGATGGTGATTGTGTGCCGCAGCCCGTGAAGATAATCACCAAGTCGGATACCGGGAGGAAGATTGTGGTGAACATAGAAGGAGTAGAAGCCGCTGTCGAGAAGGATAAGTTCACACCCGTTCCCTCTGACCGGACCTGGGTTTGCTATCAAAACCCGAATGGCCGGATCACCAACGAAAACATTCGCTGTATTCTATATCCGCAGAAGAGCGGGACTACGTAGTCCGTCAATCTTCCGGCTTGGTATGCCCTCGTTGCCCGGTTGAAACTGGAAGATGCAAATTCGCGATCTCTATGCTAGTAGGCGCGAATTTCGCCCGTCTCAACTATTTTTGTCTCGACACCATCTAAGGACTTGGGCAGAGCCTGCCGCAGCGGTTCCGTTGCCTGCTTAACGTAGATCTCAATTGCTGCTTGTTTCATAATCGTGTCCGAAAGTCCGACACCCACTCCGATGACTCCTGGTGTGGCCAATAGCCTACCCTCATGGCGCTCTTTAACCCTTCTGACGGCATCTACGGCAGATTCGCTGACATGTGCGGGTAGCTTTGCACTGGCAGCCTGAGTTTCGGTGACGCCCAAGAATTTTTTTGCCCACGCCAGAATTTTCCCCAGAAGGCTCAAAGAGGGATCGGGACCGGTTCCGGTTCCGACCATCGAAACGTTAAACGCATCTAGCACGTCGCCGATCGGGTTGGCGATGGCGGTTGTGCTGCCGCCGGCAAAAAGAAGCCCGACCGCGCGCGGATCGGTATCGACATTCTCCACCATTAAAGAACCAGAATCGCCTGCGGCAATGAAGCTTCCCGGGCCAACGACGATCTGGTTAGTAAATCTTGCAGTTTTGCCTGAGCCATAAGAGACATCGATGGTAGCATTCACAGCGGTGATGTCGCCATATGTCAGTCCAGTCGTGCGGCCGCTTTTCTTGACTGACATACTCAGACTGGGAGCCACGGTATCGCTGCTTAGCGTTCCGATGTCTATGATAAAACCCGTAGGGTCGACATTACCCACCCGAACCTGAGCAATTGCAGCATCAACAGCATTCGCGCGCATAGTCCCTTTTCTAAAATTAATCGAAATAAAGTTAGACAGGTTCGCTACGATATCGGTGCTATCCTTAAAGCATGCGGGACTCTGATCAATAAGGCCGGGCTGAATGATATCCTCACCGAGCGCAGCCGCGTTAGTCCTTGCCAGGACGTGATTGTTGCTGAGAATATATTGATTGCCACTCGCATCTTTCACTAAAGCTCCCAGGGTGCCGCCATAGCAGAAGCCTTTGCTGATATCCTTGATATTTCCTCCCGAGGTTCCGAGTTGAATTGGAAATGGCTCGTCAACCCGGTGGGCAGGCCCGCTGTCGGCCCAAATAGGGAGCGGAACAAACGACAATGTTAAAATTCCCAAAAATATGGCTTTCTGCCAGTAGCGATTATACTTACTCACCATTTCCTCCAAAATCGTCTTAAAGTTCGAAAAGTAAAACTGATATCAATCACATTGGTTGGTTGGCCTAGTCGCCGTGCGTCTGACCTGTGGCTTCAAGCGTTTCGAGAGAATTAGAATCGAGCGTAGGGTCGATCAAAATTACCGGATTGCGGCGTAGTCTCGGCATGCTTGCGAAGCGGGCTGCAGCTCCCCTTTCGACCAGCGGGCGAAAGGGGAGCTGCGCCCAAATTCAAGAACTACTTGATGTGTGCAACACAACTTTGGATTTTACCCTTCTGCTTTCCAGTGATAATTTTTGTACGCTTGAGAATGTTAGTTTGATGAGACACGCAGCTGACAAATTGTCCATGGTTTTTCGCGTCAAGGCAATGATCAAACATTTCGTCAAACACGTCAGCGGTCGTACAGCCATTTGGATTGACTGTATTCTGGATACCCGTGTCGCAAGTGTCGAAAAGCATCACTGTTGGATCCAAGTTGCTGTTAGGGCATAGATCTAGTGGACTACAAACTAGTCCGACTAGTGCGAAGTCTGGTATTCCATCATGATCGCTATCGGTGGTTGTATCGCAGGTGGGTGGTTGCGGTGGCGGCGTCTGGGCACTTACCGAGATTGCCCCGAGAAAGAATGCCATAGCGTTTGCAGCTATGAACAGAGTTATTTTCTTTGAAAACATAAGGATCCTCCCTTTCAAATTTAAACTTGGTGTGCATCAGAGCAACAACCATACCGTTCTTTCGGGTAGACACTGTCGCGATCGCGCCCGATAGTGAGTGGATTCGGATTTACTAGCTTTCTATTTCTTTACTAATTTGTGTTCGATTGTCTTTTAAGATGCACTTGGGGAAAATCACAAAATTGTCAGTGGCGGTGTTCAGATATGTCAGCTAGCGGAAGTTACGCACCAAAGCCGTTTTTGGACATAGAAATCTAAATCGCGTAAAACCGTGCATTGCAGACGATGAGAGCGGAAAGATGCGATTGAAGGCAGAAGATGGATTCTGGCAAAATATAGCGATTGTTTTGAGGTTCGCGAATTAGACACAATCCGCGGAAGATCGATACTGGCACCCGGCCAG
>Ga0209058_1005119_pt1 | contig 10329 bp, 3 predicted proteins | sample GraSoiAngelo_147_FD_185904 | JGI IMG/M metagenome (GOLD analysis project Ga0209058, IMG submission 185904) | Grasslands soil microbial communities from the Angelo Coastal Reserve, California, USA - 14_1009_05_40cm (SPAdes) (version 2) | ecosystem: Environmental > Terrestrial > Soil > Grasslands ... | reverse complement strand
CGCGGAGTTTCGCCAATTCGATTGGAAGATATTGCAGCAATAATTCATCGGCCCCGATCTCGTTCCGTGTACAACCTACTATCGCATGGTGAGAGTCCGGCCGTTGTGAGGTAAAAGCCGGACAGGAACTGTCGACTACACGACGATTGATGGGGTGTCCGAAGTGTCGACCACATTCTGGGAATCTTCCCGGCCCACGGTTACGTGGATCGTATGGTTTTGATGGTCGTCCTTTAGCCGGATCTCCTGTTTAGAGGGTCGGCCGCCGTTTTCTACCTCAATCCGATACTCCGTTTGCCCATATCGAAACGTTATCGTGTATCCGGGCCAGTTCCCAGGTATAGCCGGCTCTATTGACAGTCGATCGCCTCGCAACTTGAAACCGAGTACTTCCTCCAGCCAGACCCTATACATCCAGCCCGCTGAGCCTGTATACCACGTCCAGCCGCCGCGACCAGATTGGCTCTGGATTGAGTACACGTCGGCAGCAACGGCGTAGGGCTCCGTTCGATAGATTGCATAGTCGTTTGGTGTGCGCGCGTGTTCCACAGGATTCAGCATTTGCAAAACCTCTACAGCGCGCTCGCCGGCTCCCATTCGAGCGTAGGCCATGGCAACCCACACAGATGCGTGCGTATATTGGCCGCCGTTCTCGCGCACACCAGGCGGATAGCCCATGATGTAGCCGGGGTGCGGCCTGGATTGGTCAAATGGCGGCGTTAGCAGAAGGACCATCTGCTCTTTCCTGCGGATCAAATGGTCGTTAACGGAGCGCATTGCTCGCCTGGCACGATCAGGATCGCCGGCGCCGCTGATCACCGCCCAGGACTGCGGTAACGAATCGATACACGCTTCTTTGTTGTCTTTCGATCCCAGCGGCGTCCCATCGTCGAAGTATCCGCGGCGGTACCATTCGCCATCCCAACTCGTCCGTTCGACTGATGCGCTCATGCGATAGGCCTCCTCACGATACTTGCCAGCCAACCGTTGTTCGCCGCGGCTCTCGCACAGCTCTGCAAATTTCTTCCACACGTCCACCAGGAACCAGGCCAGCCATACACTTTCGCCTTTTCCTTCATCGCCGACACTGCTCAGCCCGTCGTTCCAATCGCCGCTGCCGATCAAAGGCAATCCATGTGGTCCGTGGGTGGTGCTCTTTTCAATCGCCCTGCGGCAGTGCTCAAACACTGTCGCATGTTCGATCGAGACCACCGGCTGAAAGTAGACTTCGGCCTCAGTTTCCTTCAATGCCGGTCCCTGAAGAAAAGGCGTACTGGCTTCCAAAATATCCACGTCTCCCGTTTTCTCCACATAATGGCAAACGACATATGGAAGCCACAGCAAGTCGTCTGAACATCGGCTGCGGAGACCTTCACCAGAAGGCAGGTGCCACCAATGCTGCACATCGCCTTCGACAAATTGACGCGAAGCAGCGTGCAGAATCATATCGCGCGCAATATCGGGCGCTGAATAGACGAGAGCGAGCGCGTCCTGCAACTGGTCTCGAAAACCATACGCACCGCTCGATTGGGACAAAGCGGTCCGGCCCCAGATGCGGCAGCTCAACGCCTGGTAGAGCAACCAGCGGTTCATGAGAAAGTCCACGGAAAGGATCGGAGTCTTGACTTGAATTGTATTCAGAAGGTCATCCCACCACTGCCGAGTCTGCGCAATCGCAATCTCAACGTTTGCAGGATCGCTGTAACGGGCAATCAACTCTCGAGCCTGGCCAACATCATCCGTCTGGCCGAGCATAAAAATCAGTGTCTTCTCTTCGCCTGGACGAAGCTCGAATTTCGTCTGTAATGCTCCGCAGGGATCGAGGCCGACGCCCGAGCGATTCGAGAGCGACGCCCTTCGTAAAGCGGCCGGACGTACAGCCGAACCGTTGCGGCCCAGAAATTCGGTGCGGTCGCTTGTATAGGAAATAGCTTCAGGAGAGATGGCCGCGAAAGCGACCCGGCTGCCATAGTCGGGATGATAGGCATTGTGTGCAAATAAGGCTTTTGCGTTCTGATCCCAGTTACAACGAACATGCATCTGCGTGGCTTCACGATCGGTGCCCAGGACGAGTTCCGAATAGGATGTAAAGGAAAGCCGGCGGCGGCGCGACGACGTATTCTTGATTCGCAGCCGCTGAATCCGTATGGGATCTGAGTCCCCTGCTTGCAGTGGCACGAACGTCAGAACCGTTTGCTCGAGCGCGTGACTGTTGTGCTCGAATTCGGTATATCCCTGCCCGTGCCGTGCTCGGTATGCGTCGAGCTCCCGAACAGGCATGGGCGTGGGCGTCCAAAAGATTCCACTGTCTTCGTCACGAATGTAGATCGCTTCGGAGGGAGCATCCGATATCGGATCGTTATTCCACGGGGTGAGTCGGTTCGAATGACTGTTGCCGTACCAACAGCAACCCGAACCCGATTCACTGACGAGGGCGCCGAATACCCGATTCGCCATTACATTAATCCAGGGTAGCGGGGTGAATTCACCTGGCCCGAGGTAAATGGCATACTCGCGGCCGTCGACCGTAAATCCACCGAGGCCGTTGAAGTAAGGAAGCTCAAGGAACGGCAGCTCGGCTGAAGGCTGTTCCTCAAATTTCCGGACCTGCAGCTGCGGCGGCAAAGAACCTCCCTCCGGAGGACTACTGAGCTGTTTGGATAGCTGTCCGCGGAGCGTACCGAGCGTTGCCTGAGCAACCGTGAGTATGAGATTCAAGTCTTCCTCGGAAATATGATCGCTTTTCCGAAGGAAGACTCCACCCGGCTGATCGACACCGGTGTGCAGGGAATGCGCTTCCACCAGACGCAGCAATTGCTGATGGAGTGGCTGATCGTAACTCGCCGGCTCCCGATTCAGGATGACAAGATCAGCCTTCAAGCCGTGCAGCCGCCAATAGGTGTGGGCGACGAGTAGTTCGCGGACCAAACCAAGCCCCTGCGAATCGTTAACCGAAACGGCGGCGAGCGGCAGATCGCCCGAGATGCCGTGAGCCCACAGCCGTGACTGTCCAAGCATGTTCCGGCGCAGACGCTCTACCGGCGCCCGCAGCCGAATGTTCGGATACAGTAAATGACTGGCGAGTTCGCTGAAGCGGAATGCAGCATCGGCCTGAATGCCGAGGTAGCGATATTCAAGCTGGGCATGAGACCAGGCCAGCTCGAAGGTTCGGGTAGATCTATCGCGATCGCGGTATTTGGCAATTAGGCGCATGAGGTCGTCGTGTGACTCGGCCGCAACCGTAATGAAGGTGATCTGTTTCTGTTGCCGGGGGTCGAGCGAAAAGCGCCGCCGGATCGCGAACATAGGATCCAGGACGCAACCATCAGTCCCATCGATCGACATCATTGGATTCTGCCAACTGCGGTTCCGGCCAATTATGCGTACGCGATCCGTTTCATATTCGAACGGGGCATCATCGGGTGGACTTTCAACGATGAACTGCGCTACCCAGATCGGCGGGTCCTTTTCGGAACGCAGACGCCGCCACGCAAGCAGCGCCTGCAGTTCGGGCCGCGCTTCAGTCTGTATGAAGAGCTTGCTGAAAGCCGGGTGCGCGCGATCCGCGTTGTGGGGAGCAAGACTCAACTCAGCCGCACTGACCAATGTGAGCTTCCTGCCGCGCAAACCATGATTGACGAAAGTAAGACGGCGGATTTCGGCGTCGTCTTCCGGCGACACCGCCACTTCCACGTGAGATTCGATTCCGAACTTGCGCCGCCGGAACTCAGCGCGATCGGCAGTGAAGGTCGCGGTGTAACGCGGGTCTTTCACATTCAAAGGCTGATGTGTCAACGACCAGACCGCCTTGTTTTCTTCTTCGGTTAGATAAAAAAACATTCCCCAGTGGTCCCGGGTCTTGTCTGAACGCCAGCGGGTGATATCGAAGTCGCGCCAGCGGCTATACCCGGAGCCTGCGTTGGTGATCATGAGCGCATAATTTCCATTACCGAGCAGATGGCCGAGCGGAATTGGAGTGTCTTCATCGAGCACGCGGTACGCAGGCGCGGACGTATCCGACACACGGTGAATCGCAACCTGATCCGATGGGCGGTGAACGAGCATCGAAGGCTGCGGCGGGATGCGTTCGAACAACAATGGCTCCACTGCCCTTATCCGGCGATCCGCATGGAACCGCCGGCGCATGATGCCGTCATTGAGCGCGTTATTGATGGCCATCAAACTCATGCCCTGGTGATGCGCCATGTAAGCGTAGACGATCACTCCCTTGCTACCCTGCCGCTCCTGTTGCCGGGTGTAGTCCAGCGACTCGTAGAAACCCATGCGTCCATACATGCCGGTTTTCTCCAGCCGCTTAAGATTTCGGATCGAATCCTCAGGGTAGACCAGCAGGGCCAGCGCGCTGGCATAAGGCGCGACCACTAGATCGTCCTCCAACCCGCGCTTCAAGCCCAGCGACGGAACGCCGAATGCCCTATATTGATAGATCTTGTGAACGTCGAGAGCGCTGTACGCGGACTCAGAGATTCCCCACGGCACTCCCCTCTCTCGTGCGTAGTCGATTTGGCGATCCACCGCTGCCGCGCAGGCATTATCGAGCAGAGAGTTCCGGTAGCTGCGCGTGAACAGAAGCGGCATCAAGTATTCAAACATCGTTCCGCTCCACGAAAGCAGAACCTGGCCGCTCAAGGACGTATACGGACGGCCCAATGCCAGCCAGTGATTCACCAACACATCGCCTTTGGCAATCGCCACCAGACTGGTGAGACGCGCTTCGCTTGCCAACAAGTCATAGTGAGCGGAGAAGGTCAACGGCCCGCCCACCTGGTATCCGATGCCGAAGAGGCGCCGATCGCCGTCATAAAGAAACCGCATGTCCATGCCGTCGGCGAAATCCTCGCACATCTGATTGAGCCGCGCTGCGCGCGCGAGCAATGCCTTCGACAATGCGCGCACCTTCTCATGTTCTGCTCGGACATCCGCCATCCATGCAGCAAGCTTCGGCGAGACATCTTCTCCGCGGGCCGTGACCCCAAGAATGTCTCGCAGTATGTCGGTTTCGTCGCGAGCCAGTTCGCCCCAGGAAGGCAAATCGCGAAGCAGCCCCCGGCGTGCGATGATCGCGCGTTGTCCCAACGGTGACAGGAACTCATCCGGAGGCGCTAACAGGATGTCCGCCCATCGTAAATAGCGATCAAAATATTGGACCCATTTCTGTACCTGGTCATCGAGCCGCCTGATCCAATAAACGCGCTCTTCCGTGTCGGAGGTGCTCCAGAGCAACGACTCGGTCAGCTTGCGTGCGGGTGGGGCCGCCAGCCGGATTCGATCCACGATTTGGATGCCGGACGATTCCTCCTGGAGCAATCTCCGCAATGTCTCAATGGGAACGGTGATGGTGTGATCCGGGGGAAAGCGCTCGATAATCACTGCCAGATTGTCAGCTAGTCCTTGAAGGGCACACTTCTCCACTTGTGGTTTGGAAGCCAATTCCTGAGCGGTCTGGGCAAGCACCCATAGACTTGCGAGCAGATTCCCACTATCAACGGTGGATACATACTTCGGTTGGAGCGGATCCAGAGTCCGTGTGTTGTACCAGTTCAGGAGATGCCCTTCACATCGTTCCAGTTTGACCAGCGTCTCCATCGTTGCGGAGCATCGTTCGATCATCTCTTCCGGACTGAGATATCCGAGATCAAGCGCAGACACTGCAGACATGAGCCACATTCCGATATTGGTCGGTGAGGTACGATTGGCGGTCTCAATGCGCAGCGCTTGCTGGGAATTGTCCGGAGGTAGCCAGTTGTGTTCGGGGCCTACCAGGTCGTCAAAGTAGCGCCAGGTTTCCCGAGCGACGCGTCGAAGGTAGCGCTGATCCTCGGCGGCGATTTCCTCCAACCTTCGCACGCTGCGCCGTTGCCAGCCCATCCAATGTTGAACGGCGGGTGCTGAAACCCAGAGCAGTAGAAACGGGTGATATGCCGTTTCCCAGGAGAACCCCCGGATGGCCAGCGCGAATAGAAATAGACCGGCCATCACGGAAATCAAATAGAACTGGGCTCGATAAGCATCCACATGCGAACGGGCTGTCAGTTGCGAGATTTCTGCCGTATGCCACTCCAGCAAGTGACGCCTGCTGAACCACAGCCGATAGCACGCGCGAACGATGGCATCCATTGAGAGATATGCCTGGTGGGGCAGGAATGTTGCGATGACGATCGCCCGATTCAAGTCGCTGCTGGCTTCATGTAAGGCACGAACATCACCTCGCCATCGCTGCGCCAGCCGCTGGAGTATCTGAAAGAAGAGGGGAACCAGGAGAACCAGAGACACCAGTGCGCTGGCGGCCGCGGGAGCGGCGTTGAAGCTCCAACTGCACATCAGAAACAATAAAGACGCGGGCGCCAGCAGACTGCGGCGAAGGTTGTCCAGAATTTTCCAGCGGTCGATTAGCGACAGCAGGTTGGGGGCGCGACGCTGTTGCTGTCCGTCCGGAACTCGCGGCAGGACCCACGACGCGATCTGCCAATCGCCGCGGATCCAGCGGTGTTGCCGCTTGCTGTAGCTCGTATAGTCATACGGGAACTGCTCAAAGAGTTCCACGTCCGTCGCCAGTCCCACGCCGACATGCACTCCTTCGATGAGATCGTGACTGAGCAATCGCTGCTCTGGGAAACGCCCGGTCAGTATTTTGTGGAAGGCCTGGACGTCGTAGATCGCTTTCCCGTGATAGATCGCGTTGCCCAAGACGTCCTGATAGAGGTCGGAAACCGCCTGGCAATAGGGATCGCTCCCCCGTGCATCTGTAAACAGCCGCGAGAAACGTGATGCCGTTGCCGAGGGGAGCGTGATGCTGACGCGCGGCTGGATGATCGTGTAACCGCGAACACGGTGCCGTCCGTCGGCCGTAAGCTGAACGCGATTGAGCGGGTGCGCAATCGTCTCAATCAGCTTGCGCGCCGTCCTGTGTGGAAGCTGAGTGTCGGCATCGAGCGTGATCACGTAGCGAACTCCGGCCGGCAGCACTCCTGCGTCCGTGAGGACGCCGGATTCCTCGCCATTCAACAAACGGTTGAGTTCCTCGAGCTTCCCGCGTTTCCGCTCCCATCCGATCCAGCGCCTCTCCGTCTCGCACCAGACCCGCATCCTGTGAAAGAGGATGAAGGCGCCTTCGCCGTGTCGTGCGTTAAGTTCTTCGATACCTTTTATCGCCAATCCCAGCAGCGTGTCGTCTTCGGGCATCTCGGGTTCTTCCGCGTCGGTGAAATCCGCCAAAAGCGAGAAATGGAGATTCGCTTCGGAGTTGGAGAGGTACCGCACCTCCAGTTTATCGATCTCTCCCCGAATCGAGTCCGGCGTCAGGAGCATCATTGGCACGACCACCAGGGTTCGGCACTCTTGCGGTATGCCTTCTTCAAAAGACATTTTGGATAAAACGCGAGGCGGCAGGCTCCAGGCGAACCACATCTGTAACACCTGAGTCGCAAGTTCGCTGGCGGGAAAAAGCGCAAGGGCCCCCAAAAGCAGAAGCAAAAGCGGCGAGACTACTCCCAGCGCATGAGCGGCCAACACGAAGCCACCCGCAATTCCTACAGTGACTGCGCCGAGACTCCCTAGATACACCGGAGTCGCATGGCCATATAAAAATCGTAGTCTCCGGAGGCGCCAGGGAACACGCCGCGCGATGCGCTTTTCAAGCTTCGGCAGTCCCTCGTCCAGCAGGTAATACGCAATGCATCCTTCACGACTACGGACTGGGGCTTGCTGGGCTAACTCCACGGCCAGGCGCGCCACAACCCACTCGGAGGTCTTCGATTGGCGGGCCACTTCTTCGACAACGCGACGGCTTCGATCGCGAGTGGCGAAATCACTGTGGGCGTGGATGCCGGACGGATCTTCACGGAGAATGGCCTCCATCCTGCTGACCTCCTCCACGATCTTGGGGTACTCCAGTTCAGAGAGCTGGCGCAAACTTCCAATGGTGCTGGTGATGAGCATCAGGTCATTTGCTTCTGCCGCATGCTCGCGAAGGATGACGTCGCCAGAACGGGTTTTGGTCTTCTCCTCAATCCATTTGTGAATCGGGGCGAGCGCGAACTCTTCCTCATGTAGTCGTTCGCCGAGCCGCGCGACAAAGTGGGGCGTCAATTCGGGGGCGTCCCGATCCAGTTCGGCGACGATGCGATCAAACTGTTCGGCGCTACGATTGGCGGCGTTCAAAAGCCGATCGGCCCAAAAATTAGCAAGTTCCCTTTGATGCTGGCGCAGGCTCGTCAACTCAGCCAACCGCCGCAATCTCTGCAATAGGAGGAGGCGCAATACCAGAGGAAACACCCACAACTCACCAATGGTCAGAGTGGTTTCTGACTGATAACCATTGAGGAAGCTGGCGATGCTCTCGGTCGTCACGCGAACGCCTGTGCGACAAATCAACTCATCGGCAAGATGATAGATACGCAGGCGCACTGGATGATTCGTGTCGACAAGTACCGGCAGGATTTTGTTGTGATTGTCGGGCAGATTGTGACGGATATCTGCAATGTGTGAACGGATCAGGTAGGCGTTATCAAGGAGCCAGTCTGCGGCATGGGTGATCCCGTAATCCAGTCGCGTTGCTTCGGCAAGATCGGTCCGAGCGCGCTCGATTCCCATTTCGCAGTCTCGAAGGATCGGGAGGAGCGAACGCGATTTTAAGGATGGATCCAGTTGGTGAGAGGCGGCCAGTTCGGCCGCGCAATTTGGCAACCTGCCCAGAGTAACGGCTTCGCGCGTTGTGCCATCCGTCTCGGTCGGCGGTGCGAGTCGAAGCCCCGGACGAATTACAAATACGGAAGGGTTCCCGATGCTCCTCAGGATCGCAATCGCATCCGTCGTCCGTCCTTCGGTTTCCTGGATAATGACAAGACCCTCGCCAGGAAGGACAAAACGCGCGTAGTCACGCAGCAACTTCTTTCGGATCCCGAATCCGAGCCACAGGAAACCGAACCAGCCCGCTAGAAAGCCGGCCAAGCCCAACACGACCAGCGCTCGCCAATCAGCCCCGAGAATTCCTGCCAGCAGCGTAAGGACAAGCACGAAGCCGATCCCGAGGGCCGCCCGCGCTTTAGGCAGAAGGCCGGGTGCAAATTTCAGGCGCCCGTCTTCTGCGCGATGAACTACCGCAGATCGCCGAAAATGCTTTTTCCTGGCCTCGCGAAGTGCTTCCTCCGCATGCTCCCCGCTGCGATGAAACCCGAGTACAAATCTGGAAACAGCCACAAACTATAGTCGCATCTTCCGGTCGTCTAGCCAAGGACCGGTAAAAAAGCGGAAAGCCAACGTCGGCTTTGCACAAAAAATCCTGGGCGGTCATAGACCGCCCCTACAGCTTGGGGTTCGCGACTGTAGGGGCGCTCTATGAGCGCCCGCGATACATTTCTTGTGCAAAGCCGCCAACGTCCCAGCACGGATCAGCCTACTGAGGTGTGCGGCATCTCGCTCTTTGTGCAAGTTCGGCTGGTTCGCTTCCCGGAGAACCCGCAGCGGCGATTTACTATTTGATCGGCACAGCCAAACTGAACGGCGTCGATCCTGAAGCTTATCTGTCGCGCATCCTCGACCCAGTCTCGGAGATACGAGAAACACCGACTCGAGTAGCCGAGCGCAAAGTAGTTAACCCAGCGCGAAGTACGGGATTAAGTTTTACCATGCTCTCTCATCTGGTCGGTACTAAACAGTTCCGACCTTAATGAGGCTCCTGGTCCGAAAGACGCGAATCACGTCAACTAAATTCGCGTAATTGGCCGCTACTTTTCTTCAACTCACATCAACTCTATAATGAAATTGCGTACAACATGGGCGCAATTCGCAGTTCGCGATGAGCTAGTTTCTGTCTCGAAACTCTTTCGAACGGGCGTTGCGCGGTCATAGACCGCGCCTACAGTGTTGATTCCGCTACTGTAGGGGCGGTCTATGACCGCCCAATTTGTAGTTTCGAGACAGAAACGAGCTAGGGGGCCTCTCTGATCGAGGATAGGTTCAGCCTGGTCGACTTCGTCTTCATTCCTTTGCGGCTGGTCGGCGAAGTCTGACCGGTCGTCAGGCCGTAAATCTGGTTGTCCATCGCGACGTACAGCAGGTCGACATTCCGGCGCATTGTATGAATGAAATGATTTCCCCCGATGCCGAACCCGTCTCCATCGCCTCCGGTCACGACCACGTGCAGATTGTGGTTTTTAAGCCGGTGGCGACCGCGAGTGCGCGGCCGTGCAGCGTGTGCATGCCATAGGATGAATTACTCGCAGGACCAATTTCGGCAAATGATCGATGAAATCCCGACGCTGGCGTGGAGCTGCCTGCCGGATGGTTCAAGCGATCACTGCGCGGATA
>Ga0209058_1005118_pt1 | contig 10330 bp, 10 predicted proteins | sample GraSoiAngelo_147_FD_185904 | JGI IMG/M metagenome (GOLD analysis project Ga0209058, IMG submission 185904) | Grasslands soil microbial communities from the Angelo Coastal Reserve, California, USA - 14_1009_05_40cm (SPAdes) (version 2) | ecosystem: Environmental > Terrestrial > Soil > Grasslands ... | reverse complement strand
CAATATTGAAAGTGATTTCTGATTGTCAATCAGTCGTCGAAGAACTCCACAGTACCTGCTTCGACGGAGTACTCGGCTCCGACGATCAATAAGCCGTCCCGTTCGATTCGCCGCTCGAGCAGCGCCGAACCGTGTCGCAGGTGTGCAACAGACGCCCGGATATTGGCGCGCGTAGCCTCGGCGACCAGCGCCGCGGGATCCTTCGCCACCGGCGTGCCTAACAGCGGCTCGATCGCCGGCCGGATGCGATCGACGATGGCGCGCAGATTGGGCGACTCGTGGCCCTGCGGTTGACGCAGCTCCGCGAGCGTCGCGGCCACGGCGCCGCATTGTGTGTGCCCCACGACGACGGCAAGACGGGTCTTGAAGACCTCGGCCGCGAACTCGACGCTGCCCACCTGCGACGGCGCGACGATATTGCCCGCGACCCGGATGACGAACAGGTCGCCGAAACCCTGGCCGAAGATCAGCTCTGCTGGAACGCGCGAATCGGAGCAGCCGAGCACGATGGCGAACGGTTGTTGCGCCGGCCCCGGACGACCTCCTGACGCTGCGCCGTTTTCAACGAAGCGGCGATTCCCTTCCCGCAAGCGCGCCAGTGCCTCCCGCGCCGGAATCATCAGCGGGGCGGAGGATTCCCTTGCGCCTTCTGCAGGCTATCGCCCACCGTGCGCGCGATCTGCTCGCCCCACGTCTCTCCCGCCGCCATGCTCTCCTTGAAGATCGCGGGCTGAACCGCCGTCAGGCGTTGGCCGATCGCGGAGTTGTAGAACCGGAGCAGCTCTTCGAGCTCGCTCCGCGACAAATGCGACGCATAGATCGGCACGAGCATGTCGACGAGCCGGGTCGTATCGCGCCGGGCATGCGCGAGAAAGGCGTCCCAGAACGCGGACGGGACCTGGGGATTTTGTTGGCGCTGGGCGGTGATCATCGATTCGAGATTGCCGATCATCAGCTTCGTCGCCCCGGTGGCGGCGAGCAGCTTGCGCGCCGTGGCGGTGGCGGCAGAATCGACTTGCTGCGCGCGCCCGAGTGAAGCGAACACGACCAGGCTGCAAAACGCGGCCAGGGTTGGACGAGTCATAGCCATTCCCTTCATCCCCGCTCCCCTCCGAACGGCGTGGAGGGGGCGGAGGTGAGAGCTAAAACGTGATGCCGAGTGTTACAGGCATGAATGCCACACCCCGCGTGTTGTTCAGCGCCTGGGCGTACCGCCACTCGAGGAGCAGACTGCGGTCACGAATCGGGATCCGCAGCCCGAGCCCGGCGTGTAAGCCGAGTCCCATGCCGCCGCGCGTGACCGTGACTGCGTTGCTTTGCGGATCGGGGTTGGTGCCGAGGTGTGACCTGAAGATGCCCGCACCGAAGAGGAAGTACGGTGAGGTCCGCGCGCGCGGTATGACCGACGCCACGAAGCTGCCCGTGAGACCGATCGTGCGATCGACGAGCGCCGCGGAACCGCTTCCACTGCCCACGATCGCCACGGTGTTCGGGCTCGAGTGCAGTGCGTTGTAGAACAGTTCCGCCCGAAAGGCGAACGCCGGTGAAGTGAGCGGTACCTCGACGAATCCCCGGAAATGGTGTCCTGCCTGAGACGCACCGGTGACATTGAAGCCACCCGCGTCCACCAGAACACGCGAGTCGCCGCCCCCCACCCAGCTCGTACCGGCGGCAACCCCAAACCGGACGCGCTGCGCGTGGAGGTCTGGAGCAGCGAGAGCCGTGGCGACCATCAGCACCAACAGAAAGCGTAGCATGCCCCCTCCCTGATGTAGTGAGTCCCACGCCTTCCAATATCGCCCACCGTACGACGCGACAGGGATATGACTCCTGGGGCGCAACGCGCGGTGACGCTACAGAACGGTCGTCCGGTCGCTCAACGGGAGATTGAATGCCTCAGCCACACCCGGGTAGACAACCTTCCCCTCGACCACGTTCAGCCCCAGCGCGAGACTCGGATCTTTGCGGCACGCGTCCTTCCATCCGACCTTGGCGAGCTTCTTGGCATACGGCAGCGTCGCGTTCGTGAGCGCCAGTGTCGACGTGCGTGGCACGCCGCCCGGCATGTTGGCGACGGCATAATGGATGACGCCGTCCACTACATAGGTCGGCTGATCGTGCGTCGTGGGTTTCGTGGTTTCGATGCAGCCGCCCTGATCCACCGCCACGTCGACAATCACCGAACCCTGCTTCATGAGTTTCAGGTCGGCGCGTTTCACCAACCTCGGCGCTTTCGCTCCCGTGAGCAGGACGGCCCCGATCACGACATCCGCCTTGGCGAGCTGTTCGAGGACGTTGTGGCGGTTCGAGAACAGGAGATCAACATTGGGGGCGAGGACATCGGAGAGGTAGCGCAGGCGGTCGAGGGAGATATCGAGCAGCGTGACGTGGGCGCCAAGCCCCGCGGCCATCTTCGCCGCATTCGTCCCCACGACGCCACCGCCGAGGATCAGCACTTCCGCGGGCAGTACACCGGGCACGCCACCGAGCAGAATTCCGTAGCCACCGAAGACCTTCTCGAGGTACTTGGCGCCTTCCTGAACCGCCATGCGCCCCGCGACCTCGCTCATCGGCGTGAGGAGCGGCAGCTCCTTGGTCGGCAATTCCACCGTCTCGTAGGCGATCGCGACGCAGCCGGACTTGATCACGGCCTTGGTGAGCGGTTCCGATGCAGCGAAATGGAAATAGGTGAAGACGACCTGCCCTTTACGCAGCCTCGTCCACTCGGGCTCGATCGGCTCTTTCACCTTCATGATCATCTCGGCCTTCGCCCACACGGCGTCGGCCGACGGCACGATCTCCGCACCAGCGGCCCGGTAGGCGTCATCGCTGAAACCGGAGCCGAGGCCCGCCCCCTGCTCCACCAGCACCGCATGACCGTCGCTCGCGAGCGACTCCGCTCCCGCCGGCACGAGGGCGACGCGATGCTCCGCGGTCTTGATTTCCTTGGGCACGCCGACGATCACGGTTTGCCTCCGTTGGGGGGGGGCCCCAGTGACACCACCGTCTGTCGCTCCGGCGCGAAGAACTCTTCGGCCAACGCCGACACCTCATCGGCGGTGAGTGCTTCCACGGTACGCAGCACCTCGTCCAGGCTGCGATACTCCTCGCCATAGACGGCAGTGCTCGCCAAACGATACATCCGGGACGTGGGGCTCTCCAGCGACAGCATCAGCTGTCCGAGGGTCTGCTGTTTCGCATCCTCCAAGGCGTCACCCCGGAGGCCTTCCTTTGCCATCCGTGTGAACTCACCTCGGATCGCCTCGGCCGCTTTGTCGGCCCGGCGGGGTTGCGTTCCCACGTAGACCCCGGCCATGCCGACCGCCCGATAGAACGACGTAAAGCTGTAAATCGCGTACGCCAGGCCGAGCTCTTCGCGGATGCGCTGGAACAGCCGGCTCGACATGCCACCCCCGAAGATGTTGGAGAGCACCAGGAGGCTGTACTTCCGGCGGTCCGCATACGGGATGGTGTCGGTCGCGAAGACAATGTGCGTCTGCGCGGTGTCCTTCTCGAACGCGCGCGTGGCGCCGCGAACGGCGGGCGGGACGGGCGGCACCGGCGGCGGGGGCTGTTCCACCGCGGCTGCCCCATCGAACCACCCTTGCGCCTCCACCTCCTTGAGCAACGAGTCGTGCGTCAGGTTGCCTGCCGCGGCGATGACGCAATTGCCGGGGAAATAGGCGCGGGTGTGGAGCTGTTTCAGGTCAGCGGCCGACAGCGCGCTCACGGTCTCCTGGGTTCCGAGAATTTGGAAGCCGTAAGGATGGGTCGGCCACATCGTTTCGTAGGTCAGATCGAAGACTTCGTCGTCGGGCGTGTCCTTGACCGTGCTGATTTCTTCGAGCACCACCTGGCGCTCGAGCGAGAGATCGCTGTCGCGCAGCGTCGGCCGGCGCACCAAGTCGGTCATCACGTCGAGCGCCCGGGGGAGGTCGGCATCGAGCACGCGCGCGTGATACGCGGTGGAGTCGCGTGACGTGTAGGCGTCGAGCGAGCCACCGCGCGATTCCAGCGACAGCGCGATCTCCTGCGCCGTACGCCGCTCCGTGCCCTTGAACACCATGTGCTCGAGCAGGTGAGACACGCCCATTTTGGGACGCGGCTCGTGCGCGCTGGCGGTGCGCACCCAGACGCCGATCGCGACCGACCGGACGCTGGGCTCGCGCTCGCTGAGCACGGTCACGCCATTCGGGGCCGCCGTCCGATGGATTTCGCGATCGAGGCGGACCGTGTCCAGCGTGACGGTCACGTCAGTTTTTCTCTAGGAGAGCCTTCCGGGACAGCCGCATGCGGCCGCGCTCATCCACTTCGAGCAGTTTGACCTTCAGATGATCGCCCTTCTTGACGACGTCTTCCGTCTTTTCGGTGCGACCGTGCTGCAGCTCGGAGATGTGGAGCAGCCCTTCAACGCCCGGGATGATCTCGACGAACGCGCCAAACGCGGTGGTGCTCTTCACCACGCCTTCGTACACCTTGCCGACCTCGGGCTCCTGCACGATGCCCGACACCATGTCCCGCGCCCGCTCGGCCGCTTCGCCGACGCCCGCGATGGTCACGAGACCGCTGTCGTCCACGTTGATCTCGGCGCCTGTCTGCTCCTGGATGCCGCGGATCGTCTTGCCCTTGGGACCGATGAGGTCGCCGATCTTGTCGGGACGGATTTGAATCGTGATGATGCGGGGAGCGTACTTGGAGAGCTGGGACCGCGGCTCCGGCATCGCCTGCTGCATGATGTCGAGGATGTGGATCCGCGCCTTGCGTGCTTTGTCGAGCGCCTGCCCAATCACGCCGAAATCGAGCTTCTCGATTTTGATGTCCATCTGAATCGAAGTCACGCCGTCGCGGGTACCGGCGACCTTGAAGTCCATATCGCCGAGATGATCCTCGGTACCCAGGATGTCGGTGAGGATCGCCGTGCGGGGCCCCTCCGCGATCAGACCCATCGCCACACCCGCGCACGCCGACTTCACCGGCACGCCGGCATCCATCAGCGCCAGAGAGCCGCTACAGACCGTCGCCATGGACGACGAGCCGTTCGACTCGAGGATCTCCGAGACGATGCGGATCGTATAGGGGAACTGCTCGTACGGCGGCAGCACCGCCTGCAGCGCCCGCTCGGCGAGCGCGCCGTGGCCAATCTCGCGCCGTGACGTGCCCCGCACCGGCTTCACTTCGCCGGTCGAGAACGGTGGGAAGTTGTAATGCAGCATGAACGACTTCGTCGTCTCCTGCGCGACGTCGATCGAATCGATGCGCTGCTCGTCGTCGGTCGTCCCCAGCGTGACCGACGCCAGCGCCTGTGTCTGGCCGCGCGTGAACAGCGCCGAGCCGTGCGTCCGGGGGAGCCAGCCGACTTCGCAGGTGATCGGGCGGACGGTGTCGAGATCACGGCCATCGACGCGCTCGCCCGCCGTCAGCACCCGCTCGCGCATCGTGTTGTACTCGATCCCTTCGATCACCTCCGCGATCTCGCGCAGCTTGTCGGGGAACTCCTCCGCCAGCTTTTCGACGATCGTGGATTTGATGGCGCTGAGCGCCTGCGTGCGCTCGGCCTTTTCCGCGAGGGTGAGCGCCTCGGCGATCTTGTCCTCCGCCAGCTCCTTCACGCGTGCCACGAGCTCCGCGGGTGCCTCAGCCTTGGTCCATTCCATCTTGGGTTGCTGGACCGCTTCGACCACCTGGTCGGCGACGCCGAGCAGCTCCTTGATCCCCTTGTGGGCGACTTCGAGCCCCTTGATGATCTCTGCCTCGGTCAGCTCGAGCGCGCCACCCTCCACCATGACAATGCTCTCTTTGGATCCAGACACCGTCAGATCAACATCCGAAAACTCCAATTGCTGAAACGTCGGATTGAGAATCCAAGCCCCTTCGACCCGCCCGACGCGCACCGCGGCGATCGGACCGTTCCATGGCACCTTGGAAATGGAGAGCGCCGTCGACGCGGCTACGACGCCGAGCACATCGGCATCGTTCTCCTGATCGGCTGAGAGGACGTAAACGAAGACCTGCACTTCGTTCTTGAAGCCTTCGGGAAAGAGCGGCCGTACCGACCGGTCGATGACGCGGGCCGACGTGACTTCTTCGTCCGAAGGCCGGCCTTCGCGCTTCAAAAAGCCGCCGGGGATCTTGCCGGCGGCGTAGGCTTTCTCACGGTATTCGACGGTCAGGGGAAAGTACGGCAGGTTTGCCTGCGTGTCCGACACGGTGACCGCCGCGAGGACCACGGTCTCCCCAAACTGTACGAGACACGACCCTGCCGCCTGCTTGGCCAGCCTGCCCGATTCGACCTTCAGGGTCCGGCCGGCGAAATTGGTTTCTACGCGCTTCACTCCGTTGCCTGTCTAGAGCACTGGAAAACATGCGGAGCGCCCCGGTGCTCTTCCCGGGGCGCCCAGCACGACGCCTTGCACGGCTTAATGTCGGAGACCGAGCTCGTCGATGAGCTGCCGGTACTTCGCGAGATCGGTGCGCTTCAAGTACTCCAGCAGGCGGCGCCGCCGGCTGACCATGCGCAGCAGGCCCCGTTGCCCGTGGAAGTCCTTCGCGTGGACCCGGAAGTGCTCGGTGAGGCTGTTGATGCGCTCGGTGAGCAGCGCTACCTGATCCCGGCTGGAGCCGGTGTCCCGGTCGTGCAGCCCGTGTTTCCTGACCGGCGTCGTCTTATCGTACATCGTCCCTGTTCCCTAATCGTTGGAAGCGCCGTAGGTTAACCGGCTTACCCTCAATTGTAAAGTGACCAACGCCGCAACCGATCTCGTCGGCCAAACCCTTGGCCCGTACACGCTGGAGCGCCTCCTCGGCCAAGGGGGATTTGCCTGGGCGTTTGTCGGCCGGGAGTCCGACGGCACGCCCGTCGCAATCAAGGTGCTGAAGCCGCGCTACGCTGGGGACGCCCAGTTTGAGAGCCGGTTTCGCAACGAGAGCGAGACGGCCGCGAAGCTCGAGCACCCAAACATCATCCGGATTCGCTCGGTCGCGAAGACCGGCGAGCACGTCTACTTCGCCATGGACCTTTGCGCGGACAGCCTCGGCGCCCGCATCGCGCGCGAGGGTCCCCTGCCCGAGGACGACATCCTCCACCTGGCGCGCGATATCGCCGCCGCGCTCGAGTTCGCCCATCAGCAGGGCGTGATTCATCGCGACCTGAAGCCCGACAACGTGCTCATTCGCTCCGACGGCGCCGCCGTGTTGACCGACTTCGGCATCGCGCGCGCGGTCTCGGGGTACGTCGCATCCACCGGCGTGAACATGACGATCGGCACGCCGCACTATTTGTCTCCCGAACAGGCGCAAGGCCGGCCGCTCGACCCACGCGTGGACTTCTATGCGCTGGGGGTGACCCTCTACAAGGCCGCGACGGGAGAGGTCCCATTCAGCTCCAACGACTGGTTCGAGCTGGCGCGCATGCACGTGGAGGATCCGCCGCCGTCGCTCCGTCGCAAGCGCGCCGAGCTGTCGAAACGGTTCGAGCGGGTGGTGATGAAATGTCTCGCGAAACATCCCGACGACCGCTACGCCAACGCCGCCGAGCTGCGCGCCGAACTGGACGAAGTCGAGCAGAAGCGCCGGCCGTCGCTCCCGGTGGGCACGGCGCCGATGGGAACGTCGCAACCCGAGGCGCTGCCCGATCCACAGACCCGCCGGCACACCTGGCTGGTCCTTGCGGGCGTGGGTGTGGGACTGGTGCTGCTGATTGGATTGGTGGTAAGGCTTATGCGCTGAAGACTCGACGGATGACTCGTACAATCCTGGTGAACAACCCGGGAGGGGGGACGGGTGACGCGGGAAGGGTAACTACCGCTGCTACCGCCTGCCGAAGCTCGCCCTCGAGTCGCTTTGGAAATGGCCGCTCCGCAAGGCGCACGGAAAACCCTGGTTTGTCCGAAGCCGCAGAGAGTTCCACGATCCCCGGATGCGCACGTTCAATCACATCAATGACCGGCTTCAACCCGTCCCTCGTCCCCCGTCCCCCATCCCCGTAGTAAGCAGCCGCCACCACGCCCACCAGCTGCTGCGTAGTGATCCGTCCGGCAGCGTAGTCGGTCAGCGCGTCGTCAACGGAAGAGGCGGAGGACATCGTTGCTCAAGGCGACGACCATGATCGCGAGTACGAGGAGCATGCCAAGCTGGGTGAGTCGCAGCCGCAGCTGCGGCGAGAGTGGCCGGCGTCGAATGCCTTCGGCGATGAGGAACATCGCGTGCCCGCCGTCCAGCACCGGGATCGGCAGCAGGTTCAGCACCGCGAGACTGACGGAAAAGAACGCGAGGAAGCTCAGGAATTGCACAAGGCCGAGGCGCGCAGCCTGCCCCGAGACCTGGGCGATGGTAATCACACCACCCACTTCCCGGACCGACGCGCGGCCCACCACGAGGCGTCTGACGCTCTCGACCATCACCACAACCATGCTCGCCGTCTGCTTCGCGCCCTCGACGACCGCCTGGCCAACGGAAATCCGCCGGTTGACCACAAAGCCCCCCTCGGCGCCGATGTAGCCGAAGGTCTTCGGTCGCGCCGACAGGGTATCCGGCTCGGTCTCGGCACGCGGAGTGACACTGAGCTGGACCAGGGAGTCCCCGCGCACCACGCTGAGCGTGATGGGCCGGTCCGGGTTCATCCACAGTCTATGGATCAAATCGCTCCATGACCGCACCGTGTCGCCCCCGGCCCGCACGACCAGGTCGCCAGGTTGCAGGCCTGCGCGTTTCGCCGGCTCACCCGGCAACACCTTCCCGATCCGTGCCGGCATGAGCGGCTCCAGACCCCAACGCGCGAGCGCGAGCCGGGCGTTGTCGTCACGCGGCGCGGTGAACTGCATCGTGCCCTTCCCCGCCACCCGCAGCAGCACCGTTCCGGTATCTCGGAGCAGATGCGTCTGCACGTCCTCCCAGGTTCGAACGGAATCACCGTTGATGGCTGTGATGCGGTCGCCGCGTTGCAGTGTGGCGAGGGCTGCCGTTCCCCGGGGCAAGCGGCTGACAAGGACCGTGTCGATCTGGGTTGTCGGTCGCGTGGGATTCCCGACCGCAATGCCAAGGCCCGTGTAGATCGCAAACGCGAGAATCACATTCATCGTGACGCCCGCCAGGATCACTGCCATCCGCGCCCACAGCGGCTTCTTGTCGAACGCGCGTGCCGGATCGATCGGCACGTTGGCCTTGCCACCTTCGAGCTCGCCCGCCATTCCTTCTTCTTCGAGGCCGGCCATCTTCACGTACCCGCCGAGCGGGATCCACGCAATCCAGTATTCCGTCTCGCCCCGGCGCCAGGCGATCAGTGGCTGTCCAAATCCCAGCGAAAAGCGCAGCACCTGAATGCCCACTGCTTTCGCGACGATGAAATGCCCAAATTCGTGCACCGAGATGAGCACACCGAGTACGACGATGAGCGACGCGATCGTCAGGAGCACGCGGCCTCCCGCGCCAGGCGTCGCGCCTCGGCGTCCGCCGCGAGCACCACTTCGAGCGAAGTGGCATCGCCGCGCTGCGGCGTCGCTTTCGTCACGCGCTCGATGATTTCCGCAATGCGCCCGAAGGGGATGCGCTCTTCCAGAAAGAGCTGCACCGCAATTTCATTGGCCGCGTTGAAGCGCGCGGGGGCAGTGCCCCCGAGCCGTGCCGCCTCGCGGCCCACGACGTACGCCGGGAAGCGATCTGGTTGTACCGCTTCGAATGTCAGCGTGCCGGCGGCAACGGGATCGAAGCGGCGCACACCCTGATCCGGCACGCGATCGGGGTAGGTCAAGGCGTAGAGAATCGGCAGCTCCATCGTCGGAAAGCCCACCTGCGCCAGCACCGAACCGTCCACGAACTCCACAAACCCATGAATCACCGACTGCGGATGAATGACCACGTCGACCTGTTCGTACGGAACGTCGAACAAGAAGTGTGCTTCGATCACCTCGAGCGCTTTGTTCACGAGCGTCGCCGAATCGACGGTGATCTTCTTCCCCATGGTCCAGGTCGGGTGCTTCAGTGCCTCGGCGACCGTCGCATGGGAGACGCGCTCCGGCCCCCAGGTGCGGAAGGGACCACCCGACGCCGTGAGAATGAGACGCGCCAGCTCGGCCGGCCGCCGGCCCGACACGCATTGCAGCACGGCGCTGTGCTCCGAATCGACCGGCACGATCTCACCGCCGCCCTCGCGTGCCGCCTGCGCCACCAGCTCGCCCGCCATCACCAGCGTTTCCTTGTTCGCGAGCGCGACGCGTTTGCCCGCGCGTAACGCGGCCAGTGTCGCCTCCAGCCCGGCAGCACCCACGATGCCATTGACGACAATTTTCACGTCGGGATGCGTCGCAGCCTCAACGAGACAGGAACTACCCTTCCC
>Ga0209058_1005111_pt1 | contig 10332 bp, 9 predicted proteins | sample GraSoiAngelo_147_FD_185904 | JGI IMG/M metagenome (GOLD analysis project Ga0209058, IMG submission 185904) | Grasslands soil microbial communities from the Angelo Coastal Reserve, California, USA - 14_1009_05_40cm (SPAdes) (version 2) | ecosystem: Environmental > Terrestrial > Soil > Grasslands ... | reverse complement strand
TTATTTGTATTCGCATTATAATTGCATATAGCATATGACGAGAAATCAAGATATAAAAAATAAAGAAAAGGGTTCGGATTGCTGTTCATTTCATTCCTGCCATGTTATTGCCGCAATTATGTTATTGGCTGCCCCTTGAATGTTAGGGATTTAAGAGTATCCTGGTCGAGTTTTACTACACCATCAGGTAGTGGAACGTAGCCCAGACTTGGGCCCATTTTCTGCCCATCAGTTATAGCCCACGATATGAAATCAACCAATGCTTTTGCTTTTCCCTGATCTAGGTTTGGATCGGTGCTCATTTCCTTGTACAAGAGTAGGTATGTCAAGCTTGCAATGGGATATGAATCTGCACCTGCTGCATTTACAAAGGTAACATTACTCCAGTCTCCATCGCCTTTTGGCAGTGATGCTACGTTCGCCTCCACTGCGGCCTTTGTCGAATTAAGTGAAGGCTCAACAAATTTACCTTCCTTGTTCTGGATAAATGCAAACGGCGTCTTTGTAGTCAACGCATAGCCTAATTCAACATATCCGATTGTATTTGGACTTCCTTTAATTGCATTTGCAACTCCTTCATTTCCAGGAGCGCCAATTCCCACCGGCCACTGAACTGATTTTCCTTTACCCAACTGCTCTTTCCATGCTGGACTTACACTTGACAAGTAGTCAGTCCAAACATAAGTTGTACCTGAACCATCTGATCTATGCACTACCACGATGTCATCAGCAGGTAAAGTTTTGTCCTTATTTAGAGCCTGTATCCTGGGATCATTCCACTTCGTAATCTTGCCTAAAAATATGTCTGCTAGAACTTCACCTGTTAACTTTAGTCCCTTTTCAGGAATACTTGGGATATTGTAGGCTGCAACAACAGAACCAATAGTTTCTGGAATATGTACTGCTCCTGGCACTTTGTGACTTTCATTTTTTGACAGAGGTGCATCAGTAGCTCCAAAATCAACTGTTTTTGCTGTAAATTGCTTAATACCCCCACCGCTTCCGATAGATTGATAATTAATATTGGCTTCCGGGTGTACTTTTTGGTATTCTACCCTCCAAGTATCAATTAATGGGAAAGGAAAGGTTGCTCCAGCCCCGTTGATCGTTACCTTATTTTGGGCATATACTGCACCTGTCATTACCGTAGAGGTTGCCAAAAGTATAGCTGCAATAATTCCTATGAGTATTTTGCTTTTTAGCATAGATCACCTTGAATAAAATTAGTTCATAATTATTTACCATGTTTTTACTGTAGTCAATATGCGTCTATACTCATCAACGTAATCTATACGTAATTGATATTAAAAAACTTGAGTGATCTCACTTACAATAAAAGTAGTTGAATTTAACTCATGCTCTATTCGAATAGTTTGAAACTGACCATTAAATCCGTCTTCACAATGATCATTTCAAATCAAATTAGTCTTGATGGCAGTACTGATGAAATACGGGAAGAAAAGGAGTTATTTGGAAGAGTTGGCAATTTATGCTGGCTTAATACCGCAAACTTGTTGACAAGACGCATTGTTAGATATAAATGAACAATTTCTGTTGGTAATATGGATCATGAAAGAATGGATCATCTTCCGATTATCTATCTTCTCTTTATATTATGCGTGATAAAGAAATAGATTTTCTAATTGTTTACCACGCTGTACATGCTAAAAAATATTCTCAGTTACCCTTTTCATTAATCTTTAAATATTTTTTCTGATCATTATGTGATAGAATATTAACGATTTTGAAAATAGAAAGGGTCATGTGTAACCTGATTTTGAGCGTGGCTAACTTTGATTTGTGTAAGTCGATCTACCCTTTTTCCTATTGTTACCTACCCTTTTTCAGCTATAGTTTCTAAATGGGTAGTTCAAAACAAGAAAAGGGTAGATCGATTTTGAAAATGGGTAGTTCAAAACAAGAAAAGGGTAGATCGATTTTGAAAATGGGTAGATCGATTTTGAAAATGGGTAGTTCAAAACAAGAAAAGGGTAGATCGATTTTGAAAATGGGTAGTTCAAAACAAGAAAAGGGTAGATCGATTTTGAAAATGGGTAGTCAATGGGTGGATCAGTTTTGAAAATGGGTAGTCAAATATTACAATGGTTATTCATAAAAAATCCATACCAGTAGATGATGCTATATGATCTACGTAAATACACAGGGCAACGATTAACATGCACTCTATCGTCAAATTACACATGTCTGAAGTAATTCTAAAAAGGAAATATGATTATAACAATAGGCTATTTGCTCTTTGCGAATCGTGTTATTGGACAGCAACTATTTTCGTGAAATTAGAAAGTTACGAATGTCCTGTTTGTCATGATGATAATGTTGCTTTGATCCCTTTAAACTTGGAGGAAAAGTATCAATACCAATTCAAACCGAAACAGGGTCTTGATATTAAATTCTCAATAGATGAGAAGACAAGGAAATAATTAATTCTAACGATTAAACGAAGTCTAATATTCCCCTCTATGTACCACGTGTGTTTATGAAGACATATTTTTAACACATCAAAAGCAACATAATGTAAGATCTTGTTAGAAGAAGTTGTCAGATTTCCGCTTAAAGAATCATCTCCTGAATTATTTGTGGAAGGCAATATGGTCATACCTGATACTCCGATAGGGATAGTTATCTTTGCTCATGGTAGTGGGAGTAGTAAGGAAAGTCCTAGAAATAAGAAAATTGCTTCTATATTTAATAGAATGGGTTTATCGACTTTGTCCATTGATCTACTAACAGAAGAGGAGAACGAAATGGATTTGAGAGCCCAAAAAATTAAAGACAAAATTCCTGGTCTTGTATTGAATAAATTTAACATTGGGCTTCTTACGGAAAGATTAGTAGCAATTACTAAATGGTTAATTAATAACAAGCCGTTTTCTGCAAAAAATATTGGATATTTTGGATCAAGCACCGGTGCTGCAGCAACCTTTTTGGCTGCATCAAAATTATCAAAAATGCCTGATAAAGACGGAGTATTCGATTATAATATAAAAGCTATTGTTTCGAGAGGAGGTAGAACAGATCTTATTAATGATACTAATATTTTAAAACACATGAACGTTCCCTCCTTATTTATAGTTGGAAGTAAAGATGAGCAGATTATAAAAATAAACAAGAAAACAATGAGTGAGTTTAATCCTCCTACAAAGTGCAAAATGAAGATTATAGATGGGGCATCGCATTTGTTTGAAGAGGAAGGGAAAATAGAAGAGGTCGCTGACATTGCCGGAAACTGGTTCTTGAAATTTTTATAGAAACCGAGTTATTTCCTTTATTTAACGAATGTTTGAGCACTCAAAAAGGAAATTACAAAAAGATTTCACTATTATCATCGTTTATATCACTACAATGTTATTGTTACCCTAATCTAGTACTATATCTTATTGACTACCTTTGATCTAAACAATTTTAGGACTGAATTATTTAAACCTATAAAATGTATTATAAAATGAGTTACTCCAATCTCGATATATTCATTTAGTCCCTTTATTATCTTTTCTGGAATTCCTATAGTAATACCGCCAACAAGATAATCTAGGTATTCCTTTACAGTCTTGTCATTTCGCCTATGTCTTGCTAGGATTTTATTAGCACCTTCTTGTGATTCTGTAATTATGCATGGTAACACTACAGAGTGTTGAACTTGTTTGTAATCTCTCCCAAGAGTGTTACAGTGTTCCTTTAATACTGCAATCTTTTTTTTCAGTTCTTTTGGGCTACCAAAGAAGTTGTTATACCTATCAGCATGTTTTGCAACGACTTTGAGAAGATATCTCTCACCAGAACCACCCACCATTATTATCGGATGAGGCTTCTGAATTGGTTTGGGATTGCATATGGCGTCTTTAACCACATAATACCGACTGGAAAAGGTGGCGCTTCTTTTTGTCCATAATTCTTTGATTATGCTTATAGACTCGTCTAATTGTCTGATTCTTATCACGTGCGAAGGAAAATCATAACCGTATGCAGCATATTCCTTTTCATACCATCCTGCTCCTATTCCCAATTCTGTCCTCCCATTACTAATTACATCTAACGTTGAAAGCATCTTTGCCAAAAGTGCGGGATTACGATAGGAGTTACATGTTACTATCTGACCTATTCTTCTTTTATTTGTAATTGTAGCCGTTGCAGATAATAAAGTAAAGCATTCAAAAATGTTCTTATCTGTATCGTCTTTAAAGAATGGCATGAGATGATCATAGGCATATATCGAATCAAAACCAAGATTGTCAGCTGTTATCGCTATCTCTTTTGAGAACGCAAATTGCTTGACAGGATTGTTTTCCTCCTCTAAGGGTAGATCGCCTCCTCGCCAACCTTGAGGGATAGTTAGGCCAAATTGTATTTTGTTATTTTTTTCCTTTATCAAATTTATCACTAATTCAAGATAAACTTGATTGTTGTTATTATTATTGACTGCTTACAATCTATATTCAGAGTACCGTGCAAATTCTAACCTATTTTATTGATATGGCTTTAGGTTTTATCAATCATTGGTATGGTGTTGTTGTTAGATGTGCAACAGCCGTTTGCAGTGTATACACGTGGCTTAATGTACCACATTTTAAATTCAATATTATAATCTAAATGTGAAAGATGGTCTCATTGGATAGTATGATCTTATGACCTGGATTAAGGTCCGCTGTAAGCCTTCCTCAATAATAAATGTCTTTTAATATTCGAAACATTTGAAGTACTGAGCATTGATATATCATGATATTCAGTCACATAATTGACAGATTTCAGTTGAAATTTAAGGACAGGGAAGCTGCAGGCAACATCCTCGCAGAGTCACTGAAGAATTCAATCAAGAAGGAAGAAAGGAAAAATACCCTTGTCTTGGGGATTCCTAGGGGTGGAGTGGTAATAGGCTCGACAATTGCAAACAAGTTATCGTGTGACTTTGGTATAATCGTACCAAGAAAGCTTCATGCACCCCATAACGAAGAGCTTGGTATAGGGGCGCTAATGGAAGACGGGACAACATATCTCAATGAAACATTAGTTAGAGAGCTCGAAATATCTCCCGAATACATTAAAAAAGAAAAATTAGACCAATTAGAAGAAATAAGACGTAGGACACAGTTATACTCTGGTAAAACGTTCGATTGGAATCAGAATGATTTGAGCGGTAAAATTGTAATTTTGGCAGATGATGGAGCTGCCACAGGTGCCTCCATCATTGTTGCGGCCAGGTATATAAAGACAAATAAAAACCCGGGGAAAATTATAATTACTATACCGATATCCCCAAAGGGAACCATTAATACGTTGAAAAATGAAGATATTGATCAAATTGAAGTTATTACCATTCCTCAAAACGGCAACTTTCGATCTATTGAGCAATATTATCAGAATTTTGATCAGGTTACAGATAAACAAGTTATTGATATCATAGAAGCAAATTTAGAATAATGACAAGTTTCGAATAAAAGTTGATTTGGCGCTCAGAAAATAGTTGATGATTGTCATTAAATACGAACATTATAAATCAGGCCTGTATCTATGCGTATACTATTGGAATTGTTAATATCGTCTCGAGACCTTTACAAATTAATCAAAGGACAGGATAATGCAATTGTGATAGATTCAAGACCTTTTTCAGAATATAAGAATGGTCATGTACCCGGAGCAGTAAACATTGATCTATTCCAGCTACACTGGTTCAATACTACCAAAAGAGGTATCAAAGACTTTAACAGGCAGAGCAGATTGTTACTATCGAATATTGGTATAGGTAAAGATAGTAAGGTGATTTTTTATGATAATGTTTCTGGTATATCTTCGGCTAGAGGGGTTTGGCTGCTTCTTTATTTTTCTCACAAAAACGTATGTATGCTAGATGGAGGATTTGAAAAATGGAAAAGAGAAAAATTGCCAGTGGAAGTAAAGAGTAATCAATTAAGACCTATACGGTTCAAAGGTAAACCAAATTCTAAAATTATTGCAGATACCAATGAAGTGAATAGATCAATTGGCAACAAAAACGTTGTTATAGTAGACGCTCGTTCCAGAGAAGAATTTAATGGCTCTGAAGTAAGAGCTGCAAGGAGAGGTCATATCCCATCAGCAGTAAACATTGATTGGAAAACAAATATTGAAAACAGTATTTTTAAAAGTACGGAGAGATTATCAAAGATTTATCCAAAAATACCAAAGGATGCAAAAATAATAACATATTGCCAGGGAGGATATAGGGCTTCTAATGCTTTTTTGGTTCTTAAACTGTTAGGATACAAGAATGTAAAAATGTATCTTGGATCATGGGGAGAGTGGGGAAATAGACTTGATTTACCTATAGAAATAAACTAAATTAAGTCATAAGAGCAATATTCGAGGAGCAAGTTTCGATTTTCATATGCAAATGCCCAACATGAACAAATTGATTTCGACAAATTTACAAGCGTAAGCTCCACATAATTTGATAAGTAATCTTTCGAACATAGAATGTATTGTCGTGAAAGCTGGTAAGGGGAAAATTGTATCGACTCCATAGTTTCGATTAGCTCGAGTTCTTTGATCTAATGCAAAGAAATCATTCAACTAGTACTTATTTACTACGAAGTATTAAATCAGATGGGCTTGTTTCGCCCTAACATATTATTGCATTACATCAAGAAATCCTTAATAGTAACCTTCAGTGATAAAATCATGTGCAACGTCTATTTTCAATGATTTTTGGGATACTTAAGAAGGAAATAATGATAAATATTATATCAACAAACCGTAATTTAAGACACAACTAGTTCAAAACTAAACTACGATCTTTAGTATATATTTAATGCAGGAACGTAAGTTTTGGGCATTCTCCATCTATATTTTTTAAGGTCTTGACATACAATCGTTGTGAGCTGTAAATCGTCTGTCAACCGAATGACTTTCTAGACTGAACAACAAGATACCTAAATGCAGAAATTAACATAATGGTCTAATAAATTGTAAGTTTTATGTCAAACAAATCCTTACTTCAATGCTTTTAATGACTTTCTATTATTCTTGGTCAACGTTTTAGGCGGTTATCGATGCATCAGAGCCAATAACGTTTCATTTAAGACAGGAAAATAAGGAGCAAATTGGGTTTTGAAATTGTCTTCTCCGTTCTAATGAAAATCTAAATACATGAAATCATCAAATAAGTTGATCCCTTTTGCTAGAACTAAGCGAATTTGTCTTCGGAATTGAAGAAAAACCATTTGGATTAACCTATAGCAATTGGACTGTAAAATGGTGGAAATGGATTCTAGAGATTCCAAAATATATTAGCCCTCTCTTCGACCCAGACGGAAAAAATGCATACTTGAATCAAACCTATGGAAAAGTATTCTTCCTGTGTCAGACCTTAGAGTCATCTGAAAAGATCCCAGTTAGAACGATTAATGTTCCAAAAGAAACCTCAATTTTCATGCCGATAATAAATTGGATATCAGTTCTACATGAAGACGGAGAAACTGACGAAGAATTATTGAAAGTAGCTAGACAAAGAATGGATGTCGTAAAGGATCTTGAAATTACAATTAATGAAATAAGACTGAGTACAAACTTTGTAAAAAAGTTCAGAGTTGAATCACGCTTTGTAAATGTATTTTTGCCAGAAAACAACATATTTGGTCATCCATCATGCAAAACGAGAATAGTCTCAGATGGTTATTGGATTTTTACTAGACCTCTTACTCATAACACTTCTGTAAAAACCGTTGGATCTTGCTCATCGGGCATTACGAAGATTAAAGTCAATTATAACATAAATATCATATAGTTCGATTGTTTTCAATGTTGGAGGATAAGAGTCTAATTAATGATAATATGGAGTGTACAAAGTCTGATCAATGATAATATGGAGTGTACAAAGTCTGATCAATGATAATATGGAGTGTACAATATTAAGCCGAGCGATTAGTTTTGTGGATTAGTCAACATGTCCGTCCGAGGAACAAATTGCTTATTAACGAGGTTCTTGTTGTGTAACGTAAATGACAGATTATAAGAGTTGGTGCTTACATTATGGACAGAGATTAGATAATCGGACTCATGACGATTGGATTAAAGAATATACAAAATGGGTTTTTGGCAAAGAACCCCCATACCCAGATCGCCCAGGTAACCCCCTCTTCGTCCATGGAGATATGAGAAATGACAATCTACCTCGAAGGGAGGAAGCTAGCATTTACAAGAATGATCCGATAATAGTTCATGTAGTTGGTGTAAATTATGTCAAAGGAGATAAGGACAGGGAAGGTAATACAATAAACTCAGACCAGGAAATCATAGACGCATGTAACGCCGGAGAACACGAGAACCAGCCAGGCCATGTAATGTTCAAAAATGTGAATGACAAGGATTTTACAGATCTCAGCAGCAGCGTAGAACAATTAAGACCTGAAGTTTTTGATTTTACGGCAGATGGATCCAATTCTGATTTAAAAAATTGGGACGTTCCAATGCCTAGTGGCCCTCAAAGAGGTGCATGGGCTTGTCAGTTACTTTTATTAAAGATCCCTGAGCAAGGAGAATTTATATTAAATTTTGATGCAGATGGTCTCCCTCCATTCCGATCAGCTGGAGAGTATAAAATAAAGGTAAAGTAAGAATATAGCTTTATTGATAAGAACCCACGAATTACGGATAAATCGAAGGAATTTAGTCTGTTATATTCAAATTATATAGTACTTCTGTTACGACTTTAGGATGTTCAAGTCTATTTGCATTCAATTCGTCATTCTTATCTATCAGTGTCTCAACTTTAAAGTAGATTTTATTCCTTCCAGAGGGCAAAGAGTGCAAAAAAATCCAGTAGCCATCTGATATGGCATGAGTCTGTATCTGTTTGGAGACATCATTACTTTGTGGAAGAACGATAGCAAACAAATTTGAGCGAATTCTAAATTGTATTATATCATTAAATTTAATATCGTTGACTGATATAGAAACAATTTTCTGGTTGTCTATATCTCTTTTGGCAAAATCCACAAGGTCTTTTTCAGAGGTAAGATTAGGATAATGGTAAAAATTAATAAAATTATTTAGTAAGGGTAAAAATAATACATGTCGACTTGGTATCGTTATTTCACATTCAATTTTACTTTTGGATGCTTCTACTAAAGGTTTGGCTAAAAAACAAAACAGATATGTCTCTTTTTCTTGAACCCATTTGTCACACAATATATCTGCATTATCATGGCTTATCCGATTAAGATAATACCATTTGCACCATCGTTCTATCCATTCTTCCCAAGGTGTTCCTAGTGGTGTTTGTGTTCGCGAAAAAGTAATCCGACCTAAATTATTGACCGATTGTTTTTTTGCGAAAATAACTTCTTGTATGTATTCGTAATCAATCTCTTCATTGTTTGATTCAGTATCATGAAAATGAGGCCTAAAAGTCTTAAAAATCCCTGCAACATTCTTTCTTGTAGACAACCTGCGTTGAGATGACCCTATGGAATACAGGAAATCGGATTTCTTCGTGGATGACAGACGAAAATGAGAGCTTTCTCCCAGGATAACAGCCAAGTTATAAATTCCAAGAAAAAATGATAAAGCGCCAACATTCATAAAAGTAAAAGAAACCATTCCAAATGGAGGATAAGGCAATCTTGTTATATCAAGTGAACTGGCCGAAAAAATAAGGAGGATTATTCCGATTGCAGTAAGGTACATCGTTTGTGTTACTTTTCTAAATCTTTCTTTATCCTCCAAGCTACTATCTTTTGAAATCATGATGTTTCTTGCAAGAACCCAAAAAGTAAATCCAAAAAAAATTGCTCCTAGGGGAAAAGCAATATTTGTAGTAATAGAATAAATATCATAATACATAATAACATTTGTAGACCTCAGCCAACTAAATCCGTACAAGAATACGTATTGACTGAAGAAAATTACAAGGGAACAAGCGATTACTAATATATACTTCATTTTTATTCTCTCTGTTCCACTATTTAGTAATAGAAGTGACGAAACCCATATTGAAATAAACGATATAATGGCTATGATGCTAATAAGTATCGACAAATCGGTGTGAGGTGAAGAAAAAATAAGAGAGGGTTCTGTAGTTGAGGTAATATATCTAAGTCCAACCCTGTACCCTAAAGTAAAATAAAGCAAAATAGCAGCATTTAAAGTTATGAAGGCTATCACAGATACCGTGTAGGATATCACAACTAAGCTCTTCTTAGTACTTTCCTTTAACCATACGATAAACCGATAAGCCAACAGAGCCAATATTGAAATTCCTGTACTCGTGTTCACCCAAATAGTAAATAAAATTAAAAATTTAGAGTATCTAGACTCGTAAGAAATTTGAGTTATAAGAAT
>Ga0209058_1005105_pt1 | contig 10336 bp, 9 predicted proteins | sample GraSoiAngelo_147_FD_185904 | JGI IMG/M metagenome (GOLD analysis project Ga0209058, IMG submission 185904) | Grasslands soil microbial communities from the Angelo Coastal Reserve, California, USA - 14_1009_05_40cm (SPAdes) (version 2) | ecosystem: Environmental > Terrestrial > Soil > Grasslands ... | reverse complement strand
TCCGTAAAATCGCCGGTAACGTGCGTGAGCGCAGCAAGGAAAAGATTTCCGAAATTGTGGCCGATGAGGCCGCGGCCAGCGTGAAAACGATATTGGAACAAGCGGCCGAGAAGGGCTTCATCTTTCGAGAGAGCCACCATGCAATTGCGAATGTCGCCGGGAGGAAGGATGCGGTTCTCGCGGCGCAAGCGGCCGGAGCTGCCGCCGTCATCGGTGACGGTGACGATCGCGGCGAGATCGGCGATGGGCCGTTCGGCGGTGGCGCGACCGTCGGTGCGGCGAATCACGTGTTCCTTGAGTCCCCGAAGCAGCGTGGAAAGCCCGGTGCCGCCTCCAAGAGCGACGACGCGGAAACCGGGGGAAAGAGCTTTCGATTTGGAGGCCCGCTTTTTCATAAGGATATTTGGGATCGCAGAAGCGGCTTCATTTCACGGAAAAGAATCTAACACAGCGCGGCGGAGCCGCAACCAAAAGCAAATGACCCACACGTCGGAAGGTATTGCGACGGACGATAACATTTTTGCGCGGCGCACAACGAATTTGAGGATTAGTAGTACTGAGGACGCGGAGTACACAGAAACACGGAGAGGAAAAAACCCGGCCAAGCTAAAGCCTGTCTCACTAGCTGGCGAGGCCGTCCTTCTCTGGATAAAGCAGTTCGGTGAAGCGCGGGTCTTCCTGGAGGAACGCAAAATCCTCGTCATTGCGCGCGTGATAGCGGTTTTCCGCGCGTAGCTGAATCGCCACCTTCAGATTGGCCAGCGCGGAATCGGCTTCGCCGGTAAGGCAATCGAGCGCGGCCAGCGCGTAGTGAATGTGGTCTGCCTTGGGCGCGGCTTTGCGGGCTTTGTCGAGACTTTCGCGCGCGTCGTCCCATCGTCCGATGTTCATCATGGCAACGCCACGCTGATAATGTTCTTCGGCGGTGCGCGGATTCTGTTCGTGGGACGGCTTCATGCGCTGCTCGGCGATTTTCACGTGCATACGCGCGCGGTCCGCGAGTTCCTTGCTGGGGCCTTCGAGAACTTTTTCGAGTTCCTGCTTGGCTTTGGCAAATTTTTGCTGGTGGAACAGCGACAAAGCCTCATCGTAAAGTTTGAGCTGCGCTTGGACGAGCGGGTCAACCAGCTCGACACCTCCACGTTGGGCGGGCGGCAGGGGAGGGAAAGGCTTCTTTTTCAGTGACTTAGACGGACTGCGCGCCGCGCCCTTGGAATGCCCGGATGACCCTGAGGAGGGCTTATGCGCTTTGGCCATGGGGCGAATGCTAGCAGAGCAGGATTCTCGCGTCAAATCGAGTGAGCGGAGGCGCTCCTTAGCGCTTCAGGCGTTACCGAACGGAGGCATGGCCGAAAATAGCACGTGGAGTTCAGCGCCGAATCGCGGAAACTATATGCAGTTCGTGCAACTTACCACGCGGGGCTGGAAAGCTGGCCTGCCTGCGCCGCGTATGCTATAAGTTTGTGGCCAATCCTGGTTAACGACAAAGTGCCTTTCATCAATTTTCCTGCGCGCGAAATTAACTGCAAGCTGGTGTACTACGGTCCAGGTCTGGGCGGAAAAACCGCCAACCTGCAATGGATCTATGACCACACGGGGCAGAATCAGAAGGGCAAAATGGTGTCTCTGGCCACGGAGACGGACCGCACGCTGTTCTTCGACTTCCTGCCATTGGATTTAGGGACGGTGCGCGGGTTCAAGACGCGCTTTCATTTATATACTGTGCCCGGGCAGGTGTTCTACGAAGCCAGCCGCAAGCTGATCCTGAAAGGCGCGGATGGCGTGGTGTTCGTGGCGGATTCGCAGGAAGAACGGCTGGACGCGAACTTCGAAACCATGGAAAACCTGCAGGAACATTTGAAAGAGCACAACCTGAATTTCACGACGATTCCATACGTGCTGCAACTGAATAAACGCGATTTGCCAAATGCAATGGCCGTGCCGGAATTGACGAAGGAGTTGCAGAAAAAAGGCGAGCCGGTCCTGGAAGGCATAGCGATTCAGGGAGTGGGCGTGTTTGAGACGCTGAAGGAAGTAGCCAAGCTGGTGCTCGCCGAACTGAAAAAGGGCGGGTAGAAACTTCCTGTATAACCTTCTTCTGAGATTCAAGTGCAGCTCACCAAAGGCTTAATAGAGGTGGAAAGTGGTTTCGGTTTCGACCCGAACTGAAATAGGCCTGCCGTCTTTCTGCCCCGGTTTGAAGCGCCAACCTCGCGTTGCTTTAATTGTCTGAGCAGTCAGGCCAAAAGGCGCTCCCTTCAAGACATAGACAGACGTGACCTGTCCTTCTGCGGTGACCACGACTGACAAAATCACTGTTCCTTGGAATTTGGCGGCCCTGGCCGCGTCCGAATAGTCTGGTTGCGGACAATAGCTGCAGACAGGTGATGCAACCCCCGGGCTACCGGACCTAACGACATCCGGCTCCTCCGGAATTTCGTGGGCTCTGCGAGCGTAGTTGGGGCCATGCTGGTAGAGCATCGCACGCATGTTTTCACTCGTGGCAAAACGAACCCTTTCATCCGTCGCTTCAAATGGGTCTGTTCTATTAGCGACCGGACCAAATCCTTCGAGGTGGATTGTGAGACTGATCTGGCCGTTCTCCTCATACAGAGTCCCCAGAATGACTCCTGTTGCCCCCAATTGTCGGCCAATCAGCAAACATACGTCTCCAGACTTGAGATCCTCGAGTGTCGTCCACTCTTTGATCAAATAGTCTTCGAGAACGTTGCGATCCAGAATTTTCAATCCCGCCGAATATGCAGACAGTGATTCAGAAAAGTGATCTGAGAGCAGCGTGCCTAATCGCGACGAACTGCCTGGTGAACTTCGGAAGAAATCAATTACAAGAACATGAGGCTCTATCTCCTCGAGTTTCGCCTGTCGAATCCTTTGCGCTGTGTGCAATGCCAGGGAATCGAGGTCCGCTTCTTCCGAGCGAGTCAAGGCCAAGCCGGACGACTGGGAAAGTGCACTTACAGGCATCGCCAAGTGAGCCGCCACGATAATCGGTAGGAGCCCAAGACGGAAGCTCGAGTGTCGAGCCATACATGGAAACTATCACACGAGATGCTAGCCCGAAAACGATTACGAGAAACGCGCGGTTCAATTACGCGAAGTTTTGCAGGGCCGCGGATTCGGATTCGAACGTGGGGATAGCCTCGATGAGGCGCGTGACGGTGAGGGCGTCGCGGACGCGGCCGGGGCCGCAGACGAGGCGAAGGACACCGCCTTCGCGGGCCAGCTTGATGGAGATGCGCACCAGCGTGGAAATGCCGGAGCTGTCAATCTGCGGGATGCCGTTCAGGACCACAACCACTCTCTTCGCGCCGCCCTGGACCACGGACTCAAGCGCGTCGTGAAGCTGCTCGCCGATAGTGAGCCGGCCGTGAACTTCCAGGACAGGCACTCCAGCGGTTTCGCGAACGTTGATTTCCATGGGCGGACGCTCAGTCATGGCGGTGGGTGAGTCTATCCTCATTAAGGCGACGATGGTGATTCGCCAGGCCGGACGGCATTATACGCTGTAGCATAAGCTGCACAAAGTAAGTTAGACGGAGTTAAGCCGGACAAGTTAAGCCGAAAAAAGAGAAGCATTTCAGAAGTTTACAAGCCAATTCGCCCAAACCTACAGAGGACGGCGTATCAGAAAAACAAATCTACGGAATGAAAATTTCAAACGGTGTCCAGGGGCGCGCATGCGTATAATGTTGGCCGGCAAAGTAGCGGGTCCCCGGTAGTAGAATCCAGAGCCAGCGGAGCAGACACATCTATGAAGTGCGTAGGATGGAAGTGTAGTTTCAGCCTTCTCCTGGTGCTTGGGGCCATCCTATTCACTGGAATTCCCCTCTCCGCACAGCAAACGCCTGCCCCCTCAAGCACCCCTCCAACAATGATGGCCTCCCTCGCCGCACTGTTTCCGAAAAGCTGGCGCAACTGGATAAAGACGTGAAGGCAGCACAATCCTCGGCGGACAACGCCTGGATGCTGGTCAGCGCGGCGCTGGTCTTGATGATGACCGGGCCGGGGCTGGCGCTGTTCTACGGCGGCCTGGTACGGCGGAAAAATACCCTGGCGATCATGATGCAGAGCTTCGCGCTGATGGCGTTGATCACGGTGATGTGGGCGTTGGTCGGCTACAGCCTGTGCTTTGGCGGCGATGGACATTTTATCGGTAACTTCGAGCACGCCTTCCTGCGCGGCGTGGGCGCGGACCCGAATCCCGATTACGCGGGGACGATTCCGCAACTCACGTTCATGGTCTACCAACTGATGTTCGCCATCATCACGCCGGCATTGATTACCGGCGCAACCGCGGAGCGGATGAAGTTCAGCGGCACGGTACTGTTCCTGACGCTGTGGTTCCTGGTGGTCTACGCGCCGCTGGCGCATATGGTATGGGGCAAAGGCGGGCTGCTGAAATTTCCGACGCTGGATTTTGCCGGCGGCACCGTCGTGCACATTTCTTCGGGCGTCTCGGCGCTGGTGTGCGCGCTGTATTTGGGCAAGCGCACCGGATACCCGAAGCAGCCCATGCCGCCGCATAGCCTGGTCCTGAGTTTCATTGGCGCGTGCTTGCTGTGGGTGGGATGGTTCGGTTTCAACGCGGGCAGCGCGCTGGCGTCAAATTCACTGGCCAGCAGCGCGTTTGTTGCTACGCACTTCGGGGCAGCAGCGGCGGCACTGAGTTGGAGCGCGGCGGAATGGATCAAGAACGGGCGCGCCAGCGCGCTGGGCGCGATTTCCGGCGCAGTTGCGGGGCTGGTGGCGATCACTCCTGCTGCCGGTTTTGTGGGGCCGATGCCGGCGTTGGCAATCGGCATTCTTGCCGGGGCAGTGTGCTATTGGATGGTGACGAAGGTGAAGGCTCTCTTCGGGTATGATGACGCGCTGGATGCTTTCGGGGTGCATGGCGCGGGCGGCACGATCGGAGCTTTGCTTACCGGAGTTTTTGCGCAACAGGTGATCAACCCGATTTTTGGAGCGGGTAAGCCAGTAGGCGGTCTGGATGGGCATTGGGGCCAGGTCGGCAACCAACTTGCCGGCGTCTTAGTCGCCTGGATTTTTGCGCTGGTGGGAACGCTGGTGCTGCTTAAGATTGTGGATTTGCTGACTGGCATACGCGTGCCGGAAGAGCACGAGATCGAAGGTCTGGACATTACGCAGCACGGCGAAGAGGCTTATAACCTTGAGTCTTAGGCGAAGCTGGCAAGGGAGCGTCAGGCAGGGGGCGGAGCGGAAACACCCATGATGAAAATCGAGGCAATCATTCAGCCCTCGCGGTTCGAATCGGTGAAGGATGCGCTGCGCGAAATCGGCATCGAAGGGATGACGGTGACGGAGGTGCGCGGGCACGGCCGCCAGAAAGGACACACAGAGGTATATCGCGGACGCGAATATACCGTGGACTTGCTTCCAAAAATAAAATTGGAAATGGTGCTCCCAGATGCGCTGGTAAATCGCGCCGTGGACACAATTTTGAAGACCGCCAAGACAGGGAAGATTGGTGACGGTAAGATATTCCTATCAAGGGTTGAGGAAGCGATCCGGATTCGCAACGAGGAGCGTGGTGAAAACGCGCTCTAGCCATTCACTCTTGGCCGCCCAGCAGCCGATTTGCTGACCGCAGGACGCTCAACGTGACTACCGCTGCACGCCCCAGTCGTACTCCGGGCATCCCACCCGAAAAAAACATGCAAGGTTCCCCAACGCCCTTGTCCGTGCTCGGCCCGCAGGCGGAGGCCGAACGGCAACGTATCCGTCAACAATTTGAGGCGGGTACCGGTCCGCGAGAAACGCTTCGGGCGTTGTGCGAACTGGCGGATCACAACGTCCAGCAAATTTTTGGGGAACTCCTGCGCGTCCACGGCCACGACGCGCAAGGACTTTGCCTGCAGGCGCTCGGCGGGTATGGGCGGCGGATGCTCTTTCCGTACTCCGACCTCGATATTCTGTTTTTGCTGGGCAATGAAAAAGTAGAGCAGGAATCGCGGCCGCTCATCTCCGAGTTTTCGCGGACGTTGTGGGACATCGGATTCCGCGTCAGCTCGGCCGGGCGCACTCTAGAAGAGTGCAAGCGTATCGAAGAGGACAACGCAGAATTTCACCTGGCTTTGCTGGATCGCCGGTTCCTGGCGGGCGATGCTGCGTTGTTTGAGAAGCTCGACGCCAAAGTTTTGCCCGCGTCGGAAAAGCAGGCGCGGCCGTTCCTCCTTGCACAAATCCATCGGTTGACCCGGGAAAGGTTGACGCGCTACGGAAATACGATTTTTCACCTAGAGCCCAACGTGAAAGAGTCGCCGGGAGGCATGCGCGATTATCAAGCGACGATTTGGTTGCGGCAAATCGTAGAGGAAAAGAGAGGGATTCGAAACGTCACTGCAGCGGAGGAAGAGCTTTCCGCAGCGGCAGTGGATTTTCTTAGCGCCATCCGATGCTTTCTACACTACAGCAACGCACGGAACGATAACACGCTCACCTATGAGCTTCAGGCGGCGGCCGCAGAACAAGCGCTGGGCGTGGGCGACGGATTGTCGCGAACCCCCGCCGAATGGATGCGCCAGTATTTCCGCCATGCGCGCACCCTCAACCGGCAACTCCTGCGCTATCTCGAGCAGAAGGCTCCCGTACCGTTAACGCTGCGGCAGCGCTTGTTTAACGCGGCCCGCTCGGCCAAGAGCGAACCCGCAGGCGGCAGATATTCTTCGGTGCGGGACGGCTTGCTGGAGGTTGTCGATCTTCCGTCGCTCTCGGACCGCGCCATCACCTATTCCCTCTTCGCGGAAGCGGCTCGCACGGGGACTCCGCTGAGCCGCGAGGCGGAACGCAGCATCGGTTACATCCTGACGCATCCGGAACTCCCTCCGAAGAACACGCAGATTTCCTGGGCCACGTTGCGCGAGATTCTGGGCTCGGATTATCCGGGAGTGGCCTTGCGCTCGATGCAGCGGCTGGGGCTGCTGACGGAAGTTCTGCCGGAATTTGGAAGGATCGACTCGCTGGTGGTGCGCGATTTTTATCATCGCTACACGGTCGACGAACATTCGTTGCGCACCATCGAGCACCTGCAGGAATTGGCGTCGCCGCCGGACGAGCGGGGAGCGCATTTCGCGCCGCTTTGGAAGACCGTTGAGCGGCGGGATTTGCTGATCCTAACGCTGCTCTTGCACGACGTAGGCAAAGGAATGCCGGTGGAGAATCACGTTACCGGCAGCCTCACTGCGCTTGAAAGCACTGCCAAGAGATTGCAACTTTCGCCGGAAGAAAAGGAAGAAGTCCATTTCCTCATCGAACATCACCTGGAAATGTCCGCAACTGTGCAACGAAGAGACATCTTCGATCCCGCCACTGTTTCTGCTTTTGCGCAGTCCGTCACGACGCTGGAGCGCCTGCAAAGATTGTGCCTGCTGACCTATGCGGACATTCACTCCGTCAATCCGGAAGCGTTGACGCCCTGGAAAGCGGAAATGCTGTGGCAGCTTTTCGTGGCCACTTCCAACCACTTCAGCCGCACGCTGGACCGCGACCGCTTGCATGCGCCGGATGAAGGCTCGCTCCTGGAGCGCGTAAAGGCCAAAGCAACCGCCGCCTCCATCGAGGAGATCGTGCGGTTCCTGGAAGGATTCCCGCGGCGATATCTCGCCGTGCATTCGGCAGCAGAGATTGCGGCGCACTTTGAGCTTTACCGCAAGCTGGGAACGGATCCGGTGCAAACGGAACTGCTCGCCACGCGCCATGGTTTCTCTTTGACATTGCTTACCGCGGACCGCCCAGCGCTTTTTGCCACGATTTCAGGGGTGCTGGCCGGCTGGGGCATGAACATCAACAAGGCGGATGCCTTCGCCAATGCTGCCGGCGTGATCCTGGACACTTTTCATTTTGCGGACTTGCACCACACTCTGGAGCTGAACCCCAGCGAAACCGAGCGCTTCCGCAGGAGCCTCGCCGATGTCGTGAACGGAGCCGCGCCGCTGGAACCGCTGTTGAAAAGCCGCGTGAGCGCGAGCCGAGCGCGGGCGCCGAAAGTCGCCGTCGAAACACGCATCAACTTCGACGATTCCTCATCCGCGCACAGCACACTACTCGAAATCGTCACGCAGGATCATCCCGGATTGCTCCACGAGATCGGCGCGGCGCTGGCACGGCTAGGATGCAACATCGAAGTCGCGCTGATCGATACGGAAGGCCATAAAGCCATCGACGTGTTCTATCTTACCGGGCAAGGCAAGAAGCTCACCACGCAAAAACAGGAACTCCTCCGCGAAGTACTCCAGGGAACCTTGGTCTAGCTCGTCCGTCCCGGTGCAGTGAAGGGCTGGGCGAAATATGCTGCCGTGAAAAGCGGAAAATACCCATACCGGAGAAAGTACCTCGAAGCCTTGACCCTTCATCGAATAGCAATCGAGAATACGGCGCGGAGCAACAAGTCTTTCCGTCTTTGTGCCATCTGTGAAACCATTCACCCGAGGAAGCCACATGTCACGATTCGCAAGCACACTGCCGATCGTATCTCTGGCAGCAAGTATGCTGTTGGGCGGGGCAGCAGCGCAGGAGCCGGCCGCGCTGCCGTCGGCCGACCAGCGCTACAAAGTGGATCTCATGCTCGTGGTGGCGCATCCGGACGATGAAGGAGCCGCGACAGCGTATCTTGCGCGCGCGCTGGACGAACACAAGCGTGTGGCGGTGGTTATCAGCACGCGTGGCAGCAGCGGCGCGAATAAAGCTGGCACCGAGCAAGCCGCGGCGCTCGGGGACATCCGGGAGATCGAAGCGCGCAACGCCTTGGCGACGCTCGGCATCACAAACGTCTGGTTTCTCGATGGAAAGGATACGGCTTCGCAGAACGTCTTGCAGTCGCTCGCCAATTGGGGTCATGGCGTTGCACTCGAAAAGCTCGTGCGCCTCATTCGACTGACTCGCCCGGAAGTCATCCTTACTTTCTTGCCTGGAACTTTTATTGGCGAAGACCACGGCGACCACCAGGCTTGTGGCGTCTTGGCCACGGAAGCGTTTGATCTGGCGGGCGATCCTACCACCTTCCCGGAGCAGGTTGCTGGGCCGGCCAATCGCCGCGAGTTGTTTCTTGAAAATCTGCGGCCGTGGCAGCCAAAGAAAATCTATTATTTCCCGGACGCGGACCGCGAGGACCTCTTTCGCGGCAAAGGCCCAAGCTATTCCGTGAAGGAAATCTCAAAATCTACCAAACAGCCATACTGGCGGATCTCGTTCGACTCCTTCCGCGCCCATCAAACGCAGGCAAAGGAATTCCTGGACTCCGTCGCCCAAATGGACGAAGCACAAATTGAAAAGATGGCCGCCTCGGACGGCTGGACGGATGACATGCGATTTGTGCTCGGTAAATCGCTGGTTGGCGGCAGTGTGACCGGCGACATTTTTGATGGCATCACCCAGGGCGCGATTCCCTTCGGCCGGCCTGAAGTTTCTCCGGAACCCGCGCGGCCGGAACTATCAGTGGAACTCGGAGGCCCGTACAGCTTCTACGCGGACTTTCGGCGCGCTCATGGACTCGGGAATCTTCCGCATCCCGAGCCGCCGGAGATTGCGCTGCAAGCGCCCGGCACACTGGTGATTCCCCTATGGGTTCGCAATCGCACCGCGAAGACTCAGGAAATCACTCTCTCCGCCGTGCTGCCGGCGGGGTGGACAGCGCAAAGCGGTGCCGGGAAATTCACGGTCGCTGCGAAACAAGTGGCGTCCGCGCGCATCGAAGTCAATTTGCCCGCGCCAGCGGAAAACAGCGCCAAAAAACCAGAGCCTCAGGAAGTCACTGTTCGCGCCGATTCGAACGGGCAATCCATAGGAGAGATCAAACTTCGCGTTGAACTTCGAAAGCGGGCGCTGCCTCAGTAGCTATTCGTCATTTTCTCGCGCGCTCGGCTTCCATCTGTTCCCAGGCAGCTTCGGGCAACAGAGACAGGTCGTTGAATTCTCCTGCGCCGCGCAACCATTGCGCGCCGTCAATCACGACGCATTCGCCGTTGATGTACTCCGCCATGTCGCTGATGAGAAATGCGGCCAGGTTCGCCAGCTCCGCATGTTTTCCGAAGCGTTTCATCGGATGCTTGTCCTTGGCGTGCTCTTCAAATTGCTTCGAGGGCATCAGCCGCGACCATGCGCCTTCCGTCGGAAATGGACCCGGTGCGATGGCGTTCAGACGGATGTGATACTTCGCCCATTCCACGGACAGCGAAGTGGTCAGCGCCAAAACGCCAGCTTTGGCGCAAGCCGACGGCACGACAAATCCCGAGCCACAGTTGGCGGCTGCGTACGTCGTCACGATATTCAGCACATTGCCGCCGAGTTTTCGAGAAATCCA
>Ga0209058_1005097_pt1 | contig 10347 bp, 11 predicted proteins | sample GraSoiAngelo_147_FD_185904 | JGI IMG/M metagenome (GOLD analysis project Ga0209058, IMG submission 185904) | Grasslands soil microbial communities from the Angelo Coastal Reserve, California, USA - 14_1009_05_40cm (SPAdes) (version 2) | ecosystem: Environmental > Terrestrial > Soil > Grasslands ... | reverse complement strand
GTCGCGCGGTCGTTTGGCCTCGTCGCGAGCATCGTCGGGATCTTCGTGGTCCGCGCGCGCGAGGATGAAGCACCGATGAGTGCCCTGAACCGCGGATACCTCGTCGCGTCGGTCCTCGCGGCGATCCTATTCGGCGTCGCGGCGTGGGCGATGCTGCAACCGTCTTCGCCGACGGCCTCGGGTAGTCTGACCTGGGCCTACTACTGGGTCTGCGGCATCGCCGGCATGGTGACCGCGGTCGTCTACGTGTGGGTCACCCAATACTACACGGAAGCCCGCTATCGCCCCGTGCGAGACATCGCGAAGGCGTCGGAGACCGGGCCAGCGACGAACATCATCTCCGGCTTCGCGGTCGGTCTCGAGGCGACCGCGATTCCCGCGGTGGTCGTGTCCATTGCGATTCTGTTCTCGTTTTGGCTTGGAGAATCCACGGGGATCCCTGGCGGCGGCATCTACGGGACCGCGATCGCGACGATGGGCATGCTCGCGACGGCGGCCTACATCCTGGCGATGGACACCTTCGGGCCGATCGTGGACAACGGCGCGGGCATCATCGAAATGGCGGGCATGTCCGAGGCCGCACGCAAGAACATGGACAAGCTCGACGCGGCGGGCAACACGACAAAGGCCCTCACGAAAGGGTACGCGGTGGGAAGTGCCGCCCTCGCGGCATTCCTCCTGTTCAACGCGTTCCTATCCGAAGCGCGGGTGAAAGCCGTCGACCTCGCCCATCCCGAGACATTCATTGGCGGATTCATGGGAGCCGCCCTCGTGTTCCTCTTCACCGCGTTCGCGATCCGCGCGGTGGGCCGCGCGGCGTGGTCCATCATCAAGGACGTGCGGGATCAGTTCCGCGAGAACCCGGGAATCATGGCGGGCACCGTGAAGCCCGATTATGGCCGAACGGTCGACATCTGCACCCGCAGCGCCCTCCGAGAGATGGTCATCCCGGGGATCCTCGCCGTCGCGACTCCCTTGGCCGTCGGCCTGCTCTTTCGTTTCGTCAAGATCACGTACGTCCTCGATCCCGTCACCCTGCAGCTCTCCCCGATCCCCGCCGGTGAGCCCCTCGGGGCCACGCTCATGGTGGGCACGATCGTGGGCGTTCTCATGGCCCTCGTCCTGAACACGGGCGGCGGCGCATGGGACAACGCGAAGAAATTCATCGAGGCCGGCAATCTCGGCGGCAAAGGAAGTGCGACGCACAAAGCGGCCGTCGTCGGCGACACGGTCGGCGACCCGTTCAAGGATACCGCCGGACCTTCGTTGCACATCCTGGTGAAACTGCTCTCGACGATCACCCTGGTGATTGCGCCGCTGCTCATTCCTTGATCCGCTTGTCTCTCGGGGCCAAGCGTTATATGCGATAGCCCCTTTCCGCGCTTCGGAGGAGAAACTTGGAGCCGTCTCAGGACCAACCGGGTGTCGCGCCATCTCCGCCGCCGATGCAGGCCGGCGGCAGGAATCCGCGAACGATTCGAATCATTGTCATCCTCGTCGTCATCATCCTGGCAGTCTCGGCGGCGACCGCGTACTTTGTGCTCACGCAGAGTTCTGCCTGCAACTTCCAAACGACAAATCCCCTGATCTTCGATCAGCCGGAGCGACCCGACACCCTCGACCCGCACGTGACCTTCTCCACGCCCGGCTGGGGCATCGTCCAGCAGGTCTACCAAAGCTTGGTGAACTACAACGGTTCGAGCTACGTGACGTACCTCCCGGTTCTAGCGAAAAGCTGGTCGGTCTCGACCGACGGGTTCAACTACACCTTCATCCTGCGGCAAGACGTCCACTTCTCGAACGGCGATCCATTCAACGCGTATGTCATGTGGTTTAGTCTGTACCGCGCCATCATCATGAACGCCGATGGCGCTTTCATCCTTCAAGAGAACTTCTGGCTCCCCGGATTGAACTACTACTCGGACACGAACGACACCGACAATGCGACCGCTTGGATGGTCAACGGCCTGAACAGCTGGGACTTTTTCAGCCCCACCGGCCCACAGCAGGCGTTCATGGCGGACGCTAACAACTCGTTCCAGGCTGTCGACGCGTACACGCTCGTGCTGCACAGTGGCTACGGATATTTGGGATACTATCCATACGCGTTCCTCCTTGCCTCCATCGCGGGTCCGATTGCCAGCGCAGTCGATCCCGTGGTCGTCCGGCAGAACGGCGGCGTCGTCGCCGGCGAGCGCAACGCCTGGATGGCGACCCATATGGTCGGGACCGGTCCGTACATCCTCAACGGTGGGGTCCTTGACATCGAGAGCGCTCCGAGCTATACGTTGAACCCTGACCCAAAATACTGGGGAGTGAACGCGTCGAAAGCTGAGCCGCTGAACAACATCATTCAACCCGCCAAGTCGACCTTGCAGATTGACTTCCAAGGCGACCCGGCGATTGCCGTCAACGACATGCGAACCGGGAAAGTCGTCGGGGCTTCCTTCGCCTACATCGGTCCGTCGACGGTGAACACGCTCAAAGGCGTCGCATGCGTCAGCGTCAATGCGCTCGACACTGTATACGGCTCGACCGCCGGCGGGTGGTGGATCTACATGAATCAGAACGACGAGCCGTTCAACAATTGGTCGGTCCGCCAAGCGGTTGTCCACGCGATCAACTACGACCGGATCATCCAGCTCGCTTTCGGCGGGTACGCAGAACCATGGGTCGGGCCAGTCCCTCCGGGCTACCCCTACTACAATCCCGACAACCTACAGCCGTATGCCTACAACTTGACCCTCGCGAAGCAATACATGAGCCAGTCTCCGTGGCCGAATGGCTATCCGAATACGATCAACTACGAATATGTGAACCTCGGGGACTGGGCCGATGTCGCGAGATTACTGCAAGACGACCTGGCGCAAATCGGGATTACGCTGAACTACGTCAGCATCCCGAACATCGATAAGCTCTACGAGCTTCAACGGTTGGATGGCAACGGGGACTGCATCGCGCAAACAACGGCGAACGGCGGGCCATTCCCGATCGGGCAGGAGTTCTACACCTCCGACTACATTTCTCCGGATGACTGGACACAGAACAACGCGATCAGCTACGGAAGCGCGAACAGCTGCATGGCCGGGTATAACGATCCAAACGTGGACACCCTCGTGCTGGACGCGGCGACCCAGACCGACCCGAACGTCGCCAAGGCCGAGTACGCCCAGATCACGAAGGCGATGTACGACAACGCGACCGTAGCATGGCTTGTGGTCCCGACGCAGTTCCAAGTCGTCAACTCACACCTGCAAGGCTTCGTCGCAAACCCGATGGGGGCCGCGCTCCCGTTTGTCGTCGTCCAAAACACAATCTACGCGACGCGGAGTTAAGGACGACGGACACCGGGCAAAACTGCATTCGCGTGCCCGACGGTTCGGCTAGGGTCCTCCCACCGCCAACGCGATGCCGGTGAGGAGCTGTTCCGGAGGTACATCCTCGACTTCTTCGGCCCTGTGGCACGCAACGAGCTGTTCTGGTCGCCCCGGAATGGCCCGCAAAGCGGGTGCCTCCGATCGGCATCGATCGATGACGAACGGACATCGCGGCGCGAACCGGCAGCCGGGGGGAGGGTGGACCAGTGTTGGGACCTCCCCGGAGATTCGGTATCGCGCCCTGCGGCGGCGTGGGTCCGGCGCAGGGAGCGCGGCGAGGAGGGCTTTCGTATACGGATGAATCGGATGCTCAAGGACCTCCTTCGCGGGGCCAACCTCTGCGATGAGGCCGTGGTACATGACGGCGACGCGGTCTGCGACATACCGGACGGCCGCGACGTTGTGAGTGATGACGAGGTACGAGAGCTGCAGATCCTGCTGGAGGGCCACAAGGTTGTTCAGCACCTGGGCCTGGACCGCGACATCGAGCGCGCTTGTGGGCTCGTCAAGAATTAGCAACTTCGGGCGGACGCTCAACGCCCGAGCCAATGACAGACGCTGCCGCCCGCCCCCGGAGAACTCGTGCGGATACTGATCGAGAGAACCCCCGGGCAGGCCTACCATCGGGAGGATTTCAGCGACACGACTCTTGAGCTCCGCGCGACTGAGATGCTCCTGGGCCTGGATCGGTTCGCCCACGATCTGCCAGACGCGCAGCCGTGGATCCAACGAACCAACCGGGTCTTGAAAGACCACTTGGACGTTCCGTCGCCATGCAAGGAGGTCCCGTCCCGTGAGGTCGGTGATGTCTTGACCGGCAAATCGGATCCGGCCCGCGGTCGGCATATGGAGCTTCGCAAGGAGCCAACCGAGAGTCGTCTTCCCTGATCCGGATTCGCCAATGAGACCCAAGGTCTCTCCGTCGTTGATCTCGAGGGAGACGCCGTCGACCGCGTGAATGACTTCTCCGGGTTTGCGCGATATCGCGTCGGCCAGGGAGCGCCCGAGAGGGAAGTGCTTCACGAGACCGTGCGCCTCGACGAGCGCGGGACTCATCCGATCGTCGCCACCTCCTCACTGAAGTAGCAGGCGGAGAGATGCGTCGAGGCGGATGCACCCTTCGCCCGTTCGAGCACGGGACCGGGGTCTTGCGAGCATATCTCTCGGGCGAGAGGGCATCGGGGATGGAATGGGCAACCCGGCGGAATCTTCGCGAGACTCGGCACGGAACCCGTTAGCGCAGGCAAGGGACCGTCCGTCTTGTATCGGTTCGGCACCGATCGGAGGAGCAGCTTCGTGTACGGATGGCGCGGATTTGTGTAGACGTCCTCCACCGGACCGAACTCCACGAGATGGCCCGCATAAAGCACTCCGACGTCGTCGGCCATCTCCGCGATGACGCCGAGATCGTGGCTGATGAACAGGATCGACGTCCGCACTTCCTCGAGGAGCTCCTTCATCAGCGTGAGAACCTGGGCCTGAATCGTGATGTCGAGGGCGCTCGTGGGTTCGTCCGCAATCAGGAGAGCCGGCTTCTCGCTCAGTGCGATCGCGATCATGACTCGCTGGCGCATTCCGCCGGAAAGCTCATGGGGATACAAGTCGAGGATCGTCTCGGGATCGTTGATTCGGACGAGTTTCAGGTAGTCTAAGACCTCCGTTCTCAGCGCCTCACGCCGTGCACCCGTGCCTATTCCGGGTAGGTGGGGGATGGCCGCGTGGAGTAAGGCCGGCCCCGTCTTCACCGGCTTGCCCCGCGAATAGTCATGCGGCTCGACCGCCTGGAATAGCGTGGGCGTCTGCCCCGAGTCGCGCAGCTTCCGGACCGCGACTGCTTCCGCGACTTGGTCGAAAATGCGGTATGCGGGGTTCAGCGAGTTGATCGGCTCCTGAAAGATCATGCCGATGCCGGTCCCTCGGAGGAGGGGGAGCTTCCATCGAGGGAGCTCGAGGACATCGACTCCGCGAAACAAGATCCGTCCGGATCGAACCCGGGCCGGAGGTTCCTGAAGGAGCCGGGGAATCGCGTGCGCGAGTGTGCTCTTGCCCGAACCGGTTTCGCCGACGATCCCGAGCACGCGGCCCGGCGTGATCTGCAACGACAGGTCGGATATCGCGTGGAAGACGCCAGCGCCAACCTCGTAGTCGATGGAGAGACCTCGGATGTCCAAGAGGGCCTCTGCCATTGCATCACGCTTCGGCCGCGGCCGCGGCTTTGGCCATCAACGTGGAAGGGATTGCAGCCTGGACGAGCGCACGGCGGCTGCGCGGATCCAAGATGTCGCGGAGGCCGTCGCCGAAAAGGCTGAAGGCCAAGACGGTCACGAAGATTGCACCGCCGGCGGAGAGGACCGTCCACGGCTGCGTCTGGAGGAACCGCCGGTACAACTCGACCATGCTTCCCCACTCCGGGACCGACAACGGAACCCCAATCCCGACGAAGGAAATCGTGGAGAACGTCACGAGCACGGTGCCGATGTCGAGGGTGTAGTAGACAAGCAGCGGTTCCAAGAGGTTACGTAGCACGTGACGGAACAGGATCCGGACCTCGGATACCCCCGCGGCCCGCGCGGCCATGACGTAGGGTTGGTGCTTGACGGCAAGGACTTCGCCCCGGGTCAGGCGAACGTAATACGGCCACCACGTCACAAGGACGGCAAGCATCGCTGGACCGGTACCTCGGCCGAGCGATGCCGCGATCGCTAACGCGAGGACAAGCGAAGGAAACGCTAAGAAGACGTCTGTCACCCGAAGGATGACGAGCGAGACGACGCCCCCGATCGTCCCCGGTTTGTCCCAAAAGCCCGCGACGAGCCCCAAGCCGCCTCCCACCAGAAGGGCAAACCCCGTAATGCCGAAGCCAATCGCGAGATCGAGCGGGAGAGCCGTGAGGATTCGAGAGAATATGTCGCCGCCCAAGTTGTCGGTGCCAAAGAAGTGGGATGTCGACGGAGGCTGGCCGTAGTCGGTCGTGAGCTCGTTCGGATCGAACGGGGTGAGGAGAATTGTGTGGCCGAGGAGCAGTTGCGTCACGACCGGGACGAGGACGACGAGCAAGGCGAGCACTGAAAGGATCAGGACGAGAATGAAGCCCACGAACGTGAGCGGATTCGCACGAAGTACCCGCAGCAAGCCGCGCAAGAAATCCCGCAAAGCGGAAGCTTCGGCTTTCGAGACGCGTGTGGCCTCGGCCCTCGACGAGCTGTTGCGCGTTTGCGGAGCCGTCTCGGTCACCTACCGCCACTCCACTCGTGGGTCGAGGAGCCCGTAGAGAATGTCCGAGATGAGGTTCGACAAGACAACGACAATCGCGAACATGATGACGACGCCGATCGTCCCTTGGAAGTTGTACCCGGTGATGGCATCGTAGGCGTACGCGCCCATGCCAGGCCACTGGAAAATATTCTCGATCACCACTGTGCCAGAAAGGAGGACCCCCGCGGTGATACCCATGATCGTAATCGTCGAGATCAAGGCGTTCCGGAGGGCGTGCTTGTACAGGACGAGAAATTCGGACAGACCTTTCATCCGAGCGGTTTTCACGAAGTCCAGAGGGAGGATTTCCAGCATCGACGTGCGGGTCATCCGGGTCGCGATCCCAAGATTGAGGAACGCAAGGGCCGAAGCGGGCAGGATGAGATGGAGGATTGCGTCGCCCACCGCGGGGAAGTTGAGGGCCAGCAGCGCGTCGACGACAGACATATGGGTCGGTCGCGGAAACGTGGGTGTACTCGTGAAGTCCCCTTTCGTTGGGAGTCCGAGGACGGGACCCACTCCTATCGCTAAGACGACGGCACCCAGGTACGTGGGCGTCGCCCAGCCGCTCAGGTAGAACGTCCGGACCAGATGGTCGGTCCATCGGCCGGCGCCATTCGCGGCCACGACTCCGAGGGGAATCCCGATCACGGTCATGATCACGAGCGACGCAAGGACGAGCTCGAGCGTCGCGGGGAATGCAGCGGAAATGGTCGCCAGGACGGAGATTTGAGTTGAGGGGTTGCTGCCCCAGTCGCCCGCCGCGAGATTCGTCATGTAACTCCAGAATTGATCCGTGAGGGGGCGGTTCAATCCGAACCTCACGAGGCAGGCGTCGATTTGATCCTGCGTCGCGTGGGGCCCGGCCCAAATCGCGCATGGGTTCTGGACCGCGACATGCGTGAAGAAGAACGTGATCACGACGACACCGAGTACGACGGGGACGAGCTGCACGAGTCTCTTCCCGATGAAGACCACGAGGTCGCTCGCGTTGCGTCCCACGACCGTCACCCGCCTCCGGCCCGCGAGACCCCCTCGGCCCGCCGTGCTCGACGCGCTTTCGAGACCCCCGCAGGATCGGATGTGGGCCTACCCAGGCTCAACCGACTCGGTAAAGAGAGAACTCCCATTAAAGCTAGGGACTTACAGGGACCTCAGCATCGCTTCCGATTCAGGACACAGGCAAGACGTAAATCGCTAAATAGGGGGAACTTGTACAGCCGCCAGTCGATTTTCATGTACCAACGGGTCCAGCGGGAAGACGTCGTCCGGATCCCGCCGGAGCGACTCGGGGAGGACATCGACGCGGTCGCCCGGGAGCTCACCCGGACCACGCTGGAAGGCAAGATTGGGGCGGACAAGACCCTCACCCTGATCGCGAGCAACATCGAGCGCGTCGGCGAAGGCCGCATCGTCCACGGGGACGGCGCGGTCTACCAGCGCGTGCGGTACGACGCACTCGTGTTCGCCCCTACGCTTCAAGAGATCGTCGAGGGCACCGTGGTGGAAATCCTTAAGTTCGGCGCGTTCGTGAGATTCGGTCCTCTGGACGGCCTTTTGCACATCTCGCAGGTCATGGACGACCGGGTCGACGTGGACGAGGAGGGCCAGCGGCTGATCGGCAAAGACACGAAGCGCGACCTTCGGATCGGTGACAAGGTCCGGACTCGCATCGTCGCGGTGTCCCTGAACGAACGGGCGCCGCGGGAGTCGAAGATCGGCCTGACGATGCGTCAGCCGGCCCTCGGCAAGCTCGACTGGATCGAAGAGGACCGCGCGAGGGCGGAAGGCCGCGTGAGGAAGAGGAAAGGCTGAGCCATGGTCGTGAAGATTCCGAAGGCGTGCAAGAACTGCGGTCACGTGACCGACGAGGACAAATGCCCCTTGTGCGGCGGCGAGACGTCGAAAGACTGGCAAGGGTACGTCATCATCGTGGACCACCAGCGGTCCGAGATCGCGAAGAAGATGGGCATCCATGTCAACGGGAAGTTCGCCCTCCGCGTTCGCTGAATTCGCCGACGTGACGTTGCGACTCCCGGATTCGCTGCGCGAGTATCTCCGATGGCCGATGGGCGCCCTCACACAGGGGCCGAGCATCTTGCCGACGATCGGACGCGCGAGCCCTGTGGTGACGGTCGGGGATTTCTGCACCCTTGACCTCGTGGCCCGCGGCCGCACGCCCGACATCTGCGTCGTCGACTTCAAGACGAAGCGACAAGCGGATCCGGAGCTCCGAGAGGCGCTTCAACGAATCGGCTCAAAGGTCCTTCGAGTTACGAATCCCCCAGCGACGATCACGCCGGATGCGTGGAGCGTGCTCTCCGAAGCCTTTAAGTCGGACGAGCGGGTACGCGTCGAAGTCCGAGGCGAAGAGGACCTTCTCGCCCTCGTCTGCATCGCGCTCGCGCCCCCGTCCGCGGCGGTCCTGTACGGCATGCCGACCCAGGGCGTCGTGGTCGTTCGGGCGGACGAGACCGCGAAATCCCGGGCCTTCGACGTCTTGCGGCGGATGGAACGATAGCCGATGCAACTCGAAATCCTGCAGCGAAAGGAGAACCCGCTCCTGAAGCGGGTCGAGGTCACGTTCAAGGCGACGCACAAGGCGGAGCCGACGCCGACGCGAGACGCCTTGCGGGCGTTCCTTGCGAAGGAACTCAAGGCGACGAAGGACATCGTCGTCGTCGACTATCAGGCTTCGACGTTCGGTCGATATGAAACGGTCGGAGCGGCGAAGGTCTACAAGTCGAAGGAGGAGGCGCTCGCGGTCGAGCGTAAGCACATCCTCGTCCGCAACAAGCTGATCGAACCGGAGATCAAGGAGAAGGAGGCACCGAAGCCGGAGAGACCGGCTCCCATTCCGAGGGCCGAGAAAGCGGAAAAGCCCGCCGCGCCGACGAAAGCCGAGGCCCCGAAGACGGAGGCGAAGCCCGAGGCGAAACCGGAAAAGGGCGCCCCGAAAGAGGAAAAGAAGCCCGCCTCGAAGGATGAGAAGAAGCCCGCCGAGAAGAAAGAGGAAAAGAAGGAAGAGAAAAAGGCGGAGAAGAAGCCTGAGGGCAAGAAGAAAGAGGCGAAGTGATGGCGGAGGCGAAGAAGGAGAAGGGCACCGCGGGCCTCAAGCGGAAGTTCTACAAGATCGACGGCAACCGGATCACCCGGGAGCGGGCGAACTGCCCGAAGTGCGGGCCCGGCGTGTTTCTTGCGAGACATGGCGATCGCGTGTCGTGCGGCCGTTGCGGCTATACCGAATTCGCGAAGAGATGAGCCTCGGTTCCGGCTCTCAAAAACTGGACCGTGTGTTGTTCTCGATAATCGGAGCATTGGCATTATCCCGGCTCAACCTAGGTGCCTTGAGGTGAAGGCCCGACTCGCGGGGTTCCTCCTCGTCAGCCTGCTGGCGCTCGAGAGCGGCATCGGGGTGGCCTCCGCCGTTTCGTTCGATCGGAGCTACGCCGATCCCGCGAGCGATGTCGTCGAACTCTGGGCTTCGAACATGACCCCCGTGCTCACGGACGGCAACCTCACGATGAGCCCGTTCCCGGACAGCGTGAACGTCCTTCGGCTATCATCCGCGGATGCCGGCGCAGACATCGGCTTAACCATCCAGGTCAAGGGCAGCATCGCGGATCTGGACAACACCTCATACCAAATCCGAATCTACACACGACAGGACAATTCCACGCACTTCCGGGCGACCTACGTGAACGGCAAAATGATG
>Ga0209058_1005095_pt1 | contig 10348 bp, 12 predicted proteins | sample GraSoiAngelo_147_FD_185904 | JGI IMG/M metagenome (GOLD analysis project Ga0209058, IMG submission 185904) | Grasslands soil microbial communities from the Angelo Coastal Reserve, California, USA - 14_1009_05_40cm (SPAdes) (version 2) | ecosystem: Environmental > Terrestrial > Soil > Grasslands ... | reverse complement strand
CCGGTGTGGACGACGACCGGTCCGGCGACGAACGCGATCCGCTCTCCGTGCTTCCTGGCGTCGCGCATCATCGCCGCGATCCGTGACACGCCGACCTCGACGCGCCGCTCCGACGAGATCTCGTTGGTCATGAACGCGAAGCCGAAACGATCGCGCGCGCGAAATTCGGGAACGATCTTCACGCCCGCGACACCGCAGACGACGAGGTCGCCCTTTCGGATGTCGCGCAGCTTGCGGCAGACGGCGCGGTGGTCTTGGATCACGATTGCCGCGTCCATCCGCTGGTTCTCGACGGTCACCCACAGGCCGCCGCGGCGCACGAACGTCTGGTGGTTGGTCGTGGAGTAGAAGTCGTCGGGGGCGCAGCCGTCGCGATCGGCCGAGACGAGGTGCGCGTCCTCGATGCGCGCAACGCGGCACCCCAGCGTGACCAGCTCTTCGAGCAGCTCCGTCAGGTCGCCGGCCTCGCGCGCGGTCACCCGCATCGAGACGAAGGACGGCTCGTCGTTGGTGCGCCCGATCCTGAAGTCGAGCACCTCGAACGCGCCGTCGTGGCGCACGACGGTGTCGAACATCGCGTTGAGCAGCTGCGAATCGATCAGGTGGCCTTCGGCTTCGACGATCTCGGTCGCGGCGGGCACGTCAGTGGGTGAGCGCGTACAGCACGATGTTCACGCCGACGGCGTAGCCGTTCGGCGAGAAGCGATCGAAGTACTCCTTGTTCTCCCCCTCGCGCTCCCAGGTGTCGGGGATGTCGGTGTTGTGCGCCATGACGACCATCAGGCGCCCCTTCTCGTCGTTGATGCCGCGGAAGTTCACGCGCGCGCTGTCCGCGCCGCGCTCCGAGACCGAGCCCCAGCGGCCCCAGAACTGAATCGACGACACCTGCTCGATCTCCTTCACGTCGTACAGCGTGTGCATGATTGGATGATCGAGCGGGATGTCGAAGATCGGATACGCGCTCGGCGGCAGCACGCGGCCGATCTCGTCGGCCCACTGGTCCCACGCGTCGGTGCCCCAGAAGTCGTCGACGGTCATGAAGCCGCCCTTCAGCAGGTACGCCCGCAGCGCCTCGACCTCTTCGTCGGTGAAGCGCGCGGTGCCGGCGTCTTCCAGATGCAGCATCGTGCAGCGCGACAGCAGCGGGTCGGTCAGGCGCACCACGACGTAATCGGGCTGGCCGGATGCATCGAGTCGAACCGCCACGTTCGTCAACTCGCCGAGGCGGACCGAGAAGTTGTTGTCGGCGCCGGGGAAGTCGGTGTCCCACCCGCTGCCGCCCGCTTCGCGGCGGTTGCTGTAGTAGAAGCCGCGGCAGAAATTCCACGAGCCGTCGAAGTTTTCGCGCGCGGCCCATTTCGGAGGCGTGCGATAGAAGCGGCCGACGCCATCGGCGCCGCCACCGCGAGCAGCAGCGCCGCGAGCAGCCGTCGGCGCGGGACAGTTCTCACGGCCTCATGATATGGCAGATTTCGTGGTTCAGCGCCGCACAATGCGCGCGCCATTTGATTCCCTTACGGTCGCGTCGAATACCTGTGCTGGAATCGCGCGCGCACGGCGCGGCGCTGACCGCGGGACGCTGCGCGGCTCACGCTATCGCCTGTCATCCCCGGCCGCATGCTTGAAAATCAGCGGCGCGGAACGGCCTCCCTGACTGTAGGTTCCTGTTAGTTCAGTAGCATTCTCGTTCAGCGTTCCCGCGTACGATCCGCCCAGGGCTGGCACGTCGAGCGTCACGCGCGCGCCGTCCTGGGTGATTCTGACCGGGATCTCGAGCCCGCCCTCACCGCGATTGACGAGAGCGCCGGTCGACGTGCCGTCGGCGTGATTCGTCATCGTGAGGACGAGCTTCAAGCCGCCGCTGACGTCGATCGTGCCGTTCCAGCGGCCTTCCAGCTCCTTTCCGATCCGGCCGCCGGTCGGCGCGGCGATCCTGGCCTCGCCCTTTCGCGTCATCGTGAACGGCACCGCGGCGCCGTCGATGTAATAGCTGCCGGATATCGATCCGCCATCATCGGACATCGTGCCGTCGAACGACTGGTCGGCGCGAGCCTGGAACTCGATCGAGCGGCCGTCGACCACGACTTTCTGCAGCGGCAGCCCGGTCAGCTGCTGCGCGGGAACGCTGACCGCGCCGGTGATGCCGCTGCCGCTCTTCGCGAAGTCGATCTGGAACGCGATGTCCATTCCCGGCGCCTGCACCAGCCCCTCCCAATGACCCGACGGATCGACGGCCGTTTGCGCGCGCAGCGAAGCGGCGGTGAACAGAGAGATGACGACAACGACTGACGTGCGAAGAGTGCAGTACATATCAATCTCCTTTTGGCAACTAGAAGTCTGTTTCGGCGATGTTGATCGCGGCGCCGTAGAGCATCGCGGCGGATGCAGCGGCGCTGACGAAGAGGCCTGGCCACGGCAGGCCGCCGGTCCGGAAATACACTTCAGCGGTCATGGCGCCGAAGATGCCGTAGCGCGATCCGTCGGCGACAATCTGTTCGCCGATCGCGAGCACCACCGCGAAGACGCACGCGCCGTGGACGAGCGCGTCCGCGACGGCGTAGCTCTGTCCGACAGCGGGTGAGAGCAGGGGCAGCAACAGTGAGGGCACCAGCGCGAGCGCGAGCAGCTCGGCGACCGCCGTCGCGGCCCGTATGCCGATCACGCGCGTTCGCGACACCGGCATCGACAGGGTGAACGATGCGGCGCCGCCGGAGGTCTGCGAGAGCAGGCCACCGGTGCCGAGCAGCACCGCAAACAGCGTCCACATCTGAGTGAGGTTCTGCCGGAACCACTGCCACCAGATGAAGCCACGATAGTCGTGCTGCAGCTCCACGGCCTTTCGAATCAGGCCGCCGAGCGCGCCGCCGCCGGTATCGAGCGAACGCGCCGCCGGGATGAGCGCCGACACGCGCGGGTACTCGAGCACGTTGCCCGCGGCGAGGAGCAGCAGGAGAAAGAGGCCGATGAGGAACCGGGTGCGGGTTTCGAGCCACGATTTTCGCCAGAGCATGTCAGTCCTCCGCGGACACGGTTTCGAGGAAGATTTCCTTCAGCGTCACCGGCACGACGTCGACCGAGACCGGATTCAGCGCGCGCGCTTCATCGATGATTCGATCGGCGCCGGCGCTCGACAGCACGGTGAGCACGCGCCCTTCACGGCGCATCCGCTCGACGCCCGGCGCGCGAAAGGCCGGTTGCGGCGCGCCGCCGTCGAACACGAGCTGAATGCGCCGATAGCGTTCGCGCAGCTCCTCGAGCTCGCCCGCCACCACGGCGCGGCCGCGGTCGACGATCGCGACGCGGTCGGCGATCTGATCCACCTCGGCGATCTGGTGCGAGGAGAAGAAGACGGTCGTTTCCTGGCTGGCGACGTGCGCCACGAGCGCCTGCAGCACTTCTTCGGTCACCGCGGGATCGAGCCCCGAGGTCGGCTCGTCGAGCACGAGCAGCTCCGCCCCGCGGCACAGCGCGAGGAGCAGCGCGAGCTTGGTGCGGGCGCCGCGCGACAGCGCTTTGATTCTGCCCGCGAGCGGCAGCTCGAACGCGCGGAGGTACCGTTGCTCGAGGTCGCGATGCCATTTCGGATAGAACGCGGCGGTGAAGCGCACGATCTCGTCGACGGTCATGTACTCGTAGAGCTCCTTGTCCTCGCTCACGAAGCCGGTCCGGCGGCGAATCTCGACGCTCGACTCCGGCGCGTCGGCGGGAAGGCCGAACACGCGCGCCCGTCCGGCCGTCGGCCGCGTCATCCCGAGCAGGATTTTGATCGTGGTCGTTTTGCCGGCGCCGTTGCGTCCCAGAAATCCGAAGATCGAGCCGGCGGGCACGTCGAGGTCCAACCCGCGCAGCGCTTCGGTCGTTCCGAAGCTCTTTCGAAGATCGAGCGTCTCGATCGTCCGCGGATCAGCCACGATGACCTCCAGGCGTCGTCAACCCCGCGAGCTCCGCCTCGAACAGGCGCCGGATCTCGTCGTCGCTCAGGCCGCGCGCCCGCAGCCGCTCCACGGCGGAGGCGACGATCGTCTTGCCGGCGCGCACGCTGTCGGTCACCTTCTTCGCGGGCGCGTTGGCGGAGACGAACGCGCCTGCCCCATGCCGCAGCTCGATCACGCCCTCGTGCTCCAGCTCGCGGTACGCCTTTGCGACAGTGTTCGGGTTGATCACCAGTTCCTCCGCCAGCGGCCGGATGCCCGGCAGCTGCTCGCCGGGGCGCAGCGCCCCCGTTTCGACGGCGTGCTTCACCTGCTCCATCAACTGGAGGTAGATCGGAACGCCCAACGACGGGTTCGGCCTGAACAACATCGCAACTGTGCTACTGAACTAACACAGTATTACTGTGGGGGAGCGCCGGACGATAAAAAAAGCGAGACCGCGCCCCCCACGAAAATCGCGGAAGCGCGAAATCACGAAAATACGTTAAGGTTCTGCGTGTAGTTCGTCGTGAGGTCATGACGCAGACGCCGCGCGAGCTGCTCGAATTCCTCCACCGGTACGACCCGGCGATCCAGTCGCTCGCTCTCGCGGTGCGGACCGTCGTCCGTCAGGAACTCGCCCCGTGCCATGAGTACATCTTCGAGATGCGCTCGAAGGTCGTGTTGTTGTACGGCGCAACCGAGCACGTCATCGCCGACGGCATCTGCCAGATTGGCGTCTTCGCCCGACACGTGACGCTCGCGTTCCCGCGTGGGGTCGACTTCCACGATCCTGCCGGCATCCTCGAGGGCAGCGGCAAACGGATGCGTCACATCAGGGTGAAGAGACTCTCTGACCTCGATCGACCGGAGATACGGGCATTCCTTCGACAGGCGCGCAGGCGCGCCGGCCTCAAACGACGGCGCGGTGACGCCGGCGGCGAAGTGGTGACGAGAGTGAAGCAGACGCCGCGCGGAATCGTGTAAGGTTTTGTCCGATTTAGAATAGTCCGGTAACGTACTAACTGGAATTCACATGATGGCGCGCAAGAACATATCCACCGGCACGCCCTGGGAACCAATCGTCGGCTATTCGCGCGCCGTCCGCGTCGGCGACCGCGTGTGGGTGTCGGGCACGACGGCCACCGGCGACGATGGGAAGGTCGTCGGCGTGGGCGATGCGTACGTCCAGGCGAAGCGGACCTTGAAGAACATCGAATCGGCGCTCGCGCGAACGGGCGCCACGCTGCGCGACGTCGTCCGCACGCGAATGTACGTCGTGAATATCGCCGGCGACTGGGAAAAAGTCGGCCGCGCGCACGGCGAGGTGTTCGGCGACATCCGGCCGGCGACGGCGATGGTCGAAGTCCGTCGACTCATCGATCCCGACATGCTGGTCGAAATCGAGGCGGATGCGATCGTCGGGGTGCCGTGACCTCGTCCGACCGCGATGCTGCCCGGCGCGGCGCCGTCGGACCGTTTCGCGGCGACGCGCTATTTCGTTCCGCCGGTGACGTTGACCTTCACGTACGCGTTCGACCAGCAGCATTGGAACCCGCCGCCGCCTTCACCGGTCGAATCGTTCACCTGTACGCGGAGCGTGTATTCGCCCGCGGTACCGAACGTCGCGTTGGTGGTGTTCTTCCCGCCGTTGTCCTTGTCGATGGGAGGACCGGCCGGATCGAATTTCACCGTGGCGCCGGCCGGCTGGCGGTACACCGCCCACTTCACCGCGATCGGCGGCGGAGGCGTGAATCCCTCGGGCAGCCCGAGCGCGGCGAGATCGCCGCGTGGCCCTCGACCGCCCGTCGCACCGGTGGCGCCGCTCGCGCCGGCTGCGCCCGCGTCACCGGTTCCACGCCCGCGTCCTCGTCCGCGACCACGGCCGGTCGTTTCGGGGACGTTGATCTTCGGTCCTTCGTCCGTCACCCACGTCGTGAGCGCCAGTGGTGTGTTGACCGCGGTCGTGTACGAGGCGACCGTGTCGGTCGGCGGACCGGTGAACGCGGGACCGCCCGGCTGGAACATGATCTTCGGCGGCGTGTTCTTGCTCGCCGCGTCTTCGAACGGCTCGACGACGTAGTCGGCCTGCGTGTGGAGCGTGATGCTGTTGGTGAATCCGTTCGCGACGATCGTCCACGTCAGCTTCTTCTGGCCGAACTCCTTCGGCACTTTGATCGCGAGCACGCCCCATTGGCGGCCGGTCTGGAAATGCGTCGGTTGTCCCTGATCGGGACCGCCTGGCTCGATGCGGTTGTTCGGTCCGGCGGGGATGTCGAATTCCTGTTTCGTGTTCCGGTTGAAGTACCCCACGAGCAGGCGGATGCTGCCGTCCTTGTCGTAGTACCAGCCTTCGTACGCCGGCGTCACGCTCGTGCCGCGCTCGCGAATCGTCTGCGACAGCGGCAGCGAGCTCGGCGTCTGTCCCACGCCCTGCTTCCCCGCGCGTCCGAGCACGGTACCCGCGAGCGCCACGATCAACACACCGACGACGGCAGATCGACGCATCTTCAATCCCCTGATTCCGGGTTTCCAGCCACGACACGAAACACACGAAACCACGAAACTCACGAAAAAATATAAATCGTGGTCAAAAAAAGAGGCGCCGGAAAGACACGGCGCCTCATTCTGCCACGAGTCGAAAGGCTTATTGCTGCTGCGCGGCGCCCGTGGCCGTGGTCGTTGCCGATGGGCGCTTGGCGAGCTCGGCCTTGAACTCGTCGTCGCTGTAGTACGTGATGTTGATCCAGGCGTGACCCATCTCGTCGACGGTGCGGTCGCCCCAGCCAACCCACTGATCCGGATCCGGATTCGATTTGTTCCCTTTCGTGTTGTCGTACCACGCGAGGAAGTGGAGGATCGTTCCCTTCGGCAGCAGCGGCGCGACGTCATCGGCGTAGATGTACATGTTGTGCCAGTTGAAATTGAAGTCGACGACCTGGCTCAACATCTCGCGCTTGCCGTCCGGATAGATCGCTTCCATCGACATGCCCTTGCCGCGCAGGTGCATGTGCGCCTGGAAGTTTTCGATGCGCGCATTCTGCTTCAGCGCGACGAAGCTCTCGGTCGTCGTCACGGCGTTCGGGGCGATGTCGAGCGCACGCGTGCCGACGACCTGGTTGCCCGAGAAGGTGTTGAACAGCGCAAGCACCTCGCGGTGCTTCGGTTCCTGTCCCTTCGGATAGAACCACACGGCGAGCTCGGTGTGCGCCGAGACTTCCTCGCCGACCGCGTGATAGTGCATCTCCCACGTGATCTTCGACCCCGGCAGCATCAGCCGGCCGGAGTCGGGACGCATCTCGTCGCCGTTCTTGCCGACCGCCCATTCCATGAAGAGGCCGTCGCCCGCGACGTTCGGATCGTTGGTGAACAGCGCCGGATCCATGTCCTCGGGCTGCACGAGGCGCGCGAGCGCGTGATGCGTGATCTTGCGCGCGTTCTTGCCGACCGGACGGATTTCAATCGCCCGAACCCAGCGCGGTTCGGTGAGGCCGGTCGGGACCGTCGGACGCCACCACGCGTCCTGCGCCACCGCAGGCATCGTGTACTCGGGCGATTTGACGATGAGGTCGGCCTGACCGTACTTCGAGGCCAGCTGCCACACGGCATCCGTGGGCCACTGCTTCGGCGCGGGCATATCCTTCGGATCCCCCTTCGGCGATCCCGCCGCGACCCACGCGAGGATCGTGTCGATCTGGTCGTCGTTCAGCGAGCGATCGTTCTGGAACTTCTGGATGCCGACGGTCTTGTCGATGTGCCACGGCGGCATCTGGCGTGCGCCGACGCGCGCGGCAATCGACTTGGCCCACGGCCTGGCCTCTTCGTAGGTCGTGAGTGACATCGGCGCCATGCCGTCGGAGCGGTGGCATGCCTCGCATTTCGCTTGGAAGATCGGAGCGACGTCCTTGGTGAAGGTCGGCGTCTTGACCGTATCGGCGGCGATCGCCGGAACGCTCATCAACAAAATGCCGAGCGCAGTCGCGCCTGCACCCAGTCCGCGCCAGAGCCAGTTGTGAAACTGCTGACCCATGTTCCGCTTCGCTCCTTTCGATCCGACGGGCGGTCGTCGCCCCAGGTCATTGTGCACGGTGGGTCCGGTCGCTGGCGAGCCTGAGGGCGAGTTGTTGCAACAAATTACAGGATCGACACACGGCTCGACGAGTAGCCGAGGGAAAGCCGGCAAAAAAGCGGAAAGCCCGCAAAAACGGGGGTCAGAAACCGCCGCCGATTTGGAGCGCCAGGCTGCCGACTGCGCCGCGAAGACGCGTATCGTCGCGGCGATCGCCGCCGATCAGGCGATACCCGATGCCTCCGGTGAGTCGGATGCTCTTCGTCAGCCGCACGCGTGCGTCGAGCTCCGGCTCGACGACGAAGAATTCGTCGCGCACTCGAACTTCCGAGGTCACCTGACGCGTCGTCGTCTGACGCGACGGCGGGACCGCCGGCACCCGTATGAGCTGCGTGAAGGTATCGGTCAGCGTCGCTTGCCCGCCGCCGATGAGCGCCTTGGCGCCGAAGCCGACACGATCGTTCGATCGCGCCAGCCACTGCATCACGAATCCGCCGTACGCCATCCGGCGGCCGCCGGATCGGTTCGCAAGCCAGTAGCCGCCGCCCCCGACGAACAACGCTTCGTCGGCGACCCATCCGGCGTAGCCGCCCGCGAGCTCCGACGTCTTGCGATCCACTTCGGTGACCTTCACATCGGGCGCGAACAGGAAACCGCTCTGGATGCGCTCGACGATCATCGGACCTTGCGACGGGGTCTGCGGCGTTTGCGGCGTCTGCGCGGACGCAGTGTGGACGGCGAAAACGACGAGCGCGAGGGCGAGAGCTCTACTGGTCATTTTGCCCCCTCAGGCTCACGTTGAGCGGCGTCGTGTCGCCGCGGCGCACCTGCACGTCGGTGACGAACGTTCGATAACCTGCCTTGCGAATCTCGACTGAATGCCGCCCTTCGGCCACTTCGACGAGCATCCGATCGCGATCGGTCGGACCGTGCCACACTTCGCCGTCGATCAATACCTCCGCATCAGCCGGCTGCACGCGAATCGCAAGCGTGCCGTAGCCGTCCGCAACTCCGGGAACTCCAGGTGTCGCGCGCGGCTCCGATCCGGGCGGCGGCGGCGGCGACGTCGGCGGCATGCGCGGCGACGGTGGGACCCGTCGCACGCCACCTGTCGGCGGATACATCGGCGGCTGCGGACCCGGCGTCTGCTGCGGCGGCACCTGCGCGACGGCCGGAGGCTGCGGCCGCGGCTCCGGCTGTTCGCCTGCGGCGAGTCGCTCGAGCGCGTACTTGATCTTGAAAGTGTTGTTGGGAGTCAGATAGACCTTCTGCCGTACAGTCCGATAGCCGTTCAGATACAGCGTAATCTCGTGCTCGCCCGGCTCGACGCGCAGTCGCTGGAATGCGCCGTCGAAGTCGTCGACGATGCCGGCGTAGTAGCCGTCGACAAACACCTCCGCTTCCTTCGGCTTGACCTCGAGGCGGACGGAGGCGCCGGGATCGCGGTAATAGCGATAAGGCGGATACGGGGGGTATGGATACGGCCCCCACTGATACGGAGAGCCCCACCACGGATCGTAGTACCAGAACGGATCGTAGAAGCCGCCACCCACGACGACGACGCGCGATGGCGCGATGACGCGAACGCGGCCACCGCGCTGCGCCTCGGCTGGCACGGTCCAGCCGCCCACGACCAGTACCGCCACAGCACATGTAAAGAAGATGCGTTTGTCTGCAGACACGGGAGCCTCGTCGACGAAGGCAGGCACTGGCATCAATAACTGAGCAACGGGAATGCCAGGAAACGTGCGCGGCATTGCTCGCATCTTGTCACCGCTGGACGACAACCTTGTCTGTTCGAACGGACAGGCTCGAGCCGTTATGAGCCGCGCATGCGCCGAGCAACCGCGGCGGGAGTGGGATCCCTCTAGCCGTTCTTTTGTCGCGCCGTCACGCGACCGGCGATCTTCCGCCCGCCGGCTTTCAATTTGTCCAACGCCCATCGCGCCCACGCGAACTCGGCCGCGAGCAGCGCGAGCCCCGCCGCGATCATCAACCATCCTGGCCCCGGCAACACGAGCAGTGCGATCCCGAAAGGCGAGCAGCGTAAATCCGCCGGCGATGCGAAGGAGCCGGGCGATTCGGGTCATCGTGAGGCCACCATGTCGACGTGTTCAGTGACGAGTCGCTTGACGGAGCGGTTCACCGAGCGTAGCGTCTCCGTCACGAAGCAGGCCTGAAGGCCTGCGCTACCAGTCGGGTAGTGCGGCCCTTCAGGGCTGCGGGTGCAGCCCTTCAGCGCTGCGCGCCGTTCGTTGCACTCATCAACTCTCTACCTGTCGAGGAACCGATGTCCAACGAGTACCGCGACCTGGGGATGAGACGGCGGATTGCGCGCCGCGATTTCCTGAATGGGATCGCTCTGGCG
>Ga0209058_1005094_pt1 | contig 10349 bp, 9 predicted proteins | sample GraSoiAngelo_147_FD_185904 | JGI IMG/M metagenome (GOLD analysis project Ga0209058, IMG submission 185904) | Grasslands soil microbial communities from the Angelo Coastal Reserve, California, USA - 14_1009_05_40cm (SPAdes) (version 2) | ecosystem: Environmental > Terrestrial > Soil > Grasslands ... | reverse complement strand
GAGCACGGCTGGCGTCGGCCGCGCGGCTTCATTATCCTCCCCGCGTGCTCCACCGCCTGCCCTACGACGGCGCGATCGACGCCGACGGCCACATCCTCGAGCCGCCGGACCTGTGGGACCGCTACCTGGAGCCGCGCTGGCGCGACCGCCCGCTCGGCGTGCGCAAGGGGCCGGACGGCCTCGAGTACCTCGAGATCGCCGGCAAGCCGTCGAAGATGGTCCGCAAGAACCTCCCCGCCGGCCTCGGCGCGATGGACCTGGTCGGCAACATCCCGCCCCCGCCCCGCGCACCGACCGGCCTCAAGTACCTCGACAACGCGGGCCTCGGCGCCTGGGACGCCAAGGAGCGCCTCGAGCGGCTCGACCGCGAGAACCTCGCCATCGGCATCCTCTACCCGACCCTCGGCGTCCTGTGGGAGGCCGAGTGCGAGGACCTGGAGCTGGCGCAGGCCTACACGCGCGCCTACAACCGCTGGATCGTCGACTTCTGCCGCGACGGCGGCGGCCGCCTCGTCCCGATCGCGCACCTCTCCCTCGGCATCCCCGAGGAGGCGGAGCGCGAGCTCGAGCGCGCGGCGCGCGACGGCGTGAAGGGCATCTTCATCGCGCCCTTCGTGATGACGAAGAAGCCGCCGGGCCATCCCGACCACGATCGCGTCTTCCGCCGCGCCGAGGAGATCGGCCTCCCGATCGGCGTCCACCCGGCCTTCGAGCCCTTCTGGGCCGCGCCCGGGCGCTTCGGGCGCATGACCGACGCCTCGCTCAGCTTCCTCATCAACGTGACCGCGCCGGACGCCGTGCGCCACGCCTTCACCTCGCTCTTCCAGTTCGGCGTGTTCGACAAGTTCCCGCGGCTGAAGGTGGTCGTGCTCGAGTCGGGCGCGGGCTGGATCGGCTATTGGCTCGAGCGCATGGACGCAGTCTACGCCTCGCCCCTCGGGCGCGGCGTGCCCTTGAAGGAGAAGCCGAGCTTCTACTTCCGCCGCCAGTGCTGGATCTCGTGCGACCCCGACGAGCGGTCGCTCGTCGGCGTGATCCCACTTGTCGGCGAGCGGCGCTTCTTCTGGGCCTCGGACTTCCCGCACCCCGACCATCCGCCCGAGTACGTGAAGGAGCTGACCGAGCTGGTCGAGCTCCTCCCGCCCGCGGCGCGCTGGCCGCTCCTCGGCGACAACGTGCGGGAGGCGTACGGCCTCCCGCCGCGGCCGGAGGCGGGCGCCGGCCGGGCCGCGTGACCACCGGCCCCGTCGCGCTCACCATCGCGGGCTCCGACCCGAGCGGCGGGGCGGGCATCCAGGCGGACCTGCGCACCTTCGCCGCCTTCGGCGTGCACGGCGCGAGCGTGGTGACCGCGCTCACCGCGCAGGACACGCGCCGCGTGCGGGCGATCGCGGAGGTCACGCCGGCGTTCGTCGCCCAGCAGCTCGACGCCGTGCTCGACGACTTCGAGGTGCGCGCGGCGAAGACCGGCATGCTCCACCGCGCCCCGGTGATCGACGTTGTCGTCGCCCGCCTCCATACGCGTCCGCTGCCGCACCTGGTCGTCGACCCGGTGATGGTGGCGACCAGCGGCGACCCGCTGCTCGAGCCCGAGGGGATCGCCGCGCTCCGCGAGCGGCTCCTGCCGCTCGCGACGCTGGTCACGCCGAACCTGCACGAGGCGGAGGTCCTCACCGGGCGCGCGGTCACGACCGTCGCCGAGATGCGCGAGGCGGCGCGCGCGCTGGTCGCGCTGGGCGCCCGGGCCGCGCTGGTGAAGGGCGGGCACCTCGCGGGCGACGCGGTCGACGTGCTCTACGACGGCCGGGGCTTCCGCGAGCTCGGCGCGCCTCGCCAGGAGGGCCGGCGCCTTCACGGCACCGGCTGCGTGCTCTCGGCCGCGATCACGGCCGGCCTCGCGCGCGGGAGCGACCTGGCCGAGGCGGTGGCGGAGGCCAAACGCTTCGTCACGCTGGCGATCGAGACGACGCCGGCGGGCGAGTATTGAGTCCCGACGTTGATGGTGCCGATGGGACTCGCGTCGGCCCCTCACTTCCTCAGCACCACTTCCAGCGTGCCGGTGCGCCGCAGCACGTCAACGCCGACGTCGTCGTCGCCGTGCCGGCGTAGGCGTAGATCGACCAGCGCGTCGCCCACGGCGAGGTTGGCGATGGTGACCTGCTCGAGGAACGGGGGCAGCGTCGGGTAGGTGAACGACACCTGCCGCGCGGGCGCCGAGATGGCGATGCCCAGGCAGGCTTCCAGAAGCATGAACACCGCGCCCACCGCCCAGGACTGCGGCGCGCAGGCGACCGGATAGACGGTGGGACCCTCGCCGGGTCGGCGCACGAAGCCGCACAACAGCTCCGGCAGCCGGTGCAGTTCGAGGAAGAGCGTCGCGTCGAAGAGACCCGCCAGGATCGCCCGCATCTCGCGCTTCAGCTGGTAGCGGCCGAGTCCGAGCGCGATGAGCGCGTTGTCGTGTGGCCACACCGAGCCGTTGTGGTACGACATCGGGTTGTAGCGCACCTCGGTGGCGGCCAGGGTCCGCACGCCCCAGCCGGTGAAGAAGTGGTCACCGAGCAGGGTCGCCGCCACGCGCGCGGCCCGTTCCGGAGCCGCGATGCCCGCGAACAGTGCGTGACCGGCATTGGAGGCCCGTACACGGCAGGGGCGCTTCGCGCCGTCGAGCGCGAGCACGTAGGTGCCGAGCTCCTCGTCCCAGAACGTGGCCTCGAAACGCTCGCGCAACTGCTCGGCCTGCTCCTCGAGCGCTTGCGCGCGGGCCGGCTGGCCGAGGACGCGAGCGAGATGGGCGGCGGCGCGCTTGGCCGCGTAGACGTAGCCCTGCACCTCGCAGAGCGCGATGGGCGCCTGGGCGAGCCGGCCGTCCGTGTGGAAGACGGAGTCGTGTGAGTCCTTCCATCCCTGGTTGGCGAGGCCGTTCGGGGAACGCCGGCAGAACTCGACGAAGCCGTCCCCGTCGACGTCGCCGTGCTCGTCCATCCAGGCGAGCGCGCGCTCGACATGCGGCCAAAGGCGGCGCAGGAAGGCTGCGTCGCCCGTGCGCTCCCAGTACGCGTCCGCGAGCACGACGAAGAGCGGCGTCGCGTCGACCGTCCCGTAGTAGCGGCCGAAGGGGATCTCGCCGAGCCGCGCCATCTCGCCACCGCGCATCTCGTGCACGATCTTGCCGGGCTCGGCGTCCTGCTCGGCAGAGAACTTCTCGGCCTGGGTGGCCGCGAGGCGGCCGAGGACGCCGCGCGCCAGGCCCGGGTTCACCCACAGGCACTGCCGGGCCGTGATCAGCCCGTCACGTCCGAAGACGGTGCTGAACCACGGCACGCCGGCGTACGGGTACGGCCCGTTCGGCGTGTCGGTGATCATCATGTGCAGGTCGGCGACCGAGCGGTTGAGCCAGTCGTTGAACTGCTCGTTGGACGAGTGCACATGCGCGCTGGCGGCCCGTGCCTGCCGGAGCGCGACGCCGGCCTCGGCGAAGGCGGCGTCATACGGCGGCTGTGGGCGCAGCGCTTCGCCGAGCTCGCAGCTCGCCGTCAGGTAGAGTGCGCACTCGTCGTGCGGCGCCAGCTCGACCCGGAACACGCCCTCGCCGTCGGCGACGCGGGTCGCGGCCGGCGCGAAGGCGAGGCGTGTCTGACGGAGCACGCCGTCGAGGCCGCGGTAGCCGAGGACGACCGCATCGGCGGCGACCTGGGCCGGGAACTGCTCCCCCCGGCGGGCGCGCGGCGTGCCGCGCACCTCGAAGATGTCCACGAAATCCGCCGCGAAGCGGAGGCGGAGCGTGACGACGAGCGGGCGGTGGTCGTAGCTCCGCACGCGCACGCGATGGTGCAGCGCGCCGTGCCAGAGAAACGCCGAGCGGAAGATGTGGATGGTGTCGCCCGGCACGGCCATGTCGCCGTCCTCCGTCAGGTCGCGGTTGGCGAGATCGACTGCCAGCATCGCGTTGTCTTCGCGCACGGTCGAGCTCAGGAGGAAGGGTGGAGCGTCGTCTCCCACGCGAAGCTCGAGACGGCTCAAATGCCGCGTTCCATCGTGGTAGAGTCCGTGCTCGCCGAGTCCGAGGGGATGGATGTCGCCGTAGCGGTCGAAGATCGCGAAGGTGTCGCCGTGCTTCAGCACCCGCGTGCGGTCGTCGACCCGGCTCGACGTGGAGAGGATGTAGAAGCGGTCGGCTACCTGGATGACGTCCGACATGCCGTCCCGCTCACGAATCCGCCTCCGCCCCCTGCTGCCCGACGCGTGGGCGATCCGCGAAGGCAACCGCCCTCAGCGGAGTCGTCGCCGACCGCCGTGCTGCGAACACCCGCAGGTAGTCGTCCGCCATCCGCGCGGCCGTGAAGCGGCGCTCGAACGCCTCCCGGCAGGCGGCGCGGCGGAGGGTGGGAAGGCGTGCCACCGCCGCGACCATCTCTTCCTCGGTGTCGCAGACGAAACCCGTGACACCGTCGGCGATGATCTCGGGAACCGAGCCGCGCCGCCGGGCGATCACGGGGGTGCCGCAGGCGAGCGCCTCGATCAGCACGAGGCCGAACGGCTCGGGCCAGTCGATCGGGAAGAGAAGTGCGGCGGCCTCGGCCAGCAGCGCCTCCTTCGTGCGGTCGTCGACCTCGCCGAGAAACTCGACCAGCGGATGGTCGAGGAGCGGGCGGATGACCTGCTCGAAATACGCGCGGTCGACGGGGTCGACCTTGGCCGCGATGCGGAGCGGCACGCCCGCCGCGATCGCCACGCGGATGGCCGCGTCCGGGCACTTTTCCGGCGCGATGCGCCCGAGGAAGAGGAGGAACCGGCCGGGTCCGGGGTGGAACCGGAACAGATCGCGGGGCAGGCCATGATGGACGGTCGCCGCCCACGTCACGCCGGCGAGCGGGGTGCGCTGCGCATCGCTCACCGACACCAAGGGCACCTCGGGAAAGGCGCGATAGATGGGATGGAGCTCCGCCAGGTCGAGCCGCCCGTGGAGCGTCACGATCGTCGGTCGCGTGCTCTGACGGGCGAGCGGCAGGCCGAGGTAGTCGGTGTGGCAGTGGATCACGTCGAAGTCGCGGGCGCGCTCGTAGACGCGGAGGAGCATGGCCAGGTGGAGCGCCACGGCGTCGACCGGCCGGCCGCCGAGGCGCAGACCCTGCGGGCAGCCGGGAACCAGGCGTGCGCGGGTGATCGAGTCCCCGCTGGCAAAGAGCGTGACGTCGTGTTCGCGGGCGACCAGCTCCTCGGTCAGGAAGGAGACCACCCGTTCCGTCCCGCCGTAGCCGCGTGGCGGGGCGCTCTCGTAGAGCGGGGCGACCTGCGCGATCCGCATGGTGCAGAGTCCTTCGGGTGCTTAATGATTGGTCCGCGGCGCGCCCGGATCAAGAGGCTCACGAGCCGCCGGGACGCGCCTTCCGTAACGTGACGGTGAGCGATCCGTCGGGCTCGTAGTCCGCCTCCGCGCCGTCCTCGACCACCGCCTCGGACAGCCAGAAGGATCGCGAGCGGAGTTGCCGGCCGCCACTGCCCCGCGCGACGACGACCACCTCGCGGCCCGCCAGCTCCACCTCGACGGATCCGGGTGGGACGTCCTCGGCCAAGAGGACGCGCAGCCGAACCGTCTCGCGCGTCTCGGTGACGAGAACCGGCAGCTCGGATCGGGGTATCGACTCGGGATCCGCCGCCCGGCCTTCGGCCGCGTGTACGAAGAGGGCCACGCCCACGACCGAGGCCAGGACGATGCGCCCCGCCCGTGCCATTGGCGGCCTCACCTCACCCTGGCCCGCGCGCTCTCGCCGAGCCGTAGCAGCCTTGCCGCCACGATGTGTCCCTCCTACGCTTGGCGGTCCGCTGCGGCTGCGGGCCGCCAGCCGGGCACAAACGTAAAAATCGTGCTTCAGGTGGTCAAGAGGACACCGAATCAGTGGTGGAGTTCGTCGCCGCCCGGCTCCGGGACCAGGCGCAGCGTGAGCGGATGCGAGAAGTGATGGACGATGAGGTCGCTCCAGTACTTGGCGGCCATCGCCTTCGCCACGCGCTCGGCGTAGTCGGGTGCCGGCTCCGCGCGCACGCGCTCGAACTGCTGCCCCAGGATGCGGACGCCGACGTGGGGCGTGGCCTGGTTCTTCTCGATCCGTCCCGCGGCGCGCGGCCCGAGCCGGACGTAGACCTGGTCGTCGATCACGACCACCCACACCGGGAACCAGTGCTCACCCTCGCCCGCCGCCACCGTGCGCAGCTCGATCGTGTTCGCGCCGGCGTAAGCGCGCGGCGTCCACTCCGCCGCCGCCGACGGGGTGGCGAGGAGCGTCGAGAGGAGCAGGGCGGCGAAGAAACCTCGCAGCGACATGCGCGGCCGATTATCGGGCGGGCCGCGGCCCGTCAAGCTGCCCCGCCGCATTGACTCCGGCGCGCGTCCTTCGCTAACAGCAGGCATGGCGCGCCTCCCCTACGTCGAACCCGCGGCCGCTCCCGTGCAGGTGCGTGAGCTCCTCGAGCGGCTGCCCGTCAAGCTCAACGTGTTCCGCATGATGGCGCACGCCGAGAGCGACTTCCGCCCGCTGGTCGGCCTCGGCACCGCCATCCTCGGGCGCCAGAAGCTCTCTGCGAAGCTCCGCGAGCTCGCCATCCTGCGCGTCGCGGCCCTCTCCCCGGCGCGCTACGAGTGGGTGCAGCACGTGCCCATCGCGCAGGCGACGGGCGCCACCCCGGCGCAGGTCGCCGCCCTCGAGCGCGGCGACATCGCGGCCGACGTCTTCGATTCGCTCGAGCGGGTGGTGCTGCGCTTCACGACCGAGGTGGTGCGCGACGTGCGTGCCTCCGAGGCGACCTTCGCGGAGCTGGCGCAGCGCCTCTCCGCGCAGGAGATCGTCGAGCTGATCATCACCGTCGGCTACTACATGATGATCGCGCGCCTCCTCGAGACGACCGCGGTCGACCTGGACCCGCCCGCCGGCACGAAGGTGGTGGACGCGATCAGGTGAGCGCGGCCGGGGCCCCGTCCTTCAGCTCGACCAGCAGCTCGCGGAAGCGCGTCCCGCTCCGGTTGACGGCGCGCTCGGTGCCGCCGCGCGGCACGAAGACGATCTGGCCGGGCTCCACCGGGAAGCGCGACGACTCGCCGTCCGGCCGGTCCGCGTCGATGCTCGTGCCCTCGAGGATGTAGAGGAGGTAGTCGAGCGCATGGCGGTGGAGGTCCGACGACTCGCCGGGCTCGAGCCGCATCTCCCACACCTTCACGCGCTCGTTCTCGAACAGGAGCCGCGTGGCGACATTTCCCAGCTGGGCGGCCTCGAGCATGGGGGCGCTCCTTTCGCGCGGGCTCTATCCGCGCCGCGCCGGCGGCGATAGAGTAGCGCATGCGCGCGATCGTCGTCGACCGCTGGATGGAGCCCGCGGACCTGCGGGTGCGCGAGGCGCCGGATCCCGAGCTGGCGCCCGGCACGCTGGCCGTCGAGGTGCGGGCCGCAGGCTGCAACTTCTTCGACCTCCTCATGGTGCGCGGGCAGTACCAGGTGAAGCCGCCCTTCCCGTTCATCCCGGGCGCCGAGCTGGCCGGCGTGGTGCGCGCCGCCGGCCGTGGCGTAGAGGGCTTCGCCGCGGGCGACCGCATCCTCGCCTCGGTGCCGCTCGGCGCCTTCGCGGAGCGGGCGGTCGTGCCGGCCCGCAGCGCGTGGCCGATGCCGGCGGGCATGTCGTTCGAGGCGGGCGCGTCCTTCCCGATCGTCTACCCGACCTCGTACGCGGGACTCGTGTTCCGTGGGGGTCTCGGCCGCGGCGAGACGCTCCTCGTGCACGCGGCGGCCGGCGGCGTCGGCATCGCCGCCGTGCAGATCGGCAAGACGCTCGGCGCCCGCGTCATCGCGACCGCGGGCGGCGCCGACAAGCTCGAGGTGGCGCGCCGCGCGGGCGCCGACGTGGCCATCGACTACCGAAGTGCCGACTGGGTCGACCAGGTGCGCGCCGCGACCGACGGCCACGGCGCGGACGTCATCTACGATCCGGTCGGGGGCGACGTGTTCGACGCCTCGCTCAAGTGCATCGCCTGGAACGGGCGGCTCCTGGTGATCGGCTTCGCGAGCGGACGCATCCCGGAGGTGAAGCTGAACCGTGTGCTGCTGAAGAACATCGCGCTCGTCGGCCTCCACTGGGGCGCGCACGCCCTCCACCAGCCCGAGCGCATCGCGGAGACGCTCGCCGCGCTGCTCGCGCTCTACTGCGAGGGCAAGGTCGAGCCGGTGGTGTACCGGACCTACCCGCTCGAGGAGCTGCCCGCCGCGCTCGAGGCGCTCGGCTCGCGGCAGAGCTACGGCAAGGTGGTGGTCGCGCCGTAGCTCCGAGGGTAAAGCTACCTCGCGGACAGCACGCAGGAGCGTGACCCGAGACGGCGGTGCGGGGAGGCGGGGGCGCCGTCTCCGCTTCGATTCGGCGCCGCCGAGCCGGGTGCCTCAATCGGCCGCCGCCCGCGGCGCCTCATAGGCGCTCCGACGGCGCCCCCGCCTCCCCGCTGCGCTATTCGGCCCCGCGCGCGTGCCGTCACGTCTTTCGCCGACACGCCGAGAGCATGCAGGCGATGGGCTTTCGTCGCTTCATGTTCCGCGGCGTGACGAAGGTGCGCGACGAAGGGGACCTCGCCTGCGCCGCCTTGAGGCGACTCTCCGGCGAACAGATAATTTGCTGACATGCGCTCGGGCGGCGTGCTACCCAGGCCGGATGCCGCCCCGAAGCCTGGCGCACACGCTCCTCGTCATCGCCCTCCTCGGCCCGCTCGCCGCTGCCGCTGACGGCGGGCCCGGCGTGCGGGCGCTGCCGCCGGCCGCGCCCGAGGCGTTCACGGGGGACGTGCGCGCGCTGCCGACCGTCGCGCCGTGGAGGCCGGGGGACCCGATCACGGAGGGGCCGGTCCGCCGCCGGACGAAGCCGCGCCCCACACCCGCCCCAGCGCCGCGGCCGGCTGCACGCGATCGGCTCCTCGCCAGCCCGACGGCGCCGCCCCCGTCCGCCCTCTTCGTGCCTCCGGACCTCGACTTCGACGGCCAGGGCTTCACCGGCGTCGTGCCGCCCGACACGGTCGGCGACGTCGGCGCGCAGCACTACATCCAGATGGTCAACACGGCGGGCGGCAGCGCCTTCGCCGTCTACCGGAAGAGCGACGGGAGCCTGGTCGCCGGACCGATCATGCTGGGCGACCTGCGCGCGGCGGGCGGCCCGTGCGCGTCGGGCTACGGCGACGGCATCGTCCTCTTCGACGCGCTCGCCAGCCGCTGGCTCATGGCGGAGTTCGCCGCGGTCGGCAACCACCTCTGCGTCTACGTCTCCCGGACCAGCGACCCGCTGGGCGGCGGCTGGTTCAGCTACGACTTCCTCACTCCGGAGTTCCCGGACTACCCCAAGTACGCGGTGTGGCCGGGCGGCTACTACGTGACGAGCGACGAGAGCGTACCGGCCGTCTACGCGCTCGAGCGGCACGAGGCCGTGCTGGAGGGCGAGCGGATCCTCGGGCTTCAAGTACGCCAACAAGGAGGGCAGCGTCGCCAAGGTGAAGCTGAGGGCCGGGCTCGCAGGCAGGGCGCAGGTGGCAGCCTCGGGCAAGGGCGTGGCCGTCGCGCCGCCCAACCCGACGCTCACGCTGCCGGTGACGGTGGAGTTCCTCGTCCGCAACGGGTCGACGACCACGTGCTTCGCGACGCCGTTCACGGCGGCGAGAGCGAACGACGATCAGCTGTTCAGGGCGACGGCGCCATGAGAAGGAGCGCGGGATGTCTGCGACCGGCTAGGGCGGCCGCGCTTCCGACCGGCCGGAAGTCGGCGCCGGTCCGGCCGGGTCGAGCCCGCTGCTGCCCCCGAGTACCTCGACATGCAGGCGCAGGGAGACGACGGACACCGGGCCTCGGTCGGCGTTGTGTCCCGGATCCGCGATGAACTGGTAGTCAAGCGTCAGGGCGATCCACTTCACGAATCTGCGCCAGGTAGTACGCCTCGACGATGGTCTCCGGGCGGTAGCTGAGCCGTCCGTCGCCCAGCTCGAATCCGAGCCCGCCCCGTGCGAGGTAGTCGGCGTGGGCATCGCTGAGCCCGTTGGCCGCTATGCCGAGCGCGAGGCGGTCCTGTGGCCGGCGCCACGCCGTTCCTGCAAGCTGCGCCCCCACGGAAGTCGTCCAATCCGCCTCGGTGTAGGCGAAGGTCTCCGTCGCGCCGTCGTTCCAGCCGAGTCGCCCGAAGAGGCCCGTGTCGCCGTTCTCCGTGAGCGGCTGCTCCAGGTTGAGCGTGAACCCGTACTTGAGCGAGCCCTGCCGGCGGGTCCGCGTCACGTCGGGCGCGCCGCCGGTGTGCGCGGCCAGGGCGAGCGCGTCGCGATAGTTCCCCATACGCGC
>Ga0209058_1005093_pt1 | contig 10350 bp, 6 predicted proteins | sample GraSoiAngelo_147_FD_185904 | JGI IMG/M metagenome (GOLD analysis project Ga0209058, IMG submission 185904) | Grasslands soil microbial communities from the Angelo Coastal Reserve, California, USA - 14_1009_05_40cm (SPAdes) (version 2) | ecosystem: Environmental > Terrestrial > Soil > Grasslands ... | reverse complement strand
AGTGATGTCGCGGAAGCGGATTTGCTGGGCTGACGCGGCAACACTCCAAAGGAGCGCCATTAGCAGAAGTGAACCGACAAAGCCGCGTAGCGGCAAAAGAATGCAGCCCACGGCGCGAGCCGTGGGTGAGCTATGGAGCCGCGACGAGCCCCAGCGGGGCGAAAGAACGGTCCCGCATGTGAAGGCCACTATTCTGAGCCTCCGCTCCGCGCAGCCGCCGAGCGTCGCTCGGCCTGGACGGGTCGGAGACCCGTCCCCACACGATCCAACGGCACCGACACATGCTCGTGAATTGCCTGACGCTCGTTATTGTCTTCTGGATTCAACTGCCGGTACGGCCCCGTGATCGCCTGCGACGCTTCATCCGCCTTGAAACGTAAATAGCGAACTTGATGCTCATGCGCCTGCTTCTCGTCACCCAGGCCGTTGTAGCAAAGCATCAGGTTGTAATGCGCCTGCAAATCTTCTGGATCGACCGCCAGCACGGATTTCAGCATATTCACGGCCTCTGCATATTTCCGCTGCAAAAACAGAATGCGTCCGAGATCGTTCAGCGCCACGCGATCTCGCGGATATTGTGCGACTACCTTGCGCAGATGATCCGCAGCCTCGTCGTAACGACCGTCACTGCGCAAGACTTTGGCATAGAAAAAATGCGCGCGCGCCAAATTAGGACTAAGCGACAGCGCTTTCTCTAGCACGGTACGCGCCCGGTCCATGTCGCCTTCTTGCACTGCCGCACGGCCGATGTTTACCCAACCATCCGGATTTTTGGGATCAACTTCGGTGACCTTCTCGAAAGCTGCCGCTGCGCCCTTTAAGTCTCCTTGCAGAAAAAGGCCGATGCCGTAATCATTCCAGCGCTGCCAGTCTTCGGCTTTCAGATCAATTTCTGTTCCAGGCATTCGCGCACCGTGTGGCGCCACGTTCAGAGTGACTTCGGTTTCAGCCAGCGCCTCCACGGGAAGATTCGGGATCTGCTCGCGCCTCGCTGAGACTCCGGTCAGAGGCGCCGTAAACGTGAATTGCCGGTCGTCATAATCCGGTGTGACTTCCGCTTGCTTAACGGGATCCGGAATGCCGGCAAACGAAAACTGCGTGTTCCACCAGGCAAATTTGCGATAGCAAAGTCTCGCGTGCAGTGTGATCTTGCTTCCTGCGTTCTCGGGAATGTGTACTCGATAGTGAACAGTATCTGCTGCGCCCGGCGGAATTAGGTGAACGTAAACTACTGCGCGCGTGGCCCACGCGTTGCGTTTGTTAATGCGATTGCCATGCGCATCCACTTGCAGCGAGCGATAAAAATGCGCTCCCTTCTCTACTGGACCTTTCCCATCATCCTCGACCATACCACTCCAGAAAATGGTCTGGCCTTTATCATCAGTGCCCTTCAGTTCGAGCCAGGTGTCGTAAGCATCGACAGTCCCGCCGGGAAAGAAGTGCCCGATCTTCTTCGTGCGAACCACGACATCCACGCGCACTGTGTCGCCACGCCGAACCACCGGCTGCACGCGGTTCAAGGGCGCGGTCACGGGAGACACCTCGCCCTGTCCTTCGGCGCTTATTTTCGTTTCTGCTTCTTCGCCGACCGCAAAAGTCGTCGCTAGTTCAGATTGTCCAGCCACGGCAGCTTTCAACTCGCCGCGCTCCGGCGACAGCGCAAAGATATCCACACTTAGAAGTTTGTCTTTCAGGAAATCTTCCGTGATTTTGAGCTGCTCGGAGTCTTCATTCGCCGTCGGCAGGGCCGTATTCGCGCCGGGAAAGCGATGCGAGTGCACGAATCCGGCAATATTCCCCATATCTTTCGATTGCGTCAGCGGCATGTGGCAATCCGCGCACTGCGCCGGTTTCGCCGGATAATAGAACGACCGCGCACCTTGTCCCGAAACGCCGCTGGCCTGCCAATTGTCGTACTCGTTGAAGCCGCGAATCCAGCGGTAATGATTCACCGGCACATCCAGATGCACCTTGTGGCAACTCGAACAGAACTCCGCCGTCTGATCACGCATGAATGGCTTCAGGAAAACTCGGCGGTGCGGCTCCGGATTCAGCTTGATGAGAAAATCGTGCAGCGCTCGCGCGACTGGATTTTTCGTTGCTGCCAGTTCGTGCAATTTTGGATATTCGAGGTAAAAATCACCTTGGCCCATCGTGCTCTTCACCTTGGCAATCGAGTGGCACATCATGCAGCCGAGTCCCGCCTGCGACTCCGGGCGATGCACGATCTGCTTGATCGGTGTGTCCATCAATCCGCTGTAGAGCACTGCAGGATCGTGGCAGCCGCCGCACCATTTGGAAGGCTTGGGGCCGATGGTGTCCTGCATGTACTCAACGCTTTTGCGATACCACTGATTGTTGAACGAAGAAAAATGGTGCGCCGAACTGAACCATTGGTTGTATATGTCTTGGTGACAGCGCTTGCAGGAGTCGGACTCCATGAAGAATTTGCTGGGAATTTTTCGTTTACCGTAGACCTGGGCAGAGCTAGGGAAGAACGCACCCTCCGGGCCATCACCTTCGCCGCTCATGTTAGCGGGCGGCATCGCGGGATTCTCAATCCGCGCATGCTTCTGCCAGCGCGACTCGCGCACGTAGCGCGCCCCGTAACCTAGTCCGGCAAGCGCCAGCAAACAGATTGCTAAGCGAAGCACAGCCCGAGCCGCGCCGATGCCCAGCCAGCCACGATTCCCGGCCCAATCCGCAAACAATATCCCAACACCCGCGAGCGATAGCAGAATGTGGACGTACAGCCAATTCCATTCCACGCGCGGCGTGCCGGTCTTGATCAGAACAATTCCGATTACCGCTCCAGCCGCCAGCAGCACCCATCCGGCACGCGCGGCAAAGCTTCCATTTCGCAGCAAGCGAAAAAAAAAGATCGCCAGCATGACTGCTGCTACTACGCCTGTCGTCGCATGCAGCAGCACGATCACCGCATAAAAGATGTTGGGTTGAGGGAAGGTGTAAAGATAGGTTGCCGAAACGACCAGAAATACCAGCAGCGCCGAAAACGCGCGCGAACTGGCGGAAACTCCGGACGATGAAATTTCAGGCATGAGAACGCAAGGTCAGCCAGGGCATCCCCGGCTCAGGAAGATTATCGCAACAGCGTAGTCAACTGAAGGACTGCGCTGAATAGTATAAAAATACTATTCGGATATCGCGTCAGAGAATGGGGTCTCTTTGCGGGCTTGGCGTTTTCTTTGCGTTCTTCGCGGTTCAAATCTTTAGCGGCTTGGTAATTCCACAGGGCGTGACGAACCCTACAACGTCGAAAATCTTTGCTCAAGGACCGGCGCCCGCCAGACACCGCACTGTGTTTCTAATTCTGCCGCGACTGACAATACCAACTCTTCTTCCCATGGCCGTGCCGAAATCTGGACCCCAATCGGCAAACCTTCCGGCGATTGGCCCACGGGAACGACAGCCGCCGGAGTTCCGAGCAGATTGAACCATTCGGTGTAGCTCCAGGCATCGAGGTATTCGACTGTCTTGCCATCAATTTGCCACCTACGCTCGCCATGCTTAAACGCAGGAATTGCCGCTACAGGGCAAAGCAGCACGGGATAATCACGCATTTGCGCGAAGACTTGCATGCGAATCGCATCGCGCTGAATCCAGGCATCGAGCAGCGACTCTCCTGTGTGACTCGGCTCAGCCTCAACCCAACTCGAAAACTCCTTCAGAATCGGGCTTAGCTCTGCTTCATGTCCGCGTGTCATCGGGCCGAGCAACATTCCTCCAGCAATTCCGAAGAATTTCCACCAGAGTTGCCTGGCCAACTCGAGCCCATCGGGACGAAATGGCTCGACCTGAAAACCTGCACGCGTCAAAGCCTCCGCGGCCGTTCGCACCGCCGCACGTGTATCCGCCGTCACCGGCGTGCGGCCGTCATCCTCGAAATATCCAATCGGAACTTTCTTCAACTCATCGCGGTCCGGCCAGCGCACCGGAACCGACACAGCCGATGGATCGCCGATGTCTGGCCCTTGCATTACCTCAAACAACAACTTCAAATCTTGCACCTTGCGTGCCATCGGTCCCACGACCCCGATCAGAGCAAACGGCCCGACCGAATTCGGAAAATGCCCAGTTGCCGGAATGCGCCCGGGCGTCGGCTTCAGACCGCAGATTCCGCTGAAGTGCGCCGGCACTCGAATCGATCCGCCGCCGTCGCTTCCCACTCCGGCCGCCGACATTCCCGAGGCGATTGCCGCTGCCTCGCCGCCGCTCGATCCTCCCGGCGTTCGCGTCAAGTCCCAAGGATTATTGGTGCGGCCATAGAGAAGATTGTCAGTCTCCCACGCCATCAACAGCTCAGGCGTGTTTGTCGTTCCCAGAATGATTGCTCCGGCATCACGCAAGCGTGACACCAGCGGCGCGTCTTGAGATGCAACTGTTCCCTGCCGCAGTTTGGTTCCCGCTTCACAGCGGAATCCCGCGACTTCAATCGAGATCTTGATGCTAACCGGAACTCCATGCAGCGCTCCCAACTTCGCCCCCCGCCTAACGGCAACTTCAGCCTCGCGAGCTTGACGAAACGCTCCTTCGGCGTCCACCTGCACAAAGGCATTCAGTACGGGATTTAGTTTCTTGATTTTTCTCAGGTGCGCTTCAACCAGTTCAACAGGAGAAATTTTTCTGTGGCGAATCTGCTCAGCCATCTGAACGGCTGGCAAAAAAGTGAGATCGTTCATGCGCTCGCTTACCCGGGAGAAATGGCGAGTCTAGCATGTGCGGACGCTACTGAGTTGAGCACCAGGCGATTACTGGGAGGCGAATTGTAGGCGGCGGGACTTTGCGGGGCGAGTTACGCGCGAGAAGATTCCCGTCTTCGCGCCACCCTTCACGAGCCACTGTTTCAGGTGCTTTCTTGAGGCGGCGGTCAGGCGGGAGAATAAAATACCGGCTCTGCCGCGGTCATCGGTCCAGATCACCTCGCCCGTTCCTTCCACCATGTTGCTCGTTCCGGGCAGGACAAAACGCAGTGGAACCTCCTGCACCGGCGGCAGCGGCTCCGGCGATTGCAACGAGATCCCCTGCTCATTCAGGTCGAGCACCATCGCCGGCATGGCTGCAATTCCGAACTGGAGATACACCAGCGTTTCCAACTTTTGACGCGGGGAACGCCGCCGGTCCGCTCGCATAAAAGCTTTGCCCGCGCGCAGCGAGCGCTCAACTTGCTCGGATGTTAGCGGTTTATAGATGACAAAGTTTGCACCGGCCTGAAAGGTCGCAGCAATTTCCGTCAGAGCGCCAATCATGGCAAAGACAACGGGCCTGCGTTGCGTGGGGGCCAGCCGGGCAATTTTCACCATTAGCGTGGCATTGGGCAGATCGAAATCCAGTACCAGCGCAGAGTAATAACCCCTCGTCATGAGTTCCATGCCTTCCGAAGGCGACAGGCAAACCTCCGGCTCGATACCGAGGGTGTTCAGAGCGCCGCCGAGGACACGCAGTGACTGCTGATCGCGGCACATGAGCAGGGCGTTCAATCCCATACCGCCGAGCTTACGACCCTGTTGGCCAACCGTAAAGTAACTCCGGTAATAGTTTTTGCTTACCAGGGTATATCTGTTCCAAGTTGAAACCGCCGGTTCTTGTAAATGCGTGAGCTATGCGGCCCTTCGGCCTTTGCTTGCGTATTCACTGAAAAGCTTAAGCATCTCTCGATTGAATGCCGGGATATCGCTGGGCTGTCGGCTACTGACCCAATTCCGGTCGCGCACAACTTCCTTATCCACCCAGTTTCCGCCGAATGTCATCCTGGATGGTGTGAAAGCCGGTCAACGTGCGGCCCTTGACGCAATTAGGAGCCATGGACCGTGACAAATTACCGCTAATGGTTTCCCGGTCTGGTCAATGCGGCCCACAAATTCCTGGGCCTGTTTCTCCACCCGCAGCTGATCGGCATTGAGCGCGCCTCCGGGATCAGGACGGTATCGAAATCTTCGGGACGCGTTTTGTCCAGGGTCATGTCTAAGCTGGCGAGAACGGCAATACCCACAGACCATAGACAACCCGCAAACCTTCTTCTCGCATCGAGAGACCTGCCGCAACTCGCATTATCGGAAACAAAGCGCCACTTCGTCATTTTGTCAGGAATTCTTCACCTCGCTCGCTTTGGGGCCTCATAAAGGAGAAAAGCAATGCGAAAGGTGATGTCTTGCTTCGGAACTGTTAGCGGGCGTTGCGCCCTTACCATCCTGGCTCTGTTTGCCGCGTCAACTGCACTTCTTCACTTTGCCCCGGGCGTAAGCGCCGCATCCAAGGGACCTATTTTCGGACGCGAAGTCATCGTCGATCATCAACGGGTTGCCGGCGAACCCAGCATCTCGATTGATTCGCAAGATCGAATTTATGTGGCCGCGCCGTTCGGATTTTCGACCACCGCCAGCTTCGTATGGCGCTCGACCGATCACGGCCAGAGCTTCCATCTTGTGCCCGGTGATCTTGCCACTTTCGGCAAGCCCACGACCTGCATTGGGGGCGGCGATTCCGCGCTCGCCGTCGATACTGCCAATCGGCTCTACTTCGCCGATCTCCAGGGCCTCACGAATGTCAGCAACAGCGTCAGTTCCGATCAGGGTGCGACCTGGCTTACGACCTGCAACGCAACAAACGACGTTGGCGTTGACCGGCCCTGGATTGCCACTTTCAAGGATCCGCAAAATGGCGGCGCGCTTTATCAGACCGTCGATCAGATTGGTCAATGTGTGGGTGCATGCGAGCAGAACCTGGGACAGGTTGGCGCCAATGTTGTCGAGATCACGCGGTCCCAGGACGGCGTGACCTTCACGCCCCTACCCGCCCAGCAGATCGAGCCGGACGGAATCGTCTCAGGCATCGTGACCGATTCCAATGGTGGCGTTTATATTGCGCACACCGGGCTCGTGGACTCATCCGGGAATATTGCCGGTGGGGCGGACGCGAACGGCAATGATAATGCCGTCGTGGTTGTGCGCTTTCCCAATGGATATTCGAGCGCTGTCTCCACGCCGCTTGCAACCGGCCAAACCCTCTGCCAAATGTCGCCGTCCACGTGTACTACGTCGGTTGCATTCCGCGCTCCTCTCGATGCAAATGGAAACAGCACCGTTACCGTGGGTCAGGATTTCAGCCCGATCGCTATCGATCGCAGCGGCAATCTTTACCTGACCTGGTCACAGGCTTCGGTCGATTCAACCGGCAACGTGAGCAGCTCCAGCCAGATTTACATGGCAGTTTCCACGGACCACGGCGCGCATTGGGGAGCTCCGGTGAGGGTCACGGCTGCCACTCCGACGTTGCAGACGAATCTCTTCCCGTGGATCGCCGCTGGCGATCCCGGCCGCGTTGATATCGTTTGGTACGGGACGCCAACGCTCGGCTCGTGTCCGAGCCAGCCCTGCGGATCAAGCGGCATTCAGGCTCACTGGTCGGTGATGATGGCACAAAGCTTGAACACGGTCGTGAACGGAGCGCCGAATGCCAGGCCGAGTTTCACCACCAGCCAGGTGTCCGAGGTTTCGAACCACTTTGGCGCAATCTGCACTATGGGACTGGGATGCACAACCGGTGGAGACCGCGGCTTGCTCGATTTCTTGAGCGTGACGGTGGGCCTTAAGGGTGAGGCCAACGTGGTGTGGGCCGATGCGGTGAACAGCAATTTTAGCGGCGGCACCTCCTCCGCTCTTATTGCCTTCAATCGCCAGATTGCCGGACCCAGTTTGTACGCGAGTGTGGGGCAGGTGACGGGTCCAGCGCCCGCCAGCGGCAGCGCGTCAGGCTCGCCGGATGCCTTTTACTCCGCCAATGGAACAATCACGCCAGCTAGCTCGAACCTGGTGATCAGCTCCGCTTCGGTCACCATGCCCGACGCGCAACACTATCGCTTCAAGATTAATGTGCAGAACCTCAGCACTCTTGCAGTTTTGCCCACTCTCGGTGGAACCGATGCCGTATGGCTGGTGCGCTGGGAAGTCCCTGACCCGAACGGCGCAGGCCATACTTATTTTGCCGCGATGGAGTCAGACGCAGGTCAGGCGCCCAGCTTCTTTGATGGTGAAACCTCGTCCATCAACACAACCCATGGCAAATTTCTGACGTATCCAGGCGCGCACAGTATCCAGGGGAGTTTCACGATGGGCGGCCCGGGAGTTATCACGCTTAACGTCCCAGTCGCGGATGTGGGCGGCAACTCCAAAGCCACATTGTTTTCGATCACGGGCCTGACTGTGACGCAAGCGACTGCATCGTCGACCGGTGACACCATATTCAACCAAATCGACGCTACAGCGCCGTTCGACTTCAAGCCATGACGGCGAGATTGACCACAGAGGGCTACAGAGCGCACAGGGCGGCGCTACGCGCGAAAGGATCCCGTAATTTGGAGACGACTGGCATGGGTCGTGATGGGATGCGACCCGTCAATCGGCATACATGATTTACCCGATTGCGGCGCTCCTTGCTATGACTCTAGTCTGGTGCTGCACATTTCAAAGAGATTGTCTCCACCCCGTCGAAGCCCTCCACAAACCAGGACTGGCGGGGTTCTTTTTCGCACGAAATAAGATACTGGCGTTGAAGCCGCACAACTGGCTCTTAGGACTAACAAACCTTCAAGGCAACACAAAGGACGCCGAAACGGAGTACGCGAAGCTCCAATCAAAGCCAGCGGGTGGCTTTCGCGAGCCGAGGTTTTTGGGCGTAGAGCCGTGTTCCGAAAACCGGACAGCGTTCAGATTTATGTGCGGGGCCAGGGAGAACCATGCAGAATGATCCCGGTTCAGCAACTACGCTGCCGTACCCGAAAAGGTCGGCTGTGCTGGGCCAGTCGCGAGGCCCTGCGTGAAAGAACGGGAGACGCGGGGCCTCTCTAATGTTCATCAATGTTCATCGGATCCCTGAAGCTAAAGTAGAATCAACCTCATAGCTCAACCAGGAAGCGCAAGGGGTCCGGTGACTCTCGCGGTCTTCAAAACCGCCGATCGTTATCTTTGATGGCGATGGTGGGTTCGACTCCCACTCGCTTCCGCCACTCCAAACCCGCATAAAACGGGCCTTTGGTTACTTCAGTTATCTTGACTGTGCTAGACGCTGTGCTAGAGTGCTGGCATGGTCGCACGCAAAGCAGTCGTAACCGTATACGTCAGACACGGCTCTGGATGCCCTCATGACGGCAAACCCTTCTTTCGGGGCTGCGATTGTGTCAAGTGGCTGCGCTATTCCGGGGCTGCTTGCTTCTGCGGATACCGCCACGAAGGACGGCAGCACCGCTTCACGGCTGATACCCGCACTTGGGGGCTTGCCGAGGAAAAAGCGCAGGAGATTCAAAAACGCCTGGACGCCGGCGAAATGGGCAGCCCATTACCGGCGGTTTCACAATCGAAGCAACCGACCATCGCGCAAGCCCTCGATACGTTCATTACCGCGAAGGAATCCGAAGGCGTTAGCCCCGCAACCGTCCGCAAGCTGAAATTCCAGATAGGCCAGTTCGAGCAGTTCATGGCAGAGCGGTCCAAGTTCTTTCCCTCTGAGATTGCCGGGCCGGACGTGATTGCCTATCGCGCGTCCTGGACATGGCAGAGCGGGGTTACGAAACAGAAGGCGCAACAGAATCTTAGGGGCTTTCTCCGCTCATGCTGCCGCGACAATCTACAGGACTTGCTCAGCGCGCTCAAAACCATCCGCCTCTCAAAGGCCGATAGAACGAGGCTAGAACCAAAGCCATTCACGGAAAAAGAACTAACGCGCTTGCTTCAGAAAGTGCCAACCGTATTCGATGCAGCAAAGGCCGCGCGCATGACCGCATTAATTCACACGATGGTTAGCACGGGCCTTGCAATTCGGGACACCATTCAACTTGAGCGCGACAATATCCGCGACGGATGGCTGCGAATTGAGCGGCAAAAAACCGGCCGGTCCGTGCGGCAGAAACTAGACGGTGCTTTATCCGCCGAATTGAATGCGGTCGCAAACGGCAATCCCAAGTACATTTTTTGGGACGGTGCCAGTAAGCCGACATCGGCGGTCGGGATGTGGCAAGCCGACTTGCGCGAAGTCATGCAGAAGGCGGGCATCTGGATTAAAGGCAACTTATCGCACCGCTTCAGAGATACCGCTGTGGATTTCTGGCTAGGCGAGGGGTGCGACATGACAGAAGTGGCCGCGATGTTAGGCGATACGGTTGCGGTTTGTGAACGGCACTATGCGAATCTGGCCAGCAAGCGAATGGAGGAGCGATTGTCAAAGATGCCGACTCGCTCATGGAGCGCCCATGTCTGAGCTATTGACCGTCGCGCAAGTTGCCTTTGTGCTCAAGTGCTCCGAGGATACCGTTGTTCGGCGGTTTGAAAAGCGCAGCGG
>Ga0209058_1005091_pt1 | contig 10352 bp, 9 predicted proteins | sample GraSoiAngelo_147_FD_185904 | JGI IMG/M metagenome (GOLD analysis project Ga0209058, IMG submission 185904) | Grasslands soil microbial communities from the Angelo Coastal Reserve, California, USA - 14_1009_05_40cm (SPAdes) (version 2) | ecosystem: Environmental > Terrestrial > Soil > Grasslands ... | reverse complement strand
GGCGAACGACGTCGCACGCGCGCACGACCCGCGGGTTTCGCAGGCAACGGTCTCCTACGCCGAGAGCGTGCAGGAGATCCTGGTCGCGAACAGCGAGGGGGTCCATCGCACCGACACCCGGGTGCGGGTGAACTTCGCGGTGCAGGTCGTCGCGAAGGACGGGGTCGTGCTCGAATCAGGATTTGAAGCGGTCCGCGGCACGCTGGGCTTCGAGCTGCTCACGGAGGATGCCGTTCGCGATGCCGCGGAGAGCGCCGCCAGGCGCGCGGTGCTCAACGTTGGCGCTCAGCCGGCCCCCGCTGGAACGTACACCGTCGTGCTGTCGAGCGAGGCAGGTGGGACCCTGATCCACGAATCGGTCGGCCACGGACTCGAGGCCGACCTGAACCTCAAGGGTCTGTCGGTGTACTCGGGCCGGATCGGCGAGAAGGTCGCAAGCGAGCTCATCACCGTCGTCGACGACGGGCGCGACCCCGGTCGGCGCGGCACGGCGGCGATGGACGATGAGGCCACTCCGACGCAGCGCACCGTCCTCATCGCGAAAGGCATCCTGAAGACCTACCTGTCCGACCGAAAGCACGCCGAGAAGCTCGGCATCCCCCGCAGCGGGAACGCGCGCCGCGAGAACTTCAGGCATCTGCCGATCTGCCGGATGACGAACACCATGATCGCGTCGGGTGACTCCGACCCCGCTGCGATCGTGCGCTCGGTCAAGGACGGCATTTTCGTGAAGAAGATGGGCGGCGGGCAGGTCGACGTCGTGAGCGGCAACTTCGCGTTCGAGGTGACCGAGTGCTACCGCATCCGCGACGGCAAGCTTGCCGAGCCGCTGCGCGGCGCGACGCTCGTCGGCCAGGGCCCGAAGCTCATGAGCGAGATCGACATGGTCGGTTGGGATCTCGGCTACTCCACCGGGACGTGCGGCAAGGACGGTCAGGGTGCGCCGGTCGCCGACGCGCAGCCAACGCTGCGCATCCCCTCGGTCGTCATCGGGGGCAAGATCCAGTGAGCACGAGGCTGACGAACGACGAGGTCGTCGATCGCGCGCTCGAAGCGCTGCGCGCCGGCCGCGTCGCGACCGCCGAGGTCTTCGTCCGCGACGCGCTGTCCGGTTCGGTCGAGACGAAGGAGGGTGCGCTCGAGGTCGTGACCGCGCGTGGCGAGCGCGGCCTCGGCGTGCGCGTGCTCGACGCGCAGCGCATCGGCTTCGCGCACACCAGCGATCTCGCTCTCGCGGGAATCGAGGCCTGCGTCGATCAGGCACGACGCATGGCCACGATCACCGAGCCCGACGAGGACCTCCGTATCGCTGGGGCGCCGCTCGAAACGGTCGATCTCGACATCTACCAGCCGGGCCTCGAGGAGCGGCCGCTCGCCGACCGCGGGGCGGTCGCGCTCGCGGTCGAACGGGCGGCGCGGTCCGTGGATCCCCGCATCACGCACTTCCGAAAGACGAGCTACAGCGACGCGGAGGTGACGACCGTCATCGCGACGACACGCGGTGTCCGCGCCTCCTACCGAGAGAGCTTCTGCGGCGCGATGACGAGCGCGGTCGCGACGCAGAATGGCGAGAGGCAGATCGGCTATCACGGCGAGGGCGCGCGGCGCATCGCCGAGCTCGACCCGGAGAGCGTCGGCACGCGCGCCGCGCAGCGCGCGATCGAGAAGCTCGGAGCGAAGGCCTTTCCGACGCAGAAGCTCCCGGTGGTGCTCGATCCCTGGATGGCGATGTCGCTCCTGGGTGCGATTTCCCCGCTCTTCTCGGCCGACAACGTCCTCAAAGGCCGCTCGCTGTTCGCGGGGAAGGTCGGCGAGCGCGTCGCGAACGAGCGCGTGACGATCGTCGACGACGCGCGACGCAGGGGCGGGCTCCGCAGCGCTCCCTTCGATGGCGAGGGCGTGGCGACCACGACACGGATCCTCGTGGAGCGTGGCGTTCTGCGCGGCTATTTGGTGAATCTGAAGACCGCGGGAAAGCTGGCCAGCCCGCCCACCGGGAACGCGCGGCGCGGCTCGTACGCTTCTCCAAGCCGCATCGGCCCGTCCAACTTCTACATCGAAGCCGGTGCGGACGACCCAACGGCGCTCGTTCGTGGTCCCAGTCGCGCGCTCGCGGTGACCTCGCTGCTCAACCTGCACACCATCGATCCGGTCTCGGGCGAGTTCTCGCTCGGAGCGACGGGCACCTACCTCGAGAAGGGCGCGCCGGTGCATCCGGTGCAGGGCATCACGATCGCGGGCAACCTCACGCACCTGCTGTCATCTATAAGCGGGGTCGGCACCGATCTCACATTCGGCGCGAGCGGGATCGGCAGCCCGACGCTGCTCATCGCGGAGCTGTCGGTGGGCGGCACGTGATGTCGTGGCAGTCGCTCCTGCACGACGACCCGGTCCCCTGGCTCCTGGAGAAAGGCGACCCGGCGGTGCGAGCGCTCACGCTGCGGCACCTCCTCGACCGCGGTCCGCGTGACGCCGAGCTGCGCGAGGCGCAGCAGCGCGCGATGTCGAGCCCACCGATCTCGACTCTCCTCCGTCAGCAAAGATCGGACGGGAGCTGGCCCGGACCGAATCTCTACGCGCCGAAATACCAGTCGACCCACTGGTCCAACCTGTTGCTCGTCGAGTACGGCGTCGACCCGGGCGACCCGCGCGTGCGGCGGGCCGCGCGTCGCGTCCTCGACGACCTCGGGTCGCCCGGCCAGGGCGGCATGGCCTGGGTCTTCGGCCGTGACCACGGCGCGTCGTGCATCGTCGGCACGATGGTCCGGTACATCTCGCTCGCGGGTTACGGCACCGACGAGCGGCTCGAGCCGCTCGTCCAGCGGCTCGTGCGCGACTCGAAGAAGTTCGACGCGGCGTGCTGGATCAATGCCGACCAACCCTGCGCCTGGGGTTACGCGCGCCTCATCTGGGGTCTCGCGGCGCTCCCCGAGGACGCGCGAACCCGCGAGGTCGAGCGAACGCTACCTGTGGCGCCAGATATCGTTCCCGCTCTTCTACCAGGCGGACATCCTGTTCGTCTTGCGCGCGATCGACGCGGCTGGCGCGATCGACGATCCGCGCGCGCAGATCGCGATCGCGTGGCTCCTGTCGCGCCAGGACTCGCATGGACGTTGGGCCGGTCGATCGCCGTACGTCGATCGCACCGCGTCGAAGGTCAACGCCAGCAAGTGGGCCACACTCCACGCGCTCACCGTCCTGAAGCACGCCTTTCCTGAGAACGGCGCATAGGGCGACACGAATAGCCCCACGCAAACGGATCCTCAAAGACTCCCCAACCCTGCGCTTCGGTGAGGGACGCGACTGCACGCTTCCCGCGTGCGTCGCGGTCGCGACGGGTCTCGAGTACGAGTGGGTGATGGGCGCATCGGGCGCCGCATTCACGACGGCGATCGACGTGGACGCCTGGGACCCGATCGCAGCGGCACCGCTCGACGACGCGACGCTCGAACGCGCGGCGCGCGGGACCGGGATGCGTGCCGACGCGGTCAAACCACCCTTCGACGAGGAGATGAAGGCGCTCGTGGTCGACCGCGTCCTGGAAGCGCTCGAGGCCAAAGTCCCCCCGCTTGCGCGCGGCCTCGTCGGTCCGTCGGAGTACGGTCTGGTCGTGGGCTGCGACGAGGAGACGCCGACGTTCTACGCACGCACGTACTTTGACAAGACCGAGCAGCCTACGAAGCTCGACTGGTCCGCCTTCGAGAAGGACGGACTCGTCGTCTTCCTCGATCGCGCGGGAGCGCCTGACCGCGCGGCGATCGCGCGCGATGCCGTCGAAGCTGCGGTCGCGTCGACCGGGGCGAGCGATCACGCGCTCGAGATCTGGATCGCCGCGCTGCGGGACGACGCGCGCTGGACCGACACGCGCCACGCCGGCGCGGCCGCATTCGGCGATCACGCGATGCGAACGCTCCTCGCCGACAAGCGGACGGCGGCCGCGAGCTTCCTCCGCACCACGCGCGCTCTCTTTCCGGGTTCGCCCGGAGCTGATCTGCTGCGCGCGGCTGAGTCGTACGGCTACGTCGCCGATGCGGCGAAGAAGGTCGGCATTGGGGCGTTCGGCGCCGCCGTCGCGATGCGCTTCCTTGACGCGGGGCATCGGCGGTCATGGGCGAAGCAGCTCGAGGCCGCGCTCGGACACGAGCGCGACGCGCACGATGCGCTGCGTGCGGCGCGAGCGGGCATGAGATGAACGATCTCGCTGCGGCGGCGATCCTCGGCATCGTGCAGGGGCTCACCGAGTTCCTACCGGTGAGCTCGACCGCGCATCTCGTGCTGATCAGCGACGCGCTCGGGCTCGACCCCGCGCGGTTCGGCCTCAGCTTCGATGTCGCGCTGCACCTCGGGACGGCGCTCGCGGTGCTGATCTACTTCGCGCGCACCTGGATCGAGCTCGCGAGCGACGTCGTTCACCTGCGGCTGCGCATGCCGTTCCTTGTCGTGGTCGGCACGCTGCCAGCCGCGCTCGCCGGTGTCGCGTTCCAATCGCAGGTCGAGACCGCACTCCGCGCTCCCGCGTATATCGCGGCATTCCTCATCATCGGATCGCTCATCTTCGTCGCCGCGGAGCGCTTCACCGTCGCGCGCCGGTCGCTCGAGACGATCGGCTTCATCGATGCGCTCGTGATGGGCCTGGCGCAAGCGATCGCCCTGCTCCCCGGCATCAGCCGCTCGGGCATCACGATCTCGGCCGGGCTCTACCAGGCGATCCGCCGTGCCGATGCCACGCGCTTCAGCTTCCTTCTCGCAACACCGGTGATCGTCGGCGCCGGCGCGAAGACGCTGCTCGACGCGCGGAAAGCCGAGGCCCTCTTCGCCGCACCGGACGTGCTGGCCGTCGGGTTCGGCCTGTCCTTCCTCTTCGGACTTCTCGCGGTCGCCTTCATGGTCCGCTTCCTTCGGACGCACTCGCTGATCTGGTTCGTTCCCTACCGACTCATCGTCGCCGCGTTCGCCATCGTTCTCGCGTTCTCGGGGAAATAGGGGGCTGCCCGCGGTCTGATCGCGCCGCCCATCGCCTGACGCGTGCGCGTGGCACTCTATGCCGCGTGGATCTCGGCCTCAGCGGAAAGGTCGCGCTTGTCGCCGCCGCGTCGAAGGGACTCGGACGTGCGATCGCCGAGGAATTCGCGCGCGAGGGGACGAAGGTGGCGATGTGCAGCCGTGAGGAGTCGGCGATCACCTCGGCGGCCGAGGACATCGAGCGGAAGACCGGGAACAGGAACATCCTGCCGATCGCCGCGGACCTCGCCACGCGAGAAGGCTGTGAAGTGTTCGTGCAGAACGCCCTGGGTGCGTTCCATGCGCTCGACATCCTGATCGTGAACGCCGGCGGTCCCCCGCCCGGCCGGTTCGACGATCTCGACGACACCGCCTGGCAGAAGGCCGTCGATCTCACGCTCTTCTCGGCCGTGCGCTTGACGCGGCTCGCGCTCCCACATATGCGCAAGCAGAAGAGCGGCTCGATCGTGTATTCGACTTCGACCTCGGTGCGGCAGCCAACGCAGTACCTCAACCTCATCCTGTCGAACGCGATCCGCGCCTCGGTGCACGGGATGCTCAAGACGCTCTCGGCCGACCTCGCAAAAGACGGCATCCGCGTGAACGCGGTGCAGCCAGGGCGGATCGCGACTGATCGGCTCGTCCAGCTCGACACCGACACGGCGAAGCGGCAGAACACGACGCCCGAGGCGGTGCGCAAGAGCTACGAGGAGTCCGTCATCCCGATGGGCCGCTATGGCGAGCCCGCCGAGTACGCGGCCGCGGTCGTGTTCATCGCGTCGCCGAAGGCGTCGTATATCACCGGCGTTTCGCTCCAGGTGGACGGCGGCATGCTCAAGAGCATGTTCTAGGCATGATGGTCCGCGATCGGCTGCGGCCGGAGGTCTTCCGGCTTCCCATCGAGAAGATCCGCGCGGGCTACAAGAGCGACATCTACTTCGCGCGCACCAAGCTCATCCTCGAACGCGACAAGCGACACGACAACGTCACGATGCAGATCTTCCAGAAGCATCCCGATGCGGTGATCGTCGGCACCGACCAGGTCCTCGCGCTGCTGCATGTCGGCACCGGCCGCTACCGCGAGCGTGAACGTGCCGAGCGCGTCTTCGGACGCTACCTCGACGCCGAGCGCCGTCTCTATACACGCTGGCTCGCCCTGCCGCGGCAGACATGGAAGGACTACGAACCGATCGCCCGCGACGTTTTCGAGATCTCGCACGAGCTCGCCTCGCTGTGGGAGCCGGGCTGGCAGGACCTGAAGGTGCGCTCGCTCTACGACGGCGAGATCGCGCAGCCCGGCGAGCCGGTGATGCACATCGAAGGCGATTACGCCTCGTTCGCGCATCTCGAGACGCTCTACCTTGGCGCGCTGGCCGAGGGAACTCGCGTCGCGACGAACACGCGCGAGGTCGTCGCCGCCGCGAACGGGAAGCCCGTGATCATGTTCGGCGCGCGCCACGAGGGTCACGAGGCGCAGGCTGGCTCGGGCTACGCGGCCTACGTCGGCGGCGCGGTCGCGGTGTCCACCGACGAGCAGGGCGAGTGGTGGGGCTCGCGTGGACTGGGCACGGTGCCGCACGCGCTCATCGCGGTCTATGGCGGCGACACGACGGTCGCGACGCTGAAGTTCGACGAGTACATCAACCGCGCATCTGATCGCGTTGGCCACCTCACGGCTCAGGGAACGCCAGAGGGGCACGTGAACGTCACGGCCCTCGTGGACTTTCGCAACGACGTCGTGAATACCTCGCTCGGCGTCGCGCACGCGCTCGGACAGCGCCTCTGGGGCGTTCGTGTCGACACCAGCGAATCGCTGGTGGACCTATCGATCGTTCGCGAGCTGCAAGAGAAGGAAGGCTTCGCCGGCGGCAGCGATGTCCGCGGCGTCACGCCTCGCCTCATCGAGCTGCTCCGCTCGGCGCTCGACGAGGCGGGCTACCGGCACGTGCGCATCGTCGCCTCGGGCGGATTCGACGCTCAGAAGATCCGGGGTTTCGAGGCGCTCGGCGTGCCGGTCGACGTCTACGGGGTGGGTTCGGCTCTCGTGCACGGAAGTGGCTTCGACCACACCGCGGACATCGTCCGTGTGAACGGCAAGGATCTCGCGAAGACCGGTCGGCATTACAACGAGTCGGATCGGCTTCATCCGGTGGATTGGAAAGCGCTGGTGGAAGAAGCCGATTGGATCTCACAGAGCTCCTGATCCTCGTCGTCGGGCTGGCCGTCGCCGGCCTGGCGAAAGGAACGAGCGGTATGGGGCTGCCGCTCATCGCGACGCCGATCCTGGCGGGCGTGTTCGGCCCGCGACTCGCCGTTGCGATCGTCACCATCCCGATCCTCGCCTCGAACTCCCTGCTCCTGGTCCAGGGCTTTCGCAAGCGCGACCTGCTTCGCGGGATCGGTCAGCTTTTCATCGCATCGGCGATCGGCACGGCGATCGGAACTCTCCTGCTCGCCAGGCTCGATCAGCGCACGTTCGCGCTGCTGATCACCCTCATGGTCGTGATCTTTCTCGCGCGCGGAGAACGTCTCCTCGGCGACGACCCCGCGGCGCTGCGCGCGCGCATCCTCGGACCGCTGATCTGTTTCGTGGGCGGCGTGCTGCAAGGGACGACGTCGATCGCGAGCCCGCTGGTGGGCTCCTACTTCCACGCCCGGCGCATGGCCGCCGCGGATTTCGTCTTCACGCTCGCCGCGATCTTCGAGGTGAACGCGATCGTCCAGGTGATCGGGTACTCCGCGCAGGGCCTCTTCACGCCGGAGGTCGTCGCTCTCGGGTTGCTCGGGCTCGTGCCGACGCTGCTCGCGCTCGCCGCGGGCATCGCGCTCCGCGAGCGCCTCGATCCACAGCGGTTTCGTCAGTTCATCGTCGCGCTCATCGTCCTGTCGGTGGCCAACCTGCTCTGGCGGACGTTCGCGGCCTAACGAGCCAGCGCGTCGGCGGCGATCCGTAGAGCAAAGCCGACGAGGATCGCGCTGCTGAGCAGCGCTGTCGCAAGCTCGATGCGCGGTGTGAGTCGCGTGTGCAGCGCGGCCCCGATCGCGGCGAGAAGCGTCTGCCACGACAACGACGACAGCGAGGCGCCGACCGCGAAGGCGACGCGCGAGCCGGCGTCCTGAGCGATCTGTGGCAGGCCGACCGCAAGCGTGACGAAGTACGCAACGGTCGCAGGGTTGAGGAGCGTGAGCCCGATGAACAGGACGTAGGTGCGCGCTGGCGAGCGCTCGTCGCCGGGCGTGTCCAGTGCCATGTCAGTGCGACCGAGCCGCAAGAGGGCGCGAACAGCCAGGTACAAGAGAGCCGCGGCGGCGGCGAGCCGCATCGGCAGGAGCACCGTCGCGAGCGTGCTCGTGACCGCGCTGCCCACGACGACCGCGGTGATCGCGTAGATGAGATCGACCGTCGCCGTGCCCGCACCCGCCGCCGTCGCGATGCGGAAGCCGCGACGCAGGCCGGTGCGCACGATGAGGACGGCGATCGGGCCGACCGGTATCGCGATCGCGTAGCCGGCAGCGGCGCCGATCAGGAAGGCGGACAGCAAAGTCGGCCGACCATAGCGAGGGGCGGCCTAGCATTCAAGCGATGGAAGTCGCCCCCGACGTTCATGCCATGCGTCTCATTGGCGTGAACGCATTCCTCATCCTCGGCGACGAGCCGACGCTCGTCGACGCCGGCCACCGCGGGTCGGGCGCTATGTTGCGCCGCCAGCTTGCCGCGCTCGACCACCAGGTCACCGACATCACGCGCATCGTCTGCACGCATGGGCATCCGGACCACATCGGCGGGGTGCAGGAGATCGCACGCGCGTCGGGCGCCAAGGTCCTCATGCACCCCGCGGACATGGAGCGCCTCCGCATCCGTTTTCGCGAGGTGATCAGAGGGCGACCGGCGCCCGGAGCGATCATCGCGTACCTGACGCAGGCGCCCACCGACGTCATCGCCGCGCAGGACGGGGACGTGTTGCCCGTCCTCGGCGGCCTTCGCGTGCTACACACGCCGGGTCACACGCCAGGAAGCATCTGTTTGTATTCGGCGACACGTCGGCTGCTGATCGTCGGTGATCTGCTCCAGCGCATGCGCGGCCAGGTGACGCTTCCGAATTACTTCTTCACGGACGACATGCCGCTCGCGCGCCGCTCGATCGCGCGGCTCGCGGAGCTTGATGTGGAGACAATCCTGTTCTCGCACTATCCGCCGGTGCGGCAGGGGGGACGCGACGCGCTGCGCGCGCTCGCGAGCTAGAAATTGAAAGCTCGAGCGACGAGCAGTTCATCTGCGAGGAGCGAGTCGACCAGCCTTGAGCGTGTCTCCTCGCCGAAGGCGAGAGATTGAGCAGGGGGAGGGCGACGTGGAAACGCTGAACGACATCCTCGAGCAGTCGGCCCGGAAGTTCGGCAACAAAGACGCGCTGATGATCCGGCCGGGTTTCCGCACACGTGCGTGGAGCTACCGCGATCTGAACGACGTCACACCGCGTGTCGCCCGTTATCTGAGCGACAGCGGAATGAACAAGGGCGACCGCGTCCTCATCTGGGGCGTGAACCGCCCCGAGTACGTGATCGCATTCCTCGCAGCGCTGCGTATCGGCGCGATCCTCGTCCCGCTCGAGGCGAGCTACGCCGCGGAGTTCGCGCAGAAGATCGCCCAGCGCACGCGCGCCACCGGAGCGATCGTTTCATCGCAGACGCTCGCGCGTGCGAAGATGCTCGACCTGCCCCTGTACGAGATGGAACGACTACCCGACCTCGCGCGCGAGTGCGCGCCTTTGGAGAAGGCCCCGCTCACCGGAGACGACCTCGCCGAAGTTGTGTTCACCTCAGGGACCACCGGAGATCCGAAGGGCGCGATGCTCACCCATCGCAACATCCTTTCGAACGCGGTCGCCGCCACGCAGATCTTTCCCATCGGCCCGAAGCAGCGCCTGCTGTCGTTCCTACCGCTCTCGCACATGTTCGAACAGCTCGCGGGTTTCTTCACCGTGCTGATCTCGGGCGCGTCGGTCATCTATCCGACGAGCCGCCAGCCGGCGGTCGTCCGCCGCACGTTCAAGGAGCGCAAGGTCTCGATGGTGCTCATCACTCCAGCCGTCGTGAAGTCGCTCATGCTCGCGATCGAGCGCAGCGCCGAGGCGCAGGGCAAGAAGGAGCTCTTCGAGAAGCTGCGTCGGGTTGCACGCCGATTGCCGATGGGACTCCGTCGGGTCGTCTTCTTCAGCGTCCACCGTCAGTTCGGCGGTCGCTTCCGCTACATCGTGTCCGGTGGCGCCGCGCTCGATCCAGCGCTGGGTGAATCGTGGCGCGAGCTTGGCGTCGACGTGCTCCAGGGGTACGGGACGACCGAGTGCGCTCCG
>Ga0209058_1005090_pt1 | contig 10353 bp, 10 predicted proteins | sample GraSoiAngelo_147_FD_185904 | JGI IMG/M metagenome (GOLD analysis project Ga0209058, IMG submission 185904) | Grasslands soil microbial communities from the Angelo Coastal Reserve, California, USA - 14_1009_05_40cm (SPAdes) (version 2) | ecosystem: Environmental > Terrestrial > Soil > Grasslands ... | reverse complement strand
CACTTATTGCCTCGGATTCTATGCGGGACGGGCGCTATGGAGCGACCAGGCCGGCCTGGTCTGTCCGGTGCTCGCCGCCGAACCAGCGGAAGAAGATGGCGAGCGCGCTGACCAGCATCGTGGCCTTGCCGAGCACCATCAGCACCGCGCCCGCGAGGGTCTGGTCGATCACCGGAGTGATCGTGCTCACCAGCCGCGGCACATGCGCATAGAAGTCGTAGAACGGCTCGCGCGAGAACAGCAGCACCAGGGCAACGCCGTCCTGGGGGATTGTCGCAACCAGCAGGTAGAGCAGCCGGACGCCCGGCGACATCTCCCATCGAGAGTGCGCCGACGTGTCCTTGAGCACGGGCCAGTACAGGACCACGCCGCCGGCGATGAACGTGATGTGCTCGACGATGTGCAGCTCTTCTGACCGCAGCGTTGCGTCGTAAAGGGCGGGGATGTGCCACAGGATCATCACCGCGCCGGCGATCACCTGGGCCGGCACCGGCTCGGTGATCGCGCGAAACAGCGGCACCCGCATCAGCCGGCCCGCCATGCGCGGCGAAAGGCCGAGCAGCAACAGAGGCGGCCCCACGAAACCGAGCAGAACGTGCTGCAGCATGTGCACCGAGTCGAGGTAGCGATCGCTCATGGTGTCGATCGGCGTCTCCAGCGCCACCCACAGCACCACCAGGCCGGAGACGAAAAAGACCCTGTGTTTTGGGGCGGCGTCCTCGCTTGCGCGCATCAACAAGGTGTAGGCGAGCGCCAGCGCGATGAGCCCCACATATACGGACGGATCGAACGGCCAGGTGACTTCTATGACGGCATGATCATCCGCCCGCGGTGGTCGGCGCCGCGAGGATGGAGAGGCTCACCACCGTGTAGGCCACCATGAGCACCAGCATCGGGTACTGGCTGAGCAAGGCCCGCTGCGCGGTGCGGAACCGCTCGCCGGCGCGCAGGTGGGACAGGTACACGGCGATCACATGGCCCAGCACGATCAGGATCACCTGTGCGTACCAGACCATCGCGGCCTGGGCCAGGGCAAAGCTGGGCTGGTAGTGCGCCACCGCCGGCAGCAGGTTCCACCCCATGCCGAGCGGGTCGTTGAGCAGCGGGATCAGCAGCTGCGACTGCACGGTGACGTAGCTGTAGTTGTGCGCGGCGTTGTAGACGAGCGCGATGGGCACGAGGGTCAGCGCGAAGGCGCTGACGGTCGCGGTCAGGTCGACCTTGCGCGCGCCGAAATAGAGGACCGCCTGCATGAAGGCGATGAAGACGAGCAGGAAAGTCACCGTCAGCAGCAGCAGCCCGAGCGTGCGCACGAAGAAGAAGCCCCACGCGCCGAATGGGAGCCAGATGGGTTCGAGGGCGATGTCGAAGTCCTGCCATGCGGGTGTCGCTAACACGCCGTCGAAGGCGAGGGTGCTCAGCATCAGGATCACGAACCCCACGCGGTCCCAGCCCGCCGGCGCTGGCTTCAGCAGGCCGACGCCCCACGGCCGCAGGTACACCGCAACGATGCGGCCTGCTTCGTCGCGCTCGGCCTCCACAGGACCGAACCGGCCGACGATGTCGAACAGCACAGTGAACGCCTCACAGTGCCCCAGCCACTCGTCGCGCCCGAACAGCACCATGCCGGCGAGGGTCAGAAACGTGTAGGCAAGCACGGCGATGGCGACGAACCACGGCCGGTTCGACATGCCGGAGGTCAGCTCGAGGCACGCGAAAGCGAGATACAGAAATACGGCCGGCCACACGCCGACGTTCGGCAGCCTGAGGGCGGGCGGGATGCGAACGAATCGGCTTGCAGCGTCGTAGATCGCCGCCCAGGGGTTGAGGAGGTACCAGAGGTTGCCGACGAGCCCAGACAGGATCACCGTCGCGGCCCAGAAGTAGATCCACACGATGTACTCGGCCGGGTTGAGGTCCGGCCGCTTCTCGTTGCCGAAGAAGCCAGACGATGACGGCCACCAGCGCCAGCACGCCGAGCGCGCCGCCGACGCCGCGCGGCCACGGCGACCGCGCGGCCGAGGTCAGCCACGCCGACGCCCGCCGCGGGTACTGGATCGCCTTGGCGCCGACCTGCTCCCCGGCAAAGATCACGACGAGCACGAACGAGATGACGACGACGAAGCCGGCGGCCAGGAAATAAAGCCACCGCGAGATGGGAAGGTCATATCGCGGCCCGAAGCCGTGAAGAATGATCCCGACCAGCTGCAGGCTCATGGCGCCACGACCAGGTGACCGAGTCGGGTGCTGGTGCTCTCCCACTCGATCTCGAAGTCACCGGTCTTGTCAGCCTGGAACGAGTAGGCGGTCACCTCCCCCACCTTGCAATCGAATGCGTGGTCGTATCCATGCAGATGGACCTCACCGTCTGTATCGCAGGTGATGCTGATGGTGACCATGTCGTTCTCGTGGACGTTGAGCTCACTGGGCTGCATGGTCTTCCCCTGGGTGACCGTGACGTCGAACCTGACGTTCTTTCCGCCACCTCCCTCGTTCTTGTAGACCTGGTACGCGGCGACGGCAGCGAAAACCACAAACAGAGCGACCACGACCGCAGCCCGATTCCGGCCCACCGAGTCCTAGTTTTAGCTGAGTGCTTCGTGAGCGCGCTGGCCGCGCAGCGCAAGTGCAAGTGCCCCGAGCAGCTCCGCACGCTCCACAAAGCTCGCCGCGCGAACGTCCACCCTCTCGGCGGCAGCCTGAACCGCGTGGCGGCGGATGGATTCGCGCAAGGGCTGCAGCAGGATGTTGCCCGCGCTGCTCAGCAGGCCGCCGATGATCACGCGCTCGGGGTTGATGAGGTTGCAGAGACCGGCGACGGCGACGCCGATCTCTCGACCCGCGTCGGAGATGGCGCGCCGGCACCGGACGTCGCCCGCCGACGCCCGCTCGATCACCTCAGCGAGGCTCGGTGCTTCGCCGTTTCCCTCGGCGACGAGTCGCGTGATGGCCGGGCCGGACGCCACCGTCTCGAGGCAGCCCCGGTTGCCGCAGTAGCACAGCTCGCCCGCGGTGCCGGTGGCGCCGCGCAGCAAAGCGCCATCGATCACGAGCCCCGCGCCGATGCCTGTCGCTGCCTTGATGTACGCGAAGTTCGTGCAGTCTCGGCCCGCGCCCCAGGTGAGCTCGGCGAGCGCGCCAAGGTTGGCGTCGTTCTCTATGTCCACCGGAAGTCCAAGCCGTTCCTGCATCGCGTCGGCGATGCGCACGCCCACCCAACCGGGCAGGATCGTCGCCGAACCGGCGGTCCCGCGCTCGCGGTCGACCGGACCGGGAATGCCGATGCCGGCGCCGATGACGCGCGACCGATCGATGCCCACCTCGCCCAGCACCTCGGCGGCCATCTCCGCCGAGAAGTCCAGCGCTTCCTTGGCCCGATGATTTACGTCCAGGTCACGGTGGCGCTCGGCCAGCACGTTGTGGGCGAGGTCCGCCACCGCCACCTGCACGTGGCTGTGCCCGAAGTCGATTCCCAGCACCGCGCGCGATGTCTTCTGCAGGACGAGCTGCACCGCGGGGCGTCCGCTGCCGGTGCTCGCCGGCCTGCCGTCGACCTCCAGGACCATCCCTGCGTCCTTGAGCTCGCTGATGAGCGTGTGTATGGTCGTCCGGGAGAGGCCGGTCGCCCTCGCAATGTCAGCCTGGCTCGTGTGTCCGCGTATGCGCAGCACGTCGAGGACGCGACGGCGATTGCGGTCGCGAAGCCACGACAGCGACCCCTCCCCCTTCTTGGACATCGCACCCGAATCGTTCGCTCACGGTCGGGGTTTGTCAAGACTTTGAACAATTCGGTCGTTCGACCATATCGGTCTCTTGACAAACTTCCCACCCTGCGCGATCCTGTGGCGGGCGAACCGGATGGGGCCGGTGGTCGCCGCGGACCCTGAGTAAACCTGTTGCCGGCGCACTCTCGCCCCGGCCCTCCCGGGAAGAAGGCAGCAGGAACGCGCCCATGGATCAGGAGGTCCATATGCACTTGCGAAAGTTGAGGCGCCTGTCGTTCACCGCATGTGTAGGCGCTATCGCCGTTCTCACGGCCGCATGCGGAAGCAGCAGCACGTCGGGGCCGTCGGCCACGGTTCCGTCAGAGCTCACCGTCAACTCGTTCGACGTCAACTTCACGGTGATGGCCACCCTCAAGAACCTGCACACCGCGGGCTCCGGTCTGGTGGGCGTCATCTTGCCGGACACGACGTCGTCAGTCCGCTACGTGAACTTCGACGCCCCGTACCTGAAGAAGGCCTTCCAGGCGGCCGGGTACAGCGACTCGGAGTTCAAGATCGACAACGCCCAGGGCAACGACGCCACCGAGCTCGCTCAGGCTCAGGCGGACATCACGCAGGGCGCGAAGGTCCTGATCATGGACCCGCTGGACAGCACCGTCGGAACTCAGATCCAGCAGGCCGCGGCGGCCAAGGGCGTAAAGGTCATCAGCTACGACCGCGCCACGTTCACAGGTAACAAGACCTACTACGTGAGCTTCAACAACGTCAACGTCGGCAAGCTCATCGGGCAGGGTTTCCTGGACTGCGTCAAGGCCTGGAACGTCTCCAACCCGCAGGTCTTCACGCTGAACGGCGGCGAGGACACCGACCCGAACGCAATCGACTTCGCCAAGGGCTACAACTCGGTGGTCTGGGGCGACTCGGTGCCTCAGGAGACCATCGGCAAGAGCGCCAACGGGCTCACCCTGGTCGGTGATGAGGTTGCTCCTGGCTGGGACAACACCAAGGGCCAGACAATCTTCCAGCAGAAGTACACGGCCAACCCGAAGATCAACGCCACGATCGAGGCGAACGACGGTCTCGCCAATGCAGTCGTCACCGTGTTGAAGCAGAAGGGCGTGGGCGCCGGCAAGATCCCGACCGTGGGTCAGGACGCCACCCTGCAGGGCATCGAGAACATCCTCCAGGGCTACCAGTGTGGCACCGTCTACAAGGCCGTCTACCTCGAGGCCCAGGCGGCAGTCGCGCTGGCCACCATCCTGCGCGCCGGCCTCGAGCCACCGTCCGCGCTGGTCAACGGAACGACCGCGCCGGCCTCGGGCAAGCCCGGCAACACCCAGCCGGCCGTCCTCTTGACTCCGCTGTGGGTCGACAAGTCGAAGGTCGCCTCGACGGTGATCAAGGACAACTTCGTCGACAAGAACGCTCTCTGCCAGGCGGTCACGCAGAAGGTCTGCACCGACAACGGAATCACCTAGTAGATAGCCATCGACCGATGCCGCCGTGCAACGTGCGCGGCGGCATCTTCTTTCTGGGGAGCAAAATGACGAAGATGGCGCAGGTGGCCGAGCCACTCCTCAAGGTCCGCGGCGTCGACAAGCACTTCGGAGCCGTGCAGGCGCTGTACGGCGTCGACCTCGACCTCCCCGCCGGCAAGGTCACGGCGCTGTGCGGCGACAACGGCGCCGGCAAATCCGTATTCACAAAGTGCATATCGGGCGTCTACCAACCCGACCACGGCGAGGTCTTCTGGGACGGCCAGCCGGTCCACATCCACAACACGCGGGACGCATCGCGCCTCGGCATCGAGACCGTCTACCAGGACCTGGCCCTCTGCGACAACCTCGACATCGTCCAGAACATGTTCCTCGGCCGCGAGCGGCTCAGCCGCTACCTGCTCGACGAGGACGACATGGAGCGCGCAGCCGCGGAGACGCTCGCGAGCCTGAAGGTCACCACTGTGCGATCCATCCGCCAGCCGGTGGCCTCTCTCTCCGGTGGCCAGCGCCAGTCGGTGGCCATCTCCAAAGCGGTGATGTGGAACTCGAAGCTGGTGATCATGGACGAGCCCACCGCCGCGCTCGGCGTCGTGCAGACACGCCAGGTGCTCGACCTCATGAAGCGATTGCGCGACCGCGGGCTCGCCGTCATGGTCATCTCCCACAACCTGAATGACGTGTTCGAGGTCGCCGACCGCATCGCGATCCTGTACCTCGGCCGCATGGTCATCCAGGACGACGCTTCCAAGTTCGACCGCCAGCGCGTCGTCGAGTACATGACGACCGGTGGCAAGGGCATGAAGGCAGCCGCGAACTGATGGCGCAGCCGGTCGAGATCCCGCCCGACCCTACCGCGGCGGTTCAGGCAGCAGAGGCGGAGGTTCCGCCGGAGCTGATAGCCCAGTCGTTTGGCGAGTACGTCCGGGCATGGGCGGCGCGGCTGCGGGGAGGCGACATCGGCGTCCTGCCCGTGGTGGTCGGACTGGTCGCCATCATGATCGTGTTCGAGATCATCAGCCCGAACCACGTCTTTCTTCACGCCGACAACCTCGTCAACCTCTTCGAGCAGAGCGCCGTATTCATGGTCCTGGCGATGGCCGAGACGTTCGCTCTCATCCTCGGCGAGATCGACCTCTCGATCGGCTACCTGGGCGCATGCGGGGCGGTGATCGCGGTGCAGCTCGTACAGCCCGTGACCACGGGCTGGCCGTGGTGGGCAGCGATCGTCGCGGCGCTCCTTGCCTGCGCGATCGCCGGTGCCATCCAGGGAACGATCATCACCAGGCTTGGCATCCCCTCCTTCATCGTCACGCTCGCCGGCTATCTGATCTTCAACGGCGTGATGCTCATCCTTTTGCTTCTTGGCCCGTTCTCCGGCTATCCGAACCTCGCGTCGTCTGACACCAACGTGCAGGTGCTCTACAACATGATGGCCGGGACGATCGATCCGACCATCAGCTGGATCGGAATGGGGGTCGTGGTGGTCGGCCTCGGCGCCCTCATGTGGTTCGGCGATGCGCGCCGGCGTCGAGCCGGCCTGGTCGCGCCGCCACCGAGCCTCACCCTGCTCAAGATCGGGCTCATCGCCATCGCGGGCATCGTCGTGGTGGCCATCTGCAACATCAACCGGGCCAACATCGGCGTCCTGGCGGGCGTGCCATGGGTCGTGCCGATTGTGCTGGCAGTGCTTGCCGCGTGGACGATCCTGCTGGAGCGGACGAAGTACGGGCGATATGTGTACGCGATCGGGGGCAACGCAGAGGCGGCGCGCCGAGCCGGCATCAACGTAGCGCTGATCGTCACCATCGCCTTTGCGCTCTGCTCGATGACCGCAGGCATAGGCGTCCTGCTGTACGCCTCCTACATCGGCGGCATGTCCAACAACGTCCAGGGCGGCCAGCTCGTCCTGTTCGCGGTGGCCGCCGCGGTCATCGGCGGCACGAGCCTGTTCGGCGGACGGGGCAAGGCCATCCACGGCGTCCTCGGAGGCCTGGTCATCGGCGGCATCTACAACGGCATGTACCTGCAGAGCCTGGACGTGCAGAGGATCTTCATCGTCACAGGCCTGGTGCTGCTGGCCGCGGTGTCGATCGACGCCCTGTCGCGCCGCGGCAAGGTGTCGGGCCTTGGTCTGACCCGCCGCTAGCCAGGGCCTGTTTCGGCCCGGTTAGGAATTGCCCGCCGCGGGTAAAAGTTCCTCTGACAGATGGCAAACACCCCACGATCCGAACTTCTCCCAGTCCTCCCCATGGACGACGTGGTCGTCCTGCCGCACATGACCGTGACCCTGGCCGTCGACGGCGACAGCCAGCGTGCCGCGATCGAGGCCGCCCGCCAGGGCAGCCGGCTGATCCTGCTGGTCCCGCGAGTCGAAGGCAAGTTCGGCAGCATCGGTACGGTTTCCCGCCTGGGCGACTCCGCCGAGCTCCCGACCGGCGCCGAGGCGTTTACCATCCGCGGCGAGTACCGCGCCCGGCTGGGCAGCGGCCAGGCCGACATCGGCGGCGCCCTTTGGGTCAAGGCCGACCCCATCAACGAGCCCGAGCCCCCGTCCGAGCGGGCCCAGGAGCTTGCGCGCGAGTACCGCGCAATGCTGGAGAACCTGGTCGAGTCGCGCGGCGTACCGCAGGTCGTGCAGTTCCTGCGCGCGGCGCGAACCCCTGGCCACCTGGCCGACCTCGCCGGCTACTCGCCCGACCTGACCACCGACCAGAAGCTGCAGGTCCTCGAGACCGTCGACCTCGAGGAGCGACTGGCGCTGCTGATCAGCTGGACCAAGCAGGTCCTGGCAGAGGCTTCGCTGAAGGAGAAGATCCGCAGCGAGGTCGCCGAGGGCATGGAGAAGACGCAGCGCGAGTTCCTGCTGCGCCAGCAGCTCGAGGCCATCAAGAAGCAGCTCAACGAGGGCTCTACCGACGTCGTCTCGACCTACCGCGAGCGCGTGCTGAAGGCGGAGATGCCCGACGCCGTGCGCACCGAGGTGGAGCGCGAGATCGACCGCCTGGAGCGGACAAGCGAGCAGAACCCCGAGTACGGCTGGATCCGCACGTACCTGGACTGGATGCTGGACATCCCCTGGAACGTGCGGTCGGACGACAACTTCGACCTGACCGAGGCGCGCCGGATCCTCGACGAGGACCACACCGGCCTGTCCGACGTGAAGGACCGCATCATCGAGTTCCTCGCAGTGCGCAAGCTGCGCAAGGAGCGCGGGCTCGAGGTGCTGGGCGGCCGGGGTTCCGGCGCGATCATCACGCTCGTCGGACCTCCTGGCGTGGGCAAGACCTCGCTGGGCGAGTCGGTCGCGCGCGCGCTGGGTCGTAAGTTCGCCCGCGTCTCGCTGGGCGGCATCCGCGACGAGGCTGACATCCGCGGCCACCGCCGCACGTACGTTGGCGCGATGCCGGGTCGCATCGTGCGCGCGCTGAAAGAGGCGGGTACGAAGAACCCGGTGGTCATGCTGGACGAGATCGACAAGGTCGGCAGCGACTGGCGCGGAGACCCATCTTCCGCGCTGCTCGAGGTGCTCGACCCAGCGCAGAACAACACGTTCCGCGACCACTACCTCGACGTCGACCTCGACCTAAGCGAGGTGCTGTTCATCCCGACGGCCAACGTCTCGGAGACGATCCCCGCGCCGCTGCTCGACCGCATGGAGCTCATCCGCCTGGACGGCTACACCGAGGAAGAGAAGGTCGCGATCGCGCGCGATCACCTTCTGACGCGGCAGATCAAGCAGGCGGGGCTCAAGACCGAAGAGGTGTCTGTCACCGATGAGGCGATCCTCAAGGTGATCACCGACCACACGCGCGAGGCCGGCGTGCGCAACCTCGAGCGCGAGCTGGGCAAGATCACCCGCAAGGTCGCGACGAAGGTCGCGGGTTCAGCGCTGGCGGTGCCCGTCGAGGTCACGCCCGACCGAGTGCGAGAGTACCTCGGCAAGCCGAAGTTCGACAACGAGGTCGAGGCCCGCACCGCGGTGCCTGGGGTTGCGACCGGGCTCGCTGTGACAGGAGTCGGTGGCGACGTGTTGTTCGTCGAGGCCACCGCGACGCCGACGTCCAACGGACACGGCGGAAGCCTGACGCTGACCGGTCAGCTGGGCGACGTCATGAAGGAGTCAGCGCAGATCGCGCTGTCCTACGTGCGGTCGCACGCGGACGAGCTCGGCATCGCGCAGGAAGCTATCGAAAAGGTCTTCCACATCCACGTGCCCGAAGGCGCCGTGCCCAAGGACGGTCCGTCCGCGGGCGTGACGATGACTACCGCGATCGTGTCGCTGCTCACCGGTCGGCCGGTGCGGAGCACAGTCGGCATGACAGGCGAGGTCACGCTGCAGGGCCTGGTGCTGCCCATCGGCGGCGTCAAGCAGAAGGTGCTGGCCGCTCACCGGATGGGCCTGAAGGAGGTCATCCTCCCGAAGCGCAACGAGAAGGACCTGGACGACGTGCCCGAGAGCGTGCGCATCGCGATGACGTTCCACCTGGCGAGCAAGGTCGACGACGTGCTCAAGGTCGCCCTCGAGCCCGCGCAGCGGACCAAGACCGAAGCGGCCTAAGATCCTCGCCAGCTTGGCGAGCCGTTTGTATACAGCCGCGCGGAATTCCGCCTGGATTCCAGCCGTTTGTATACAAACGCGTGAAGGGACCAGGTAAGCGCTTGTCCAGGAGCCCAGAGGAGATCCTCCGCAGCGCGCGCACCATCGCCGTCGTCGGCGCATCGCGCGACCCGCGCAAAGCCGGCGGCTCGGTCCCCGCGGGACTGCAGCGGCGAGGCTTTCGCATCATCCCCATCAACCCGTTCGCGGACGAGCTTTTCGGCGAGCGCGTGTATCGAACACTGCTCGACGTGGCGGAGCCCGTCGACCTGGTCGACGTGTTCCGACCCTCGGCCGACGCCCCCGAGGTCGCGCGCCAGGCGGCGGCGATCGGCGCCAAGGCCCTGTGGCTCCAGCTCGACATCCGCTCCAGGGAGGCGCGGCGCATCGCCGAGGCCGCGGGAATGGACTACGTCGAGGACCAGTGCACGGCCGTGATCGGCGCGCTCTACCAGATCCAGAAAGTCCCCGCCGCCTGAACCGAATCCGCGTTTAGGGCGGCACACGGTGGGTGTGCAGCGTGGCACGATTG
>Ga0209058_1005089_pt1 | contig 10356 bp, 10 predicted proteins | sample GraSoiAngelo_147_FD_185904 | JGI IMG/M metagenome (GOLD analysis project Ga0209058, IMG submission 185904) | Grasslands soil microbial communities from the Angelo Coastal Reserve, California, USA - 14_1009_05_40cm (SPAdes) (version 2) | ecosystem: Environmental > Terrestrial > Soil > Grasslands ... | reverse complement strand
GACGACGAGCCTCGCCCGGACCGAGCCCGCCGGGGGCCTCCCCGCCGAGGTGCGCCACCTCGACGTCGTCGTCATCATGCTCCACGGCCCGTACGGCGAGGACGGCACGATCCAGGGTCTCTTCGAGCTCGCCGACCTGCCCTACGTCGGCGCGGGGGTGCTCGCCTCCGCGGTCGGGATGGACAAGGCGACGATGAAGGCGGTGTTCCAGGCCCACGGCCTGCCCGTCGTCGAGCACCTCGTGGTGGCCCGCCACGAATGGCGGGGGGCGCCCGAGCGCGTCGCGCGCCGGGTCGCGGAGACCCTCGGCTTCCCCTGCTTCGTCAAGCCGTCGAATCTCGGCTCGTCCGTCGGGATCAGCAAGGTCCGCGACGCGGGCGCCCTGCCCCGGGCGCTCGACGAGGCGGCGCGCTACGACCGGAAGATCCTCGTCGAGCGCGCCGTCTCAGGCCGCGAGATCGAGGTGAGCGTGCTCGGGAACAACGAGCCCGTGGCCTCCCTGCCCGGCGAGATCACGTACGCGGGCGAGTTCTACGACTACGCGACGAAGTACGCGGATGGCCAGGCGCGACTCACGGTGCCAGCCTCCCTTCCGGCCGAGACGACCCGGCGGATCCGCGAGCTCGCGCTCGAGGCGTATCGCGCCATCGACTGCGCCGGCATGGCGCGGGTGGACTTCTTTCTCGAGGGCGATCGGATCCTCGTCAACGAGATCAACACGATCCCCGGGTTCACCGCGACGAGCGGGTACGCGCGAATGTGGGAGGCTTCCGGGCTCGGCTACGGCGAGCTGCTCGACCGCCTGATCGAGCTCGCGCTCGAGCGCCAGCGCGAAAAGACGCGTGGTGGTTGAGGTCGTCATCGCGGGGGGCGGGACCGGTGGCCACACGAGCCCCGGCCTCGCCGTCGCCGCCCTCCTGCGCGAGCGCTCGATCGGGTGCGCCTGGATCGGCTCGCGGACCGGCGTCGAGGCCCGGCGCGCGCCCGAGCGCGACATCGCCTACTTCGCGATCCCGACCGGAAAGCTCCGCCGCTACTGGGCATGGCAGAACGTCGTCGACCTCGCCGTGAGCGTTCCCGCCGGCGTCGCGAGCGCCAGGCGGCTCCTCGGAAGGCTCCGGCCGCGCGTCGTGTTCGCCACGGGCGGCTTCGTCGCGCTCCCGGTTGTCCTGGCGGCCGCGACCCTGCGTCTCCCGATCGTCATCCACGAGCAGACCACGGCGCCGGGGCTGGCGAACCGGATCGGCGCCCGCTTCGCGCGTCGCATCGCCGTCACGTTCCCCGACGGCGGCGGCCACTTTCCCCCCGGCAAGGTCGTCGTGACAGGCAACCCCCTCAGGCCCGAGCTGCGCGGCGGCTCGCCCGACGACGCGGTCCGCCGCTTCGGCCTGGACGCGGTGCTGCCGCTCGTCTACGTGACGGGTGGCGCCCAGGGGGCCCATCGGATCAACCGGGCCATCGGGCCTCTCCTCCCGCCGCTGCTCGAGCGTGCGCAGGTCATCCATCAGTGCGGCGCGAACCCGGCGACGGGCGATCGCCAGTGGCTCGAGGCCCGGCGCGCCGCGCTCCCGGAACCGCTCCGGGCTCGCTACACGGTCGTGCCGTACGTGGGCTCAGAGCTCGCCGGGATCTACGCGGCCACGACGCTCGTCGTCGCCCGGGCGGGCGCCGGGACCGTGAACGAGTGCTGCCAGCTCGGCTTGCCGGTGCTCTACATCCCCCTGCCCGGCACCAGCGGGGACGAGCAGACGCTCAACGCGCGGCTCGTCGAGCGCGCCGGCGGCGCAGTCGTGCTGCCGCAGGCCGAGCTCTCGCCCGAGCGGCTCTTGGCGGAGCTCCGCGCCCTCCTCGGCGAGCCGCGCCGATTGAAGGACATGGGGGCGCGCGCGGTGACGCTCGCGGTCCCCGACGCCGCGGCGCGCCTGGTCAGCCTGCTGATCGAGGTATGGCGATGAGTCGCAGGGGGCCGACCGGAAGCGTCCGGGCGGGGGGCCCTCCTCGACCACGCTACCCACCAACCCAATTGGCGAGCGTCGCGTCGGCCTGGCGCCCGGCAATGCCCAGACGCTACGGGTCTCGGAAGGCCCCCCGCCCGGACGCTCGCCGACGACACCCGGCGGCCACGCCGTCAGCGCGCCGGGCCGCGGCTCTGGAGATCGAAGCGCAGCGGACAGCCCTCGCAGCGTGGCACCGTCCGGCAATGGGTCTTGCCCACACGGACGAGGAGCGCGTGAAATTCGTTGAACAGCACGGGATCGGATGGCAGGCGTGCCTCGAGGAAGGCGCGCGCCTCGTCGTAGCCCGCCCCTCGCCGGAGCAGGCGGTGGCGCACGAGCACACGGCGCGCGTAGGCGTCCGCCACGAAGACCGGGCGCGCAGCCGCGTACAGCAGGATCGCGTCGGCCGTCTCGGGCCCGATCCCCGGTACGGCGAGGAGCTCACGGCGGAGCGGGGCCAGTGGGAGGCGCCGCAGCGGAGCGAAGGCGCCGCCGAAGCGGTCGAGCAGCCACCGGGTCAGGGCTCGCAAGCGCCGCGCCTTGACACGCGGCGTGCCGGCCGCGCGGATGGCTCGAGCAACTTCCGCCTCGCCGCGCGCGGCGAGGCGGCGCGGCCGGAGGAGGCGTTGGGCGCGAAGCGCGGCGACGGCACGGGCAGCGTTAGTCCAGACGGTGTGCTGGGTGAGCACGGCGCCCACCGCGACCTCGTAGGCGGTCCGGCCGGGCCACCAGCGCTGCGGCCCGAAGCGCCGCTCGAGCGCCGCGTAGAGCCGCAGGAGCCTCGCCCTGAGCCGGTCGCGCGGCGGTCCGGGGGTTCGGCGCCGGCGCGCGTCGGGGCGACGGACTGAGCCGATGCTGGGACTCATCCTCCTTCTCCAGACACTGACCCTGGCCGTGAGCGGCCCGGCGACGTCATCCGAGTATCTACCGATCCGGGTGGCCGAGGCCGAAGGCTACTTTGCGCGCGAGGGATTGGAGGTCAGGGTCCGGACGACGCGCGCCGAGTCCGGCGCCGCCGAGGCGCTGGCGCAGGGCCAGGTGGATCTCACCGCGACGACGCTCGAGGCGTTGCTGCGCTTCGGTCCGCGCGCTCCCGGCCAGACGGCCCGCCTCGTGTTCGGCCTGACCGCCGCCCCGCCGTTCGCGGTGCTCGTCGCCTCTGGGCATACGGGCGCCGTACGGTCCGTCGAGAGCCTCGGGGGGCTCCGCGTCGGCGTGACGACACCGGGCGCTCCCGAGCTCGCCTGGTTCGGCTGGCTGCTGGCCCGCGTCGGCGTCAGCATCGCCCAACTCCATCTCATGAGCCTGGGGGGGCGTGGTCTCCTCGGCGCGATCGACTCGGGCGAGATCCACGCCGCGCTCGTCCCGGAGCCGATGGCCACGCGCCTCCTCGAGGAGGGCCGCGCGACGCTGCTCGCCGATTTCCGCACCCCCGAGGCGGTCGCCAAGGCCCTCGGCATGAAGACCGTGAGCGCCGCCGTCTTCGTTCGCGCAGACCGGCGCCCGGCGGACGCCGACCTCGCGGCGTTCGCCCGCGCGCTGCTCGCCGCCCAGGAGCGGATCCGTCAGGCCAGCGCCGAGGAGCTCACGGCGCGGCTCCCGAGCCGTACGGTAGGCCCCCCGGACGAGTTCCCGCTTCGGCTCGAGGCCGCGCGCGCGTGCAATCTCCCCGACGGGCTCGTCTCGGCCGAGGAGCTTCAGCAGACGATCGGGATCATCCGCGCCCACACGCCCCTGCCCGCAACCACGAGGATCCCGCGCCCCGAGGAGATGCTTCACCTGGAGCCCCTTCAGAAGGCGATCACGGCCCGGCAGGCTCACTGACGGGTACGCCGAGCTCCGCGAGGAGACCGCGTGTCTCCTCGACGGGGAGCCCGACGACGTTGGTGTAGGAGCCGGCGAAATTCTCCACGAGCGCCCCGCCGAGGTCCTGGATCGCGTAGGCGCCCGCCTTGTCGAGTGGCGCCCCCGAGGCGACGTAGAAGTCGAGAGTCGCGTCGGAGTAGGCCGCCATGCGCACCCGGCTCGCGACTGCACGCGTGGCCTCTCGGCCCGTCCGCGTGTCCACGACGGCGACGCCCGTGATGACTTCGTGCTCCCGGCCGCGCAAGCGCCTGAGCATCGCCCGCGCCTCCTCGGGGCCGGCCGGCTTGCCGAGGGCCTCACCGTCGAAGACGACGACCGTATCGGCGGCGAGGACCACGGCTCCGTCGACCCGGGCGGCGACGGCACGGGCTTTCCTCAACGCGAGCCGGGAGACCGCCTCGGGGGTCGGCCCACCCGGGAGCGTCTCCTCGATCTCACTCGGCACCACCTCGAACTCGGGACAGATCTGGCGCAGAAGCTCACGCCTCCGCGGCGACGCGGACGCGAGCACCACCCTCACGCGCGGTGACTGGAACGCGGTCGGGGCCAGGCCGGGCGCCTTCGGAGACCCGTTGCTTCTGGGCGCTGCCGGGCGCCAAGGCCATAGAGCGATGGTCGCGACGGATTGGTGGGTCGCGTGGTCGAGGAAGGCACCCGGCCTGGCCCCGATCGCGTTACAGACGGCGGAGGGTGAGGGCGGCGATCACGATCCCGATCACCCCGGCCAGATTCACCTTGAGGCTCAGGCCGAAGGTGATGGCGAGGACGCGCAGGTCGAGCGTGGCGGGTGGCGTGAGCCCGATCATCGGACCGCGGGCGATGAAATCCTGGACGCGGCCGGAGGGCAGCAGGCTTCCCAGGAGCTCGCCCAGCAAAGCTCCGACCACGAGGCCGACGGCCACCACCAGGAGGATCAGCCCGACGCCGCGGGGAGCCGCCATGGGGCCGCGCGGTCAGGAGAAGATCAGGGGGTTTGAGTCGGTTGAAACCCGCGTCTCGGCGTCGATCGCCTTGCGGAGGAACTTGGGGAGGCCGAACGCGTGCTGGTGGGTGAGGCCGTCCCAGTAATCGAGCGGGGCGCCGACACGCTCGGCGACGAGCTTGTCGATGACCTGAGGGTCCTGGCGGCGCGGGTCGACCTTCTTGCTCCCCACGACGAACCCCCAGGGCGTCCCGAAGCACGAGACGAAGGTCTGGTAGCCGGCCACGACCGGGAAGACGTCCCGGAGCGTCCGGTGGATCGCCGTGAAGAACGAGAGCTCGTTGATCTTCGTCATCCCCGCCTGCACGGTCATCGTGCCGCCGGGCGTGAGCCGGTCCCGAACGAGGGTGTAGAACTCCTTGGTGAAGAGCGCGCACGCCGGCCCCTCCTCCAGGGGCTCCACCAGGTCAACCGAGATGAAATCGAAGCGTTCGTCTGTTTTCTCGAGGTAGGCCCGGGCGTCCTCGTTCCGGACCTCCGTCCGCTTGTCCTCGAAAGCCCCACGGTGCATCTCGGCCAGGTGCTTCTTGCAGAGGTCCACGACCTCGCCGTCGATGTCGACCATCACGGCCCGTGTGAGGGAGCGGTACTTGAGGGCCTCGCGGAGGGTCGCCCCCTCCCCACCCCCGATCACCAGGGCGTTCTGGGGCGGCCGGTCGGTCGCGAGCATCCCTGGGTGAACCAGGGCCTCGTGATAGATGAACTCGTCAGCCTGGCTGGACTGGATCCGCCCGTCGAGCACCAGGAGTTTGCCGTACGAGGCCGTCTCCATGATCTCGACGTGCTGAAACTTGGTCTGCGCCTCCACGATCGTCCGTTTGATGGCATGCATGTGGCCTTCGACGGGCGTCGTGGTCTCGAAGAACCACTTGTACGCCTGCGGACTGCTCAACTGACCGCGACCGTGGCCTTGTGGACGATGGGCACCGGAGCGTTGAGGAACATCCCGCGTTGCATCTCGACGATCGACGTGCGCTCAGACGCGAACTGCTCGACCAGGTAGCTGGCCGCGACCTCCGGCTGGAGGACGTCCCCGCAGGAGAAGATGTCGACCGCCGCGTACCGGTACTCGGGCCAGGTATGGATGGAAAGGTGGGACTCGGCGATGACGACGACGCCGCTGATACCGAAGGGGTTGAACTCGTGGAAGACGACGTCGACGATGGTAGCTTGGGCCCGCTTCGCCGCCTCGATCAGGGCTCCCTTCACGGCCTCGAGGTTGTTGATCACGTCAGGGTCGCAATCGAACAACTCGACGAGAAGGTGTCGTCCCAGGGCGTTCAATCCAGTGGCCCTCCTTTCTCCGATCCGATCATCTACCGCACCTCTCCTGCGACGCCTGCCGGCGTCGCCGCTCGACGAAAAAATTTCTCTTTTACACCCAAAACTTGATTCACTGTATGGCCCGGGTTTTTCGATTGCAAGAAAAAAACACCTTCGGAGGGCTCCGCGGCGGCGCGCGCCGAGCCCCGTCGCGGCAGGGAAACGGCTCTCGGCTTCGGAAAACCACTCGCCGAGAGCTCGCCCCGAGCCTCCGCCCGACCGGCTCCGATGCCTTTCGAGCACTTTCCGCTTGCATCGGAGCGCGGCGACGGTAGAGTGACGAATCGAGCGAATGAGAGCCGTCGCGCCTCGCTTCATCGCGTGTCCGAGTGACCTCGACCGCGCCCGCATCGTTGTCTACGGCATCCCGTTCGAGGGCCGCGTCAACCTCCGGAAAGGCGCCTGCGACGGGCCGCGGGATCTTCGACTCGCCTCCGACTCGGTCGAGACCTACTCGCCCGCGCTCGGGCGAGACCTGGAGGATCTGCCGCTCGCGGACATCGGCGACTGCGAGCTTCCCGACGGCGCGCCGCCGCGGGAGCAGCTCGACGCGGCCCGCGTCGAGCTCGCGGCGTGGTGGCGACCGGGGCTCATTCCCTTCATGCTGGGCGGCGACCACACGGCGACGGTACCCGTCATGGAGGTCATCGCCCCCGCCGTCCCCGGTCTCCGCGTGCTCCAGCTCGACGCCCACCCCGACACGCGCGAGGAGTTCCTGGGTGAGCGCTACAACTACGCCTCCGCCATGGCGCGGGTGATGGACGTCGTGCCGGCCGAGCGCGTCTACCAGGTGGGAATGCGCACCGGCTCCCGGGAAGAGTACGAGCGCCGGCGGCCGAACTTCTACCCGGTCCTCGCGGGGCATCCCGGCGAGGTCGTGCGCCGGCTGCTCCCCCAGCTCCGCGGCCACCCGCTCTACGTCACGATCGACGTCGACGTCCTCGATCCCGCGGAGGCGCCGGGCACCGGCTCGCCCGAGCCCGGAGGGCTCCGGGTGCCGGAGCTCGTCGAGATCGTCCGGATGCTCGGCGAGTGTCGCGTGATCGGCGGCGACCTCGTCGAGGTCGCCCACGCGTGGGACCCGACTGGTCGCACCGGCATCGCCGCCGCCTGGGTCATCCGGGAGGCCATGCTCACGTGGTGGGGCGACCTCCGGTGAAGAGCCGCTACCGCGACTACGCCGCCCCCCGGCTCTACGAGATCGCGTTCGACACGAACCGCAAGCTCGAGGTCGACTTCCTCGTCCACTGCTTCAAGCGGTACGCCAGGATCAGGGTCCGCAGGGCGCTCGACATCGCTTGCGGGACCGGGCCGCACCTGATACGTCTCGCCGATCGCGGGTACGCGATGTCGGGGCTCGACCTCTCGTCGGAGAATATCGCCTTCCTGCGAGAGCGGCTCGCCGCCCACGGGCACCACGGCGAGCTGATCGTGGGCGACATGACCGACTTCCGCCTCGAGCGGCCCGTGGACGCCGCCATCTGCATGCAGGACTCGCAGGGGCACCTCCTGACCAACGAACAGCTCCTCGCCCACCTTCGCGCTGTCGCGCGGGCGGTCCGCAAAGGCGGCCTCTACGTCTTCGACCGCTACATGGCCTCGTCCTGGACGAACCCGGCCCGTAGCTGGTCGTGGTTCAAAAGGCGAGGGCGACTGGTCGTGCGCGCCTCGTTCTCGGCGCTCAACGAGGTGAACCCGGTGAGCCAGATCTTCCGTGAGCGCATGACGCTCGAGGCGATCGACAACGGCACGCGCCGGCTCTATCGCCAGTCGCACCTGTCGCGGATGGTCTTCCCGCAGGAGCTCCGGGCGCTCGTCGAGCTCGCGGGTGGCTTCGAGTTCGTCCAGTGGTTCTTTGGATTTAAGCCGCACCAGCTCCTGGAGCGCTCCAAGCGCCCCCTCATCATGGTCGTCGTCCTGCGCCGAACCTGAGAGCCTGCGCCACCATGAGGCCGGCGGGCGCCCTCGAGGCCGGCCGTCGCCCGAGGCGCGGCCCGGTGCTCCGGCTCAAGCGCGGCCGCGAGCGGGCGCGCTCTCACCCCTGGATCTTCAAGGGCGACGTGGCCGACGTGAGCGCCGTCGATCCGGGCGCGGCGGTGACGGTCGTCGATGCGTCGGGGCGCTTCGTCGGTCGGGGCGACTACAATCCGCGGCCCGGGCTCTGCTGCCGCATCCTGACCCGGGATGATGAGGCGCTCGACGCGGCCTTTCTCGAACGGCGCCTCGGCGACGCCGTCGGCCGCCGCATCTCCGGAGGCGTGCCCGCGCTCGGCCGCCTCGCCTGGAGCGAGGCGGACGGCCTGCCCGGCCTAGTCGTGGATCGCTACGCCTCCGTGCTCGTGGTCCAGTGCGGGACGCTCGGGATGGCGCGGCGGCGGCGGGAGATCGAGGCGGCGCTCGGGCGCGTGGTGGGTGAGCTACCGGTCTTCAATAAGGACGAAGACGGGCCGGCGAAGCTCGAGGGGTTCGAGCCCGCCCACGGCTGGGCCGGGCGCCCAGGGCCGGCGACCGTCGAGGTGGACGAAGCCGGGGTCGGGTTCACGCTGGCGCTCGGCGTTGGCCACAAGACGGGCCTCTACCTCGACCAGCGCGAGAACCGCTGCCGGGTCGCCGGGCTCGCCGCGGACCGCGACGTCCTCGACGCGTTCTGCTACACGGGGGGCTTCGCGTGCCACGCGCTCCGCGGCGGGGCCCGGCGCGCCGTCCTGATCGAGTCCTCGCCCGAGGCGCTCGCGGGAGCCCGCCGGAACCTGGAGCTCAACGGCGTCGCCGAGCGCGCCGAGATCGTCGCCGCCAACGCGTTCGACGAGCTGCGCCGCCTCGAGCGCGCGGGCGCGCGCTTCGGCCTCGTCGTCCTCGATCCGCCGCCATTCGCGCGGAGCCGGACCCAGCTCGAGGCCGCGGTGCGTGGCTACAAGGAGATCAACCTCCGCGCGATGCGGCTCCTCGAGCGCGGGGGGAGCCTCCTCACATTCTCGTGCTCGCACCACGTGTCTCAGGCGCGCTTCGAAGAGCTCTGCCGCGACGCCGCGGCCGACGCCGGGGCACGGCTCCAGATGGTCGCCCCGCTCACCCAGGCGAGCGACCACCCGGTCGTCCTGACGATCCCGGAGACCCGCTACTTGAGCGGGCTGCTCCTCCAAGCCATGTGATGCCTGCGGTCGAGCGGCTCGCGCCGAGCGACCTGGTACTGAGAATGGCGGGTCCACGGCGGTGACCGGCCGGGCGGGTAGCGCGCGGTAGCGGGCGGCGGGGCGGTCTTCGGAGACCCGTTGCTTCTGGGGGTTGACCCGACGCCGCGTCGGCAGATGCCCGCTTACGCGTTGCGGCTAGCGTGGTCGACGAAGACTGCCCCACCGCCCGCTGGCCCCACGCTACCGGCCCCGGCCGACTACCAGCGTCGGGTCTCGCCGTGCTTCATCAGCCAGACCCGCTCGGAGCCGAGCCCGAGCCGTCGCGCCTCGGCCAGCAGGCGTGCTGGCGGCTCCTCCATCGGCTCCTCGGCCAGATCGAACGTGCCCCAGTGGATCGGTACGAGATGGCGACCCCGGACGTCGGCCAGCACCTGCAATGCCTCCTCGGGGGTGGTGTGGCTCGCCTGCATGACCACGGGCGGCAGGTACGCGCCGATGGGAATCGCGGCCACGTCGAAGGGGCCGAGCCGAGCCCCGATCTCCTTGAGCCCGTGGTAGTAGGCTGTGTCGCCCGCGAAGTAGAGCCGCTTGGCGCGGCCGGCGACGGTCCAGCCGCCCCAGAGCCGCCGGTTCCTGTCCCACGGGGTGCGGCCCGAGAAGTGCTGGGCCGGGACACAGGTCAGCGTGAGCCCGGCGACGGCTCGGCTCTGCCACCAGTCCAGCTCGTCCACCTCCGTGATGCCGAGCTCCGTGAACCACGCCCGGAGCCTGAGGGGGACCAGGAAGCGCGGCCGGTGGGTCCGAGCCAGGCGCGTGACGGTCGCGACGTCGAGGTGGTCGTAGTGGTCGTGCGAGATGAGCACGATGTCGATCGGCGGTAGATCCTCGAACTTGAGGCCGGACGGAGTGACCCGTTTCGGCCCGCCGAAGCCGACGGGGCTCGCGCGCGCCGACCACTGCGGGTCGGTCAGGATGTTGACCCCGGCCAGTTGGATCAGGAGCGTCGAGTGGCCGACCCAGGTCACCGTGGTGGTGGCAGGATTGGACCGGATCA
>Ga0209058_1005087_pt1 | contig 10362 bp, 13 predicted proteins | sample GraSoiAngelo_147_FD_185904 | JGI IMG/M metagenome (GOLD analysis project Ga0209058, IMG submission 185904) | Grasslands soil microbial communities from the Angelo Coastal Reserve, California, USA - 14_1009_05_40cm (SPAdes) (version 2) | ecosystem: Environmental > Terrestrial > Soil > Grasslands ... | reverse complement strand
GAACGCGGCCGGACAGATGTCGCTCACCGAGCTGATCTCCGCCCAGCGCGGCCAGCTCCAGGCCCGCATCCAGGACGACCTGCGGAACGAGATGAACAAGATGGGCTTCGTGGTCGACAAGGTCAACCTTGGCGCGAGCCACCTGCCCGACATCATCGAGAAGCAGCTGCAGCAGAAGATGGCCGCCCAGCAGCAGGCGCAGCAGGCGGAGTACGAGCTGCAGCGCCAGCAGACGCTCGCCAAGGCGAAGGTGGCGGAGGCGGAGGGCGACGCGCAGGCGACCCTGGTGAAGGCCAAGGCGCAGGCCGAGGCGAACCGCCTCCTCCAGGAGTCGCTCACGTCGCTCCTCATCCAGAACAAGGCGATCGACCGCTGGAACGGCTCCCTGCCCCAGTTCACCGGCGGCGGCGCGGTCCCCTTCCTGAACCTGAAGGACCTCGGCGCGGGCGAGGCGCACGCGGGCACCGGGCGCTGAAGCCCCCCGCGCTTGCGTCGCCCGTGGCGAGCGTGTACCAGCCCATGGAGGTGTGCGGATGACGAGCCCCGACGAGATCCGCCGTCGCATCGAGGCGGCGCTGCCCGGTGCCCAGGTCCAAGTCGAGGACACGACCGGCGCCGGCGACCACTTCGAGGTGCGGGTGCGGACCGCGGCCTTCGCCGGCAAGACGCTCATCGAGCAGCACCAGATGATCTACGGGGTCCTCGGCACCCTCATGCCGGAGATTCACGCGCTGGCGCTGCGCACGGCCGCGGCGTAGGAGAGAGCCCGGATGGCCGACGTACTGGACGACATCGCGCGCGAGGTGAAGGGGAACAACATCGTCGTCTACATGAAGGGGACGCCGAGCTTTCCGATGTGCGGCTTCTCGGCCGCGACGGTGGCGGTGCTCAGGGAGATCGGCGTGCCCTTCAAGGCGATCGACGTGCTCGCCGAGCCGGAGAAGCGCGAGGGGATCAAGCGCTTCTCCAGCTGGCCGACCATCCCCCAGGTGTACGCGGGCGGGAAGTTCGTCGGCGGGTGCGACATCGTGCGTGAGATGCATGCGCGCGGGGAGCTCGCGCCGCTGCTGCGCAGGGCGGTCGAGGGCTGAGAGTCCGAGCGCGGCGCCGTTCAGTCGCGCCGCCTGATCCCGCCGCAGGGCGCGATCCGCCAGCTCTGGGTGAGCCAGTAGTTGGCGAGCTTCTCGTACTCGCTCAAGACGAGCTTGGCGTCGCGGCGGACGCGCCACCAGCGGGCGGCGGTGAAGGCATCGGAGCGCGACGGGCGCATCGCGAGCTCGATGCCCCTGCCGAGGGCCTGGCGGAGGATCAGCCGGGCGCGGCGCGTGTGCGCGCGGGAGGTGACGACGACGAGGCGCCTGACCCCCTGGCGGCACGCCCAGCGCGCGATGGTGCGCGCCTCGCTCTCGGTGCTGACGGCGCGTCGGCGCAGCAGGAGGATGGCGGTCGGCGGGACGCCGAGCTGGCGCAGCGCCGTCACCGTGAGCTCGTCCTCCTCGGGCAGGCGCACGCCGCGGGCGCGCAGCGCCGCCTGGCCGCGTGGCAGGCGCTCGCGCGTCACGACCACGCGCGGCGCGCGCCCGGTGCCGTAGAGGTCGGCCGCCTCGAGGGCCCGGTCGGGGACGGACCCGGCGAGGACGACGATCGCATCGGCGCGGGGCGGGAGCGGGTCGGCCACCACCAGCACGCGCCCGGCGGCGAGGATCGCGGCGACCGCCACGGCCGCGAGCGCGACGGCGACGCCGAGCGCGGCCCGCATGGCGCGGCAGTGTCCGGACCCGGGCTGGGAATGTCAAAGACCGCTGCCGAGCTTTTCGGAGTCGACCTGGCGGGCGCCCGCCCCCCCGGCCGCCCACCCGTCAGCGTGCCAGGATGACGACGCAGGCGTTGGCGCCGCGGCCCACCGTGTGCGCGAGCGCGACGTGCGCGCCGGGCACCTGGCGCGGCCCCGCCGCGCCGCGCAGCTGCCAGGTGAGCTCGACGATCTGGCCGAGTGCCGAGGCGCCGAGCGGCTCGCCCTTCGAGAGGAGACCGCCCGAAGGGTTGACCGGCAGCCGCGAGGTCATCTCGCCGCCGCCGTCGCGCACCCAGCGCCCGCCGCCGTGCTTCGCGCACAGGCCGAGCTCCTCGGCGGCGAGGATCGCGCGCGCGGCGTCCGTGTCCTGCAGCTCGACCACGTCGAGGTCCGCGGGGCCGAGGCCGGCCTCGGCCCAGGCGTCGGCGGCCGCCATCTCGGTGGGTGTCGGGACCCCGTCCTCGGCCAGGCCGGAGAGCGGTGTGTGCTCGCCCAGCACCGAGCCGGCGTGGTGCGAGCGGAGCGCCGCGGCGGCCACGCGCACGGGTGTGGGCCGCGCCGAGAGCACGACGGCCGCGGCGCCCTCGTTGGGCGCGCACAGCATGAGGAGCCGGAGCGGCTCGCATACGACCGGGGAGGCCAGGATCTCCTCCACCGAGAGCGCTCTTCGGTACATCGCGTGCGGGTTCGCGACCCCGTGGCGGTGGTTCGTGGCCGACACGCGCGCCAGGTCCTCGAGCCGGACGTCGCTCTCGACCATCAGGCGCTGGGCGCGGAGGGCGAAGTAGGCGGGCGTGGCGGCGAGCCCCGCCTCCTCGCGCCACGGCTCGAAGAAGCTCGAGCGGATGATGCCGCGCGGCATCTTCTCGAGCCCGAAGACGAGCACGCAGTCGTGGCGCCCGCTCGCCACCTGCGCCGCGCCGAGGGCGAGCGCCGCGCCGCCGCTCGCGCAGCCCGCCTCGACGTTCACGATCGGCACGCCGCAGAGGCCGAGCGCCGTCAGCACCTTGTGCCCGGCGGCGACGCCGCTGTAGACCGTCCCGCAAAACGCCGCTTGGAAATCGCCGCGCCTCAAGCCGGCGTCGGCCAGCGCCGTGCGCACCGCCTGGGCGCCGAGCGCGGTGACGCTCTTCTCCGGGAAGCGCCCGAAGGAGTGGATGCCCACGCCGGAGATGTAGACCGGCCTCACCGCCCCTCCGGACGGAAAGCGTAGGAGAGGACGAGCCGTCCCTCGTCGTCGGTGAAGAGCGGCTCGACGACCAGACGCATCGACAGGCCCGGCCGCAGCCGCTCGGGCCGTGCCTCGGTGAGGCGCGCGATCACGCGCAGGCCGCCCGCGAGTTCGACGACCCCGAAGCCGTAGGGCATCTCGCCCCGGTAGCCGGGTGGCCGCGTCTGCACCGCGGTGTAGAGGCAGAGCCGGGCCTCGGGTCCGACGCGCATCTCGAGGCAGCCGTCGGCGGCGCAGTATGGACACACCGGCCCCGCCGGGAAGTGCGGCTTACCGCACGCGGGGCAGCGCGCGGCAAGGAGGCGCGGCCCGTCCGCGTCGGTTACGAACAGGCCGTCGACGATGGCGCGCGCATCCGCCATGGGCGTCTGTCTATCACGACGCCCGCTCACGACACACGGGTGAGGGCCTCCGGCCTCAGCCGCGGAACGGCTTCCCCCAGCGATCGAGGAACGCCACCTCCTCGACCGGCTTCCGCCGCGTCGCGCCGAAGCGATCGACCGGATAGCCGAGCGGGACGAGGGCCACCGCCTCGACCCCCGCCGGAATGTCGAGGACCGCCTTGAGCGCGGGCTCGAAGGTGCGGTGGAGCGTGGTGAGCGTCGCGCCCAGGCCGAGCGCCCGTGCGGCGAGGAGGACATTCTGTACCGCCGGGAAGATCGAGGCGTAGGCGGCAAGCGGCGAGCGGAGCGAGCAGTCCGGGCCGGCGAGCGGACCGAGCTGGCGGTGGTCGAGGCAGCAGACGATCAGGACGGGGGCCGCGGCGAAGTTGAGCGCGAGGTCGCGCACGCCGCGCATCATGCGCGCGTAGTGCGGACGGTCGCGCACATCGCGGTCAGCGTCGGCCGCAGCGGTGAACTGCTCGGCCGCCTCCCAGGCGGCGCGATAGCGCTCGCCGATCGCGGCGCGGGCCCGCTCGTCGCGCACCACGACGAAGAACCAGGGCTCCGCGCCGCGCGCCGAGGGCGCGCGCGTGGCGGCCGCGATCACACGGCGGATGGCGGCGTCCGGCACCGGATCGGAGCGGAAGCGGCGTAGCGCCCGCTGCGTGTCGACGACGGTGAAGAAGTCGAGCGGCCCGGCCATGCTACGGATCCATAGGCCAAGCCCGGCGCGGCCGCCACCGCGCCGGCGAGAAGCGTCGGGGTGGGGGAGGGCGGTCGGGCCGCCGGGAGGCCGGGCGTCTGGACGGCCGCACCCGCCTTCGACCCCAGCGTCGCGCTGGCTGGCTAGCCCGCCGGCTCGAGCGCGGCCTCGACCTTCGGCGTGCCGAGCCCGTGCCAGTCCGTGAAGAAGCTGCCCTCCCGGGGCCGGAGCTTGAAGGCGTTGCCGAGCAGCGCCTCGGGGCTGAGGATACGCAGCCCCTTCCCCCACGCGGCGACGAAGCCGCGCGGGTACTCGTAGAAGGCCCCCTCCAGGAAGCGCAGCGGCAGCGCCCTCCCCTTGAGATCGTAGGTGGGCAGGTCGCCGATCAGCTCGCAGGGCCCGCACGCGACCGGCGCGTTGAGCCAGTCGTAGCTGCTGACGAGCTTGGTCGTGGCGAGCTTGTAGCCGGACTTCTGGATGTCGACGCGATACGTGTTGTCGCGGCGCAGCCGCACGGTGGCCGGCGTCGTGACGGTGTACTGCTTGGTCGGGTCGAGGTAGTTCGTTCCGCGCTCGGAGAGCGTCGGCATGATCGTGGCCGTCGCGCCCGGGGGATTCGATTCGAGAGCGACCTCCTGATACGGCCCGTGCAGCAGGGTCGCGCAGCCGCCGAGCAACGCGAGCACGGACGCCAGGAAGAGCGGTTCCCGTCTCATGGCCTACCTCCTGCCGGTCCACCCGACCGGCGCCAGCGATTACTTCTTGCTGCTGTTGCCGAGCACCGTGTCCTTGAAGGTCTTTGCGACCGAGAAGCCAACCTTCTTGCGCGCGGGAATCTTGATGGGCTCGCCGGTCTGCGGGTTGCGCCCCATGCGCGCCTTCATCTTGCGCAGGCGGAAGATGCCGAGGCCCGGGATCTTGACCGATTCGCCCTTCTTCACGGTCTTGACCACGGTATCGATGATGGACGCGAGGATCTCGTCGACCTGCTTGCGGCTGGCGCCGGTCCCTTCGGCGAGTTTCGCCACCAATTGTGCCTTCGTCATCAGACCTCCTGGGGGGGTGGAGAGCGGCGCGACCTTACGGCACCCGCCATGCGGGTGTCAAGGAAACCCACGTCTACCAAGGGCTCGGCGCGCGCACGGCCGAAGCGCGCGGGACGTGGTGATGCGCGCGGGCAGGGGGCGTGGCCGCCGTCTCCGCTCCTCGGGTCCCGGGTGCGCGGGCGTGCCGGCGCAGAGGCGCTGCGCCGGCGGCCCCGCGGCCATTCCCGCGGGTCGCTACCGTCCCGGCGCACGGGCGACCAGGCACCTGCTCAGGGCGGGTCGTCCCTCGCCCTGGGCCGGGGCGATCGTGCGGTGGGGGTTCTTGCAGGCGCGCAGTGCGCGCTCCCGGGCGCGTGCGATCATGCAGGCTTGCCGGTCCCGGGCGTGCAGGACCGCCGCAGTGGCCGTTGATATTCCTGGAGAATCACGGAGTTCCGTGGCACTCGAATTGCACACCGTCAAGCCGCCCGCGGGCAATCTGTGAACGAGACCGGTACACCGAGCGACGGCGTCCGTGACCGCTTGGAGCGCATCCTCGCCTCCTACGAGGAGATGGATCGGCGCTTCTCGGCGGCCGGCGGGGTCGGCAGCCTCCTCAACCTCTACGAGCAGGTCCGGCGGGAGCTCGAGCGCGTCTCCTTCGAGGAGCTCGATCGGATGACCCTCGAGATCAAGACGTTGATCGAGGCCCTGCTCAAGATGGACTACGAGCTTCGCAAAGTCCACAACTTGAAGCTCGCCTTCGAGACCAGGCCGCCGGGCGCGGGGCCGCTCGGATGAGCGGAGCGCGGGTCCAGGCATCCGCCATGGTGTCGCGTGCTTGCGCGACCCATGCTTGCAACTCTGCAGGGGCCCCTCCTAGAATGCCTCGGGCGGCATGCCGCGGGAGTTGATGGGCATGTCGGGCGGGGTGGTCACCACCGGCTCGCGTAGCTCCTCCCTCCACCGGTTCGCGGCCAGGCGAGCAGAGGGCGGTGGCGCGGACCCCCCCGCCGCGTTCGCCGGATCGCTCGCAGCCATGTCAGCCAACAAGCTCCCCGGCCCCGAGGGCCCCGTGAAGCTCGGCCCGCTCGTCACGCGGCCGCCGCTGCTCCGCGCCGAGCACGGCACGCCGGTGTTGGTGCAGGAGAAGGTGCTGGCCGAGATCGCGCACGAGCTCGGGAACTTCTTCCACAAGCTCTACTACTGGTCCGACTACCTCAAGCAGAAGCCGGCCCCGAAGTCGGCGGACTCGACCGCGGCGCAGATGCTCGAGCGCACGATCAAGAACCTCGAGGACTTCTTGAGGGTCTCGCTCGACTACTTCCATCCCACGCAACTCTCCTTCACCCGCATGGCGGTGAGGGATCTCCTCGAGGGGCTGCTCTTCCAGGTGCGCGCGCAGGTGAACGGCACGTCGGTCATGGTGTCCGAAGGCGACGCGTGGCGGAGCGAGGACGGCGGGGTGCTCATCGATCCCGGGCACCTCTCGCGCGCCTTCGAGGTGGCGGTGCGCCATCTGACGAGGCAGGTGGGATCCGAGTCGAGCATCGCCGTCACCATCGAGCGCAGTGCGCGCCGCGAGCGTGCCGGGCTGGAAGTCGGCTTTCATCTCCGCCTGCCGAACGAGGCCTCGCCGCTCTTCCGCACCGCGGAGGCCGGGATCGAGTGGGCGATGGCCCAGAAGGTCGTGGGTTTGCACGGCGGAGAACTCCTGGAGCGTGACGGGGGTCCGGAGGAGAAGAGCCTGGTGATCTTCCTTCCGCTGTGCCCCTGAACCGAGGTCGGGCAATGGAGACGCGCATTCTCATCGTGGACGACGATCCCTTCATCTGCCGCCAGCTCGAGGAGCTGTACTCCTCGCAGCAGTACGCGGTGGCGAGCGTGCCGAACGCGCTCGAGGCGCTGCGCCTGCTGCAGGAGCACGAGTTCTCGCTCGCGGTCGTGGACCTGAAGATCCCGGGTACCGACGGCATCGGCCTCACGCGCGAGATCCGCGACCGCTGGCCCGACCTCGACGTGATCATGATCACCGGCTACGCCAGCATCAAGGGCGCCGTCGAGGCGATCAAGCAAGGTGCGAGCGACTACATCACCAAGCCGTTCCAGAAGGAGGAGATCCTCCTCGCCACCGAGAAGATCCTCGAGAAGCGCCGCCTGCTCGACGAGATCAGCTACCTCCGCAGCCAGCTCTCCGACCGCTACTCGTTCGCCAACATGGTGAGCCGCAACCGGGTCATGCACGAGATCTTCGAGACCATCGGCGTGCTGGCGCAGAACGATGCCACCGTCCTCATCTACGGCGAGTCGGGGACCGGCAAGGAACTGGCCGCCCGCGCCATCCACTTCCAGGGCAAGCGCAAGGGCGGCCGCTTCGTCGCCATCAACTGCGCCGCCTTCCCGGACACGCTCCTCGAGAGCGAGCTCTTCGGCTACGAGCGCGGCGCGTTCACGGGTGCGGTCCACGACCGGGTGGGGAAGATCGAGCTCTCCACCGCCGGCACGCTCTTCCTCGATGAGATCGAGTCGATCTCGCTCAACATGCAGCTCAAGCTCCTGCGCGTCCTCGAGGAGCGCGAGGTCGAGAAGCTCGGCTCGAACCGCCGCATCAAGGTGAACATGCGGATCATCACGGCTACCAACATGGAGCTGGCGCAGGCGGTGGCCGAGGGCCGGATGCGCGAGGACTTCTACTACCGCATCAACGTGGTGCCGATGCGCATCCCACCGCTGCGCGAGCGCATCGAGGACATCCCACTCCTGGTCGGCGAGTTCCTCCGCAACAGCGAGATGGCGCGCGAGAAGGGCATCAACCGGGTCTCGAACAAGGCCCTCTCGCAGCTCATGAGCTACGCCTGGCCGGGCAACGTGCGCGAGCTCGGCAACGTGGTCGAGCGCGCCATCCTGCGCACCAGCGGCGCCGTCATCCGCGAGGTCGACCTGCCCGGGCACAGCGGCGTCGGCAAGGAAACGGGGAACGGCAACGGCCGCCATGCCGGCTACGACTACGAGGTGCCGCTCAAGGAGTACCTGCGCCGCGCGGAGAAGGACTACCTCGCGCGCGTGCTGCGCAAGTACCGGGGCGGCATCAACCTCTCCGCCAAGCACTCGCTCGTCGACGCGGCGACACTGCACCGCAAGATGAAGCTCCACGGGCTCAGGCGCGAGGAGTACCGGCTGCGCGGCAAGGTCGAGGGGCCAGAAGCGCTGGCGAGCGGCAGCTGAGCGTCCCGCGCGAGACGCCCCTCTCCGACGCGCCGGCGGATCCGGCCCACGCGAGCGAGATCGAGGAGCGACGTTCGTCTGCGGCGGGTGCAGGGCCCGCTTCCCGATCATCGCGGGCGCGCCGCGGCTGATCGGCCCCGCGCTTCTCGGCCAGATCGCGCGGCCCTACCCCGGCCCTTAGCCCTCGGGAGGGCAGGCGCCGGTTCGGGAGCGCACCTGCACGACGGATGCAGGGATGCGAGAGAGAGGTCGGATTCCGGATACGCGTCGCAGGGCAAAAGCGTCGGAAAATCAAGAACCTCGGCTGCAGCTGGGGCGTCTTCGTGGCACTGAAATTGCTCTCCGAGCCGGCTCCGTATGCCTGCCCCTGCACCGCTCTCGGTTGCTCGCGGTCAGGACCGTCAGTGGTACGTGGCCCGCACCAAGGTGCGGAAGGAAGACTACGCGGTGCAGCAGCTCGAGCGGCGCGGGGTCGCGGTCTTCCTGCCCCGCATCCTCGAGTGGGGGTGTGACGAGGTAGCGCCCCTCTTTCCAGGCTACCTCTTCGTGCACATCGCGCTCCTCGAGCACTACTACCGAGTGGTCTGGACGCCCGGCGTGCGCAGCTTCGTCGCCTTCGGCGCGACGCCCACCCCCATCCAGGACAGCGTGATCTGGTTCATCGCCGCCAGTGCGGGCGAAGGGGGTGTCATCCGACCGCTCGCGCCGTTCAGGGCGGGGGATCGGGTGCAGATCAAGAGCGGCCCGCTCGCGGGGTTGATCGCGGTCGTGCAGCGGCCCTGCTCCGGGCGCGGACGGGTGCAGATTCTCCTCGACTTTCTCCGGCAGGGCGCAACCGTCGAACTGCCGGTCGAGCTGGTGGACCGCGTGTGATGGCCACGCGCCAGCGGGCGCGGTGACACGCTGGGGGAGATGAAGGATCGGCAACGAATTCCCGCCAGGGCGGGCATCGGCGGAGCTATCGACGCCGGAATGGACGGCGGGATGGCGACGGTCCGGCTGCTCGGACGCGTGCTCGGGTTGGCCGCGTTCGTGCGGGCATTCGTCGCCTGCGGCCACCACGCCGCGCACGCCTGGGCCCCATACCGCTACGTTCGCTATGCCGCCAAGACGAAGCGCATCGTTTCCCTTGCACATTGAGGAGACCGCCGCCGCTGCTCGCGCGCAGGCCGTCGATCGGCGCGCCACCCGCCTCGCCCTGGCGGCGTGGGCGGCGGCCGTCTACCTGATCTACTGGCTCGGCTACCTGGGGCCTCGATGACCTCCCTCGTCCTCCTCGTGCCCGCGCTCGCGGCCGCGGCTGCGGCGGGGCTCCTCGCGCTGCGCGCTCTCCGCGCGTTGCCCGCCGCCCGCGCCGAGCACCTGCTCGCCGGGCTCGCGTTCGGGCTCGGTCTCGCGGGCATCGCGGCCCTGGGACTCGCCGTCGCGGGCCGGCTCCGCTCGACGCCGATCGCACTCCTCGGCGCGGCCGCCCTGGTCGCCGGCGGCCGCGACCTCGTGCGGGCCTGCCGCGCCCTCGACCCGGGCGTGCTGAGGCGCGCCTGGCCGCTCGTCCTCGTGTCCGCGCTCGTCCTCGCCGCCGAGGTGCCCACGATGCTGGCGCCCCCGGTGGGCGGCGACCAGACGAAGTACCAGCTCGTCTACCCGCGCCTCTATGCCCTCGCCGGCGGCCTCGTGCCGACGCCGTGGAGCTTCTGGGGGCACGTGCAGTTCCTCCCCAACTTCGTCTTCGCGCTCGGCTTCGCGGCCAGCGGCGAGGTGCTCGCCCGGCTGCTGAACGGCACCCTGGGTGTCGCCGCCGCCCTCGCGCTCGCCACGCTCGCCGGCCGGCATCTCGCGCCGCGCGCGGGAGCGGTCGCGGGTGCGCTCTTCTTCACCCTGCCGATCTCCTGGTCGCTCATGACCCACGCCGGCGTGGACCTGGCCGTCGTCCTCTATGCGGCGCTCGCGACCACGGCCTTCCTCGCCTGGATGGCCGACGGGAGCGGGGCGGACCTCCG
>Ga0209058_1005086_pt1 | contig 10363 bp, 10 predicted proteins | sample GraSoiAngelo_147_FD_185904 | JGI IMG/M metagenome (GOLD analysis project Ga0209058, IMG submission 185904) | Grasslands soil microbial communities from the Angelo Coastal Reserve, California, USA - 14_1009_05_40cm (SPAdes) (version 2) | ecosystem: Environmental > Terrestrial > Soil > Grasslands ... | reverse complement strand
TCGGGATCTCCGTCGAGGATCGCGAGCAGCACCTCGCCGACGATCAAAGAACCGACGGGACCAAGGCGCTCGCCACCCTCGCGAACTTCCGCCTCCTTGAGCAGGTAGTACCAAAGCGGCGTCTCGCCGGACCATCCGAACTCGCTGAGACCGACGTCGTCGCGCAGGAGCGGCTGCTCGCCTACGAGCCTCGCCACGGCTTCACCGGAGGGGAGCCCGGTAGCGACGCCCCGCTGCAGATCTCTCACCGCAAGAGACTGGAAGTCCTGATCGTCGAGCTCTCCGGTGATGTCCACGGGCAGCTTGAGAAGAGGCTCGGCCAAGCACCCGTCGATGGGGCGTGACCTCGCGGCAGCCGGCTCGCCAGCGACGTCGAAGAGCAGGCTCCAATCGATCACGCGGTCGGAGGTGACGGGCCGGAAGCCGATCAGATCCGGAAAGAGGGTCAGGTCAGCGCCCCCGCGCTGCACGCGGTACGCCCCTCGCATCTGGGAGTGTCCGAAGCGGTACGCGGCGTCGGCGAACTCGAAGGGGATCGAGACCGTGCCGTCCGGCTGGAAGAACCGCGGTCCATCCTGCAGGAGCTTCCGCGTGCGTTCCTCGCCGATCGTCGCAGGCAGGAAATCGAAGAGCACAGCCCACTGGTAGTGCCAGGTCAACGCGCGGCGCGCCTCGGCCACGAGATCGGCCTCCGAGACACCGTCCTCACGAAGTCTGTCCACGAGGCGGTTGTGAGCCTTGAGCATGGCGACGTGCATCTGCGAGATAAGAAGGTGGACATCCTGACGTGGATCGCCAACGAGCGCGATGCCTTCTTGGTTGCGCGGAAGGTCCGCGGCGTCGCCTCGATCGTTCAGACCGAGCAGCACCTTGGCCGGATCTTTCCGGCTGAAGAGGAACGGATTGCCGACCGGACCGTCGCCGTACATGCACTCCAGATCCAGACGCGCGCTCCGCGCGTTCCGCAGAAACGCCTCATCGTCGTGGTGCGTGACCGGCGACCGGTCTGCGGTGATGTCGTGCGCGATGAACTGCCCGAACACGGGCCAACCCGCCGCGACGCTCTCCGACTCACCGCGCGTCGAATACCGCGTGTCGCAAGCCCCGCCCGCGCGACCAAGCGCATGCACGACGTCTGGACCGATGCTCAAATGAGGAAGATCGGGAAACATCCGCGTGTAGCGATGACCGCTCAGCGGAGCGTCGACGCTCCGCCCAGGAGCCATGCAGTGATCGCGGGCGGGCCGTTGCTGATTCCGCCATGATTCCAACCGGGTCGGTACGACGAGTTCCAATTCTTCCTGCGCTTTCAAAGCCGGATTCCGCGGATGTCCCGCCCAACATCTTGAGGCCAACGCGTATTCCAGCGATGGCTAGACCGCGCGCTTTTCCTCGGAATGTCTAGTCGCTACGACGTGGCTGGTTGTCGCGAGAGATACGCGCGCATGTCCGCCTCGTGCTCGTCGTGGAAGTGCCCGAAGAACGCGGCTCCGGTGACCGGCGCGCCTTCCATCCACGGAAAGCGGGCAGGATCGTCGAGCGAGTTCTCCGGCAATTTCTGGATCGCCGACACGAGCTGTTGGAAGACGCTACGCGACTCGGAGAGGACCTCGCGCACCGACTTATCGCGATCGCGCGCGTGGAACCACGCGTTGATCTCGTCGTCCTCGTGCAGGTCGGCGGGCCACTCATGCGCGGGCTCAGGCTGGCCACGCGCGACCGATTCGAGGCGCCCAACCGTCCTTCGCCGCCAGGCCGTGAGATGCGCGATAACGTCCTTTATCGACCACGAACCGGCGACGCCGGGCTCTTCCATGCGGTCCTCGCCGATTTGCGCGAGAAGACCCTCCCACGCCTCGTACTCGGAATTGAGCTCGGCAAGCAGATCAGCTCGACGCATCGTCGGCCTCCTTTGATTTCGCTTCGGCTGACTTCTTCGTCGAGCGCTTCTTGGCCGGGGCCTTGCGCGTCGGCTTCTTCGCCACAGGGGCCTCATCCGTCGGAGCGGCTTCGATCTCGGCAGCAGGTGCAACCTGATCGGTCTCGTCGGTCCCGCCTTCCGGAGCCTCCGCTGGTTCCGCGGGATCCTGCTTGGTCCGATCCTCCGGCGACTGCATCGGCTCGTTCTCCCATCCGCCGTTTTCCGGTTTTTCGGCTGGCTCTTCGGGTCGCGGTGTGCGCGTCTGCGAGGGCGGCACATCGCGTCGCCGTTGCCTGAGCGCCTCGTACAGCATCACCGTCCCCGCCGCGGCCGCGTTAAGCGAGCTCACCATTCCTTCCATCGGCAGGCGGACCGCCTGGTCCGCACCCTCGAGCACGAGGCGGCGGATGCCCTCGCCCTCGCCGCCGATGACGATCGCCGTGGGTCCGCGATAGTCGACCTCGTCGTAGAGAAGGTCGCCGGACTCGTCGGCCGCGACGACCCAGATGCCCTTCTCCTTCAGCGCGTCGATCGCCTGCCGGAGATTCGCGACGTCGGCGATAAGCAGATGCTCGCTCGCGCCGGCGCTCGTCTTGGTAACCGCGGGTGTGAGACCGACCGCGCGGTGGTGCGGGATGACGACGCCGTCGACCCCCGCGCCCTCCGCCGAACGGAGCAGCACGCCGAAGTTCTGCGGATCCTGCAGCGAGTCGACGACGAGCACGAGCGCGGGGTCAGAGAGCGTGTCGAGATGCAGCAGGAGCTCGTCGAGCTCGACGCCGGCCTTGCCTTCAACGATCGCAACGACACCCTGATGATTCTCGACCGGCGACAGCCGCGCGATTTCCATCTTGTCCGTGTACCGAACGAAGATCCGCCGCTGCTGCGCTTCAGTGATGAGCTCGTTCACCGGACCGGTGCGCACGTTGCGGTCCTGCGACACGTAGAGCCGCCGGATGTTTCGACCGGCGCGGATCGCCTCGAGTATTGCGTGCGGACCCGCGATCGGCTCGCCGACCGGCTCGTGCGACGGCGCGGCGGTGTGCGGGCCGGCCGTGACCTTTCGGATAGCCTCGCTGTACCGCTGCTCGCCGCCGCGACGCTGTCGCCACTGGCCTCCGCCCTGCGGCGCCGGACCTGGGCCACCGGCGCCGCCGCGCCAGCCCATCGGGCCACGCTGACGCTGCGCCTGACGGCGCTCGTATCCCGCGAGCTCGCGGGCCTGCTCGCTTTCCTCACGCGGGACGAACGGCTGTGGTCGGAACGGCGGTGCGCCGAACTGCGGCCGCGGCGCAAACTGCGGGCGCGGTCCGTTGTAAGGAGGGCGCGGTCCGCCAAAGCCACCGCCGCCGCCTCGCCCGCGGCGGCCGCGCCGCCTGCGACGCGCGCCATCCTGATCGCCGAATTGCGGCGCCGGCGCTCCCGGTTCATTCGGTCCGACCGCGGGGCTCGGATTCACGTTGGCCGCGGGCTCGTTCGCGGGTTCCGGCCCACGCTCACCCGCCCCGTCGTTCTCGGTGCGCTCTGATTCGTCCATGGTCATGCTCCTTTGCGACCGACGCGCTCCCAGCGCGTCCCGTCCTTCGTGTCCTTCACCTGAATGCCGAACCGTTGCAGCAGCTCTTTGCGTAGGGCATCGCTCTTCGTGTAATCGCCGCTCTTGCGTGCCGCCTCGCGCTGGTCGAAGAGCGCCTGCTCGTCCGCGGTGAGCTCGTCCTTCGCGGCCGCCGCGGTCCGGAGCGACAGGCCGAGCACGCGATCCATGTCGAAGAGCATCCAGAGCGCGCGCTCCTGCTCGTCGCTGTCGGGCATCGCCACGAGCGCGAGAGCCTTCTCCGCCGCGGCGAGCGCTTTGGGTGTGTTGAGATCGTCCGCGAGCGCTTCGCGAAACTCACGCGTGATGATGTGCTCGCCCTCGGGCTCGGCGACTCGGCCGCGTGTCGCCGCGTACGCCGCGGCGACGGTCCGCCGCCAGCGCTCGAGCCGCGATTGCGCGGCGTTCATGCCCTCGCGCGTGAAGTCGAGGCCGTTGCGATATCCCGCGCCGAGCGCGAGCAGCCTGAAGGAGAGCGGGTCGTAGCCCCAGGCGACCACGTCGTCGAGCGTGAGGAACCCGCCTTTCGATTTGGCCATCTTCTCGCTATCGACTCGCAGGAACCGGACATGCACCCAGTAGCGGACGAACGGCTTTCCCGTCGCCGCTTCGGACTGCGCGATCTCGCACTCGTGGTGCGGGAAGAGGTGATCCTCGCCGCCGGAGTGCAGATCGAACGTCTCGCCGAGGTACTTCATTGACATCGCAGAGCACTCGATGTGCCACCCGGGATTGCCGCGACCCCATGGCGAGTCCCACTGCTGGAGGTCGCCTGGCTTCGCGTGACGCCAGAGCGCGAAGTCGGAAGGGTGCCGTTTGTTCTCGTTCACCTCGACCCTCGCACCCGCGATGCGCTGCTCGGGAGACTCGGCGTTGAGGCGCGTGCCGTACCCGGGGAAGGTCGTGACATCGAAATACACCCCGTCCGCGGCGACGTACGCGTTGCCCTTCGCGATCAGCCGCTCGATGAGCGCGATCATCTCTTTGATGTGATCCGTGGCCTTCGGGATCACCTCAGGATCGAGGATGTTCAAACGATGGCGGTCCGCCATGAAGAGGCGCGTGTACTCGTCGGCGATCTCCCGCGGCGTCTTGTGTGCGCGCTCGGCGCCGACGGCCATCTTGTCGACGCCCGCATCGGCGTCGTCGACGATGTGGCCGACGTCGGTGATGTTCATGACCTGCTTCACACGGAGGCCGAAGTACTCGAACGTCCGGCGGACCACGTCGGCGACGACGTAGCTGTACAGATTCCCGATGTGCTGGCGGTCGTAGACCGTCGGGCCGCAGTTGTACATGCCGACCTCGCCCGGACGCAGTGGGACGAACGGCTTCACCGATCGCGAGGCGCTGTCGTAGATGCGCAAATCTTTGGACTCGGGCCGCTGGATCAGTTCTTCTCCCTTGGCGCGTTAGTTCGTCGCCAGAGCCACCGCTAGCGCGGCGATCGCCTCGCCCGCGCCGATCTCGCCCACACCGTCGTTCGTCTTCGCCTTGACACTCACGCCCTCGAGCGCGAGACCCAGGCCTCGGGCGATCACTCGACGCATCGCGGCGACGTGCGCGCCCAGGCGGGGCGCCTCCGCGATGATCGTCGCGTCGATCGAGACGACGGCATAGCCAGCCTCACGGATCTTCGATCCGACCTGGCGCATCAGCTCCTGGCTGTCCGCGCCAGCGAAACGCGGATCGTCGCTCGGGAAATGCGATCCGAGATCGCCGAGGTTCGCCGCTCCGAGGACCGCGTCCATGACCGCGTGAAGGAGGACGTCACCATCGGAGTGGCCAACGAGCCCCGTCGGGTGCTCGATCGCGACACCGCCCACTACCAGGCGGCGGCCCGCCGCGAGACGGTGAATATCGTAACCGAGCCCGGCGCGCTGCGGCACGGCTAGCGGATCTGCAGCGCGGGCATGCCGACGAGACCCTTTGCGACAAGCTCCCGGGCGTACGCGAGGTCCTCCATGGTCGTGATTTTGAGATTCCGCCGCTCGCCCAGCACCATGCGCACCGGCAGCCCGGCCGCGCGGACGGCGGCGGCGTCGTCGCCGAAGGACCGATCCCCAACCGCCACCCGTGCGCGCTCCAGTACGTCGCGCCGGAACGCTTGCGGGGTCTGCGCCGACCAGAGGCCCTCGCGCGACACCTCCTCTATCGCGACGCCGGCCTCGTCCGCGCGCCGGACCGTGTCAGCCAGGGGAAGCCCGGCGACGGCCGTTCCCTCGGCACGCGCGATCTCGACACAGCGCGCGAAGAGCGACGGCGGCACGAACGGCCGGGCGGAATCGTGGATCGCGACGACATCGGCGTCGGTCGCCGCGACGAGCGCGGCCCAGCTCGACTGCGTCCTCGTGTCTCCGCCCGCGACGACACTCGCGTCGGGCGCGCGCGACCTCACGACCTGCTCGATCGGGCCGCGTGCTGCGTCCGGCCGGACGACCACGATGATCCGCGCGAACGCTCCAGACGCGATCGCGGAAGCGAGCGACCACGCGAGCACGGGCTGACCACCGAGGTCAGCCGTGATCTTGTCGGTCCCCGCACGCGTGGAGCTTCCCGCCGCGAGGATCGCGCAGACCGCCCCGGCGCTAGCGATCGATGGCACGCGGCCGGCGAGTCTCGGTCGTCTCACCCTTCGGATGTCCGAAGATCATTCGGCCACCGACCGTCTGGAGAACGCGCATGACCGTGACCGGCAGCTCCGAGCCGATGTGCCTCACGCCGTTCTCGACGACGACCATCGTCCCGTCTTCGAGGTAGCCGACGGCCTGCGCGGGCTCCTTGCCTTCCTGGATCACACGCACGGTGATTTCCTCCCCGGGCAGGACGACCGGCCGAACAGCCTTTGCGAGGTCGTTGATGTTGAGCACGGTGATGCCCTGAAGCTCTGCCACCCGGTTCAGCCCGTAATCATTGGTCATGATCGGGACGCCAAGGGTTCGGGCGAGCGTGACGAGCTTCCCGTCCGCGCCGGTACCAGCCGGTTCCTCGTCGGAGAGCTCGACCTTGACGGTGTCTTCCTTCTGCATCTTCGCGAGCATCTCGAGGCCACGGCGCCCGCGCTCGCGCTTCGAGCCGTCGGGCGAGTCGTTGAAGAACTGGAGCTCGGCGAGCACGAACTTCGGCACGATGAGCGTTCCACGGACAAAACCGCTGCGAACGACGTCAGCGACGCGGCCGTCGATGATGACCGATGTATCGAGCAGCACGCGCGCGTCCGCCCGGTCGCGACGGACGCCGCGCACGCCCTCCGCGAACGCGCCCAGCTCCGCCCGCTTGACGGCACCTGCCGTCGCACCGATCACCCCGAGGACCACCGCCGTCACCAGCGGTGCGTAGCGTCCTATGTCACCAGGGAGAAACGAGAGCGGGAACGCGAGGAAGAGCGCGAGGATGAGACCGACCGCGGCGCCGAACGCGCCGCCGATGAGATCGCCTCCCGACGCCGCGCGAAGCCAGTTGACGATGTAGGTAGCGGGCATGACGGTGACGTATGGGGCGCCGAGCCAGCCCAAGATCGCGCACGCGGTCGCGAGAAGAAGAACCACAAGGATCTGATTGGTGAGCGGCGTGACCTGGGTGACCTGGAGGAGCGAAGAACCGAGGAAGAATCCGAACACGAAGCCAATGAGTGCTGCGATGAGGCGAATGAAGCCCACGAGGGTGACTCCTTTCTCTGTTGATGCGACGCACGCGCGGGCGTACGCCGGGATGGATGGAAGAACATTCGCACGAGTCTAAGACCGCGCTGTTAGCGTTCAGCCCATGGACGATCGCGCCCTCCGCATCGCTGTGCTGCTCGCCGCGCACATCATCTTTCTCTCGGCCGGCGCCTTGCGGATCCTGCGGGGTCAGCGCAAACACCTCCTTGAGTCCCAGGCTGCGTGGTACCTCCAGTACTACCCCCCGCTCGTGTGGATCCCATTCATCGTCGCCTACTTCTTCCCCGTCGCAATCGACCTTCCGATGGCGCTCCGGCTCGCGGGGCTCGCCATCGCGGCCGCTTCGGCTCTCTTCGCAGCCTGGGGGATGTGGTCCCTCGGCAAGAGCTACGGCATCCGTATGGATCTCTACGAGGGCCACCGCCTCGTGACCGGCGGGCCGTACCGGATCACGCGGCACCCGATGTATCTCGGCATCGTGTCATTCCACGTGGGGGCGACGCTTGCGATGGAGAGCCTCGCGCTTCTCGTCATCACCCTCGTCTACGTGATCCCGTTCACGGCGGTGCGAATCCGCGTCGAGGACCGCGTTCTGGCCGCCGGCTTCGGCGACGAGTTCCGAATGTTCGCTCGACGCGTGCCCGCGCTCGTTCCTTTCGGTCGCTAGCGGTCCGCGACTCCGGCGTTCTCGAGCGCCTCGCGGAGCGTCGCGACGCCCTTCACCTCGAGCGCTGTCCCATTCAGGTCCGACAGGCTCGCCGATGGCACGACCGCACGCTCGAACCCGAGCCGCTCGGCCTCCTTGAGCCGCGCCGCGATCCGCTGCACGCGGCGCAGCTCGCCACCCAGACCCAGCTCTCCGACGAACACGGTCCGCGGGTCCGCGGGCCGATCGCGCAGCGCGGAGGCGACGGCGACCGCGAGGCCGAGGTCCGCGGCGGGCTCGCGGATGCGAAGACCGCCGACGAGGTTCACGTATACGTCATGGCTCCCGGCCGAGAGGCCCGCGCGCTTTGCGAGCACGGCGAGGAGCAGCAGCACGCGCTGCGGGTCGGCACCGTTCACCGTCCGTCGCGGCAGCCCGAAGCTCGTCGGCGTCACGAGCGCCTGGACCTCGACGAGAAGCGGCCGCGTGCCCTCGACGGTCGGGACGATGACGCTGCCGGCGACACCGCGGCTGCGCTCCTCGAGAAAGACCTCCGACGGATTGGCGACCTCGCGCAGACCGGTCTCCGCCATCTCGAAAACGCCGACCTCGTCCGTGGATCCGAAGCGGTTCTTCGTGGCGCGGAGGATCCGAAAGGCATGGAACCGCTCGCCCTCGAGGTACAGCACCGCGTCGACGATGTGCTCGAGAACGCGAGGGCCAGCGACGGCACCCTCCTTCGTCACGTGTCCCACGAGAAAGATCGGGACGTCCTCCCCCTTCGCGAGCTCGAGCAGCCGCGCCGTGCACTCGCGGAGCTGGGAGACGCCGCCGGCGCCTGACGCGATCTCGTCCGAATTCATCGTTTGGATTGAGTCGATGACCGCAAAGATCGGCCGCACCCGGCGGATCGCCTCGATCACCGAGCCGAGATCGGTCTCCGCGAGGACGAGGATGCCGTCGCTCGCGATTCCGAAACGGCGCGCGCGCATCTTGATCTGTGCGGCCGATTCCTCGCCTGATACGTAGAGGACGGCACCTTTCGCCGCGAGCGCGGCGGACGCCTGCATCAGCAGCGAGCTCTTCCCGATCCCCGGGTCGCCGCCGAGCAGCACGCACGATCCCTGGACGATCCCGCCACCGAGGACGCGATCGAACTCGCCGATGCCAGTGACCATCCGCTCCTCGGCGTCGGCTGGGACATCACCGAGAGCGATCGGCGTCCTGGGCGCGCGCGCGAGGCCGCGGCCTTTCGACGGCGCGACGACGCGCTCTTCGACGAACGTGTTCCAGCCGTCGCACGACGGGCAACGCCCGATCCACTTCGGCGACTGGAATCCGCACTGCTGGCAGAGGAACGCGGACTTCGGGCGAGGGGGCATTCGAGCAAGTATCGGCCCGAACTTGACTTGGGCGAATCGTGCGCTGAACTGGCGCCGTGGAGCTCGACCCGCACGTGCTGCATGTGACCATCCGCTGGGTCCACGTGGCCGCGATGGCCACGGCCTTCGGCGGCGCCATCACAGTCCTCGCTCTGACGACGCGGCCTGCCGGCGATCCGGCGAGCGCGGTCCTCAGCGTGGCCATCCGCTACGAGTGGATGTTCTGGGCGGCCGCGGGCGTGCTCGTGATGACCGGGATCGGCAACCTCGCCGCGTTTGGCGCCGACCTCTCAGGGCCGTCCACCCCGTGGGGCTCGACATTGATGCTCAAGCTCGGATCGGTACTCGCGCTCGTGATCCTCTCGCTCCCACGCACCCTCGCAGTCGCTCGGATGAGCCAAGCGGCGGGCAGCACGGCGTCCGCCGTCGTCTGGCTGCGGAATCTCTATGGGGCGACGACCGCCGCGTTCGCGGTGATCCTCGGGCTCGCGGTCTGGCTGGCGCACGGGTGACGCGATGAAGCTCGTGACGTGGTCGCTCGCGACCTTTCACGCGTCCACCTTCGTCCTCACGATCGTGCTGCTCGCGTATTCACGCGGCGGGCTCGGTGGCACGCTGAGCGGGCTCAACACGTTCGTTGGTCTCGGGCTCTTCGTGGCGCTGTGGGCGACCACGTACTTCACCACGGCGAGGGCGCTGGCGGGTCTTGACCTGATCGCCTCCCTCCGCGACCGGGACGGGTACCTGCGGCGCACCCTTCGTTGGGGCTCACGGAATGGAATGGCATTCCTTGCGGTCCTCGGAGTCGTCGCCCTCTTCGCAGCGGTCGCCAACACGAGACCGGAGCAGGTTGGGCCAGGCATTCTCTTCCCGGCGCTCTTCATCGCTCCGATCGCGCTGGTCGTTTCGGCCGCCGTCGGCGGAGCGGTGGGCTTGATCTTCGGGTTCATCGACCTCGCGCTCTTCGCTATCGCGGGTCTCACCGGAATGGACGCCGAGGCGACAATCTAGCTCGACAGGTCGTAGTCGTCGGGGACGATGTGTATCCAGGTCAGCCCCTGCTTCAACGGGATGACCTCGCCGGCCGCATCCGTGAACCGGTACATGTCGGACGTGCCGCCGCGAATCCACGTCCCGTCGAAACGCTTGCCTTCGCGA